>Ga0067045_1028256_pt1 | contig 38123 bp, 34 predicted proteins | sample TerdegcTABiofilm_FD_59184 | JGI IMG/M metagenome (GOLD analysis project Ga0067045, IMG submission 59184) | Combined Assembly of (Gp0054472, Gp0054536) Wastewater bioreactor microbial communities from Singapore -Terephthalate degrading... | reverse complement strand
TTTGCGTGCCAGATTTGTAACTGGCACCAATAGTAGCACCAATAGTACAATACTCTTTACTGGGGATAAGTTTGGTGGTAATATTTATTTGAAAATGGAAGGAAAAAGATTTTATCACGATGACCATCTCGGGACACCGCAGGTATTAACTGATGAGAATGGACAAATTGCGTGGTATGGAGATTATGAACCGTTTGGGAAGGTGAATATTTTGGTTGAGAGAACAACAAATAACTTCCGCTTCCCGGGACAATATTATATAGAAGAGACAGGCTTATACTACAACTGGTGGAGGTGGTATGAGAGTGATGTGGGAAGGTATTATGAAACTGATTTGGTTTCACAAGTATTACCATTATCAAAATATAGCCATATAAATATGAGTTTTAATTTACTTAGTTCATATCATTATTCCTATAATAACTCAGTCAGGTATATAGACTTTAACGGCCAAATACCAGTTCCTTCTCCCGGATGCTTACTTGCTTGTGCATTATGCTTAGGCGAGAAAGAACTAAAGGATAAGATAAAAAAGTATAATTGTTCTGAGAAATGCAAAGATAAATGTAGAGTTAAATCCAATGAAGATTATTTGAAATGTATGTCTTTATGTATGGGGAATCCCCTTCCTGATTTAGTCGATTTAGGTTTTAAGGTAAGTTGTGCTATATGTATAGGTTGTCTTCTCTTAGAATTTGCACCAGTAGTAGTAGCCGCATGAAAAGAATAAAAATAACAATTTATGACGTTTTTTTAATAATGTGTTTTTTAATAATATTATTTGCACCGCAAGTTAATTTTGTACTTTTTTATGAAAAATATGAAAAAAATGGAAACATTAATAATATATGTGAAGTTAGTAATATATGCAATATTGTGATTTACCACTGGCCTTATTATATTGATCAAAGAGATTCATTAGTACATATATGCATTAGTATTTTTGTGCTTTCAAATTTAGTAATAAATAAGATAACAGGTAAAGTGAGAGGAGATAAAATGAGTGGAAAAAACAGTGATTATAAAAAGAATGATAACCTAAAAACTCTGATTATAAAAATATTTATGGTATTATTTCTTTTATCCGGGACGTATGGAATATGTTCTTGGATAGTAGCTTATTTAAAATCAGGATTAGGATATATGTATTTTATATTACCACTTTCATATTTATTTTTTGTATTTGGTATCATATTTAGAGAAGAATACATATATAGGAAATATATTAGAACATTGGGTAATGAAAGAGAAGAATAGATATTGAGATTTATCAACTTTGTATATTTTAAACAATAGAGTGAGAAGTATATTGGTTGAGAGGACAAAGAATAATTTTAGATCTCCCGGACAATATTTCATAGAAGAGACAGGACTATATTACAACTGGTGGAGGTGGTATAATTGGAATACCTCACAATATATTCAAGTAGAAAGAATAAGAAATAATAAAGGAGACAATTTTAGTCTTTATGAATATGTTAGTAATAATCCACTGATTTTTTATGATAAAACAGGATTAATTAAATGTGATAGTGCCAAACTTAGAGACTGCCTTTTAGAACTCGGGTTGGCAATTGCTGATGCGTGGGATATATGTATTATGGGATGTATGTTGTCACCAAATCCACCTTGCTGTGTAATAGCGTGTGATATAATCTTTGGTATCCCCGAAATAGTCGCTATTATTGCTTGTTTTAATGAATATTGCTATTGTATGAAAGATAGATGTTAATCAGTATTTATTGAGATGGAGGAATATTGTATGATAAACGATGAGGTAAGAAAAGAAATACAAATAAGAGGTATTGTACTGATAATATCTTTTATTATTACATCCTCAATAATAATTATTCTTAATTTCATATTTAAGTTTGACTTTAAGTTGCTAATAAGTTTCCATGTATTTATGTTTAGTGTAGGAATTATATGGGGGTTTTTACCATTAAAAAATTATGCTATTATTTCAATACTTTTAATAAATTCTTTAATTTTCTTTTTTTTCCTAATAATAAGTATGTTTTTCAATTACTTAAATGGTGAGGTATCACTTAAATTTATAATACTATTATCATGTATAATTCTCTTCTTGGTTTTATTAGTTGTTACTAAGAGTGTATATTTCTTTTTCAAAAATAAAGAAGGTAAGAGTTAAACACTCAGTGTCAGTTAGAAACTTGTTCTAATGGTCGAGAGAACAATAAATAATTTCCGCTTCCCTGGACAATATTACATAGAAGAGACAGGGTTATACTACAACTGGTGGAGGTGGTATGAGAGGGAGGTGGGGAGGTATGTGGAATTTGATAAAATTCTTCTTAATGAGGATTTTGATTTAAAGCTTATATATCCTAATTGTTGCAGCTACGTACATGGTAACCCTATATATAATATTGATCCCAAAGGGTTAAGATGTAAGAATGTAAATCACTGCTTGTTGTGTATTTATTTATATGGAGATGATAATACCTCTAATTATGCTAAGACTATATATTGGAAATGTGACTCAATAGGTGTTGGTTGTCCTTCAGGGGAAGGTAAATGTTGTGGTTATACAGAAGTTGGTTCATATAGTATAGTAATAACTAATAACGAAAGAGGGAATTGTAAATATACTTGTTATACTGTACTTCACGAAATTGCTCATGCCGTATTAAATATTTCAAGTGATTCTGATGCTGATAGGTGGGCAGATGAGCATATACCTTATTGTTGTAGATCCAGATAGAATCCAGGTAGATGTATATGAATTCAATTTTCTTAATAGCATTATTTGCTCAGGTTAATATAGGGGAAACATCTTGCTTCTATGTTCTAGATGAAGTAGGACATCAATATTATGTTTATGAATTTTGTATAGGTTCTAAGAATCAATATTACTATAAGAGATATTCGAATGATAAGACTATTTTATGTGAGATAGACAAGGAAGGTAGTCTTTGGCTAGAAGAAATGTTAAGTAAGAGTGATTTTATCGATAAAAACTCCTGTATTAAGGAGGCTGAGAGATATGTATATGGTATTGATTTATGTCTTACAAAAAGTGTTGTTGTCTTTGACTCAAAGTCTATATGTGCCTGTATGGACAGCATCTCAAACCTAAATAAATATGTGAATTCCTATCCATTGTTGATAATTAATAATATATGGGAATATGAGTATTGTAGAGATTTTGAGAATGATAAAGAATTAGCGAATCTTATGTATTATGAAAAACTTAATTATTTTATGAATATTCCTGAATTATTTTTTATAAAGGAGGAAATTGGTTCTCATATTAATAATGAAATGCATCAAAATGAATGTATTAATACTTTGTATGATTTTAATGGATTATATTTAATAAAAGAGGTTGAAGATACTCTATCGCCGGAAATAGAAATATTAAGGATTAATTTCTTTGATCTATGTTATGAAATATTTGATCTTAACAAAGGAATAAAACATAAATGCTATATGGACAATAGGATTAAGAATATTATTGATAGTAAACTAGAGTTTATTTTTTCTCACAGGGATATAGAGAACGAAAGCTTATATTATATTAAGAATATTGAAAGAAATGTATGTCCTTCTGTGAAGTTGTATTTATATGACCCACAGATTAAAGAGATATTGGCATTTTTCCAGACAGATAGTTATAATGAAGGGATAGGATCTTATTTGTTAAATGATTTATTTAATATTTTAACACATTCATATTTTTGCAAGAAAGAGCTAATGAGTATAGAAGATAAAATTATTTTAGATGGAATTAAAAAGGATATAAATGCTGGTACAGTTATTAGGTAAAATGTGTTAATGACACAATTTATTGGACAATACTTTATAGAAGAGACAGGGTTATACTACAACTGATAAAACTGGTAAAGGTGGTTTTAACTCAGAGAACATACAATAAAGATTTTAATCCTCTTCCGGTTTCTCTTTTGATAATGAGAAGTGATGCTTGATATTTCTCCCCTCGACCATATATATTACATCTTCGCATATGTTTGTTGATAGGTCTGCAATCCTCTCGAGGTGTCTTGCAATATTGAGAATTCTGAGTGCTCTCTCTATAGTATTCATATCCGTGGACATATATGTAACCAGCTCTCGTAAGATTTGATCTCTAAAATCGTCAATGATATCATCTTTTTTTAGTACTTCATTTGCCTTCATAGGATCTTCTTCTATAAATGAATCTATCGCCTCTGAGAGCATCTGCATTGTGAGTGTAGCCATTCTTGGTATATCGATAAATGGTTTTAATTGTGGTTTTTCTATCAAATAGAGTGAACTCTCAGAAATATCAACTGCGTGGTCACAGATTCTCTCGAGGTCGTTATTCATTTTTAATATCATAAGTATTGTTCTGAGTTCCTTTGCCTTTGGGGAAAAACGGGCAATTATCGAGACCCCCTGATTCTCGATTTCGATCTCCCGTCTGTTTGCCTGATTCTCATCTTCGCTGATTATCTGTTCCAGCAGGCCTCTGTCCTTTTCCAGAAGTCCCTTGATGGATTTCTCGATCATCGTCTCAGCGAATATGGAATATTCTACTATTCTCTGTTTGATTTCATTGATTGCACTTTCAAGCATATTCCTCTCCTTTATCCAAAACAACCTTTCAGGTATTCGTTTGTCTTCGGGTCAGAAGGACTTGTAAACATCTTGTCGGATTTGTCGTATTCGATAAGCTCTCCAAGATACATAAATGCAGTATAATCCGATATCCTTGCTGCCTGTGCAATATTGTGTGTGACGATAAGTATGGTTACGTCTTTCTTGAGTTCCTCGAGCAGTTCTTCGATCTTGAGAGTCGATTTCGGGTCGAGTGCGGATGTGGGTTCGTCAAGAAGTATTATCTCGGGCTTCATTGCTATTGCCCGTGCGATACAGAGTCTCTGTTGCTGCCCCCCTGAGAGAAAGACTCCCTTCTGCCTGAGTTTATCCTTTACCTCGTCCCACAGAACTGCCTTTTTGAGAGACGACTCCACTATTGCATCCATTTCTGTCTTATCTATCTTAATTCCGTTTATTTTGTATCCTGCAACAACATTGTCGTATATACTCATTGTAGGGAACGGGTTCGGCTTCTGAAAAACCATACCAATCTGGCGGCGGATGACAATGGGGTTCATCGATAATATATTGTTGTTCCGCAGGAATATCTCGCCTGTTGTATATGCCCCTTCGGTCAGTTCGTGAAGCCTGTTGACACATCTGATAAGCGTCGTCTTCCCGCAGCCGGACGGACCCATAATCGCAGTTATTGTGTTCTTGTAGACCTTCATACTCACATTCTTGACTGCGTGGAAATCCCCGAAATATGCATTCAGATTGCGGATGCTTAAAACTTGATCTTCCATTTTTTCTCTCCGATACTTGCAAGAAGATTGAATATAAATACGATTGTTATCAGTACAAAAGAGGCGGCCCATGCGAGTTCGTGCCACTCCGGATAGGGGCTCTTGGCATAGTTGTAGATCAGAAGCGGGAGTGAATTCATCGGCTTGAATATGTTCAGTTCGAGAATATTGCTTCCGAATGCAGTAAATAAGAGAGGTGCGGTCTCTCCCGATATTCTTCCTATAGATACGAGTGTTCCCGAGAGAATCCCTGAGAGTGCTGCGGGGAGAATGACCTTGAGAATGGTGCGGTGATAGGGTACACCCAAAGAGTAGGCCGCCTCTTTCAGTGTATAGGGAATCATCTTGAGGGTCTCTTCGGTTGCCTTGATTATTGTGGGCAGCATCATAATACTGAGTGCAACTGCGCCGGAGATAGCAGAGAATTTCTTAAGCGGAAGCACAATCCATACGTAAGCCACAATACCGAGCACTATTGACGGTATTCCCTGAAAGACATCGACGAGTGTGCTTATATACTGGGCGTATTTTTTATTGCTGTTCTCCGAGAGAAAGATTCCGGCCGTTATCCCGAAAGGTACTGCAATCAGTGATGATAGTATTATCAGAATAAATGTCCCGAGTATGGCATTCAGAATTCCTCCGCCTTCCTCTCCTACGGGCACAGGATTATTTATAAGAAAACCGACCGATATATTGCTGATACCGTTTTTTATTATGAAGCCGAATATCAGCAAAAGCGGTATTAATATCGTAAACGTTGTAATGTATATTGCTATCCTGACTATCTTGTCTGTAATTTCTCTTCTTCTGTATGCCGGAAAATCGTTCATATCTGTCTTACTTCACATAAAATCTGGTGATGATAAACCTGCCAATCGAGTTGACCACGAGAGATGTAATTAGCAGGACGAGACCGAGACTTACGAGTGTCGAGAGGTAGAGGTCTGATGTCGCCTCCGCAAACTCGTTTGCAATAACGCTTGCCATAGTATTGGCAGGGGCAAAAAGACTTTTGGGGATATAGTTTGCATTTCCGATTACCATTGTGACCGCCATTGTCTCACCGAATGCTCTGCCGAATGAGAGGAGAATGCCCGCAAAGATCCCCGATTTTGCATAAGGAATAACGATATCCCTTATTACCTCGAATCTTGTTGCACCGAGCGAATAGGCTGCCTCCTTTATATCCTGCGGAACGAGTCTTATTACCTCTCTGGCTATCGATGTCGTGTACGGGATAATCATAATGGAAAGAATGAGAGATGCGGTGAAGATACCTATCCCGAGAGGCGGAATCCCGAGTATTTCCTCGAATTTTCTGACTACCGGGACGAGGACCATAAGACCCCAGAAACCGTATATGATTGAGGGGATTCCCGCGAGCAGGTCGAGAACGGATTTGATTATTATGCTGGACCTTTTGCCCTCTGCATATTCGCCGAGGTAGAGTGATGCGGCAATTGAAAAGGGTATTGAGATTATGAGGGCGAGTATCGAGGTGATGAATGTGCCGACAATGAACGGCAGCACGCTGTATTTCTCGGAGACGGGGTCCCAAATGTCCCCTGTCAGGAGTGAAAGCCCGTTGTGTTTTATAGAAGGGAATGATTCAATGACCAGCGTCAGGGCGATGGAGAAAATGATTAGTATAATCAGAAAAGATGAAGAGAGAAGGAGCCACCTGAAAATGGTTTCACTCCTTCTCTCTTTTGAAAAAAAATGACTCATAGAGCCTGTTTATTCAAGGGCTTTTCCGTCGAATGTAATCGATTTGATGAGAGCCTGAGCCTTTGTCTTTGCGGCCTCCGGCAGAGGGGCATAGTGGAGCGGTGTTGTAAACTTCTGGCCGTCGTTAATCATCCAGTTAAGGAGTTTGTAGAGTGATTTTGCCTTATCGATTGTCCTGTTGTCGTATTTCTGCTCCTGATAGACGAGTATATATGTAAAACCTGCTATAGGATATCCGTCCGGTGATTCCGTATCGGCTAAGGAGACCCTCATATCATCCGGCATAGCTATCTCTGCTGCCTTGCTTGTCGACTCAAGAGTCGGTTTTATGAATTTCCCGGATTTGTTCTGAATCGTTGCATAGCTCATCTTGTTCTGAAGGGCATATATAAGCTCTACATAACCTATTGAATTGGGGACCTGTTTTACGAGTCCGGCAACACCCTCATTACCTTTGCCGCCGAGACCTACCGGCCAGTTGACCGATGTCCCGCTCCCTACCTTCTCTTTCCATTCCGAGGAGACCTTTGAGAGATAGTCTGTGAAGATTGCCGAAGTTCCTGAACCATCCGAACGGTGTACCACGCTGATATTTGCATCGGGGAGTTTGATATCCTTATTGAGGTCTGCGATTCTGGCATCGTTCCACTTTGTAATCTTGCCGAGGAATATATCTGCAATGATATCAGGGGTGAGTTTTAGCTCGCCCTTGATATTCAGATTATAGACGATGACAACGGCGCCGAGACAGGTCGGGATGTGCAGAATCTTTCCGGGTGCCTTTGAGAGCTGTTCATCCGACATAATTGCATCCGAACCCCCGAAGTCAATGGTCTTTGCGAGGAGCTGCTTGATTCCGCCGCCGGAGCCAATTGACTGATAGTTGATATTCATTTTATTCTGCTTGCCGTATTCACTGAACATTTTGGAGTAGAGAGGATAGGGAAATGATGCACCGGCACCGGTAAGGTCCTCGGCAAACGCCTGATTAAATCCCGCAAGCAGGAAAAGTAATAACGAAATCACACTAAAAGACTTCATAGCTACCTCCTTTTTGAAGCCGCAGACAGTGATAATTCAGATTGTTAAATTTTGGTTAAGGTATATGTTAAGATTGTGTTAAATATACAAACCGGACCGTTCTTTTGACCGGACTTTATAGGTTTTGCAATATGGCGACAGGATCTATTATGTTGCTTTATAAGTTTATAATTGTTTCTAATTTCATTTTTCAGGGGTAAGGTCGGATTTTTTGGAAAAATGATAAATAAGTTCTGGTTCGATATGACAAACCAAAATTTCCGGAGAATCAGGCAGATTGCAGATAATCAGTATTCTATAAAATAGTCTTCATAGTCTTCTGTCTGAATTATCTTGAACAAACAGAAAAGTTTATAGTATAAGGAGGTAGCGGGAGGATTTTTTAAGATGTTTTACCTGAGAGTCAGAGACGATTTTGCAGCGGCACATTATCTGAGGGGTTATAAGGGGAAGTGCGAGGCCCTTCACGGGCATAACTGGAAGGTTGAACTGGAGGCGGGATTTGACAGGCTGGATGAGACAGGCCTTGCAATCGATTACAAGGACCTTAAAAGAATACTGAAAGAGGTTATTGAGAAGTTCGACCATACCGAACTAAACAGGCTCGAACTCTTCTTCTCAAAAAATCCGACCACTGAGAATATAGCGATGATAATTTATTCAGAGTCGAAGAAGAGGCTTCTGGAATCGGGGGCGAAAAAGATTGCCGTGACTATATGGGAATCGGATGACTCCTGTTGCAGATATGAGGAGGATTGATGAGGATATGTGAAATATATCAGAGTATTCAGGGTGAGACCTATCTTGCCGGAGTTCCGACTACAATTATCAGGGTTGCCGGATGTAATATGAACTGCTCCTACTGTGATACGAAGTATGCCCTTGAATATGGCAGGGAAATGAGTATCGGTGAGATATTAAGGGAGGTAAAGAGACTCGACTGGAGACATGTAATGCTTACCGGCGGTGAACCTCTGATGCAGAAGGAATCTCTTGAACTGAGCAATATGATTACCGGTAACGGATTTGTGCTTTCTATCGAGACGAACGGCAGTTTTGATATCTCAAGGTATTGTTCGGATGCAATTATCGTTATGGACCTCAAAACGCCCGACAGCGGCTATTCTGATTACAACAGGTATGAGAACATTGGTTGTCTGAAGCCGAAGGACTGTGTAAAGTTTGTTATAGCCTCTCAGAAGGACTTTGTATGGTCTGTAAACAAGATTAGGGAATACAAAATCGATTCAAAGACAGAGAATATATTCTTCTCGCCTGCTGACGGATATCTGAAACCGAATGAACTTGCTATCTGGATTCTCGAGGCGCATCTCAATGTAAAATACAATCCTAACCTCCACAGATGGATATGGGGAAATGAGAAAGAGAGATAAGGCAGTAGTCCTTCTTTCGGGCGGAATGGATTCTGCGACAACACTCGCAATTGCAGCTGAAAGACACTCTGTTATTGCACTTCACTTCAACTATCATCAGAGGACCGAGAAGAGAGAACTATGGTGTTTCAATAAACTGAGCAGATACTACAGGGTAAAGAAAAAGATTATAATCGATATGGATTTTCTCAGACAGATCGGCGGCTCGACGCTGATTAAGGGTGAGGGAAAGATACCCCTGCCGGCGTTTAAGAAAGACAGAATACCTTCCACATATGTCCCTTTCAGAAACGGAATAATGCTCTCCGTTGCTGCCGCTGTGGCTGACAGATTCGGTGCGGAATATATCTATATCGGTGCCGTTGAGGCTGACTCGTCGGGATATCCGGATTGCCGGATTTCTTTCATAGAAAACTTCGAGAAGGCAGTCAGAAGAGGAACGAGGGTGCCGGAACTGAAAATTGTCGCTCCGCTTATCAGTATGTCAAAGGCAGAGATTGTCAGAAAAGGGATTGAAATGGGTGTCCCCTATGAATATACCTGGTCCTGCTACAGTTCGGATAAAATCCCCTGCCTGAGATGTGAATCCTGTCTTTTGAGGGCAAGAGGGTTTGAGGGGGCAGGTCAGAAAGACCCTGTTGCCGTCAGAATGTTAAATAAATAATTGCAAATAGTAATGATTTTCTATATAATGTTATTGTAAGCACTCAAATTCAGGAGGGCTGCTATGATTAAAAAGACTCTGATAATATTTGTATTGGGTATTGCTGTGTCCGCTGCAATTATGTTTCCCCAGTGCAGCGGCGATGTCTCTTCTTTCCTCGAAGACAGCGGAGGGACACAAAAGCCCTGTAAGAATTCCGCACAGTGTGATAAGGACGAGAGCTGTGTAAATAATATCTGCGTAAAGAAGGATGGCGGGACCATTACAACCTGCCGTAATTCCACAGATTGTAGTCCCGATGAGGAGTGCGTCAATTCTGTATGTCAGAAGAAATCAGTTGATGCAGGCGGTGAAGAGACGGGTGTCGATATAACTCCGGTTGAATCTATTAAGTGCAATTACAATTCCGAGTGTCCGGATGGCTTTGTATGTAATCTCGAGACACATTCCTGTGTATACGGCGGGAGAATAAAGGTAGACCCGGAGAAGCTCGACTTCGGCAGTGTCCAGTTTGGACAGGCAATTAAGAAGACGCTTGTTATAACCAATATAGGGAATGGTCCGCTGACAATCTATATGGTCGACTTCGAGAGTAATACAAACCCCGACCCTGAACATCCGAGATTTACAAGGACAACCGAAAAGAATATTCCTGCTGTTCTTCAGCCGAATGATACCCTGAATGTAGATGTAACCTATAAACAGGATGATGCCCAGCCTGACAACGGCTTTCTTGTGATAAACAGTTCAGATATCACAAACCCGAGTATCAAGGTCTTTTTGAGCAGCAAATACAAGAAACCGCCCGATCTCGTTATTGTGGACAGAAGCACAAATCCGCCAAAATTATTGTATCCGCAGTCAGGCGCTACTAACTCCTACGGAATCGACCTTGGAAATATTCCTGTAGGGAATACAAAAGAGATGATGGTTACTTTCCTGAATCAGTCGGAGGACGGAATTATCGCAATCAAAAGTGCGAATATTACCCAGATGAGCAGAAATAAAATAGAAATAGAGATGCGTTCACCTCTTGACCCCAATACCAAATACACGGCCCCGTTTTATATCAGTGCCGGAGAGATGGTCGACCTTTATATCAGATATGTGCCGCAGGAGAAGGAAGCCAGCGAACATACGCGTATGGTCATTGCCACAAATGATTCAGATATTAACAATGATTATATTGATGACAGCGGGGAGCTGACAATCAATATTGTTGGGCAGGCGGGATATGTGCCGCCCGGGATTAATGTCGACAGGACAGAAATCAATTTCGGCGAGGTTCAGGTAGGATTGTCCAGTGAGGATATTTTCAATATCTGCAATACCGGTGAGGATGCCCTTGTAATAGACGGGACATCCGGTTTTGACAACCCGAATACTGACTATACAATCTCTCCGTCCAAATTAGGAGGGACATTGCAGGGAGGAGCCTGTGTCGAAGTCAAGGTCAAATTTGCTCCTAAATCTCAGGGCGACCAGTTCAATAAGATCGTGATAAAATCCAATGACCCGAATAATCCGCTCATTGAGGTCAGACTTTATGCAAGCGGGACCGACCCGAACTTAGTAATAAATCCTGATACTGATATCAATTTTGGGGTGATCGAACTCGGCAAGGAGTCTGCCGTTGTTAGTATGACTATCTATAACAGCGGGAAGGGAACGCTCTCTGTCAATTCTATAGCCCTGAGCGTTGGTTCGAGCAGTGACTTTATTCTTGTCAATCTCCCGCAGCAGTTCCCTGTGTTTCTGAAGGGCGACGGACAGGAGACTTTACAGTTTGGAGTAAAGTTTATGCCTTCAGTATCATCTGACCCGAATCAGATAAAAGGTGCCATTGAGATAAAATCGAGCGATAAGGATAATCAGGTAAAGTATATTAATGTCGCTGGTATAGGATTTGCCTGTCCTAACGGATTTTCTGATTGTAACAACGATATGAGTGACAGGTGTGAGACAAATATCAATACATCAACCAATCATTGCGGGGTTTGCAAAAATGAATGCGTAGTGGCAAACGGAACACCAAAATGTTCGAACGGGAGCTGTGAGATAGCATCCTGCGACCAGTTTTACGGAGACTGTGATAAGTTATATAGCACCGGGTGTGAGACATCAACTCAGAGCGATGTAAACCACTGTGGAAATTGTTCTACAATATGTTCTGTGCTTAATGGAGTACCGAAATGCAATAATGGGGTGTGTGAGATAGACAGGTGCAACACTCCGTATAAAGACTGCAAGAACGGATATGCAGATGGTTGTGAGACAAATACCAATACGGATGTCAATAACTGCGGCGGGTGCAACAAGAAGTGTTCTGCCCCGAATGCAACCTCGAAGTGCGTCAATGGTTTTTGTGTTATTGACAAGTGCGACAGCGGATTCAAGGACTGTGACGGAGTCTATTCGACCGGCTGTGAAATATATGTCGCAGGAGATGTCAATAACTGCGGTGATTGTTACTATGTATGCAGTCTCAATAATGCAAATCCGAAGTGTGTTGCAGGTCAGTGTGCAATAGACAGCTGTATAGGGGATTACAGGGACTGCGATGGTAAGGCAGATACAGGTTGTGAGACAAATATTGCAACAAGTGTTAATAACTGTGGCTACTGTAATTATATCTGTCAGCTCAACAATGCTCAGGCAAAGTGTGTGAACAAAGTCTGCGCAATTGACTATTGCCTCGGGACATTCAGGGACTGCAATACCAATCCCTCCGATGGCTGTGAGACGGATACGAGCAACAATATCAATGCTTGCGGAAGTTGTACCACGAATTGTACAGTTGCAAACGGGACGGCAAAGTGTGAGAACAGCACCTGTGGAATTGCCTCCTGCAATACCGGATACATGGATTGCAAGAACGGATATGCGGATGGCTGTGAGACAAATATAACAAATGACGTAAGCAACTGTAACGGTTGCGGCAACATCTGTACAATACCGCCTCAGGCATCTTCGGTTGCCTGCCAGAGTTCGGCTTGTGTAATTACGGGATGCAATGCGACCTACTATAATGTCAACGGGATATATTCGGACGGTTGTGAATGCAGGCAGGATGACAACGACAGAAACAATTTAGGAAATACCTCCGCAACGGCTATCGACCTCGGGACACTTCAGGATTCGCTGAAGCAATATGTGGAAGTGACCGGCAAGAACATTGTCCCGACCGGAGATGCGGACTGGTATAAGGTCGTTGCACAGGATGTGGCCACTGCAGGTTACAATAATTTCCATTTTATAGTCGAAATTGTGGGTTGTAATCCGTCTGTTCCTGCCTCCTGTGAATTTCAGATTGAGGTCTACAGGAATGTCGTGGATAACAACAATAAAGTTTGTTCTGATGATGTAAAGTACGAATATAATATGAACTTCAGGGGAGATGTTGACGGGAACGGTAAGAACGAGGGAGAGAATCCCTGTACCGCAAGCTGTACAAGCAGTGATTTTATAAGCAACTGCTGCCACAGTTACACCGCTACATACTACATTAAGGTTTACAGAAGGGCCGGGGCCGCCACAACCTGCAGCACTTATACTCTGAAGATTACAAACGGTTCGTAGGTTGTCAAAAGAATGTAAAATAGTCCTAAGGAGTAAGGATATGAATTTTATCAGGACAATGTTGTATGTGATTGTTGTGATTTCCGTATTTGTTCTGCTGGTAATGTGCAGTGATAATACTACACCGTCTGAAAACGATACGGGTACCCAGCCGGATGTGGGTATTCAGAAGTGTTCAAACAGTGCCCAGTGCAAGAGCGGTTATGAGTGTGACCCTGTTAAGAAGATATGCGTGCCGTCAAGGCCTGACGGGGGAGAGGTCTGTAAGAACAATCTGGACTGCATGGAGCCCGATACTGAATGTATAAACGGAAAGTGTGTGAAGGTAACCGATGTTATTACTGAAGATGCCGGTACAGATGTTGTTTTGACGGATGTCTCCTTTTATTGTGATGAAGACAAGGATTGTAAGGATGCCAGTAAGATATGTGACCTCAATACCCACCAGTGTGTCGAAAAGAACCGTCCTGTTCTTTTCGTCGACCCTCAGGTCATCAATTTCGGTGCGGTATTCTTTGGTCAGTGCTCGAAGAGGACATTCAAGATTCAGAATGTCGGAAGTGCCGATCTCAGGATTACGATGATTGATTTTGAATCCGGAACCAACCCGGAACCGCCGCAGACCCCGAGATTTACACTCAATATCCCGATTCAGATACCCGGCAATATTGCAGCAGGTTCATCGATAGATATCGAGGTACAGTACTGTCAGGACGATGCAACTCCCGACAAGGGGAACATATTGATTATTTCAAATGATGAGAATAAGCCTCAGTTCAAACTGCCTATTGTATCGTCATATAAAGACAGCCCTGATTTTGCAATAGTGGATGAAAAGGATTTTAATAAAAGGTTGTGGCCACCTACTACCAACCCGTATCAGTATACAGTGGATTTGGGAAACGCAGAGTCCGGTAAGTCTGTAAAGAAGAGAATATATTTTACTAATGTTGCAAGTGAGGCGATTCTGGAAATATCAAAACTATACCTCACCAAAACGAGCGCCTCGAACAATACTTTCGATATGAAGATCTATAACAATATCGATACCCAGAACGCTGTTAATACTCCAATCTATGACAATCCGTCAGAGGTATATTTCATCGAAATAACGTTCAAATGCAATGAGGACAAATTTGATGAGGCTTCGGTGATAACATTCAATACAAATGACCCTGATATTGATACGGTTGGCAATAATTCTACACCTGACGACGGTTCGACGACTATACTGATAAAGGCACAGTGTAATTATCAGGGTCCGAAACTTACACTTGATAAGCAGGTGGTGGATTTTGGCACCGTTCAGGTAAATGACGAAAAGACCGAACAGATTGTTGCAAAGAATGACGGAAAGGTAAATCTTGTCATTACCGATGCACTTATCGAAAACCCGGGGACATCGCTTACTCTCCTTGTAAATAATCAGCCGGTTCAGACTCCGATAAATATTACTCCGGGGGGTTCAACTACGTTTACTGTAAAGTATGCTCCGAAATCAATAGAGACGGTTTCAACCAAAATCAATATCAGGTCGAATGATTCGATTGGTAATGACAATGTATTCGTTCCTGTGACCGCCAGTGCGATTGACCCGACGATTAGTGTGGATAATTCGAGTCTGGATTTCGGAGTTGTTCTTTATGATACATCACAGAATTGCTCATCTGATATCAGGACGATAAATATTTCCAATGCGGGGTTCGGACAGCTTATTATCTCTTCAATCGAACTGACAATCGGTTCCAGTTCGGATTTTGTTCTTTCCAATATCCCAAATATGCCCATTATACTGGATTCTGCCCAGAAGGTAGCTATAAATGTTGCCTTTGTGCCATCCGTCGGTTCACAGCAGAATGGCCAGCCGACGCAGAGAACAGGTGCAATTTCGATTAAGAACAGCGACAGAAAGTCCAATTTCAATGTAGTAATCCCGCTGTCGGGCTCAGGTAAGACGTGCTGCCCTGCAAGAAATAATACGAGCGGCATCTGTACCTGCGGAACCGGTTGCCTTTACTCCTGTCTTGCGGATTACTATGACCTCAACGGTGACCTGAATGCACCGGATAACTCTAACGGCTGCGAATACAACTGCGTGAAAACTGCTGACCCGAAGGAGATTTGTGACGGGAAGGATAATGACTGCAACGGCCTTACTGATGAAGGAAATATCAATGTGTTATGTCCCCCGCCGCAAAATGCGACGACCGAGTGTTATCAGGGCGGGTGCAGGATTACTTCCTGTAACTTCGGGTATTACGATGTTGACCAGATCTATTCCAACGGATGTGAGTGTCAGGCAGACTCCAATGACATTCAGGGTGTGGGGAATACCTGTGCCGGGGCACTTGCCATACAGAGCGAATTTATCGACAGTGCGCAGACATACCTCGATATAACTGCAAAGATTATTCCTCAGAATGACGAAGACTGGTACAGGGTTGTAGCGCGGGATGATATCAATGCTGACAGAAACAACGGCGGAGATAATTTCAACTTTACTGTGAGCTTTCTGAATAATCCGGACAATGCATATTTGCTCGAGATAAGGGAGAATGACTGCAACAATGCAAATGTAAAGTGTATAAATGACACGGTTTTCCAGTGGAGGACTAATTTCAGGTCGGATGTAGTGCCGGGCGGTCCTTATGAGGGTGAAAATCCCTGCACGACCACCTGTGTAACCAATAACTTTACGACCAACTGCTGCAATGACAATTCCAAAGTATATTTCATAAAGGTTTACAGAAATCCGAATGCACCCTATCAGTGTGATTCCTATACGATCAGGATAAGCAACGGATTGTAGCAGAACGGCTATTCTTTTATCTCTCCTACGTCTATTTCGTATGTCTTGTCGAAGGTCAGAAGTCTGCTTCTGAATTCAGCATCAGAGTATCTGTATTGGGTCTTGATTCTTATCTTGAGCTTCTTCGTCTCCCTTATTTTGTTCAGGTCGACCGAATACTGATCGAATGCTATATAGGGTGTGCCATATAAATCCATAGCCGCATTATATTCGGGGAGTTCGATGTAATATGAGTAGAATATCCCCTTTTTCAGTTTATTGTTTTCCAGAAGCATCGGCTCAAACGAGATTTCGACACTGTCTTTATATGTCAGATTTGCCTTTATATTCCTGATGACGATCTTTTCGGGGAATTTTGCAAATTCGAAGAGGTCGATGACACCGTTTTTATCTATATCTCCGAGACCAATCTCTCCCCATGTAACTTTATCTTCGGGGAAATCGAAGCCCCCGAGATTAGCTGCCATAATAGATTTTAGGTACTGGAAGTTTCCGCCGAGATCGAGGTATAAGTCACTTGCTCCGAAAGAATGTGCAAGTTCGTGAATGGTTATATAATAATTAGCATAGGTGACCTGTCCTATATAGCCGTTGCCGAATGCCATTCCTCCGAATCCCATAAGGTCGAGGCGCGGAGAGATAATAATGAGCTTGTCATAATCCTCGAAATTTATCCCGCATCCGAGGTCGTTGAGATATTTCTGAAGTCCGTCTTTATAGGACTGAAAATCGTATCTGTTGTCCGTAATGAATCTCTCGGCTCTGAATCCTGCAAGTATTTCCCATTTGAAATTGATTACATTTTGTCTCTTCGTCCTGTTATAGATGATGGTAGAATAATACTCTTCGATTTCTTTGGTACTTATGTTATATTTGGGGTCCTGAGATTTGTCTTTACACAGGTCTTTCTCTTCGAATCCATCGTAATCCGAAAGAATTACAAGTATACGGTTGTTCTGAATGAGTGTTGAATTGGCAAGAAATATGCCCGGGACCTGATATACACATTTGCCGTCTATGCAGACGCTTTTTGTACAGTCACTGTCGGAGCAGCAGGAGGAGCCGGGATAGAATATGTTTTCGCAGCAGACCGCTGTATTGTAGTATGCATATCCCGAACAGTTCTGATTCAGACAGTAACTGGGAGGGTAGAACAAATCGTTGCACCTTATATATCCTTCATTCCCGGGAAATTTAATCCAGATATAGATTTCGTAAACGACGTCATTGAAGTAGAATGTAATAACCGGGCTGTAATAGGTGTTGAACATATTTGACCTGAGTGCATTTGCATTGAATCTGAGCGTCTTTGCCTCTAATGCATCGAAACTGAGCGTCCCTGACTGGCTGAAATTCTCCGGAAATATCTCCCAGTTGTCGGGATTTTTGTATGAATATGAGAGTTCTTTCTTCTTCTCTTCGGAGTTGGTCAGAATAAGTGTAATTTCAAGTCTGTCTCCTTCGGTTATATACATGGGGATTAACGGCGGAGTTATTTTGATGCCGTCAACCACTTTCGGCTGAACAGGCTCCTGAGGTGGTTCGATCTGATAGCATAGATTGTTAAAGACATTACCGTCGCAACTCAGGCTGTGCTCCTGAAAGATACAGCTCCCTTCACACAATTTATCTTCTTTCAGCAAATAATTGCACGCCTCTTTATTATCGCATTTTTCAGGACTTCCAGTGTCATACCCTGTATCAGGCAGAGATGCATCCTCCTGAACATCTGAAGATATATCATTAGTACCCGAATCAGAAACCGAAGTATCATTGCTGTTCAGAATAATGTCCGGTTCGTCGAGAAGGGTAGTAGAGCCACAGGCATAAAGAAAGTGGAGAAGAAGAATACTTAAAGTAGTTATTAAAATTCTCATCCTAACTCCTTATTATTACGGATAAAAATGCCATTTTATTAAAGTATAACCTGAAAAGAGTCAACAATTATTTAATTTTTGTTTGACTAAATGGTGTATTGTGGTGTATAGTGGCATCAGATTCCAGATGGTGGTGTAAAAGTGAGTAATCTCATCGGAAATTTCCAGTTTCTATTGGATCAGAAGTCGCGGCTGATTATCCCTTCTGTCTTCAGAAATATTCTGCTCGAAGATTATTCGAATAAGATTGTGCTGGTCAAGGGTATCAGGAAGAATATTCAGGTTCTCCCCGAAAAGCTTCACAGAAATATTATTGCAGAACTTTCGAAGTTTCCTTCCTATGACGAGGATGCGGAGGTTTTCAGGAGAATCTACACCACCTATGCGTTCGAAACGGAGTTCGATAAACAGGGACGCTTCGTTTTGAGACAGGACCTAAAGGATTACGCCGGGATAAGGTCCGAGGGCATTATTACGGGTATCGGGGACAGGATGGAGCTGTGGGCAAAGGACGTATATGCAGAGGAGGTCGAGTCAAGGCTCAGATTCTCTGCAGAAGAGCTTATCAGGAAGGCTCAGAAACTCAATCTGAAACTTTAAGGAGGGACTATGATGAGGAAGACCTTTTCAGAGGGACTGGTCTGGTTTTCACTAAACGGTCCGGTGGGGCTAACTGATATAGCCGATTTCTTAAGAGAGATGTCGAAGGAGATAAACTGCGGCAACAGAATTTTTGTACTTGATATTTCCGGCGGAGAACATATTCAGAGACACGCTTTCGATTCGCTGATAAACATAAAGAATAAACTCAGAAAGAGTGGTGTCAGGCTGATTATTCTCTGTTCAAAGAAGACTCTGATAGATATCCTGAATGTAGAGAGGGTTCCTGAGCATTTTGAGGTTATAAACGACATATCTGTCCTGAAATCTCAGTATACGTTTGCAAATAGTTTCTCTTCCTACAGAAACTGATTTGATTGTTCGGCCCTGTGCCGGGAAGGTCTGATATGAGCGAGTACAGACATATAACTGTAATGAAAGACGAGGTTACAGACCTTCTTAAGGTATCAGAAGGCAAGGTCTATTTCGATGCAACTCTCGGCGGAGGAGGACACAGCAGGGCGATTCTCGAAAAGGGCGGAGTTGTAATCGCTTCTGATCTGGATGATGATGCCCTGAGTAATGCGGCCTCCCTCAAAAATGAGTTCAAAGACAGATTCTTTCCTCTCAAGGGGAATTTCAGGGATGCTGTAAAAATTGTCAGGCAGGCGGGTTTTGAAAGAGTGGACGGGGTTGTGGCAGACCTTGGGTTCTCTTCCCATCAGATCGATAATCCGTCACGCGGATTCAGTTTTATGAAGGGCGGACCTCTCGATATGCGGTTCGACAGAAGTAGTTCGCCGACTGCCTATCAGTTTCTTGCCGGCATAGACTGTGAAAATCTGGCATACGGACTCGAGCATTTCGGAGATATCTCAAAATCATTAAAGATAGCCCAATATATAAAGCTCTACTTCACAAAAAGAATGCCCGATGATTCACTGGCTTTTGCTGATTATCTAAGAAGGTGCAGATATCTCCCGCGGAGCAGAAGGATTGACCCTGTTACAAGGGTCTTTATGGCAATCAGGATGATGGTAAACGATGAGGTCGGAAATCTTACGGAATTTCTCGTAAAACTCCCGCTTATGATGAAGCCCGATTCTGTCGCTGTCGTTATCTCTTTCCATTCCGTAGAGGACAGGATCGTAAAGAATATTTTCAGAAAATTTGTACAGCAGAAATATATCGAGACGAACGGGGAAACCTGTTTTGCAAAACTCATCAACAAGAAGGTTATTGTTCCCTCCGATGAAGAGATGAGGCAGAATCCCCGCTCGCGCAGTGCCAGACTGCGGGCAATCAGTTTTGGCGATAAGAAAAAGGAGGAATAGATGGAGGAGATATCCTACATAAGTTACAGCAGTACCGTTAAGGGACAGAAGAAGAAAGAGGGTATCAGGGGTCTTGCATCATACTGGATGTTTCTCCTGCCGATGCTGATAATCTGCCTAATTTTTGTAACGGTCTCAGTTGTACACCTCTATGTGCGGAATCAGGTCATAAAATACAGCTATATCGTTCCCGTGGAAAATAAGAAACAGAAGATGCTGCTCGACGAAAACAAGGTTCTCAAATCGCAGTTTTCGGTTCTCATTTCACCTGCGAGGATTGAAAAGTATGCAACCGAGAAACTGAATATGAGATATCCGGTACCCGGAGAGATTGTCGAGATCAGAAAAGGTATTGACGAGAAGGGGAATAGTTTTATAGGACAGACTAAATGAGAGACAGGGAGAGGACAAGAGGAATCAAAATCAGGATTATTATCCTGATAGGATTTATTGTCTGCGTTACACTGCTGATTGTGCACAGGGCATCAGGATTGCAGATAAAGGAAGTAAGGAAGTATTCCAGTCTTGCCACGAGTCAGCACGAAAAGGCTATTGAACTGACGCCGAAGAGGGGTACAATCTCCGACCGGAACGGCGTAGAGCTCGCAATTACCGTCGAGAGGTTTTCTCTATTTGCCAAACCACAGAAGTTTGCGGACGATAATGAGAGAAAATACTTCGCCCATATACTTGCCGATATGCTTAAAAGACCTGAAAAGGAACTTCTCAGGATATTCAGTGACGAGAGGCCTTTTGTATGGGTTCAGCGACTGCTGGATGAAAATATTGCGCTGAGGATAAGAGGGGCCGGGGGTTTTTATGAAAAGGAGTTCGAGAAGAAGGGTGACCTCAGAAAACTCATTACCGCAATCAGGGAGAAACTTGGTATAAAGGGCGGTACGGATTACAGCCTTGCATATCTGAATTCTCTTCTGAATGAAAGATATCTGTATAAGAAACTGAATCTCGACAAGAGTACATACTCCAGAATGACTCAGACAGGCAATATCCTTTTAAGAGAGGTCAGGGATTTTAATCAGAGAGATTATAATGAACTTACGGACTATGAGAGGGAACAGCTAAGGGCACTCAACAGATATCTGATAGAACTGATATTTTCGTCCTATGCACCCAAAAATCCGTTCTTTTATACGAATGCGTTTGGGCTGATTAAGGAGAACAAAAGGGCGTATCCCCAGAAAAGGCTCGCATCCCATATAATAGGATTTACGAATGTCGATCAGGAGGGAGCGGGCGGTATAGAACTGCAGTTCAACGAGAGTCTCAAGGGTGAGTATCAGTATATCAGCGGAATCCGGGATGCATCGGGTAATGAAATCTGTACGGGAGAGAATGTTCAGGCCAAAATGGCAGAGGGTAACAGGGTAATACTTACGATTGATGCAAATATTCAGCATATAGTCGAGACCGAACTCGAACAGGGGGTCAGGAAGTATAACGCAACAGCAGGTTATGCCATTGTCCTTAATCCGAAGACCGGAGATGTTCTGGCAATGGCCAATTATCCGTATTTTGACAGCAACAACTACAACAAATATGCCGCACAGGTGCGTGTCAATAATTCAATCTCTTCTCCGTTTGAGCCCGGCTCCGTCATGAAGGTCTTTACGATAGCCGCTGCGCTGGAGGAGAATCTTGTAACGAAGGATACTACCTTTGACTGTCAGAACGGTGAGATGAAGATAGGGTCGAGAACCATAAAGGATGCCCATCCGCACGGGGTCCTGTCGGTCGAGGATATTCTGAAATTCTCCAGCAATATCGGTACGGCAAAGGTCGGACTGAAACTCGGCGGCGAGAGACTTGCAGATTATCTGAGAAGATTCGGGTTCGGGATGCCCACGGGTATAGGCCTTCCCGCAGAATCAAAGGGGATTTTTCCGTCATTTCAGAGATGGCCGGATATAACCGTTGCAACGGTATCCTTTGGACAGACTGTGGCTGCTACCCCGCTTCAGATTGCATCTGCCTTTGCGGTGATTGCAAACAAGGGTATGTATGTGTCACCGAGGATAGTGGACAGTATCGTTGATTCGAGGACCAACCTGACTATAAAGGAATTTTCTCCATTAAGGAGAGAGCGGGTCATTTCGGCCGATAATGCCCTGAAACTGATTCAGATGATGAAGAGGGTAACAGAGGAGGGCGGAACCGGTACGAGGGCAAGGGTAGAGGGTTTCAGTGTGGCAGGGAAGACAGGGACTGCACAGAAGGTGGACCCGCTGACGAAGGGTTATTCGGATAAACGAATCGGTACCTTTGTAGGATTTTTGCCGGCCGACGACGCGGAGCTCGTGATTCTGGTCTCAATTGACGAGCCGCAGCAGGAGGTTTACGGTGGTGTGGTGGCGGCGCCGGTTTTCAGCGCAATAGCAACCAGAACGCTGAAATATCTGGGAATCTTTGCGGGGGGCTCTGCCGATGAATCCAAAAATGACCGTAAAAAGGCGGTATCATCGGTTACGGATGAGTCTGTGGCTGATATCCCCGAGGAGTCCAGACAGAGCCGTTATTTCTACGAGGACGAGGTCCCTGACCTGACGGGACTTTCACTCAGGGATGCACTCGGCTATCTCAGGCCGAAGGATATGAACATAACTATAATAGGGTCGGGGAAGGTCTACAGACAGATTCCTCCGCCTTTTTCGTCCATTCCAAAGGACAGAAAGATTGTATTGCACCTGAAAAGGGAGCAGGGAGAATGAGGCTTTCTGAACTGATAAATGGTATGCCTGTTATCGATAAGAGAATAAAAGAGGATTTTATCGTTAACTGTATTACCTCCGATTCGAGAGAGGTTACACCCGGCGCACTCTTCTTTGCTGTAAAGGGAACCAGAGATGACGGACTCAGATTTGTACCTGAGGTGACAGGCAAAGGTGCGGCAGTCATCAGTGACAGGGAGATTAAGAGTCTTATACCTGAAGGCAGTTATATATTTGTTCCGGACATTACGGATGCTATGAATACTGTCGCTGCCAGATTTTATAAGCATCCCTATAAGGATATGAAGATGGTAGGGGTGACAGGGACAAACGGAAAATCTTCCGTGACATTTCTGATTGAATCAATCTCCGCAGCCTCTGGTCTCAGTGCCGGTGTTATCGGTACGATAAACTACAGGTTCGGCGGCAGGACACTTCCCGCGCCGAATACAACGCCCGACCCGCTCAGACTTATGAAGGTTCTGTCTGAAATGAGAGAGGCAAAGACCGGACTTGTCGTGATGGAGGTCTCGTCTCACGGACTCAGACTCAGAAGGACTCAGGCCCTTAAATTTGATGTTGTGATATTTACCAACCTTTCGAGGGACCATCTGGATTTTCACAGCGATATGGAAGATTATTTCAGCGCCAAGCGGCTGCTCTTCTCGAAAGGTTACAGCAGGAATAATGATTCTGCGGCACTTGTCAATACCGATGATGAATACGGAAGACGGCTTCTTGATTCGGATTTCCCGAGAATATTCGGATATTCACTTGAGGAGAAAAGTGCGTTTGTGCACTGTATAAAATATGAGATTGGCGATGATAATATCAGGGCAGATCTGTCTGTAGACGGAGAGTTACTGCAGATTGAGAGCAGTCTCATCGGACTCCACAATCTTTATAACATTATGGCTTCGTGCGGTGCTATGTATCTGCTCGGGATTAAGTCCTCGGATATAGCAGAGGGTATCAGGAATCTTGGGTATGTCCCGGGAAGACTGCAGAAGGTCAGCAACGGATACGGTATCAGATGCCTTGTGGATTATGCACACAGTGACGATGCACTAAGAAATGTCCTTTCTGCCTTGAAGAGACTCAGTCACAGAAAGATTATTACAGTATTCGGTGCAGGCGGGGACCGGGACCGGGGAAAGAGACCGCTTATGGCAGCGGCGGTATGTGAATACGCAGATATAGTCATTATTACAAGCGACAACCCGCGAACCGAGGACCCGCTTAGAATAATTGCAGATATCGAGGAGGGGATGGATAAAGGCTTTGTAAAGGTAGCAGCAGATGGCCTTTCAGGTGGCGATGAAAGGGTATATTGCATAATTCCTGACAGGGCTCAGGCAATCAGGAAAGCTGTATCCGTTGCCAAAAGAGGTGATATCATCCTTATAGCCGGCAAAGGTCACGAAGACTACATCATCGAAGGGACCACAAAGAGACACTTTTCGGATATCGAAGAGGCCCAAAAGGCTTTTGACGAAAGGGGGAAGGACTGATTATGGACCCGCTCAAACTCGAAATGATACTGAAAACCTTCAGGACCGAATTTGCAGGAGCGAAGAACGATGAGTTTCTGAGCATATCGACCGATTCGAGGGTTTCACAGACAAAGGGACTCTTCTTTGCACTCACCGGAGAACGTTTTGACGGACACGATTTTGTCTCTCAGGCAATTGATAACGGACATACGGGTATAGTTGTCAGGAAGGATATGTACGAAAAGGTAAGGGAGAAAACAGGGAATAAGATTCAGGATGTAACTGTCTTTACAGTTCCCGATACCCTGAAGGCTCTGGGAGACCTCGCATCGGCCTATCTGAAGAGCAAAAAGGCAAAGAGAATAGCCATTACAGGCAGCTGCGGCAAGACAACGACCAAGGAACTGCTGGCATCGATGCTGTCGGTAAACAATAAGGTTATCAGAACCGAGGGGAATCTCAACAACCTCATAGGACTGCCTCTGACTTCTTTCAGGGTCGAGTCCGATACCGATTTTGCTGTGCTCGAAATGGGGATGAATGCCTTCGGGGAGATAAAGAGACTTGCCGAGATATCAGCACCTCATATAGCGATGATTACAAATGTCAGACCGGCCCATCTGGAGGGAGTCGGTTCCATAGAAGGTGTTTTGAAGGCAAAGTGGGAACTCTTCGAAAACTCTCCGGCTGATTGTATCTGCGTTATAAATCTCGGTGATGAAATGATAAGGAATGCGGCAGAATCTCTCAAAAGGAAGAAGGTTACCTGTTCCAGAGAGACAGATGCCGATGTTATGCTCCTGTCCGAACCTCTTTTACAGAATGATTATACCGATGTAAAACTCAGGATATATGGCAGACCTCTCTCTGTAAGGCTGCCCGTTCCGGGTCTTCATATAGTAGAAAACCTCCTTGTGGCAGCATCAGCCGCGGTTGCCGCGGGACTCAGCGCCGAAGAGATAAAGGAAGGTGCCGAAAAACTGAGTCCGGTAAAAGGGAGGATGAATATACTGAGATCAGGCGGGACTACCATTATCGACGATTCATACAATGCAAACCCCGCATCTGTCGAGAGTGCACTGAGATTCCTTTCTCAGGCAGAGGTGAATCAGAGAATAGCTGTGCTGGCAGATATGCTGGAGCTTGGTCTTCATTCAGCGGCATTGCACCAGAAGATAGGTTTGCTTGTAGCCGAACTTAAGAATATAGATGCACTGATTCTGTTCGGAAGAGAGATTTCCGCTCTTAAGGAGGGCGCAATAAAGGCGGGATATCCGGAGAACAGAATCTTTATGGCGGTCAGTCATCAGGATGCCGTTTCGGTTGTAAAGAAACTTGTCAGGGGGAATTCGGCGGTTCTGATAAAGGGCTCCCATTCGATGCATATGGAGAAGGTGGTGGAGGAGCTGAAGGCAATTTTATAAAGAGGGACTTATGCTTTACTATTTCTTTTTTGGTCTGAAGACTTATTTCTCCGCTTTTAATGTATTCAGATATCCTACATTCAGAATGGTTCTTGCCGCCGTTCTTTCGTTTCTGATTGTCTATTTTATGATTCCGAGAATGATTGAATATTTCAGAAAGAGGGAGCTCGGGCAGAATATCAGGGATGACGGACCCGAGACTCATTTCAAAAAGGCCGGAACTCCCACTATGGGCGGGATTGCGATGCTGACAGCAATCATTATCTCCACTCTCCTCTGGGCAGACTACAAAAATATCTATGTGATTGTCTCGCTGATTATGTGTACAGGATTTGGTCTGGTGGGACTCTTTGATGACCTCTCGAAATTCAAGAACAAAAGTTCGAAGGGGCTTCCGGGAAAAATAAGGCTTCTCGTTGAATTCGTTCTGGTCTTTGTAACCTTTGCTGTAATAATAAAGTGGTTCGGTTTCGACACCAGATTGAGTCTGCCGTTTGTAAAGACCGAGATATTTCATCCCGATATAAGTTATTTTTATCTCCTGTTTGCAGGGCTTGTAATTGTCGGTACGGCAAATGCACTGAATCTCACGGATGGTCTCGACGGTCTGGCGATTGGTCCCACTCTTATTTCAGCAACTGCCTTCCTCATTCTTGCATACGGGGCGGGGACGGTACTTGCGGGCTTCAATATCGCCGAGTACCTCAAGATTGCATATATCGACGGCGCCGGCGAACTGACTGTCTTTATTGCCTCGCTGATCGGGGCGGGAATCGGATTTCTATGGTACAATTTCTATCCTGCAGAGATATTTATGGGTGATGTGGGTTCCCTTTCACTCGGGGCATCACTCGGGACAGTTGCAGTCCTGATAAAGATGGAGATCGTCTCGATGATAGTAAACGGTCTCTTCCTGATAGAGGCACTCTCGGTAATTATGCAGGTCGTCTCGTACCAGACTATGCAGAAGAGAATCTTCAGGATGGCACCGCTGCACCATCATTTCGAGAAGAAGGGCTGGCCGGAGACGAAGGTGATTATCAGGTTCTGGATTATCGCAATTATTCTGGCAATCTCGGGAATCGCCACTCTCAAACTGAGGTAGATAAGATGAGGATTGACGGCAAAAAGATTTTTGTATTAGGTGCTGCGAGGTCGGGCATTGCCGGTGCCCTGCTTGCAAAAAGCCTCGGAGCAACCGTCTTTGTATCTGATAAAAAGAGCGGGGAGGAGATAAAAGATACAACCGATATTCTCAGAAGGCACGGGATTGAGTTTGAGACAGGGAAGAATTCGTTCGGGAGAATCACGGAGTTCGACCTGCTGCTTCTGAGTCCCGGCGTTAAACTCCCTGACGAGGTGAAGAGGGAACTGAAAAAGCAGAATATACCCGTACTTAGTGAACTTGAGTTTGCATACAGATTTATCGACATACCCGTAATTGCGGTTACGGGGACAAACGGCAAGTCCACCACGACGGCGCTCATAGGTCACATTCTGAACAGTGCGGGTATCAGCGCCTTTGTGGGAGGAAATATAGGGAATGCACTTTCGAATCTTCCTCTCGGCAATAAGAGATATGATGTGGCCGTGGCCGAGGTCAGTTCGTTTATGCTGGAGGATATAGAGGAGTTCAGACCGCATATTACTGTATTTACCAATCTCTCGCCTGACCATCTGGACAGATACAGTAGTTATCAGGAATATATTGATGCCAAACTCAATATCTTCAGGAATCTGAAAGAGGATTCACCAGTTGTCCTGAACTACGACTGTGCAGACCTTATGAAGGCTACGGAGAGATTCGTTTTCCAAAAGGTCTTCTTCTCGAAAGAGAACAGGAATGCGTCGGTTTTTGCATCGGGTAACAGAGAAGGATTCAGGATCGAATCGGCTGCATCCGGACGTCCGGTCTCCGTACTGTTTAATAACCGTAATCTCGTGGGACTCCACAACCTCGAGAACGTTCTGGCCGCATCGGCTGCTGCGCTCCTGTACGGGGCAGGGCCTGAACAGATTGAGAACGGGATTAATTCGTTTAAGGGTTTATCCCACCGTATTGAACTTGTGGCGGAGATAAACGGTGTAAGGTTTTATAACGATTCCAAGGCTACGAATGTGGATTCAACTTATGTGGCACTCAGCTCGTTTGAAAAAGGGATTATCTGGATAGCAGGTGGGAGACACAAGGGGACCCCGTATACACAACTCTCGGAACTTGTAAAAAAGAGGGTAAAAAAGATAATTGCCATAGGCGAGGCGGCGCCAATTATTCTGAAAGACCTCGGCGGTATCGCCGATATAGAGAACTGGGGGACTGATTTCGAGGGTGCTGTCAGAAGAGGATTCGAGGTCGCAAAGCCAGATGATGTTCTCCTTCTCTCCCCGGCCTGTTCGAGTTATGATATGTTTACAAACTACGAGGAGAGGGGCGAAAGATTCAGGGAAATAGTCAGAAAACTGGAGGGTAAAAAATGAATACGAATTACAACAGGATTCTGAATTACACCGTACTGGTACTTGTGTCGATAGGTATAGTCTTTATTTATTCCAGTTCCTCTGTATATGCATATAAGCGGTTTGATAATCCCGAGTACTTCCTCTTCAAGCATCTTCTGTATGTCGGGATAGGGCTTGTGGCTATGGTTATTCTCTCGAGGACCGATTATTCGGTCTTCAAGAGACACCCGTATCTGATTATATCCATCTGCATTCTGCTTGTGCTTATGGTCTACATCCCAAAGATAGGAGTTATTAAGAACGGGGCAAGACGATGGATAAATCTTGGTTTTATTACATTTCAGCCATCTGAAATACTGAAATACGGCTTTGTAATTTATATCTCCTACCTTATAAGCAAATCACAGGAGAAGATCAGTTCCTTCAAGGGCGGATTTCTGCCGGGCCTCTTTGTGATGATGATAGTGGCTGTAATCCTTCTGAAACAACCGGATTTCGGTACTACCGTACTTCTGCTCTTTACGTTTTTATCTCTCTATTTTATCGCTGGAACCAGGCTCAGTTATATCTTCGGACTCGTAATAGCTGCAATCCCGGCTGTTTATTATATCATTATGCGCTCTCCCTATAAACGTGCAAGGATTATGGCGTTTCTTGATCCGGAGGTACACAAGGATACGATAGGCTATCAGATCTACGAATCCCTTATTTCGCTCGGTTCGGGCGGACTATTCGGTCAGGGACTTGGTATGAGTAAGCAGAAACTCCTCTATCTGCCCGCTGCACATACGGATTTCATTCTCTCGATTATAGGGGAGGAGACGGGCTTTGCAGGTGTCACCGTTCTGATGGTCTTCTTTCTTATATTCATAATTGCCGGATTCAGGATAGCATTGAGGGCAAGAGACCTTTTCGGGATGTATCTTGGGTCTGCAATAACGATAATGTTTGCATATCAGGTGCTGATAAATACAGCGGTCGTTATGAGTCTTATCCCGACAAAGGGACTTACGCTTCCGTTCATCAGTTACGGGGGTTCGTCAATAATATTCTCTCTTGCCGGTGTGGGAATTCTGAACAACATCTATCTCAACAGCAATAATGCGGTTGAGGATGCAGATGCGCTCAAGACAGATCTGGGTGTTATGGTGGACAGAATGGCAAGAAAGGGGAAGGTATGAAATTTCTGCTTTCAGGCGGAGGTACAGGCGGACATCTCTTTCCGGCGATTGCGCTGGCCGAGGAGATTCTGCAGCGTAAAAAGGGTAATGAGGTTCTCTTTGTGGGTGCAGAACGTGGAATAGAGCGCGAGATTCTCCCGCAGAAGGGTTATGATGCGGTCTTCCTGAACGTAAAACCGCTAAGAGGGAAGGGTATCTACGGATTCATCTCGGGACTTGTATCGCTGCCTGTAGCCATTATCAGGGCTATGTCTGTAATAAGAAAATTCAATCCCGATGCCGTAATCGGTTCTGGAGGTTATGCCTGTGCTCCGGTAATAATTGCTGCGTATCTGATGAAGAAGAAGAGTTTCCTTCTGGAGCAGAACATCGTCCCGGGCTTTACAAACAGGATTCTCTCCAGATTCGTATATGCAATAATCACGGCGTTCAAGAATTCATATAAGTATTTCAAGAACAAGAATGTCGAATGGCTCGGAAATCCTGTCCGCCGCCAGCTCTTCAACAATTACCTGAGTGAATCGATAGATGACAGATATTTCACCATACTTGTATTCGGCGGTTCGCAGGGTGCTCATTTTGTCAATAATGTCGTGGCGGAGGCGATGAAGATAATTGCAGAGCGGGGAGAGACAGTCAATATTACTCATCAGACAGGGAAGAAGGATTTCGAGGATATTAAGAAGAAATATTCGGATGCCGGTGTGAGCGCCTATGTAACTGAATTTATAGAGGATATGTCCACTGCATACAGGGCAGCGGATCTGGTTATCTGCCGTTCGGGTGCAACATCGATTGCAGAGATAACCGTCTGCAAGAAACCTTCTGTCCTGATTCCGTATCCCTTTGCGGCAGACGACCATCAGAGACTGAATGCCATCGAACTCGTCAATGCCGGGGCTGCCGTTATGCTCGAGCAGAAGGACCTTACACCTCTGATACTTGCAGAGACTATTATATCACTGAAAAACGACCCGCAGAGACTTAAGAATATGTCCGAGCAGGCAGGGAGGATTGCAAAGCCGGAGGCGGCCCGCGAGATAATGGATTTTATAGTTGCAAGTGTGAAAGGGAAGAGAGGATGATTCGCATAAGATTCAGAAAGATGCACTTTGTCGGTATCGGCGGAATAGGTATGTCCGGCCTTGCAGAGGTCTTTTTTAACCTCGGATTCGAAATCTCCGGCTCCGATATCTCCGAGAATGACAATATTGCAAGACTCAGAAAACTCGGTATTCCGGTCGTAATCGGGCACAAAGGTGAAAATGCCGAAAATAAGGATGTGCTTATCTATTCCTCTTCGATAAAAAGCGATAATCCCGAGATAGTAAGGGCTCACCAGCTTAAGATACCTGTTATAAGGAGGGCCGAACTACTCTCCGAACTCGTGAGGATGAAATACTCCATACTCGTATCCGGTGCGCACGGCAAGACTACCACAACGTCTCTGATTTCAACGATGTTTATCGATGCGGGGCTTGACCCGACAGTAATTATCGGCGGGAGGCTCAACAGATTCGGGACGAATGCCATTCTGGGAAGCGGGGATTATCTTATAGCCGAATCCGATGAGAGCGACGGTTCATTCCTCTCACTTTTACCTACCGTTGCGGTTATTACCAATATCGACAGGGAGCATCTGGATTTCTACAAGAACTTCGATGCAGTCAAGGAGGCATTTGTCGAGTTTGCCGGTAAGGTTCCTTTTTACGGATTTGTAATAGCCTGTGCGGAAGATGAGGCGGTCAGAGAGATTCTCCCGAGAATATCAAAACGTGTGATAACATACGGATTCTCTGAAAACTGTGATTATGCCGCTTCGAATATCGTGATGGATTCCGGTGGTTCGGAATTTGATATTATCAAGGGGGGAGAATATCTGGGACGGATAAAGACCAGTATGAGGGGACGTCATAATGTCCTGAACTCCCTCGCCACCGTGGTTGTCGGAGATGAACTGAACATACCGTTTGACGTCATCAACGGCAGCCTCTCTTCGTTTAAGGGTATCGGGAGGAGATTTCAGGTCAAAGGTGAGAAGAACGGAGTTCTCGTAATAGATGATTACGGACATCATCCCACCGAGATAATGGCTACTCTCAAAACCGCTGAACTTCTGAACAGAAAAAGGGTCTTTGTGGTCTTTCAGCCTCACAGATACAGCCGCACGCAGTTGCTTATGGAGGATTTTGCTAATCTTTTCAAAGATGTTCCGGACCTGATTCTTATGGAGATATACTCCGCACAGGAGACTCCGGTTGAAGGAGTAACCTCGTCTGTTCTTCTCGAAAATATTAGAAGACTCGGGAACAGGACGGCACTTTATATGCCGGACTTCAACGGGATAGTCAGATACCTCAGTGAAAATGCCGGGCCGGGTGACCTGATTCTTACAATAGGGGCAGGCTCGGTCTATAAAATCGGGGAGGAGTTTCTCAAAGGAGAGGTGAGATGAAGAAGGACTGGATTAAAGAGATGCGCATTCTGGTAGAAGGGTCTTTTCTTGCCGACGAACCGCTCAGAAAGCATACATCATTCAGAATCGGCGGCCCTGCCGAACTGCTCTATATTCCCAAGAGTCAGGATGACCTTATCAGGGCTATTCACTTCCTCGATAAAAACGGCATAAAGAGATATGTCATAGGCGCCGGCACCAATATACTCGTCTCGGATTCGGGTCTTAAGGGGTGCGTAATCAAACTCGCCAACTCATTAAGGGGTATAAAGGTTATTAAAAAGGAGAAGCAGAAGGTTCATCTGAATGTGATGGCGGGTGAACCGCTGAGGAGACTCAACGAATTTGCCGTGAAAAAGGGTTATATCGGCACTGAATTCTGTTTCGGTATTCCGGGGAGTGTAGGTGGTGCAATCGCCGGTAATGCCGGTACACGTCTGGGAGAGATGGCGGATATTGTAAAGAGTCTGACTCTGGTGCGGGAGATGGGTGAAATAGAGACTATCGAGAGGGAGAGGATATTCTTTTCGTACCGTGAGTGCGGTATTCCGGAGGATTCGGTAATTTTATCGGCCGAGGTCGTATTGAGGGACGGAGGCAGGGATGTGTCGATAAAGAGCATAGAGGAACTCAGACAATACAGAAAGAAATCCCAGCCGTACGGATATCCCTCAGCCGGTTCGGTATTCAAAAACCCGAAGGAGGATTCTGCCGGCAGACTGATCGAACTCGCCGGACTTAAGGGACTGAGACTGAATGACGCCGAGATATCCCAGATGCACGCCAACTTTATCATCAACAGGGGGAAGGCGGATGCAAAATCTGTTATAAAACTTATAGATATTGCGCGTTCGGAGGTGCAGAAGCTCTTCGGCATCAGACTTGAACTCGAGATAAGACTTTTAGGGGAGTTTTGATATGAAGAAGAATCTCTTACTTGTATTCGGTGGCAGGTCGGGTGAGCACGAGGTCAGTCTCAGGTCCGCCAGAAATGTATATAACGCAATCGACAGAGAAGAATTCGATGTCTATCTGCTCGGGATAGAGAAGAACGGGACCTTCAGGTATGCAGGAAAGAATCTCTTTGGTATCGGTGATTTCAGTGAGCTTATAGGGAAGGGGGATATCTGTACACTCTCATTTGAGAACGGGAGTCCGTATCTTGTCGTTCTGGGGAAAAGCGGTGCAAAGAGAGTCACAAGACTTGATGTGGCATTTCCGGTTCTTCACGGGACATTCGGTGAGGACGGGACGATTCAGGGGCTCTTCGAGATGGTGAATCTTCCGTATGTGGGCGGTGGTGTCCTCGCCTCAGCGGTCTGTATGGACAAGGAGGTCTGCAAGAGAGTTTTGCGTGATAACGGTATAAAGATAGTGCCGTTTTTTACAGTGATGAAATATATGAGCGAGAAAGAGAAACAGAAAATTATGAAGATGGCCGCAAAAGAGTTCGGATATCCGCTCTTCGTCAAACCGGCGAATCTGGGCTCGTCTGTGGGGATAAGTAAGGCAAAGAATGCGGACGGATTGCGCAGGGCTGTTAGGTTTGCATTCAGATATGACATCAAGGTGATTATTGAAAAGTCCATCAGCGGAAGAGAGATAGAGTGCGCTGTAATGGGGAACGAGAGACCTGAGGCCGCGGTCCCCGGGGAGGTAATCCCTGTAAATGAATTTTATGACTATGAGGCAAAATATATCAAGGAAGGCTCTAAGACAGTTGTACCGGCAGATATAGACAGAAAGACAGAGAGACTGGTAAAAGAGACGGCAGTAAAGGCATATGTTGCCTGCGGACTTGAAGGTATGGCACGTGTGGACTTCTTTTTGAGCGGAAAGGAGCTCTTTGTAAATGAAATAAATACCATTCCGGGGTTTACCGGGATTTCGATGTTTCCGATGATGTGGAAAGCCTGTGGCCTGAGTTATAAAAAACTGGTCAGAAGACTGATCTCCCTTGCATTTGCAAGAGAGAGACAACGTTCGTCCCTTGTAAGGAGTTACTGAGGATGTCTATCAGGGTAAAGAAGAGAAATAACCGCCGTTATGTGGCCAGAATGAGGCTCGTGCGCGGATTATTTATCAGAAACTTTACTCTCTTTATTGTTCTGGTCTTTGCTGCGGCATCTGTGTTCGGAATATTTAAGCTTTACAGATATGTCAGGACATCCGGATATTTTGCCGTAAAGAGGATAAATGTATTCGGGACGAGGCATTCATACGCAGAGGATATTATAGGGCTCTCGGGCATATCTCTCGGGGAGAATATCTTTTCGTTCTCGTCCGACAAGGCTGCAGAACAGATAAAGAATCACCCGTGGATAAAGAAGGTAGCGGTGCACAAGCATCTGCCCGACAGGGTAAGTATTGATGTGATTGAATACACTCCTGTGATGTTTATTAACTTCTCGCAGATATATCTTATCGATGAGAATGCGGTTGTCTTCAAGAAACTCGAGACAGATGAGCTCTTTGATTTCCCTGTTATATCAGGTATCTCGAAGGAGGATTATCTCGAGAGGACTGAATACTACAGACAGAAGATTCTGACGGTATTCGAAGTCGTGCAGAAGTTCGAAAAACTCTTTCCGCACATAACCATCTCCGAGGTTCTGCTCGAGAAAAGCGGGGAAATCACCATTATTTCGGCTAAGAATACATTCGAGATAAGACTTGGACAGGGCAATTACGATAAGAAGCTCAGTATCCTTAATGTGATACTGAATGAGGCAAGGAATTCAGATATCAGTCCTGAGATTGTATATCTGGATATAAACCGGGAAGGGATATATACTATGAGGACCAAACAGAGGAAATAACCCTTAAGGAGGGCACTATGGGAAAGAGGGAAAATATCATTGCAGGGATTGACATCGGGACTTCGAAGGTTGTGGCGCTCATTGCCGAGACGAAGGAATCACAACTCTCGATACTCGGCTTCGGGTGTGTCGAGTCGACGGGTGTCAAGAAAGGTGTGATTATCAACATCGAAGATACCGTAAATGCAATTGCGGAGGCAGTCTCGATTGCGGAGAGGATGGCCGGCTGTGAGGTGAAGGAATTATATGTGGGGATTTCCGGAAATCATATCAAGGGAATCACCTCGAAGGGAATGGCAGCCATCAAGAAGGAGGAGGTCTCGTATGACGATGTGGAGAAGGTCATTGACATAGCCAAATCGGTTCAGGTACCGCAGGATCAGGAACTGATTCACGTACTCCCTCAGGAGTATATCGTGGACAAGCAGGAGGGTATCAAGGAGCCGATAGGGATGAGCGGTGTGAGGCTTGAGGCAAAGGTTTATCTCATACTGGCCGCCACATCCGTGGTACAGAATATCGTCAAATGTGTCAGCCGTGCGGGTTTCAGCGTAAAACAGGTAGTCTACGGTGCCTATGCCTCGTCATTTGCGGTTCTTACTCCGGCAGAAAAAGACCTCGGTGTCGCACTTCTTGACATCGGTGGCGGGACAACCGATATTGCGATGTTTCATCAGGGCTCGATCTCTTTTGTCTCATCAATCGGGCTCGGTGGTGTGAATATAACGAATGATGTGGCAATAGGTCTCAGGACACCGCCCGAGGATGCCGAAAAGATAAAGAAGAAATTCGGCTGTGCAATGTCCTCGAGGGTATCAAAGACCGAATATGTTGAGGTGCCTTCTGTAGGAGGTAAACCGCCGCGTTCTCTGGCAAGGCAGATGCTCGCCGATATCATACAGCCGAGGATCGAGGAGATATTCGAACTGGTTCTCAAGGAGTTGCAGTCGACGGGCTCGATGGAGAAGATAGGTTCGGGTATTGTGCTCACCGGAGGGACTGCGTATATAGACGGAATCGTTGAGCTTGCAGAGGACCTTTTCGGTATGCCGGTCAGAATAGGGAATATCCTTTCTGACAGAATAACAGGCATAAAGGACGTTATCAACAACAAGCTCGAATATGCCGAGGTTCTGGGGCTTCTGCTTTACGGATTTTACGGACAGAATGCCACAATGTCCGATTTCAACAGGAAGAAGAAGGGCGGCATGCTTTCGAGATTTATGCAGTATGTAAAGGATTCGTTTTAATAACCGGGAAGGAATTTAAAGGAGGTTTATTATGATAAGTATTATTGAGGAAGCAAAGAAGAATGCGGTAATCAAGGTCATCGGGGTGGGAGGCGGAGGGACCAATGCACTGAATACTATGATTTCGTCGGGGATTCAGGGAGTCGAGTTTGTGGCAATGAATACAGACGTACAGAGTCTCGAAAAGAATCTGGCGCCGATAAAGGTTCAGCTCGGGCCCAAGAGCACGAGAGGGCTCGGCGCAGGTGCAAATCCGGAGGTAGGGAAGAATGCCGCAGAGGAGGTAAAGAATCAGATCGCTGATTATCTCTCTGGGACCGATATGGCATTCATAACCGCCGGAATGGGTGGTGGTACGGGTACAGGTGCGGCACCGGTCGTTGCCAGTATCGCAAAGGAGATGGGAATTCTGACAGTAGGTGTGGTTACGAAACCGTTCGAATTCGAGGGAAGAAAGAGACTCAATCAGGCCTTAAACGGAATAAGCGAACTCAAGAAACACGTTGACACCCTTATAGTAATTCCGAACCAGAGACTCCTCTCCGTTGCAGGGAATGTCTCGTTCAAGACAGCCTTTTTAATGGTTGACAATGTCCTTCTGAATGCGGTGCAGGGTGTGACCGATATAATCAATGTCCCCGGTCTCATCAACGTCGATTTCGCCGATGTCAAGGCGATTATGTCCAATCAGGGTCTTGCACTTATGGGGACAGGAAGAAAGTCGGGAGAGAAGAAGGCAATAGAGGCCGCCAACGAGGCAGTCTCATCACCGCTTCTGGAGAATGTCAAGATCGACGGTGCACAGGGAGTGCTGATAAATGTCACAGGTTCGGTAAATATGAGCCTTAATGAGGTCAATGAGGCCTGTCACTCGATTACGGAGGCGGCTGCACCCGATGCCAATATAATCTTCGGTGCAGTGATAGATGACAGAATGGCCGACGACGAGATCAAGATTACCATTTTTGCAACAGGCTTTGACCGTACCGAGAAGCACAAGCGGGAGATATTTACCAACGACCTCTTTGTCGACAGGGATATACCGGCACAGAAGAGAGTGAGCAAGATACAGCCCGGTCTTCCGATAGTAGACGAGACCGAAAAGATCGTTACTGCTATCGGTGATATGGGGAATAATCCGAGTGTCCCGATCGATGAGCCAAGAGATGTCCCCGCATTTATCAGAAAACAGAAGAACTTTGAAAAATAGGTCTCTGAGGAAGAGAGCAGTTGTCTCGGCCTGTCTGCTTGGATTCAGATGCAGGTATGATGGTGTAGTCAGGGAATATGACATAAGAAGGATTCTCAGAGCAAAAGGATACATAATCGTCAGCGTCTGTCCCGAGATGGAGATAGGGCTCGGGGTGCCAAGAAGACCAATCAGAATTATAGCAAAAGGAAAACACATTCTCCTGATTCAGAAATCGACAGGTGCCAGACTGAAGAGAAGACTCGAAGGATTTTCAGTAAATTTTCTGAAGAAACTGAAAAGGGTCGACCTCTTTATTCTGAAGAGTCGTTCTCCCTCGTGCGGAAATGGGGATTGCAAGGTATTCAGAAATCTTAGGGACGAGGATATTGCCGGTTATTCCGACGGGATATTCGCAAAGATGTGTAAAGAGATATTTCCGGATGTGCCGGTTTTTAATGAGGAGAACTTTATAAGAAGGCTTTCTGAATCTATAAATTAGATTTTGATGACGGGATATAACTGGTTTTTTTTGGAATAGCACAAAAAGCGGTTTTATTAAACTATAGAGCTGAAGGCAATGCAAGTCCACAGTCCATAGTCCACAGACCACAGTTTGGTTAGTGATATAGTGCTGAAGGCGATAGTGTAGAGGGATTGGGACTTAAGATTTAGGGATTTTCGATTTAGTGGTTTTTTGATTTTTTACGCGGGTATAATAATTTGTGCTTTAATGCCTTAGACTT
>Ga0067045_1028255_pt1 | contig 38151 bp, 31 predicted proteins | sample TerdegcTABiofilm_FD_59184 | JGI IMG/M metagenome (GOLD analysis project Ga0067045, IMG submission 59184) | Combined Assembly of (Gp0054472, Gp0054536) Wastewater bioreactor microbial communities from Singapore -Terephthalate degrading... | reverse complement strand
GCTCGCGCACACCCGCCGCGAACTTCGTTTTGAGGTCCTCGCAGATCGAAAAGAGGCGTTCGATTTCCGCCCGGGACAGATCTTGGAGCGTAAGCAGATGGCGGGGCTTGAAGGGCGTCATCGCGTTTCGGGTCCTTTTCGGTCGCATTCCCAAGGATTCGCATCGCGAGGTCGTGGAGGGCGGTTTGCCGGTCACGCCTCCGCCTGGGATTCGAGGCCGCCTGCGGCGTATTCCTCGATCACCCGGCACAGAATGTCGCATCCCTCGTGCACTTGCTCATCCGTCATGGTCATGGCGGGGAGCAGCCGGAGCACGGTCCCGTGCGTGCAATTGATGAGCAGGCCGCGTCGCAGGCACTCATTGACCACGGGCGTCCCATCCACGACCAATTCCACTCCGATCATCAGGCCGGCTCCCCGGACCTCGCGAATAATCGAGCACCGCCGCGCCAAGTCGCGAAACCGTTCCAGGAAGAGGTTTCCCATAACCTTGGCCCGGTCGAGCAACGACTGCGTCTCGATCATTTCGATAGCGGCCAGGCCGGCGGCGGCGGCGATGGGATTTCCGCCGAACGTGGAAGCGTGCATCCCCGCCCGCAGGGAGGGAGCGATGTCCTTTCGGGCGAGCATGGCGCCACCCGGCAATCCGCCGCAGAGCGATTTGGCAAGGGTCATGATGTCGGGAACCACACCGAAATACTGGTAGCCGAACCACTCGCCGGTTCGCCCGCACCCGGTCTGCACCTCGTCGAAAATGAGCAGCAATTGATGTTCGTCCGCCAGTTCGCGCAAGCCCTGGAGGAATCCTTCGGGCGGCAAGACCACGCCTCCCTCGCCCTGAATCGGTTCGATCATGATGGCCGCGGTTTCGCCGTCGATGCGTTCCCGCACGGCTTCGAGATCGCCGTAGGGACAGTACGTGAAGCCCGGCAAAAGGGGATGCAGCCCCTCGTGGTACTTTGGTTGTGCTGTGGCGGAAAGCGCTCCCATGGTTCGACCGTGGAATCCGCCCTCGAAGACGATAATCTTGTAACGTCCCGGCCCTTGATGGAGCCGAGCGAGTTTGATGGCCGCTTCGTTGGCCTCGGTTCCAGAGTTGCAGAAGAAGGCCATGCCGTCGAAGCTGCGCTCGCTCAGCGCCTTGGCCCAAAGCCCCTGAACGTCCGTGAACCACGTATTCGGGACATGGATCAACCGCGTCAACTGCTCTTGAACCGCCGCGACCACGGGCGCCGGGCAATGGCCCAGCAGATTGCACCCCCAGCCGGGGAAAAAGTCCAGGTACCGCTTGCCCTCGAGATCCCAAACCTGAGCGCCTTCTCCTCGCACAAGTACTACCGGATATCGCCGGTAGTTCGGGATGACGTACTGCCGGAAAATGCCGAAGACATCTTCCGTGGAAAGTTGAGTGGTAGTGGCCATGGTTGCGTGACCGCCGTCTCCTGTTCCTGAATCCTGTCTCTTGCGAGTGTGATCGAGCTCCGAAAGGTCGATCAGGACGAATCTTGGGTTCAACGAATCGGGGCGTCCAGCCGGTGCGGCAGGAAGATTAAGTCGGCCTAGACCGGTTCGCCCGCGCCGTTGCGGCTAATGGCCGTCCCGATCCCCTTGGTGGTATACACCTCCAATAGGAGGGAATGGCGGATTCGACCATCAATGATGTGAATCTTGTTGACTCCTTTCTCCAAGGTATCGAGGCACGCTTCCACCTTGGGCAACATTCCGGTTTGGATGGCGCCGGTACGGATCAACTCGCGGGCCTGCGATGCCGAGAGCGAGTCGATGAGGGATTCGGGATCGTCCTTGTTGGCCCGAACGCCGTTGACATCACTGAGGAAGACGAGCTTCTCGGCCTGCAGCGCCGTGGCCACGGCCATGGCGGCCAGGTCGGCGTTTACGTTGAGGATTGTGTCGCCGTCTTCGGAAAGGCAAAGCGAGGGGATAACGGGCACGACCCCCCGGCGACAAAGTTCCGTGAGGGTTTCGGCATCGACGCGCGTCACTTCCCCGACGAAACCCAAGTCGATCGGTCGGCCGTCCGGACCTGTCAACCCGGCCTTCCTTCCGAAAAGCACGTTCTTCGTCCGGACGCTCAATGAAGCGGCCGCGCCCCCCAGGTCTTGTATCTCACGAGCAAGCCGCGGTGCCAATTCTCCCGCCAGTACCTGCTCCACGATTCGCAAGGTTGCCTCGTCCGTAAATCGACGACCTTGGACGAACTTGGGTTGCAGTCCCGCCTTTTCCATGGCGCGCGAGATCGCAGCCCCGCCGCCGTGGACCACTACCGGCTGCATTCCCACCGTTTCCATGAAAAGGATGTCGAGCAGCAGATGCGTCATGGCACGCGGGTCTTCCAAGACGCTGCCGCCCAGCTTGATAACCGTCACCTTGCCGCGAAATTGGCGAATCCACCGCAAGGCTTCAATCAAAACGTCGGCTTTTTCAACGGCTTGCTGCAATCCGGATATCTCCCGTTCGCTGGAACTGCAATGACGAAACCGACACGAATGTCCACAACACAGTGCCGGGCAAATCTCAAGCTTTGCTACAGGCGGTAAACCGGCGCCGGTGATCCGTTCTTGTCAAATACTTAACCTCGGCCGGCAACGGCGGCGCGATGTCAGCCGCTCCGACCGAGGATATTGACCGATCTTCGATCCCCGGCAAAGCCGAAGAGTGCTCGTGGTCCCGATAATGTCAAAGGGGCGGACGCTGCATGCCGCCTTCCCTTGCCCCTCGCACCTGAACACCTCTTCGGAAAGAAACTTTCATTTTCCGACGCGAGCTTGAGGGTGTCAACGACCGGTAACATCAGGGGGGCGATTCCGCCGCGTGTCGCCGATCTTGAGCCCGGCCTGACGGCCGCTTTCGGGATCGGCCCCAACGGCCGCGCAGGCTTGCACGCCGGGCGTGTGGTGCGGTACGATCGCCGCAACGCCTGCGGGCCGTTTTTTATCAGGCGAGATTGGTTGGGCGACTGAGACTCCGAGCCTTTCGCGCCCTTGACGCCCGGCACCAATCGCATTTGACCGAAGCCGGAAAAGCAAATGATTCAGCAGCCCACACGGTTTGAGGCTATCCCCTCTTTCACGGTATAATGAAATAAGGGAAAGTCGGCGGAACAGCCACATGGCCGTTCCGCGTATTTTGCCGTTCGGTTGGAGTGCCGGAGCGTTTCGCCCGAGGTCCCGCGCGAAACGGCATGACCTAACGCTACTCGCTGGAAGACGCCTCCTCGCCGGCCCAAGATGCAGGGCGCGGGTGTTTGGGCGTTTGCGGCGGCTAACAAGCCAGGCCGAACATGGGAATTCGCTTTTACTGCCCGAACGGCCACAAGTTGCACGTGAAGGCCTTTCAGGCCGGCATGCGAGGGATCTGTCCCTATTGCGGGGCAAAGGTGCAGATACCGCTTCAAAGCACGCGGGTGAGCACGAAACTTCAACGTGCACGAAGGCGGCAACTCGCGGCCGATCTTGCCGCAAAGCAGGGATCGCAGTCGGCGGCTGCGGATGATCGTGCTTCGCACGGTACCTCGGGTCCGTCGGCCTTAACAACCCCTCCGCTTGATTTCGGCGCGGGCGTGAACGGCGAATCATCGACGCCCAGCTCCGGCTCGGAGCCGGTACCGGATTATCGATCATTTCCGTCGCCCCTGACGGAAGAGGAGGTCGGGACTTCCTTGGTAACCGGCGACCGTGTTGCCGTTCCGCCGGATGTAAGGGGAACAGCGGTTTTTGCCGCATCCTCAGCGACCGAGGAATCGCTTTCCGAAGGGGCGGGCGGAGAGGGCGACGCCGTTTTGGCGGATCCCCAGTTGGTTTGGTACGTCCGTCCGCCGTCCGGCGGCCAGTTCGGTCCGGCCACCGGCGACATCATGCAGCAATGGTTACAAGAAGGACGGATTACGCCCGACACGCTCGTCTGGCGGGAGGGTTGGAGAGACTGGCAGGAGGCTCGGCATATCTTCTCCTCTTTCGGCGGCACGGAACTCCCGCAGGCCGCGTCTATATCTCCGGCTGCCGAACGCATCCTCGCACAGCGGACTCCCCGACCATCCAAACGTCTCTCACCCTGGATTCTTGCCGTTCTGGCAACCATCGCGGTTGCAGTAATCGCCACTCTAGTATTTTTCTTGCTTGGCGGTTTCGGCGGCTCTACGTAGCCGGCGACGAAAAAGCCTCGGCGGCCGCTCACCTGTGCGACAGGAACGCAACACCTTATCATCAGAGTTGGGCCGTTTCGGGAAAACGCAAGGCACGGTGATGCCGTATTCCGATCGAGTTTCGAGCATCGGCGTCCGTATCAGCGGGGATCGGCCGCGGATGGCGATGGCGGCACGGCCCATTTAAGAGCCGGCACAAAGGTGGCAAACATGACCCGACGAGAAAGGCCGCGACCCCAATCCGAAGCGAGAAGTTCCCGGCAACCCAGGCAGCCCAAGAAAAAGCAAGGGGCTCGCCGTGTTCCCGTCGGCTCCGGGGGGGGAAGCGGCGAGCGTTTGCAAAAGATCCTCGCCGCCGCCGGAATCGGTAGTCGTCGCCAGTGCGAGGAATTGATTCGCATGGGACGCGTCGAAGTGGATCGCAAAGTCATTACCGAGCTTGGGTTTCGAGCGGATCCACTGCGGCAAAAGATTGCGGTGGACGGCGTGCCGATCCGACAAGAAAAGCCCTTGTATTACGCGGTGTATAAGCCCGACGGCGTGGTATGCACGAATCGAGACCCTTCCGGGCGGCTCCGTGTGATCGATTTAGTACCGGAAAAGGAGGCACGATTGTTCGCGGTGGGGCGACTGGATATCCACAGCGAGGGTTTGATTTTGGTCACGAACGACGGGGAGCTGGCGAATCGCCTGACGCATCCCAAGTTCGGCGTCCCCAAGACCTACCTTGTTCAAGTCGCCGGGGAACCGGATCGCGAGGTCTTCGCCAAGCTGCTGCGGGGGATTCATCTGGCCGAAGGAATCGCTCGCGTGTCAAGCATCAAGGTGCGCCGCAAACACAAGCAAAGCACCATCTTGGAGATGGTGTTGAATGAAGGCCGTAATCGAGAAATCCGCCGCATCATGGCCAAGGTGGGGCACAAGGTACAACGACTGAAGCGTATCGCCGTCGGCCCGATTCGTCTCGGCAAGATGTTGCCCGGCGATGCGCGACCGCTGACGCGCGAAGAGATCGCGGCACTTCGCCGGGAATCCGGGCGACGGCCCGTATGAGGTGCGACTACCCGCCCGCGGAAATGATCGCTGCACTCGGGAGCGCAAGCTCCGCCGATAGCCGTGACTTTCGCGGTTGGGCAATCTGGAATAGCGACTAGGGTCATCAACATGACATTCCCGAACCCGACACCTTCTCATGCCTGCGGCCGGGCGCTTACGGACGGCAAGATTTGGAGCGGCTCGGTTGAAATATTCCAGCAGGAGAAGATCGCGAAAGATACTTTTCGCATCCGGCTGAAGTGCCCGGAAATCGCCGGACGAATTGTTCCCGGGCAATTCGTGATGATGCGGCTGTCCGGTCGGCAAGACCCGCTCTTGGGACGGCCGCTCGCCATGTACGACGTCGCATTCTCGGCGGAGGAGGGATCGCCAAGTGAGTTGGATATCGTCTACATAACGCTCGGCCGCATGACGCGAACGTTGGCGACGCTTCGGCCGGGCGATCCTATCGAGATTTGGGGTCCGTTGGGCAATGGGTTCGCTCCTTGCCAAGCCCGCCATTTGATCCTCGTCTCCGGCGGTGTCGGTTACACACCGTTCTTGGCGGTGACCAAGGAGGCTCTGAGGGTTCAACAGTACGGGACGACGCCCCGAAACTCCCAAGTCCAAGACGTCGTCTTGTGCCACGGTGTGAGAACGGCGGACTATTTGCCGGATCTGACCCCTTTTTCCGGTGCCGGCGCCGAAGTTCTAGTCTCCTCCGAGGATGGAACCGTGGGGATAAAGGGGGTGGTTACGGAGATGCTGCCGCAAGTCTTGGATCGGTATCCGCTCGATTCCGCCTGCGTATACACCTGCGGACCGGAGCCGATGATGCGATCCGTCGTGGAGATATGTACCGGCCGCAGCGTGCCGTGCTTCGTGTCCATGGAGACGCCCATGGCCTGCGGTTTGGGCATCTGCTTTAGCTGCGTTGTCCGTCTCCGAGACGTGACGGCCCAATCCGATGAAGAATGGGACTACCACCGCGCATGCGTCGAGGGTCCCGTCTTCGACGGCTCGCGTGTGATCTTCGATTAGCGACTGAGAAAGCGGCAGCAATCCGAGCGTCCGCAACATCAACCTTGCGGTGAACCCGCACCCGGAAACGGCGACTTGGTGGAAAGACGTCCGGGGAAAGGTCAATCAGGAGGCCGCGCCGGCTTCGGACGGCGCGGTGACTGCTCGCTTTGCCTTCACCACGGCAGCCGACAGCCGCGACTTGGTTCGGGCGGCTGAATTGGGGTGAATGACGCGTTTAGCTGCGGCGCGATCCAGAAGTGTCGCCGCTTTTCGGATTTCGGATTCAGCCAGGCCTATATTACCCGCTGCGGCGGCCTCGCGAACCTTGCGGCATTGCGTCCGCAGGGACCGTTTGATGGAACGGTTGTGCATCCGCCGTTGCTGATCCTGACGCAAACGCTTTTTCGCACTTCTGGTGTTTGGCATATCGACCTGAACCAACCGGTTCCGCTAACGAAGATCCAATACCACGGCCGTCGACCTGCACGGCCTTTCTCGGCTTTTAGTGCCTCGGCCATCCATCGCCGAAAACCGGTATTATGAGGGCTAGTCTTCGTCCTGTCCAGGGGGCAACTCGACCTCGATGGGTTCTTCCTCCCCGGCTTGAGTTGAGGCCCCTGCCCGTTGCTGCTCCAGCTTCTCGCCGATCTTGTCCAACAATTGGCCGATGTTCTTGTATGAGTAGTCCATGGCGGCCAAGGCGCTGGCGAATTGCTCGGCCTGCTGGAACGCCCGAAGGCGATACGCCAAGACGGCGGCGGAATACAAGGCCCGCTTCTTGTTGTCGCTGTCACGATCCGCGATTTCCTGAACCGCTTGCTCGTAGTGCTTCATGGCCAGGCGGTGTTGACCGATTTTTTCGAAGCACTGGCCCAAATTGAGCAAGCAAAGCCCTTTTCGTCGCGGGTCGCTCTGGGCGGCCTGGTATTGCTTGATGGCGTCCTCGTACAAGCCATTGAGCTGGTAGCGCACCCCCAATTCGAAACGAAAAGCCTGGTTATTGGGGAACCGTTCGACTCGGTCTTTGTAGACTTCCAACTCCTTCGCCCACAGCGCTTTCCTCGCGGCATTGAGCCTTTGCTGATTGCGCTCGTCGGGCTTGGCGCGATATTCCACCTCGACCTTACCCAACTCGACGCGCAGCCGCCGCAATTGAACGTCTTCCAATTTTTCTTTGGCGGCAACGTCTTGGGTGGCTTCGAAGGCGCGCCGGAGCAAATCCTCCGCCTTGGCGTAGTCCTCCTCGCGAACGTAGATTTCGGCCAGCTCGTAGTACAACGGAAGGTTTTTCGGCTGTCGCTTGATCTCGACTTCCAGCCGTTCTTTCTTGCTGAGCGGCTCGCCGCCGCGAACGATTTCGCCGCCTGCCGCCTCCACCTTCCGTCGCGACTCGCCCGTTCCCTCGTCGTAGCCGCCGCCCGCGATCGTCTTTTCAACGGCGAGGTTGGCGATGTTCCGGGAGGCGTCGGGATCATTGGGGCGAAGTTGCTCTACTTTGTGCCACATGGCGATGGCCTGGTCGTACATTCCCAAGTCGGCCAGCGTCTTGGCACAGCGGCGGCACATTTCGACGTCTTTGGGATTAGCGTCGAGCGCCATTTTCAGGTAAATGAGTTGCGTCTCCTGAAAATCGCACTGCTCGCAAGCCTCGGAAAGGGCCGTCAGGACGGTCGTGTCCCAAGGATTGACCTTGAGGGCCTCCGCCCCATACTTGAAGACGTTGACCCAATCCTTCTTTTGCAGGGCTTTCTTGATTGCGCTCCGCAAAGGCGCTAACTTGAAGAAGGAAAAGCTCTTGCCTTTCTTGTTGTTGTTGTATTTCTTCTTGAGGTTGGCGAGGAACGCCTGGAGGTAGATCGCATTGCCGGGGTCTCCGACCACGCATTCCGTGTAGATGTCCGCGGCGTAGTCGAAGTTTTCCTGCGCGGCGATGCGGTTGCCGTACTCAAAGCATTCCTTGAGCTTTTTGCGCTTCGCCGGGCTTGGTTCCGGGAGACGCGTGTCAACGGCTTGTGTGGGGGTTTCTGATGCCATGGCGGCCTCGATAAGTAGAGCAACCTCGAGCGTAGCCCGAAAAACATCCGTTTTTCCCGCGAGGGCCTTTCCCGGACTCTATCATCATTGTACCTGCCGCAAATGTCAACTCAACGGCCAAACGGGCGGTTCCGCACGATCACAACGGCGGCGACGCGATGCCGACCGGTTATCAAAAAAACTTCCCGAGCCTGCATTTACTTCGAATGAGCGATTCTCTTCAGCCTGACGCAAACTTCGCCCACCCGGATCGGAATCCTGCCCGGAGCCAAGCGACCGCGCCCGCATCTGTTCCCGCCGGCGGTCCGTCTCCAAGCACGATTCGGGAGAAAACGTCTCTCACGGGTTGCGTCTATCTTGTGGGAGCCGGCCCCGGAGATCCCAGGTTGCTGACTCTTTGGGCGGCCGACATCCTCCGGAAGGCGGACCTCGTGCTTTACGATTATCTCGTCGATCCTCGCGTACTCGACCTGGTCCCCCCCCAGGCGGAAAAAGTCTCCCTGGGGCACCACAGCCTCGGTTTTCATTGGACGCAGGAAGAGATCAATCGGCGGATTTTGGAGGCCGCGGCGCAGGGCAAAACGGTGGTGCGTTTGAAAAGCGGGGATCCCGTCGTTTTCGGGCGGCAGGCGGACGAGGCGGAATTCCTGCGAGAAGCCGGGGCTCGGATCGTTATCATACCCGGTATTACCGCCGGACTCGCGGTGGGTTCTCTCAGCGAGATCCCTCTAACCCATGCCAAGTTCGCCTCGGCGATCGCTTTGGTGACAGGGCAGCAGTCGCATCAGTCCCACGGTGTGCCCTTGAACTACCAATCCTTGGCGGCGTTTCCGGGCACTTTGGTGTTCTACATGGGTGTTCGTTCGGCGTCCGTTTGGGCTTCGGAGCTGGTGCGGCACGGCAAACCGGCCGACACCCCGGTGGTCTTGGTTCGCCGATGCGGCCGGCCCACCCAAGAAACCGTCCACACGTCACTGGGAGAGATCGCCGACGTCATCGAACGGCAAGGCATCAAACCCCCGGCGGTCATCGTAGTCGGAGAGGCTGCTCGGCATGCCCCGGCCCGATCCTGGTTCGCGGATCGCCCTTTGTTCGGACGGTGCTGCGTGGTCACCCGTCCCGAACACCAAGTCGGCAAGATTCGGGATATGCTGCTGGAATTGGGCGCCGAGGTCCTCACGCAGGCGGCCGTCGAGATCGTAGCCCCCGACGACTGGACCGATGTGGATGCAGCCATAGCCGACCTCGGGGCTTTCGACTGGGTCGTGTTTTCCAGCGCCAACGGTGTACGCTTCTTCTTGGATCGGATGGGGCAACTGGGCCGGGACGCCCGGGCCTTCGGCACGGCACGCATAGCGGCTATCGGGCCGGGGACGGCGGAGGAATTGCTACGATTCCATATTCGCGCCGATCTGGTCCCGCCGGAATTCCGAGCCGAATCCTTGGCCGAAGCCCTGCTGGCGAACGAGCACGGGCGGCGGTACCTGCTGGTCCGGGCGAGCCGGGGGCGCCCCACGCTGGGGGAAGCCCTCGTTCGGGCCGGCCGGGAAGTCCGGCAGGTTGTAGCCTATATCAACCGCGATATCGAGACGCCCCATCCGGATATCCTGGCACGCATGCGCGCCGGCTCCGTCCACTGGGTGACCGTCACCAGCTCCTCCATCGCGGCCTCGCTCGTTCGCCTTTTCGGCGAAGATCTGCGGCGCGTCAGACTGGCTTCGATCAGCCCCATTACCAGCGAAACCCTTCGCAGTCTGGGCTTCGAGCCGACTGTGGAGGCAACGGTCTTCACCATCCCGGGTATCGTGGACGCTATTTGCGAATATGAAAGGACGGCTCCGGAACGCGGGGCGAGTTCCCCTGCCTTGTAACCCGACGGGAAAACGGCCGATGAGATCAGGCCGTACCAAGACTTGACTTGCCGCCCTTGGCGGCACCGGTTTTGGTCGCAACCCTAGGCCTTGAAGAATGCAAGAATATCCGGGCGGGTCGCGGCGGAATCTGCGAAGAGTTTTGGCTTACGGGATTTCGCGGTACGTGGTAAAGCTGGCATAACCTAGCAGTGCCGCTGCCACGAGAAAGCCGACATCCATGATGACGTTCGCCTTGCCGAAGGGCAGACCGATCGCGAGGTCAAGACCGAAGAGGAGAACCATGAGTCCCGCCGCTACCATACCAAAAACGCACAGGGCCTTAGGCATTGGTGGAATTCCCCACGGATGCGTTCCCAAACCGAACCTCGTGAGCCGGCCGCCTCGAGATTTGCTCTCGGCGTGACATGGCTCGGCGGTGCAGTCAAGCTGAGCTTGGTCGCCCGTTTCCTACGGTGACGCGGATTGGAAAAAGTATGATCTCTTAAGCGATTGCTTTCAACCTGAGGTCAAGTCGACAAAGCTGAATCCGAAAAGTTCCGACGGGCAGCGTGGCACGCCGGTCTCGAAACGAGCCGGCCGAAAATAATCGGCTCCCGCGGATAACACTATTTAGCCGGGCTTATGACATATCAAGCATCGACGAAAGTCGGCCGTGAAACCGTCCTTCAAAACCGATTCGAAACTTGACGTCAATTATCCATACTAATCACTCTAGCTAGATTAACAATAGTCCACCCTTCGCGTTGGGGGGCCGGCCTGAGCGGATCATCGGATGGGGAGGTGAGCATTGACTGGCCTCTACGAGGCCGCGCACCGACGACATGCAAAGGCTTCAAGGTGAGCGAGGCCGATCGACGACGGTGATGCAGCTAAGCTTCGCCTTGCAGGCGGCCGGGCGGGGTGGGTTTTGGCTGAGGACATCGGCACGGGTGCTGTCCGTCAACCGTGCAAGTCGGTCCCTTCTTCGTTGCGTTCGGGAACGGGGGTGGTAAGAATAAGGCATGATTGTCAGGCCTCGACAAGGACCTGACGCGCGTTTACCAACCGACAGGGGAGTCGTTGAGCGACACGAGGTGATCTCCGTTGGTTTGCAAAAGCTTTACCTGGAACCGGATAGGCTGGCCAGGCAAGACCCGTCGTTGCTGGAACTGTTGTTGAAGGGGATCCAGTAATGGCGGACTGGGTCACGCTCGCCCGCATTGTGATCGAGTATCAAGGCGTTCGTGCCGTCCTCGAGGGACACGGCACGCCTCCCTACACTCGCCGTCGCTTCTGGCAATGCGACGACCCTCGGGTTAAGAGATATCTCGACAGCGTGACGTCCCTTGGCGTGCTGAGAGAAGAGATCGCGGAACCCCAGCCCCTGTTCATTGATAATTGGGCGCTCGAGGCCGGGCGGATCGTTGCGGACAAGGTGGGTGCCAAGATCATCTCGGAGGAGCCGTACAGGATCATCAAGCCGCTGCCCGAGATCGACGAGGAAACGGGAGGTGAGTACACGGTTTAGCCGCGGGGCGTGTGAATGACCAAAATCGGCAAGGAAGAAGGCGACGGCGATCGGACCGTGGGAGCACGGAGGTCTTCGATGGGAAATCAGGGGCAGGAGTCGGCCGTCCTAAGGCGGGAGACACTTCGGTCCGAGCCGGCGGCGCGGACACGAAGAGCGGCCGGGCTCGACGATCACCACCGCCGCATGTTGGCGACGGCCCAGGACAGGCTGGAACGGCTTTTCTTGGAGGGCGTCGGCGGCCGTTTCTACGGCCGGGTGAGTATCGAAGCGGCCTTTGAAAACGGACGCCCTTGGACGGTCCGCCGCCGAATCAAAGTGATGGATAAGTGAGAAGATAACCGTAGGAATCGGACTTGTCGCTGACGGAGGCCAACTCCCGTTGCCGGATGGCATTCGTTGTCAGCATATTCGGGTGAACGGCAGGAGCCGGGAGCATGTGGTCCGTATTGGCAGTTGTCGTCGGCGTCGCCTGCCTCGGGGTCGAGGTCGGTTGGCGGCCCTTGCCGGACGGCGGAACCGAATACGTAATTCGCGTATCTCCGGAGGAGTTGGCGGATCTGGAATTGGGCGATATCATCGCGGCGAGCGATGTGCCTGCCGACTTGCCACCGATTCGGAGCTATCGTATCGAAGTGGGACGCGGGGCGGTCGAACGTAGCGTTCCCTCTCGTGGCGGCGGCCCATCGGAGACGTCTGAGACGCCCGAGAACCGTGGCGCCGGCGATCGTCAGCGGCCGCTCCCATCCGGCACCGCTGCCTCAGCCACGATCCCGTTGGTATTCACCGAACCGGCCGTTTCGCAGGCGATGGATCACCCGCTGCCCGTTCCCCCGCGGGAATCCCAACATTCATCCGACCAGGTGCGGGGGCCGACGGAAAGTGATGCCGGTCAGCAAGCCGACCCGGCCGAAACGCAGCCGGAAGCTCAGGATCAGCAACCCCCGACAAAGACCGGTGAGGCTTCGGTTGAGCCGCGGATTAACAATTCCGAGTCGCTAATCCAGACACTCGCGTTATCGGGAATGACGGCTTCCTTTGCGGCGGTGCTTTACATCGGTTGGATAGCCTGGGAGTATCGTCGGAAGTATCTGGAATTGCTGCGATCGGGCCGGCCGTTGAAGCCGTTCGAGGGCCGGGATAGCGGCCTGCCTGCCACCGACGGCCCGGAGGTCTCTCCCAAAGAGGTTTACGAAGGAAATACCGACCGCCCTTCTCCAGCGGAATCCAAGGATTTTTAGGCAGGGGACCGAGATGATCCCTCATCGCTTCCCTGGGAGGCCGGGATCGAGGTTCTCACCGTCTCTCTTGGGTTTCTTCTGCATCAATGCCGGGGTAAGAACTCGGCGACTTCCCGGTTCGATCCGCCGAAGGAATCGGCGACGACGGACGGTCCCGCTTTCTCGACGGCTGAAATGATGTCCTTCTGGGTGAACATGCCTGTAAAAACGATGGGTTCGTTGGGGCGTCCGGCCGGGAAAACAACCACCACCGGGACCTGTTGGAATCCCAGCCAATCGAGGAATCGCGTAACCTCGGGCGACTCATGGGTCCAGTCCGCTTGGAGCAACACCACCTTGTTTTCTTGCAAAGTACGGCGAACCGCGTCGGTATTCAGAACGGTCGCTTCCAGGGTCTTGCAATTGACGCACCAATCCGCCGTGCAATCCACCAAGATGGTGTATCGACCGGGCGGAACCAAGGGCTTGTCCGCCGGATCGCCCGCGACGATTTGCTTGCCCTCTCGCAAGAGTTTCAGGTCAACAATGCTCGTCGCCCGCCTGACGAAACGGTGCTCCATGACGGACAGAAGACCGCCCCAGCGGCGACCGTCAACACGAATGCCGGGAAATAGGAGCAGCCACATGACGGCCACGAAGGCGGCCGCTTCCAGCCATGCGCGGAACTTCTTGGCGGGACTAGCCGTGAGCCCCGTCCGTTCCACCCACCACAGCGCCGCCCAAATCGCAAAGAGCAAGCCCAGGGTCGGGGCGAGATACGGCCAATCGAGGTAGGTAAAGATGTAAACCACGGTGCCCAGCAGTACGAAGCCCATCAGCCGTTCGAAGGATTCCATCCACGCTCCGGGCTTAGGCATGAATCGCATCAACTCCGGAAAGGCTCCGATCACGAGGTAAGGGCTCGCCATCCCCAAACCGACGCTCATAAAGACGGCAAAGACCACGCTCGGGGGCTGAGAGAAGGCCCACGCCAAGGCCGCGCCCATGAAGGGGCCGGTGCACGGCGTGGCTAGAATCGTGGTCAGAACCCCCTTGATGAAGGCCCCGGCAACCCCTTCCTTCTGCGCCAATTGCACGGCCTTGCCGGACCCGACGAAACCGGGTATCGGAATGCTCCACACGCCCAGGAACGCCAACGCCATCGCGAATACGATGGCTGCCATAACGACATTGAATTCGGCGAACTTGAATAGGTAGCCCCAGCCCAGCTTCAAAAAGACGGCCAGAATCGCCAACAGCAAGAAGATGGATAGCAAGCCCGCCGAATACCAGGCGTTCAAGAAGAAGGCTCGGCGCCGGTCCTCTCCCGCCGTTTGAATGAAGGATAGCAGTTTCAAACCGATCACCGGGAGGACGCACGGCATCACGTTCAAAATGATGCCGCCCAGAAATCCCGCTAAGATTTTCAAGAGGAATTCCTGCCAACTCCACTTCGTGAATCCCGCATTGGCTTGCATCGCTTCCGGATCGAATTCGTCCCCGACCAAAGCCAGGAACGTCCGCATCGTGAACGGTTGCCAGGGGAGATCGCTTCCCGACCAATCGTCGGGGATAGGGGAAATCAAACCGCCTTGGGGAGTCGCGGCAGGGAGCGGCCTCGGGGCATCACCGGAATCGGACCTGGTCGGCATCGGCGCTTCTTCACGCGTGGACGATTTCTCAGCAAGGAGCGTAGGCAACAGCGCGGCAAGCACATCTTCCGCCATCGGGGCCGAGGCGACCCGCGTCGCGGAAAATGGGAAGTCTTGCGGGGGCAAGCAACTCGAGGCATCACAAGGTTGGGCGTTCAAGACGCCTTGAATTGCCAATCGGCTCACATCCACGGCGGAATCGATCTCGATGGCCGCCGTCCACCAAACCACGCCGTCGTGCGTTTCCACCTCGATACCGGGAAACGCTTCTTCCGTCTTCCTGACCGGGCTGCGATTTGGAGCAAAAGCGCTGATAACCCGTACTCCTTGGTCCGGGTTCACGCGGATGCGCGTCGGGCGCGGGCCGTCCCCGGTTTGCGTCACGGAGTAGATGTGCCAGCCCGGTTCGATCTCCGCTTGAACGAACAGCAATGCCGGGCGGGTCGGCGTCGGCTCGGTGAAAACCGCCTTTACCCGAACCTTCGGGGATCCGAATAGGCCCCCGTTGCCGGGGTTCAGGGAAAACTGTGCTTCCGCCAAGTGCGAGCACATCAAGGACAGGACGACCGTGACGACTGCCGGAATCAATACCCGCGGCGCACTCCCGGCAAAGGTACGGCGAAGATCCGTCATAGTTCCTTTCTCCTCAAATCCATGCGAGAACGTCGGTGATGTTGGACGGTAATGGGGATCGGTCGGCGGATGAAATCCAAACCCGTGGACTTACCTATGATATGGCCCCGCCGCGATTCCGGCCAAGGGTCGATGCCGCTTTGCCATCGTTCTCAAGCGTGCGAAGGCCCCGCCGCAGACGCCGCATGAGCCCTTCAGCGAATAGACACCTCGCCCGCGCTAGCCCTCGCAAAGTAGCAAGGGCCGCGGTTTGGGAGGGGGCCGGCTCGGGCCCGGCTCAAGCAGCAAACCGTTGACGTTGACCGCGCCGTAGGTAGGGAATAGATTACGAGTAGATGCTTGTCGAACTCCCATGGCAACGTACCCAAATGAGGTTGCCGGCGCACGCGGGGCATCGCCCATGGCCTGGACCTACTTCAAACGCTACCGCATGGAAATCGACCTGGTCGAAAAGCCGCCGGAACCCGTTTTCCCACCCAACTATCGTTTCCTGCCGTGGCGTGACGAATTGCTGATGCACCATGCCCGCGTCAAATTCCAGAGTTTTCGGCAAGAGATCGATGCCAACGTCTTTGCCTGCTTTACCCACGAAGATGGTTGTCGCCGCTTAATGGAGGCCATCCGACGAAAGCCGGGTTTCTTGCCGGAAGCGACATGGCTGGCGGCCTTCAAAGACGATTCCCCGCCCGGCCGTCTCGAATACTGCGGGACCATTCAGGGCATTCTCGATCTGGATACGCGCGTGGGCGCAATTCAAAACGTGGGGGTTACGCCGGGACATCGTAATCGCGGCATCGGCTCAGCGCTATTAATGCTCGCCTTGAACGGGTTTCACGAGGCGGGCGCGATTCGGGCTTTTCTGGAGGTCACGGCCGAGAACGAAGGCGCCATTCAACTCTACGAACGCCTCGGTTTCGCCATCGTTCGCACGGTTTACAAGGTGGCGGATGTTCCGGCCGGCCGGTGAGCGTCTTGCGCGCTTCGCCGCTGCCGTTCTGAGCAACCGTCCGGCACGTTAAGATTGCGATCCATTCCACGAATAGCCGTATGAGGTCGCACGAATCGACACTCGCGCCCTATCCGTGGGTGTCGTCGAGGAACACGTATCACGCGATCTCGAACGGCCTTATAATGACTTCATTCCTGCGGGATCATGGCAATTATGGGGGGAAGCCGCGTCGCGCAGCGGTCGCTTGCCGAGGGACTTGCGGTGCAGCGGATACCGGCTGAAAGGTTTCGGGCAGGAAGGGGTTTCGCCGTACAATTCCGAATCCTTGCGCTGGCAGGCGCGAGTGGGAATTAAGAAGGGCGTGGGAAGTGAGCACACACATGCGCCGAGCGTCTTCCGTGCGGACGGCAAGTCGGAAATTGCCGACTCCTTCGGCGATGATTCGTGCCGTGGTAGTCGCCGGGATGATCCTCTTACCCGCGATGGACGACTGTTTTCGGGTGAAGCCGCCGCAGACCTTCGCGGCGGAAGGCGACGATTCGAGCCCTGCGAACGGGGCGGAGGCCAAGACGGATCCCGCGGAAAGCGATAAGAAAACACAAGTCGTCCGCATCACGCTGCCCATTACGGGACCGACCGCGTCCCGGCTCAAGCAATGGGTGCGCGACGTCTTGCATGACCGCGGCGGTCCGCCGAAGAACATGATCTTCGTCTTTGCAACCAACCGCGGTGAGGAGCAATTCGCGTCGCGTAGCGAATTTGGGGCATGTTATGACATGGCCGAGTTTCTGACAGGCGACGAGTTGAGTCGCGTGCGCACGATCGCCTACGTCCCCTATCGTGCCGAGGGCCATGCCGTCCTGGTCATTTTGGCGTGTGGCCAGGTCATCCTCGCACCGGACGCCGAGTTGGGCTCCGCCGGAATCGCGGAAAAGCGGATTTCTCCGCCCATGCTCAGCGCGTACCGCGAAATTGCCCAACGGCGTCGCGTCATGCCGGTGGAGATCGCCCTCGGGATGCTGGATGCGGAACGAACGGTTTTGCAGGTGGAAACCGACGTGGAGCGAGTGTTCGTCACCCCGGAGGGGCTCGAACAATTGGGACGCCCCGTGGTGGGCCGGCCCGCCGTCCTGTTTCCGGCCGGACAGCTCGGGCGACTCACCGGGCGCGAGGCCAGGGCCTTGGATTTGATCGACTACACGGCGGCGGACCTCCGCGAACTCTTGGTCGCCCTGGCCATACCGCAATCCGAAGTCGATGAGGAAGTACTAGCCGGCGGCACGTGGCAGGCGGTCCAAGTGCGGATTCACGGGCCGATTCGTGCGACAACGGTGCAACGGGCTCAAAAATTGATCGAGGATGCATTGCGGAGAGATGTCAACCTTGTATGCCTGAACATCGACAGCGCGGGCGGCTCGCCGGTCGATTCGTTGCGGCTCGCCACCTTCTTGGCCGTGGATTTGCCCGGCGACCGCATTCGCACCGTGGCCTACGTTCCCAGGCAGGCCCTTTCCGACGCGGCGCTCATTGCCCTGGCTTGCGATCATTTGATCCTGCATCCCGACGCTCGCCTGGGAGGAGAAGGAGACGGTCTCCTCTCCGACGACCAATTGACCGAGGTGCGGCGCACGTGGCGCGAAGTAGTCGCCCCCAAGATGGAGCGATCATGGTCCCTGCCCGTCGCCATGCTCGATCCCAATCTGGAGGTGTTTCGCTATACCCGCAAGTCGGCACCGGCAATGAGCGATTTTTATTCACCGGAGGAATGGCAAAGCCTGCCGAATCCGGAGGATTGGGTGAAGGGCGAAGCGGTAACGACCCCGGGGGCTCCCCTTCAGTTGACGGGCAAGCAAGCGCTGGAATTCGGCTTGGCGAAAGAGACGGTCGATTCCTTCGCCGCCATGAAAGAGTTGTACGGCCTGGAAAATGATCCCGCCCTGCTCGAACCGACATGGTCGGATATGCTGATCGAAGGGCTGGCCTCGCCCGGGGTGGCCGTGGCTTTAGTCATCATCGGGTTCGTCAGCCTTCTCATCGAGTTGCAGACTCCCGGCATCGGGGTGGGGGCTTTCGTCGCAACCGTATGCTTCGTGCTCTTTTTTTGGAGTCGCTTCCTCGGGCAAACCGCGGAGTGGCTGGAAATCATCCTTTTCCTGGTCGGGCTGACCTGCCTGGCCGTCGAATTGTTCGTCTTGCCGGGCTTCGGCATCTTCGGATTGGGCGGCGGCGCATTGATCCTCGCGTCGCTGGTCTTGGCCGGTCAGACCTTTATTTGGCCGCGCAACAACTACCAATGGGCGCAGTTCCAACAATCGCTCTTGGTCGTCGCCGCCGCAGCCGTGGGAACGGGAATCGTCGCTTCCTTAGTGGGGCGATGGTTGCCGCACACACCCGGCATCGGGCGGATCGTACTGTTACCGCCGACCGAGGAAGAGGCCGAGGCCATGGAGCGCCGCCGCAGCCTGCTTCCGGTGGACGAAGCCCTGGTCGGTGAGCGAGGGACGACGGTGACCCCGCTCTTGCCCGGCGGCAAGGCCCGCCTGGCCGGACGGCTGCTGGACGTCCTCGCGGAGGACGGCGAACCGATCGACTCCGGTTGCGATGTCGTCGTAACCGAGGTCCGCGGAACGCGGATTTTCGTTCGGCGGCTGACCTGACGAGCGGCACGGTGGTCGCGATCGTCGTGGAAACGGGGCCGCATACGCGCGGCAAAGCCTTCTTGACGTGCCGCGACAAACCTTTCACACTGCTATCATGATGCGGGGCCGTTGTCGGCACGGCACACGGTCGCGGCTTTCAGGGCCGAACGTATCGAGAAGGCGAGCGAAGAGGCCTTCGGACGGAAGGCCGGATCTCCAGCAAGGTTTGGTCTGCGGTCACAGCCGGGGAATGCTCATCATGGAAGTCATCATCAAGGACAGTTACGAAGAAATGTGCGCGGCGGCGGCGAAAGCGGCCGCCAGAGTTTTGAACAACAAGCCCAACGCCGTGCTGGGGCTCAGCACGGGAAATACGCATCGCGGCCTATATCAAGAATTGGTCAAGATGTACAAAGAGGGACTTCTCGATTTTTCACAAGTCACGACGTTCAACCTCGACGAATACGTGGGTTTGGGACGCGATCATCCTCAAAGCAACCGCTATTTCATGCACGAGCATCTGTTCAAGTTCGTCAATATTCCCCCGCAAAACACGTACTTCCCGCTCGGCACCACCGACAATTACGAGGCCTACTGCCGCTGGTACGAACAGCGAATCCAGAATTGCGGCGGTATAGATTTGCAGATCCTGGGCATCGGGACGGAAGGACAAATCGGTGCCAACGAGGCAGGCAGTTCGATGGGGTCTCGCACCCGAATCAAAACGCTTTCCAAGAACCGCTTGGCGGAGTTCGCTCAGCAGTTCGATCCCGATGAAGAGTTGCCCTCGTTCGCGATTACGATGGGAGTGGGAACCATCCTCGACGCCAAACGCATCATCGTGATTGCCCACGGAGAAGCCAAGGCGGATGCCGTCGCGGCCGCGGTGGAAGGCCCGATTACAAGCATGGTGACGGCCTCGGCCCTGCAACTGCACCGCGATGCCGTCGTCTTTCTCGACCGGCAAGCGGCATCCAAACTGAGATTGGCCGACTACTACCTCTGGGTCCAAGAGAAACGCCCGGACGCCCCCGACAGATGATTTGACTTTTCTTTCTGACGTCGCTTCTCCGGGCGGAGCCGGCGCGTCGGGCTGCGTCTTGGCCGTCTCGCATCGCACGCCTCCGGCCGGCTGACGATCTACAGCGGTCGTCTCGTTCCGCGAAGATTCCGAGGAGATTCCGGAGAGACCGCGACCGGCGGGGTGGAGCACCATTCCTTGCTCCAAACGAATGGCGCACAGAAAGGCGATGGAACGGAGGGACCTGCTCCGCCGTGCGACCACGTTGGGCCGTTTCTTCATGCCTGCGGCCGCGACGGAGCGAGGTCCTCGCTACCTTGCCGTCGAACGCGATTCTCGGTCGGATCGCACGATATCCGCTTGTCTCGCGGCTGAGTCAAGAAAGCGGGCAGGCGGTCTCCGACGGCGGCGGGAGCGCTGCTCGTCTGGCACGCTTTGCCGAAAAGGTCGTTTCCGGTCTCTTCCCGATTCCCAAGGTTTTTGAGATCTGAGAACGACGCAAACAGCCTGGCCCGTTCGCCAAATGGTTGACCGCGGTCGGCGCAGGGGTTACACTCTCCTACACTTCCACTGCAATGCTCGGTTTGGCACCGCATGTTTTCCACCGCTTTTTCCCACCTTTGATTCCATCAGCGGATGGAACGTCGATCACGTGAGGGAGGACTATCTCGTGTTGCACGCACTTCGTTCGGCGCTCCTGCATGGGTTCACCTTTGGAATCACGGTTGCGTATTTCGTGATCAGCGCAGCAACACCCTTCGATGTGGAGGGCATCGCCACGGCATCGGAACCTGCCGCACCGACTTCTCCCGAGCAGGTCTTGAGCTCCCTGGTTCGCGAGCATCCCCGTTTGATCGCGCCGCGGGGTGCGGAGGAGTCTCTGCGGCAGGTGCTGCAAGCCGACGAGAAGGCGCGGAGCATCTTCGAAGCGGTCAAGGAGAGGGGCGATCGCATCCTCACCGAACCGCCCATTCGCCATCGACTCATCGGTCCTCGATTGCTCGATCAAAGTCGCTTGTGCGTGGATCGGGTCTACACGTTGGCAACCCTGTACCGTTTGACGGGCGACAAGAAATACGCCGATCGGGCGACGCTTGAGATGCGGACCGCCGCCGCCTTTCCCGACTGGAATCCGTCGCACTTTCTCGATACGGCCGAAATGACGCACGGTCTGGCTATCGGTTACGACTGGCTGTACGAGATTCTGACGCCGGAGGACCGTCAGGCGATCCGCACGGCAATCGTAGAAAAAGGGTTGCGCGAAGGTGAAAAGATTTATCGTCGCGGGGGCGGCTGGCCGCGAACGGTATGGAATTGGAATCAAGTCTGTAACGGCGGATTGACCATGGGGGCTTTGGCCGTCGCCGAAGACGAACGGGAATTGGCGTCGTTCATCGTGTCTTCCGCCATCGCTTCCCTGCCCCGAGCCATGGCGAGCTACGCCCCGGATGGGGCCTGGGCGGAAGGGCCGGGCTATTGGAACTACGCCACGCGGTACACCGTCTACATGCTGGCAGGGTTGGAAACGGCCCTTGGGACTGATTGCGGCCTCGGGGATTCGCCGGGCTTTTCCGTCACCGGTGATTTTTGGATGCACGTGATCGGTCCCACCAAGCTCAGTTTCAACTTTGCGGACGGCGGCTCGCGAGTCGGGAGCGTGCCCTGCATGTTGTACCTGGCCAGGCGATTCGACCGGCCCGTGTATGCCTGGCACCAACGAGATTACCTCGAAGGCCGTTCCGCTCTCGATCTGTGGTGGTATGATCCACGAGGCGAGGGCATGACGGGGGAGCCCACGGCCAAGTGGTTCCGGGAGGCCGACATCGTCACGCTGCGCAGCGACTGGACGCAGGATGCGGTCTTTGTCGGTTTCAAAGGCGGAGACAATGCCGTCAACCACAGCCACCTGGAACTGGGCAGCTTCGTACTGGATGCGGCCGGGCAGCGTTGGGTCCTGGACCTAGGGGCCGACGACTACAATCTGCCGGGTTATTTCGGAAATCTGCGGTGGACCTATTATCGCCTTGGTACGGCAGGCCAAAACACATTGCTTTTGGACGGTCAAAACCAGGCTCCGCGTGCTAAAGCCCCAATCACGGCATTTTCCGATCGACCGGATCGGTTGTTCGCCGTTGCGGACCTTTCCGAGGCCTATGCCCAGGAATCGGGTGACGGGGCCGGCCGGTCGACGGATCGGGTACGGCGCGGAGTGGCCGTTTTGAAGAAGAGCGTCGTCCTCATCCAGGATGAACTTCAAGGATTCGAGGGACGCTCGATCCAATGGCAGGTGCATACTCCGGCGGAAGTGGAATTGCGAGGTCGGACCGCCCTTTTGCGGCAGAAAGACCGCGCGATACAGGCTGTAATTTTGTCGCCCGAGGATGTTCAATTCTCGGTCGAAAATGCAGAAGCCCCACCGCCTCAGAAACAACAGCCCGACGTCCGCAAACTTGTGATTCGTCTGAAAAAAGGCAGGGAACCCGTTCGCATCACCGTCGCTTTCACCTCCCAGGGCAATGCCGCCGACCTTCCCTCGCCGATACCTTTGGACGCTTGGAACGAACCCTCACTTTAAGCCGACCCGGAATCTGGGAAAACAGTAAAGATTTGCGCCGGAAATCTGGTTGTTCGGAATCTCCAAACAGCTTGGGGATTCATGTCGGGATTGCCCGGGCGCTCGTGCCGGTCGTGCGCCTTACCCCAAAAACGGCATGGAATATTAGGCGGCCCGCCGCAAACCGCTCACCATAGTCCGGTGTAATCCTATTTGTCCGGCAACGTTCCGGCGATTTTTATACGACCCCCGCCACGACCGCAGAGCTACCCCGTTGACCACTGCGCGGGAAGCAAGCGCCGTTTTGTTGTCGTACCTGCGGGGGGAAATTAAACTGAAGGCGGGACCAAGGGAAACGCGAGCCTGCGAGGGACTCATGATTCGAAAGACGTGCAGCGACGGCGTCGGGTATTCGGTTGTGGACCTAACCGATGTCCGCCACGTGTTCGCGGCGGCGGTTCCGCGGTGCGGGGGAAGCTTGGGGGCGCAAGCCGACGACGCTTTGAAAACAATCGAAGCGGTGATTCGCGAGGAAGGGACGCTTGGGTCGATCGTCCATCAGGTAGTCTTCCTGGGCGACTACTCTCAGCTCGACGAAGTTCGCAAAATCATACGCGACTTCTACGGGCCGGAAATGCCCGCAACCACCTATGTCCCACAACTTCCCTGTGAAGGCGGGCTGATCTCGATCGAGGCTTTGGGCGTCGGTCGCAAAAAGGGCGATGTGGACATCCTCCGATTCAGTGACCAGCTCGTTCTTGCTCGCCACAACAACATTTCCTGGGTGCATTGCGCCAACGTCGTGCCGCAGACCGCCGCTACCGCGACGTACGACCGGGCGATCGACGCCTTCCAAAGAATGCGGGCCCTATTGCAGCGGGTGGATGTGCGATTTGATCAGGTCATTCGCACTTGGCTCTATTTGGGCGGCATCGTCGATGCGGAAGGCGAGTCCCAGCGGTACAAGGAATTGAATCGGGCGAGGGCGGACTTCTATGAAGGGATCCCGTTCTTGCGCGATCGCATGCCCGTCCAGCAGGGTGCCGCCTACCCCGCGAGCACGGGAATCGGAGCAGATCATCGGGATGTGGTGATGAGTTGCATCGCCTTGGTTACGGATCGCTCCGATATCATAGCAATGCCGCTGGAGAACCCTCGCCAAACGCCGGCATTCGGCTACGGCTGCCATTACAGCCCCAAGAGCCCTAAGTTTTCCCGAGCCATGGCGCTCTCCTGCGGGAGCTACGCCACGCTCTTCATTTCCGGTACCGCCAGCATCACCGATTCCGAAACGCAGCACGAGGGCGACGTCGAAGGCCAAACGCATGAGACCCTAGACAACATCGAGGCCCTCATCGACGGTCCCAACCTGCGTCGCCATTACTTGCCCGAAATGTCGAGCTCCTTGGAACAATTAGCGTTGGCTCGGGTCTACATCAAACGCAAATCGGATTACCCCAAAGTGGCGGCCATCTGCAAGAAGCGAATGGGCGACGTGCCTACGATCTACGCGGTGGCGGATGTGTGCCGACCCGATTTGTTGGTCGAGATCGAGGGCGTGGCATTCGCTCAGCGAAGCACCCCCGGTTGTACCGACGGCCATTGCTAGGAATCCGATTTGTCTGTCCCGGCCCTACCGCGGGCTAACGCGGGGGGGCTGCTTTTCTCATCGCCGTCCGTTCCAGCTCCAGCAGCGCACGCTTTGTGCCGGATCCTCCGTAACCGGAAAATCCGCGCAAGCTCCCATCGGCGGCAATCACACGATGGCATGGGACAATCAGAGGGACCGAATTGGCTCCCAGTGCGCGGCCGACGGCCCGCGCCGCGGAAGGTCGTCCCATACGGGCGGCGAGCTGAGCATAGCTCATCGTTTCCCCGAAGGGAATGGAGCGGCACGTCTGCCAGACCTGAAGTTGAAAGGACGTAGCCGTTCCGAAATCGAGGGGATACCCCGCGAAATCGACGACCTCGCCTCCAAAATACCGGGTGAAGTCATCGGCCAACGCAGATGCGAACTCCGGCGGTTTTAGATGCGCCCCGGGTGCGATCCAAAGCAGGGGGCCGAGTCTTTGCCGAATAGTGTCGCTCCCGAGAAATGCCCCGTCGGACCGAGTTCGGTTTCCCCGCGGTTCGGGCAAAATCGCTTCAACCGCTGCTTTCAAATTTGGATATCCTAACCGAACGGAGGCTATCCCTCGTGCCGTCACCCGAAAGGCCAGGCTTCCTAGCGGGGTTGGCAACACCCCGACGCCGAACCAGTCTGCGCTCATGGGTCACCTTGATCGCTCGAAAGTGCGTTATGTCGTAGCAATGACCGGAATGATTTGGCCTTCCAGGGGGGATTTTGACACATTTCTTGCGTTCGCCTTATACTCTATCATTGTCGGGACCCCGGAGCTTGACCAGTTGTGGAGGGAAATCGGCTCGTTTGGGGGGAATCCTCGGGATGACCGGTGCTCGTTACCCGGTCGGCCGCGCTCCGCTCCGGTTTTGCACGGTAGCTTTGGAAGACACTAGCGACCATGAACAGTTACAGCGCCTATTCCGATGACTACTACGTCAATTTGGTCCTCAACACTTCGCTTTCTTTGCCTTCCAATCGAGAGACGCTGCTCACCTTTTTTGAACGGCTGCAAAAGGCCTATCCCCGCATGAGTAATTTTTTCGCGAGGGAAAAGGTCGAATTGGCGCTGGAAGAGGATCGAAGCAGTCATTCGTATCGGTGGTGCAGTCTGGAAGCCCGGCGCGTCTCGGCGGGCTTTCTCAATCCCGAGTCTCTGGCGGACGCGTTTGCGTTTCATCGGTTGATCCTTCAAACGGCGCCGTTTCACCTTTCTTTGAGCCGGCTGGATTGCGAAGCCGTCGATCTCTTGTTCGGATTCGATTTTCAATATCGAGGTAATCAAAACCAACTCGTCGCGGAGGCTTTGGGGGTGTCGCCGGCGTTCGAATCGCTGCGCGACATGCCCGGTGCGCAACTTACCCGATTCGAACCTAGCATCGCGCTAGCATTGGATGCGGACTGCCGCTTGCAATGCCGCGTCCATATTGAGACGCGCACCACGGACGAACATATTCGTGCCAAAGACTACCCTGAGGAGAATCTAAGCGTATTTCTCACCACCCGGCACTACGGCTGCTTGCCGGGCAAAGACGGCTTCGAGCAGACCTTCGAGTTGCTGGCCAAGACGGCGCAAACGGCGGCCGAACAATTCGTGATTCCCAACATCGTTCAGCCGTTGGCCAAAGCCATTTCCCTCCGCTGACGCGAAGTCCTGTTCGGACCGTCGCGGCGATGCCTCGTGAAAGGACTTTCCGCATCATGATCCAAACCATCGACGACCTCCGCCGATACATTCGCACGATTCCCGATTTTCCCAAGCCGGGCATTCTGTTTCGCGATATTACGCCCCTTTTGGCGGAACCGTCGGCCCTGCGATTCGCCGTCCAAAGGATGGCGGACGCGGTAAAAGACCGGAATCCACAGTTCCTCGCCGCTGCGGAAGCGAGGGGCTTTCTCTTCGCCGCACCGTTGGCGTTGGAACTGGATGTCGGGTTGATTCCCATTCGCAAGCCGGGAAAGCTACCCTCCGCCACGATTTCGCACAGTTACAGCCTGGAATACGGGACCGATACGCTGCAAATGCACCAGGATGATTTGCCCCAAGGCGCGCGGGTCGTGATCGTGGACGATCTGCTTGCCACGGGGGGAACCGTGGAGGCATGCTGCCGGTTGGTGGAAAAGGCCGGCGGGAAGGTCGTCGGTTGCGCCTTCCTGATTGAACTGGTTGATTTGAAGGGCGCGGACAAACTGGCAGATTATCGCCCCACCAGTGTGCTTCGGTTTCACGGCGGTTGAATCGCGGGCGCAACGGAAGGCGGACCGCCGATCCGGCCTAAGGATGGAAGGAAGCGAAACCTGCGCACCAGTCGGAGCCGGAGTCAAGCTCGCAGCGATGCGAGGCGGCCGTCAAAAAACTCTCGAAGATAAGGTTCGGGATACAAGCAAAAGGCGAATTCCCGGGAGGACAAGATCGCCGCGTCCCGAGCGAGTTCCTCCGCCCCCGCCAGTTCCCGCGACAGATGCTCGCGTTCCCGCGATAAAAACTCTGCCAGCTTACGATTCGCTTCTGTGATTGCGCGATGGCGCTCGGCCGCATTGTTCGGCGTCTTCGGCGTTTCCACCCACCGCCGCTTTTCCGCAACCAGCGCGCTTACCCGTTGCCGATCGGCGTCCGACAAGTCGTCCGGTCGGAGGAATCGCTCGGGATGGTAGAGCATATCACGCATCCTTCGACGCAACGCGCGAGGCTCGACGGCCGGTCCCGGGGCGACTCGATCGGCGATGATCGGTAGGCGAATCGTAGCCGTGGCTATTCCGAATTCCGGAGGCCGAAGACCGAAAAACTCAGCCATCACGGCGTCGGTGACTTGGTCGTACTTGGCCCCTCCGATGCCGTGAAAGAACATGTCTCCCAAGAGCATTCTGGCCCACATTGTGGTGATGATGGCGCGGCCGCGAATCTTGATTCCTTTGCGACGGAGATCACGCCACCAATCCGCCGCGGCGGCAAAGTCATCTTCCGGGAGGCACCCCAGCGCGGCGACTCCATCGGAGATCTGAATACATCGGCCCGCACGTCGAATATGGATGCGACGCCGCTTCGGCTGGTCGGCGGACCAGATCCAGAACGGGGCCTCCCACCAATCGTCGTGCCGTTTCAAATCCGGCATAGGTCGGGCATCCGTACGAATGCGATGGATGCGGCGATACTGGGCCAGCACACGGTTGTGGATGCGGGCAAAAGGTTCCACCCGGCTCCAAAGGAAGGCCGCGAACGCGGCGAAGCCGGGGAGATCACACACGATGCTCTGGGGGACTTCCAACGTCCTCCAGCCCCAATCGCGTTCCACGATGTGCCTGGCCTGCGCCAGGGACCAGGGCAAGTGAAGATTTTCGGCGGCGCGGCGCTGCACCAGGGTCCAATAATCGCGAATCATCGACGTCGGCACGAGGGTGGCCAGCAGCTCGTGGACACGATCACCGAAGCTTCGAAAACACTCCCAGTCGCGCACGAATTGTTCCTCGTAGGGCAGGCCGCTTGGAATTCGATCCGGGGGCACGGCGACCGCGAGAATTCGACCGTTGGCGCTCGTCGGTACGCGCACGGTCGTAGTTTTGGGAGAATCCCCGTCGATCAAGATATTGATGCCCAAGCCGCCGACCGACCTCGCCGCGGCCGAGAGAACGGCGTTCTTGAACCACACGCCGGGATGAAACATCTCGGTCTGGTGGCCCGCCAGCAACAAGGGGACGCGAGCGAACGCCGCCTGTTCGCTCAGACGATCGGCCCAGGAGGTGTCCGAGTAGGTGCCGGTCCATGCCAAGGCGGAGCGAACAAACTCGCCGCGGGTCTTGACGAGCCATTCACCGTCGAACGGCAGCGCGGGAACGGGTAAAGATGCCGACTTATCGGCGATATTCCGATGAACGACGTTTGGAATCAAAGCCGGCGGGGGGTGGAGAAAAACCGTGCGATCCCCTTCCGGAGCACGCAACGGGCGGTAGGCCAGGTATTTGGCGACGTCGGACTGCGACTTCATTACGGTTCGTCAAGACAGCCGTGTTTTGCGCTAATCGAAGGCGCTCGAAGAACAAGCCTCGGCCGCCCGGCACATCTCCACTCTGCGCAGGCTGTTAGCCAAGACTTCGCGATAGACCGCCAATCGGATGTCGGCGTTATCCAGCGCCCCGCCGAAGGAACGCTCTTCCTCGAGGTAGATGAGCGGTACCGGCAGCTCGATGATCCGCAGTCGATGGTGAACGGCTTGTACCCACAGCTCGAGCGGCATGGCATAACCGTCGTCCGTCAACTCCAACTTGGTCAGGGCGGAAACGCGGTATGCCTTGAAGCCGCAGAACGCATCCGTCAATCGCAGACCCAGCTTTCGGTTCAGTTCTTCGGTAATGATCTGATTGATCCTTCGGCGGTCCGACGGCGGTTTGCCGTCGCCCGGAAACCGCTTCAAGTAGCGACTCCCCGACACGATGTCGATGTCGCCGGAGCAAGCCCGCACGAAGTCCGGGATTCGCCGCGGCTCGTGTTGGCCGTCGCAATCGAGAGTCACAAGGATTTCGTATGCGTGGTCGATCGCGTAACGAAAGGCCGTTCGCAACGAAGCGCCATAGCCCCGATTACAAGGGTGGCGCACCACCGCAACTTGCGGGAATTGGCGCAAAACCATGTCCGTACCGTCCCGGGAGCCGTCGTCCACGGCGAGGATGTCGGAAGCGTATTTCAACACCTCGCTTAGAACCCGGCCGACGTGGCGGACTTCGTTGAACACCGGAATTGCCGTCAGAACGTTGCTCATACGGCTATTATTATCCGATGAGGAGCCGCGGAGAAGTGAAAAGGAAGGCATGCCGCTTTTCTCGGGCTGCCGTAAAATGGGAGTTACCCTCGATTCCTTGGACATCTTGCAAAACGGCCGCTCGGCAACTCCTCGTATCGGCCGAGGATGACGTTGCGTCCGAGACGGGCGGTCCAGGGCATCGGTTTGGGGGGCGAACGATTCCACCCAAAGAGGAGCCGCGATGCGCGTCGCCGTATTCAGCACCAAAGCGTACGACCGGGATTTCTTCCGGGCGGCCAATGCCGCCTTCGGGCACGAATTGGTCTTTTTCGAAGCCCGACTGAATGCGCAAACCGCGGCTTTGGCAAAGGGTTATCCGGCCGTTTGTGTCTTTGTGAACGACGATCTGGACGCGAGGGTTCTGTTGATGCTTCAGCGGGGTGGTACGCGCCTCATCGCCCTTCGCTGCGCCGGTTACAACAACGTCGATTTGCTAACCGCCTCCCAATTGGAATTGACCGTCGCGCGTGTGCCGGCCTATTCCCCTCAGGCCGTGGCGGAGCACACGCTGGCCCTCATCCTGGCGGCGGCCAGACGCATCCACAAGGCGTACAATCGGGTCCGAGAGGGCAATTTCTCGCTCGACGGCCTCCTTGGCGTCGACATCGCGGGCAAGGTCGCGGGAGTGATCGGCACCGGGAAAATCGGCCGGCTGGTTGCCAAGCGATTGCTCGCGTTCGAGTGCCGCGTTCTGGCCTTCGACCTGGCGACCGATGAAGAATTGGCGGCGGCGGGCGTAGAATATCTTACCACCGACGAGATCTTTCGCCGAAGCGACATCATCACGCTTCACTGCCCCTTGGTTCCGGCGACGCGGCACCTCATCAACGAAGAATCCCTGGCCGTCATGAAACGCGGTGTCATGCTGGTGAACACCAGCCGCGGGGCGCTGGTCGATGCTCGGGCCGTGACCCGGGCGTTGAAATCAGGGAAGATCGGGGCGTTGGCCTTGGACGTCTACGAAGAAGAAACGGATCTATTCTTCGAAGACCTCTCCAATCAGGTCATTCAAGACGATGTCTTTATGCGGATGTTGACCTTTCCCAACGTCATCATCACGGGGCATCAAGCGTTCTTCACCCATCGAGCGATGGAACACATCTCGCGCCAGACGCTGGAGAACATCACGCAATTCGAGCGGGGCGAGCCGCCCGGCGGCTTGATCAAATGGGAAGACGTGCGTGCCGGTGGGATCGCATGAAGGTTGGCCGGCAGTCCCATCCGCCATGGGCCTCAAAAGGCGCCCGCTTGGTCCGCCTCCTGCCGCCCTTACCGCAGCGGCAGGCAGGCCGGTCCCAGCGGTTCGAACGTCTTGTACGTCAGAATGAACTCTTGGTGACCGAGGCGCTCGGACACGGTGCTCTTACCGGCGGCCACTTCGAGCAGATAGTCGAAAATGCGGCGCCCCATCGCAGGCACGTCCGACTTGCCCAGCAGGATTTCCCCCGCGTTGATGTCCATATCGGATTTCATCCGCCGAAACGTTTCCGGATTGGCGCACACCTTGATGACCGGCGAGACGGCCGAACCGACGACGGAGCCTCGGCCGGTCGTGAAGAACACCGCGTGGGCGCCGCAAGCGATCATCTCTACGATCTCGGCATTGTCGGCAATGTTGGGAAAACCGAAGCGGACATCGCCGTCCGGCACCACATCCAGGAGATATAATCCCGGACCCGGTGGCACGTCCCCGGGTTTTAGCAAACCGGAAATCGGGCGCGTGCCGCTCTTCAGGTACGCGCCGAGCGACTTCTCTTCGATGGTGGTGAGACCGCCCTCAGCGTTGCCGGGGGCGAAGCTGGCGTGTCCCAGCGTGGCGTAATAATCGAAGGCCTTGCTCACTGAATCGGCGAGAGCTCGGCCCAGCTCAGGCGTAATCGCCCGACGGGACAAATCACCCTCGCAACCGAACAATTCGCCCGTTTCCTCGAAGATCGCGGTGCCGCCGGAGTCCACCAGAAGATCAAAAGCGTATCCGCAGGCGGGGTTGGCGGTCAAACCGCTGGTCGCATCCGACCCGCCGCAGATCGTGCCGATCGTCAGATCAGCCGCGGTCATGGAGCAGCGCGGCACTTTTTGCAGGTCCGTCAATCGGCGTTTGACCCAAGAGCGTCCCAGCCGAACCGTTTTCTCCGTGCCTCCCGTCTGCTGGATGACCAAGGTCTCCACCGGTCGTCCGGAAACGGCAATCTCCCGGGCGAGACCTTCGGCATCGAAGCTTTCGCAGCCTAGCGAAACCAACAAAACCGCGCCGACGTTCGGATGGGTGCCAATCCTGCCCAGCACGCGCCTCGCGTAAGCGTTAGGGTAACAACCCGGAAAACCTGCCAAGTGCACCCCCATCTTGCGATAAGGCAGCCAGATTTCCCGGGCGACATGATGGGCACATTCAACCAGATAGACCACCAAGACAAGATTGCGAATGCCCTTGCGGCCGTCCTCTCGCTGAAATCCCAGCCACTCTCGCTCGCGAGGGGCCTCGGTGATCGGCGATTGATCCATGATCGGGATATCCCTCTCTCTCGAAATCGACACGGTTTGCGCAACAAATCCGCCGGCCCGTGGGTCGTTTCCTCTTCCTCGGTTCTACCCGTCGGCGGAAATCCCCGTCGAATCCGGTCCGGTCACCCCGTCGGCTTCATTCCTTCCCGCCATGGGTGACTGGCCTTGGCCGGCATTTTCGGTCGCCCCGGCAACCATGGGATCGGCGCCTCGTCGGTCTTGTGTCGAGATATAGGCGCTTCGCATGTTGTGGACGTGAACCCACTGGCCGGGTTCGATGTTTGCGGTTGCAACCCCGATAGAGTATCCATATTTGAGCACCTTTTCTCCCTCGGCGATGGGGCGCACGGCGACTTTGTGCCCCATGCGGAGGTTGGAGGCCGTGGTCAACCGAACGCGATCCAATTTTACGGTCGTGCCTTTGGGGATCGTCCCACTCGCCACGACCACGTTGTCATCCGGGTGCAGGCGTATCAAACGGGCTTTCATGGTAGATACCTTCCCATGTCCATTCGCACATCAGAAAGCAACGATGGAGGTGCCGCCCTCAGCGAAGAGAATTCTCACCGACGGACGCGAAGCGTTTCTTCGTCTTCCAACCGCGACGCGCATATGCCGCCGAAGTATGGAGAAATCCGCGCGAGCCGCCCGAAAAGACTCATCCGTATCCGTAGTTCTCCAACTCCTCTTCGGACATTCCGTAATAATGCCCGTACTCATGAAGCAGCGTAATCCGGATTTCCTCACGCACGGCATCTTCCGTAACGCGACCACGGCCTGCGGCGGCCGCCAGAATTCCTTCGCGAAAAAGCGTTACGCGGTCCGGCAACATGACCGTCGGCTCGTCCAGTCGCTTTTCGTGGAGCGGTACTCCCGAGAAAAGCCCGCAGAGTTCGGACCGCCGTCGCAGTCGCAGCTCGCGGGCCAACTTTCGAGACGGGTAATCCTCCACATACAGCGGGACGGCTGAGATCATCTCCTTGACTCGATCGGGCAGCGAGGCCAACACCTCCTCGAGCCGCCGGTCGAACCAAACGCGCGTCCGTCGGTCCATGCGCAATCACCCGGCAATCCGTGCCATCACTCGGCCTTCGCGGCGGCGGCTTCCGCGCGCTTCAAGATGTCCGCGATCTCTACCGGTTTGCCGCCCAGCCGCTTGCTTTCGTCGGCGGCCTCCATGAAAGCAAACAACTCGATGGTTTCTTCGCGGGGCACCGGTGCGACGCCCGTCCGGAAGAAGCGGCAAATTTCGATGACCAAGGGTTTGTAACCCTCGTAGGTACCAGCGGAAGCGGTCCCGTCGGTGCCCTCGACCTCCGCACCGTAGCCGTTACGGGCTTCGAACGCGCCGATTCGGCCGTCGCTCCACGTGCCGACGACGCGCTCCGGGCTCTCGCGTACCACGCTCTTGCAGCCCGGCCCCATGATCGTGTACAGCGTCTCCACGCCGTGGATGCCGTACCAGAACAGATCCGGGTGATGCGGCTCGATGTGCATGGGGCTCCAAGCCGTGCACTTACGAAGGGTTCCGATCGGTAATTCTCCTCGCCGCGCCGCCTGGAAACCGGAACTGAACCGCAAGGATGAACTGGAGAACACCGGCACGCCGGCCTCGTCCGCCAAACGGAAAATCTTCAGGACGTCGGCCAGCGAGGCCGCCATCGGCTTGTCGATATAAAGCGGCTTCTTCGCGGCGATCACCTTCCGGGCTTGTTCCAGATGGGGACGCCCATCGACGCTTTCCACGAGCACGACGTCCACGTGGGGTAGCATCGCTTCGATGTCGTCGTAGATGGTCACCCCCTTTTCTCGCAACTTCGCCGTGTATTCCTCGACGCGGTCCCAACTGGCCGGCAGATCCGGTGAGCCGCCGGGAAACCCCGCGGTAACCTCGACTTCGGCCAGGGGGCCTTCGGCCGCGGGGTCATTGATCAGATCCGTGAACGCGAGGACGTGCGACGTGTCCAAACCGATCAGCCCGGCACGCAGCGGTTGCGGCTTTGCGGCTGTTTCCTCCCCTAAAACGAGCGACGCAGGCATCACGGTCGCGGCGCATAGCGCCAGAGCCGTGGACAACTTCAGGGTATTTCTCATTGGTAGATCCTCCGCCGGGGTGCGTTTCACTTACCTGCGATGATGAGATCGAGACGCCGGCTGAATTCCTCCAGGCTTAACCCGCCGTCTTCAATCGTCATGAAACCGCTGTAACCGATTTTCTCGATTTCGTTGCGAACCTCAGGCCAGTTTACGCTCCCGTCGCGAGGATGGACGAACTTCCCGTCGTGACCGTCCGGGTTTAAAAGGAAGTCTTTCACGTGCAACTTCACGATTTCCTTGCCCAAGGCTCGCAACCATTCTTGCGGCGGGGCATATTTCACGTGGTTTCCGATGTCGTAGTAGGCTTTCACCATGGGGTGGTCGAACGACTTCACGAAGTGGGCGAAAACGGCGGGTCGGACCCACAAATTGTTCCAAACGTTTTCCAGCGCGATGATGACCTTGGTCTTTTCCGCCGCGGGAATGAGCTTCTTGACGGCTTCGGTGGACGTATCGACGGCGTGGTTATGGGCCTCGATGTACTCTCGATACGGGTCGTTGTCGCCCTCTACCACCTTGACAATGTGGCCCGTCTTTTCGTCGAATTCGATATCGAATTCCCACGGTTTGGGCATGGCCATGCCGCCGATGCGGCACGGAACGAGCAGCAGGGCGTCCGCTCCGTACGCGGCGGCCGTCTCCAGGGACTTGGCCACGCTCTCGATGTCCGCGGCGACGCTGTCGGTGTTGAAATTGGCCCATCCGTACAAGACGGAATGAACGCGGAGTCCGAGAGACTCGGCCATTTTGCGGGCTGCGGCGGCTTCATCGAGCGGCGCGTGGCGCTGATTGGATTCAATGCCGTCGAAGCCCGCGTCCTTCAAGGATTTCAGCGTGGCCTCGTCGGGGTTGCCGATCATGGACTTGAATAGTTTCGTCCGGTAGGCCGGCTCCTCCGTCATAATCCCCGCCGCGACGGAAAGGCCGCGTCCGGCCACGGCTCCGGCCAAAACACCGGCCCCGGTCGCCACAAAGGTTCGCCGATTCACTTGAGACATCGTTGTTTTCCTCCTGGATAGGATGTGCTTACTCTTAGAAACCGCTCTCCCTCGCGACAGCCCCGACGATGTATGACGCGGGCCGCCGAAAGCATTTCCCTCATGCCTTCGCCGCGGCCAAGACCGCGACGAAGGGGAAAACACGTCAGGTCGAAACCATCACGGCCCGCCCGGCCCCTCCTCTCGGTACACGCGAATCTCGCAAACACCCATCTCGGATGGGGCCTTCTCGACGGTCAAACGCACACGATCCGCACGCGTCGCAGGGAACGTCAGAACGCATCGCCGTTGGATGTTGTCCGACACGCGCGTCAGAGGTTGCCATCGACCGTCCACGAATGCGGACAAGGAAAAGTCACTTGCCGCGAGTTGACGACTTTGGAAACTGACGTGGATCGTGTCGAATTCTACCGGAGAAGCGAACCGCAGCTCGACCCATTGCGGGAGATCCAGCGAGGGGTCGGGACGCCACGAGTGCGGGACTCCTCGAACGGCTCGGGCGAATCCGTCGATCACGTTCTCGGGCGCGAACCAGGGGCGATCCGCCCGTTCCTCCGCCAAGGGCAAGGCCTGTCCGCCGGAAGGCTCGGTCTTGAAGGCATAGCACCCGGACATGCGAGTCCATGCGGTCCCGCTGCGATAGGCCCGGGCCGTCTCCGGCGGCTCTTCGCTGAACAATCCCCAACTTACGCCGGCGGTCTTGGGAAGCCACAAGTAGTAGTAGCCCGGCTCGAGTTGCACGCCGAACGGGATGTTGATCCAATCGCGACTGCTGGGCGGGACGGCGATTGGAACCGCCGCGACTTGCTCTGCGTCCTGAAAATCCCCCAGGGTCTCGGCGCGACACAAATGAGCCTCCAACACGACGGGGCCGGCTGCGGTGGACTCGAGGTGCGCCGCGACGGATTCGAGGCGACCGCCGCTCCACCGGAACATGACGGCACGATCGTGATCCAGATTGTGGCGCGTCAAGGCGGCACTGGGCTGATAGACATCGTTCGGGGCCACACTCGAAGCCGTAACGGAGGCGCCCCTGGCGAGGTCGCGCGGGTCCTGATTCGGCAGGTCGATGATGTAACAACCGTCCTTGAGGAGCTGTTGCTGCAAATCCTGGATATACCGTTCGTAGACCCCGCGCGGCGTGGTCCGGTGCAGCTTGCAAAACCCGGCCGCCGTTCCCACCGCCTGGCCTTGCAGTCCGCAGGTGATCATGACCCGGGTGGCGCCCAACGCCGCGTGCGTCACCGAGATGCAGCGACCGGCCATCATCAGATTATCTACGTCCTTGGAATAGAGACTGCGAAACGGGACCGAAAACTTGACTTTGTGGGAGAAGATCGCGGCCGGGCCGGGATCGTAAAAACCTTTGGGCGGGTGAATGTCGATTCCCCAGCCGCCGTAAGACACGCGGTCCGGAAAGAGTGTGCGATTCGCGATATCGTGCTCCGTCATCACGTAGTCGCCGATCAATCGCCGCGACTCCCGTTTTCCGACGACGTGACTGACCCAGGTGAGCTTGAAATTGTCGGCTTCGTGCCCCAATTGCGTGCAGTGATTCTTGGCATGATCCCACATGCCCCAAATGATGCGAAGCAGTTCGTCGCGAATCACCTCGGCATCCTTATAGGTATCCAATTCGCCGCCGTACTCGATCACCCACTGCCAGCCGCCGAATCGCAATTGCGGATGCCTGCCGGGGTTGAAGTCGGCGCAGGTCGGAAAGTGCCGCGCCCATTCCGGGCCGACGAATGCGACGGGAGATGCCATCTGCTCGGTGGCGTAACGGAGGGTTCCGCCCATGGTCCCTTTGTTGAGATCGCCGACCTCAGGCGCCCGCGTTTCGCCGTACATCGACCTTGGTTCCCGTCCGTGACGATATTCGGCTCCCGCCCAGACCCCGATCGCCCCGTCACCTGTGCAGTCGATGAACGTGGACCCGAGGAATCGATAACGCTGTCCGCTGTTCACGTCCAGGGCCAGCACCGCTTTGATTCTGTTCGGTTCGGCCAACTCCACGCCTTTCGCGTGCGTATTCAAGAAAAGGTCCAAGTTGGGCTGATTCCGCACCAGGTTCAGCAATCGTTCCGAATATCCGAACACGTCGCCGCGGACCTCTTCGATGATTCCTCCCTCGCCGGGATCCAGCGGTTCGCGCGTGGTATCGCCCTCCGGATTGACGAGGATTTCCGTGCTGGCGTTTCCACCGAGAACGGGGCGATTCTGTAAGAGCGCGGTGCGACAACCCATCCGGGCCGAGGCTACGGCGGCAAACGTGCCGGCCAAACCGCCGCCCACAACGACCGTGTCGTAAGGCCCCATGTCGAGGACTTCCCGACTGACGCCGCCGTACCGTTCGCGCAAGACGGCGATTTTGGCCGGGTCGTCCGGCAAACGTAATTCGGGATCGGACGCCAGGACGACGGCGTCGCATCGTCCGTAGTGTCCGGTCAAATCACGGAGACGTAGCTCCAAGTTCCCCGCCGGCAAATCGAATTCGCCCCCGTCTTCCCAAACCCACTCCCCGGATTTGGACGCTCCGAATACCTTCTGCGACATTTTGTCGCCCACGACGACCTGGAACCGTCCGGGACTGAACTCAGGCACCCAATCTCGGCAGCGAACCCACAAGCGATACTTGCCGGCCTTGGGTATCGCGACCGTCGTCACGGCATCCGCCACCGGGCCTTCCAGGCCGATCGCGAGGAGAAAGGGCGATCCCATCTGATCGACGAATTGAGCATCGTTGACCCAACCGCCCGATTGTTGGAAATGCTCCGCTTCGACCCAGATCACGGCCGCGGAGTCATCTTCGATGCCGGACGCCCCGGCCGTCATAAACGGGAGGGAAATTCCCCAAACCGCCGCGATCACCGTGGCGAAGAGCGACACTGGACGCCCTTGAACCAGTTCCGATCCGACCCGCATGCGTAGTTGCTCCTATCTTGCCGGCGAAGCCATTCACCGCCGCGACCGACCTGACGGGAGGTTGGGCGATTCCCGCCGCCTTTCTTTGGGCAATCGACGGTGAGGGGCTGCGTCTCAACACGTGCTTTTAACTGCCCTCAAAGTTTATCCTTTCGAAAAGCCGAATTCAACGCACGGTGCGGAGGGCTCCATGCTCCGCCGCGGCCGCGATTCGTTCCAACGGATAAAGGGGGCGCCGACTACTCGTAGCCGTCCTGCATCCGGGTGCCTTCCGCTTCGAGTTGCAAACGGCCGAGGCACGCGTCACACTAATCTCAGGATTTGTTCCGCAGCCCGCGGCAAATGGATCGTAGCACGGATTTCAAGGGTGGAACGCCGACGGAACTTGGCGTTACCGCTATCGGCCCTCGAGCACCGGAGGTGAAATCGTGGATCTTTCCCGACGCAGAGCCATGCAAGTCATCGGAGTGGGAGCCATGTCGTGGACCGCACCGGCAGTGATCGGAGCCGATAAAGAACGTCGTTTTCGCACGGCTTTAATCGGCTCGGGTTGGTGGGGTATGAATATCCTCCAAGCTGCAGTGGAATCGCGGCGATGCGAAGTCGTCGCCCTGTGCGACGTGGACGAGAATCAGCTCCGTCCCGCGGCGGCCAAGGTCGAAGAATGGACCGGCAAGACGCCGACCCGATATCGCGACTATCGGGAGCTTTTGGAGCGGGAAAAACCGGAGATCGCGATCGTGGCCACGCCCGATCACTGGCACCCGCTGATTACGATTGCCGCGGTGGAAAGCGGAGCTCATGTTTACGTCGAGAAACCGATCAGTCACACGATTTACGAAGGGCGGGCCATGGTCCGCGCGGCCCGCCGAGCCGATCGCGTCGTCCAAGTGGGGACGCATCGGCGGG
>Ga0067045_1028254_pt1 | contig 38177 bp, 31 predicted proteins | sample TerdegcTABiofilm_FD_59184 | JGI IMG/M metagenome (GOLD analysis project Ga0067045, IMG submission 59184) | Combined Assembly of (Gp0054472, Gp0054536) Wastewater bioreactor microbial communities from Singapore -Terephthalate degrading... | reverse complement strand
AAGTTTGAAGTATGAAACCCAATTACCCCTCCAAAACGGATTGACCAGCCTGATGCGCATCGTCGGGCAGATCAGCGGGTTGGCTTTATTGACCAAACTGCCAGCCGGTTTAAGGGTGGTGGACTCCAGCCCCCTTGTAGTGGGCGGGATTGTGCTGCTCACTTTGTATGGGGTGTTGATGTGGCTTTTGGCGGAAAATGAAATTGGCGGACGATCATTTTTTGGGTTGTTTTTCAGCGGGCTGGCAATCTTATCTGCCCTGAATGGAAATGCTCCGCTTTCAGCAGTGTGGGGAGTGGCACTGATTTGTTGGGGCGGAATGATTTTTCTCTACACCGTTCGCAGTCGGCGGTTGATGCTTCTGATGGCGGCCGCCTTGCTGAGTTTTAGCGGTTTGCCGTTTACCATCCTTTCTGCGGGATGGCTGGCTGTGGCAGTGAACGCTGGATGGGTCATCTTGCTGGCGGGCATGTGGATCATGCTGATCGCCGGTTTTGTGCGTCTTGTATTTCAGGAAAGAGAATCTAGCAGTACTTTCGAGCCTTATATTGTGACCACGTACACACTCGGCTTGGCTGTTTTGTTGCTCTCGGGCTGGCTGAGCGTATTTTTAGGGGTGGAGCAGGGTTTACGGCTGGGTACATGGTGGGGGTCCCTGGTGGTATTTGGCGCCAGTGTTTTCCTTATTCAGATTGCGCTTCGTCGAAAACAGGTTGAGGAAATCTCCTCTCCCCAGTCGGCGTGGTTGCAAAATGTGATTCGCCGATCTACGGATGCCATCAGCGCCTTTCTCCGCTTGAACTGGTTGTATGCGGTCTTACGCTCCGTCTTTCATACGGTACAGGGATTCACCCGGCTGTTGACGGTTCTCTTTGAGGGTGAAGGCGGCGTGCTCTGGTCGGTTTTGTTACTGGTTCTGCTGATTTCAATTTTTGGGGGAGTGCGCTGAAAGAATGAGCCTTCAAACGATACCGATCATCCTGTTAATTTTGAGCAGTTTTTTCCTGGTTTTGTTTTTAGGCTGGCGATATGCCTTGCTTGCGCTTGCCCTTCAGTATGTAGGGGTCTTCTGGCTGATTGCTCAAACATTACCGATTGGACTTGCAGCAGTGAAGCTGATTGTGGGCTGGATGGCGGGGGCGGTTTTAGCCGCTTCTCAACTTAATCTTGGCGAAGAGTTACCCGTCAGCGACCTGGCGGGACGGATTTTTCGGGGTTTCGTCATGATTTTTGGCATCATTGTGGCCTTCTCCATTCTTCCAGCCGCTGAACAGTGGATTCCGGTTGAACGTTCATTATTAACCGGTGGATTGATTTTGCTTATTTCTGGTTTGATTCAACTGGGGTTGACGGGCAATCCATTTCGCCTCAGCATTGGGCTGCTGACCTTCCTGGCAGGGTTTGAGATGATTTATGCTGGTCTGGTCAGTTCGGTATTGGTAGTGGGTTTACTCGGTCTGATTAACCTGGGTGTGGGGTTAGCCGGTTCTTATTTCATTTTATCTCCCAGTCTGGAGGAGTCGAATTGACCGCGCCGATCATCTGGATCGTTATTCCAGTGGGCATGGGGTTAATCCTGTGGTTGCTGCGTCACCGGCGGTGGATTTCTGGCGGGATTGCCGTCGGCCTTTCGGCTTTACTGGCGGTGTTGGCGGCGGCTTTACCAATTGGAGAAACCATACAATTGGGTGGTGTTCAGTTTGAACTGGGGGAGAGCCTGTTTGTGCTCGGGCGAAGTTTTAACCTGACCAACAATGAGCGTCCGTTTCTGGTTTTGATTTTTACAACCTGTGCAGTATGGTTTGCCGGCGCGATGGTCCTCAAGCAGCACCGCTTGTTTGCACCGTTCGGGCTGATGGTTGTTGCGGCATTGGTGGGTGCGCTGGCTGTCCAACCGTTTTTGTACGCAGCATTGCTGGTTGAACTGACTGTTTTGTTAAGCATTCCTGTGCTGGTGCCGCCCGGTGAAGTTGTTCAACGGGGGGTGCAGCGTTTTCTAATCTTTCAAACGCTGGGAATGCCGTTTATTTTGCTGGCGGGGTGGGTTTTCGGCAGTGGAGACCTTTTACAAGTTGCCCCGGCAATCCTGCCGCGGGCTGCCGTAATTTTGGGTCTTGGATTTGCCCTGTGGCTGGCCGTCTTCCCTTTTTACTTCTGGGTGCCGCAACTTACCCATCAGACTCATCCTTATTCGGCCGGTTTCGTTTTGAGTCTGCTGCCGGTTTCCATCCTGATGCTCGGTCTGGATTTTGTCAGTCAGGTTGGCTGGCTGCGAGCCTCGCCGCTCATGTTTCTGATTATTCAACTGACCGGTGTCCTGATGGTGGTCACCGCCGGTGTGTGGGCAGCGTTTCAAGATGAAATTAGCCGTTTGTTCGGGTATGCGGTAATTCTGGAAAGCGGTTATGCCTTATTAACCATTGGGCTGAACAACCTGCCGGGATACATGATGTTTGCAGCCGGCTTGCTGCCGCGTTTGCTGGGTCTGTTTGTTCTGGCACTGGCGTTGGGCGTGTTGAAGAACCGCGCTCAACCGACTGATTTTGATCACATGCAGGGAATTTTTCAGCGTTTCCCGGTTGCGATTATTGCATTGGTTCTGGCCCTGTTCTCGATTAGCGGGATGCCCTTGCTGGCTGGTTTTCCAGTACGACTTGAGTCCTTGGAATTGCTTGCCTCACAACAGCCATTATTGATTGGGTGGGTTCTGCTGGGTAATTTTGGCTTTTTGATGGGTGTCATTCGAGTGTTGTTGCATGTTGTTCGGTTGGGGGATGCGGCGGAAGAAAACCTCGAAAGCCTGCCAGAGCGGGCGATTCTGGTGGGCGGCATGTTGTTTCTATTTTTATTCGGCATATTTCCGGGAGTATTTTATCAATCCGTCATTTTCATCCTGCGGGTTGCACCGGCATTGTTGTCAGCCCGTTGAGTGGAATTCGATATAATAAGGTCATCCATAAGTTTTGAATTTACCAGAGTTTTCAAGCTGATTTCTGGAAGGAGATGATTGATTTTCCATGGATATCGAACAACTGGAAAAACGTTTGGAATGGCTGGAAGATGAACGCCGTAAAGACAAATTACTGGTAGCCACTTTGCAGGATCGCATTGCGAATTTGGAAGAAAAAACCCAGCCAATTGACCAACGCTTCAAGGAGTTGGAAGGGGAAGTGACCCGTATTGCAACCTCTCTCTTGCGGTTCAATCAAATTGAGACGGCCATGGCGCAAATGCGGCAGGAACTTTCCCGCATGATTCAGGACATTGAAAAGCAGCGCTCCGAGAAAGAACGGGAGATTGAGAAAATCCGACTTGCAGACAATGAGTCGGTGAACCGCTCGTTGGGTGAAATTCGCAAGACGCTGGAAGTTCTACCCGAAATCCGCAAAACCTTACAGGCTCGAGCCGAGGGAGAAAACCGACTTGGCAGGGAAATTGAAGAGTTGGAGCAGAAAATCCTGCTTATCCGCCGGGCGGACGATGAATATAAACGCCAAATTAAATTACTGGAAGAAAGTCAGCGGCAGGATGCCAAGCGGTTAACCGACCTGCAAGGTGAGGTCACAGCTCTGCGCAAACGACAGGAAGAACAACGTGGCAAAATTGATTTGAATGCCGATTCGGTACGGAAAATTGAAACGCGGATCAGCGAGCTGACTGCGGCTGAAAGTGAACGCCGCCAGAGTCAGATTGCGTTCATGGAAAAGCAAAACATGCTGGCCATAGAAAGGGAGCGGGTTTGGAAAGATTGGCAGGTGCGCTTTGAGCAAATTGAAGCACAATCCAGCAATCTGGATAATCAGCTGCAATCTCTGGAATCTACTCAACGAGCGGTCAAACGTGCACAAGAGGCATTTGAAGAGATTACCAACCGCTTTGAAAGACGCATCAATGAAATTACCGAGATGCAACGTTTGGTGGAAGATCGTTTTCGGCAGGAATGGGTTTCGTTCAAAGCGGATGACCAGAAACGCTGGACAAATTACACGCTGGCACAGGAAGAGCAGCAACGCGAATTACTCCGCTCGGTCGGCAAACTGGAAGAACGCCTGATGCTGCTGGAAGACCTGATCCAGGAATTTCAGGACTTTTCCCATCAAATTACCGAAGAAACGACCAGTCGGTTGCAATCCTTGCTTGCGCTGGTACGCAACTGGAATGAGGAGCAGGAAAAGGCAACCAGTCGTAAGCGTTGATTGTGGTGGAGACCCATCATGTATGTCATTGGCACTGCCGGTCATGTTGATCATGGTAAGTCCACCCTGATTGAAGCGTTGACCGGTATACACCCCGACCGCCTCAAGGAAGAAAAACTTCGCGAGATGACCATTGATTTGGGCTTTGCCTGGCTGGAACTGCCCGGCGGGCTGGAAGTCGGCATTGTGGATGTGCCGGGTCATCGCGATTTTATCGAAAATATGCTGGCAGGCGTAGGGGGAATTGACGCAGTATTGTTTGTCATTGCGGCCGATGAAGGGGTTATGCCGCAAACCCGTGAACACTTGCTCATCCTCGATATTCTTCAAATTCAGCGCGGGGTAATTGCCCTCACTAAAATAGATCTGGTTGAAGATGCTGAATGGCTCAGTCTGGTTGAGAGTGATATTCAACATGCAGTTGAAAACACTTGCCTGGCGGGAACAGCAATTGTTCCCGTTTCAGCGAGGACAGGGAAGGGGTTGCCCGAACTTAAACAAGCCATTTACCAGTGCTTACAGAAAACCCCACAGAAAATTGATCTTGGCCGTCCGCGTTTGCCAGTTGACCGGGTGTTTACCCTGACCGGTTTTGGAACGGTGGTGACTGGTACGCTGCAAGACGGAACGCTAAAAGTTGGAGATGAGATTGAGGTGTTGCCTCGCGGTGTGCGAGGCCGCATTCGTGGTTTGCAATCGCATAAACGTAAAGAAGAAATTGTTGGACCGGGGCGGAGAACCGCTGTGAATATCAGCGGAATCAACGCCGACCAAATTCAGCGAGGTGATGTCATTTCTCTACCCGGCCTGTATGCGCCCACCCAAAGAGTAGATGCGACCCTCAAAATTGCTGGAGGGGTGGAAATTCCGATACAACACAACATGGAGGTCAAATTTTTCCAAGGTACCAGTGAGGTAATCGGGCGGCTGCGTTTGTTGGCCAGCGAACAGTTAAAGAGTGGCGAAGAGGGTTGGGTTCAGATTGAATTTCGTCAGCCGGTTGTGGTGGTCAACGGTGATCGTTATATCGTGCGGCGCCCCTCACCACCCGAAACACTGGGCGGCGGATCGATTTTGGAAACAAATTCGCCGCGTCGTTATAAACGTTTTGCCCCCGATGTATTGGAGAGATTGAAAAGCCTGAGCACGGGTGATCCGCTGCAAGTTTTGCTTCATACGATTCAAAGTGTGCGATTTATTTCTGACAAAGAGGTTTTGCAAGCTGCGCGGTTGGATCCCCTTCTGGGAAGTGAAGCGCTTGAAAAACTACTGACCATCGGGCAGGTTGTGGTGATTGGTGAAGAAAGTAATCGTTCCGGGTTAATGCGATGGCTGACAACCCGAAACATTTTTGACCACGAGCGGGAACGAATTGTCATTATCGTTAAAGAATTTCACCAAAAATTTCCGCTCAGGCAGGGTATCCCGCGTGAAGCGCTCAAAAACCGCGCTGGTTTAACTCCCAAAGCCTTTCAATTTCTCTATCAGGGCTTGCTGGACGAAAACCGCTTGCTGGAAGAGAATCTGATCGTTCAACTTCCAGAGCATACCATTCAATTTTCACCTCAACAGGAACGCCTGGTCAGTCGTCTGCTGAATGAATTTTCAGATTCCCCGTATAGCCCCCCTTCGGTTCGGGATTGTGTGGACATGATCGGGGAGGACGTCTTTCAGGCGCTGGTGGAACGCGGCGATTTAATTCAAGTTGCCAGCGATGTAGTGTTCCTTGCGTCCACTTATCAGGAAATGCTAACCGAGGTCAAGAACTGGATCCAGCAGCACGGTTCAATCACGGTAGCCCAATTCCGAGACCGTTTTTCCACCAGCCGAAAGTTTGCGCTGGCTTTTTTGGAATATCTGGATCAACGCCGTATCACCGTGCGGGAGGGAGACGCCCGAAAATTGCTCCAACAGGAATTGAGAGGAAACCATGGTTAATCCTTTGAGCATTGCTGCCATGCTGGTTTCTACGCTGGTTGTTTTTGCCCTGCCGATGGTTCTGGGGGTCATCTTTCTTCGTCGGTGGGGAGCTTCGCCATTGGCGGTTGGGGTTGGGGTGCTGGGATTTCTCGTCCCACAGGTTTTGATTCGCATTCCTGCGCTCCAATGGCTCAACCAACAGCCTTTTTATCAGGAACTGGCTGCTCAGCCGTGGTTTTTAGCGCTCTTTCTCAGTCTGACCGCCGGTTTATTTGAGGAAACGGGGCGGTGGATTGGTTATCGGTATCTGATGAAAAATCGTTTAGAATTCAAAAATGCACTTGCGTACGGGGTTGGTCACGGGGGATTTGAAGCCATCTTTCTGGTTGGCCTGGGTTATCTCAACCTGATCATTTTCAGTTTTATGATTAACAATGGCACGTTCGAATCGCTGGCAGCGCCGCAATTGGGTCTGGCTGCAGAAGAGGTGCGCACGCAACTGATTTCCACACCATCTTATCTGTACCTTGTGGGTGGATTGGAGCGGGTATTTGCAATAGCGGTTCAATTGGGTTTATCCATACTGGTGTTTTATTCGGTGAAGAGGCAAGAAGCGCGTTTGTACTGGCTGGCGGTGCTGCTGCACATGCTGGTTAATTTACCTGCCGTGTTGCTGGTTTCAGCAGGGGTTGGGATTGTGTGGATTGAATTATGGGTTGCAATTTGTGCCGCTGTGGCAGTCTGGTATGTGATTCGCAGCCAGAGGCAAGAAAAACAACATGCTGTTTTGGCAGGTTCGGCAGAAATGAGCCAAAATGGTTGACATTCAACCCGACCAAGCGTATAATAATACCCGCAAAAGCCCCGGCTGAAGTTGCGCTGGGGCGAAAAACTGTACCCCAACTTACCCGTCCATCGGCGTAATTAACATAAGGCGCAGGTGAGGCGGCGAAGTGAAGATTGGAGACGAAAACGATGAAGTACGCTATTGTGGAAAGTGGCGGCAAGCAATACAAAGCCGTCGAAGGCTCAGCGATTGAAGTGGATCTGCTGAGAAAACAACCCGGTGAACCGGTAACGCTGGAAACCGTGTTGCTCGTCGTCGAGGACGACAAAGTTCTGGTTGGCACGCCGACTGTAAAAGGTGCTCAGGTAAAGACAACCGTGGAAGAGCACATCAAAGGCAAGAAAATTGTTGTCTTTAAGTATCGTCCCAAAAAACGCATCCGCGTTAAGACGGGGCATCGCCAGAAATATACCCGGTTGAAGGTTGATTCTATTCTTGTGGAGTAAGCGCAATGGCACATAAAAAAGGTGGTGGTTCCAGTCGAAATGGACGTGATAGCAATGCGCAGCGCCTTGGCGTAAAGCGCTTTGCTGGTCAGGTAGTTCTCTCCGGTAACATTCTGGTGCGCCAACGCGGAACACGGATCAAACCCGGCTTGAATGTCGGCATTGGTAAAGACGATACCCTCTTCGCTACCATGGATGGGGTAGTGGTTTATGAAACTTTACCCAATGGGCGCAAGCGTGTCAGCGTGATGCCGGTTGAGGCTGAATAACGAATTCAACACTCTTGCATCGCGGAACATCTGGTTTCTGTCGAAGGCAAGAGTATTTTACACAGAAAGGTGAGACGAAAATGAAGAAGGGTATTCACCCGACTTATTATCCGGATGCTTTGGTAATTTGCGCTTGTGGCAATACCTGGCGGACTGGCTCAACCCGCAAGGAAATCCGCACCGAGGTGTGTTCCAAATGCCACCCATTCTTTACCGGCCAGCAGCAGCGTATCCTTGACATGGAAGGACAGGTTGACCGCTTCTACAAGCGTTTGCAGGCCCGGCAGGAATTTGTGGATACTCAGAAAGCGCGTGAGATGGCACGCACTTCGCCTGCCCGCCCGGTTGCAGAACTGGAATTGGGTAACCGGCCGACCGAGGCATTGATCAAAGCCGGTTTGACCACGGTTGGTCAGGTGCTGGAACGGCTTGCAGAGGGCGAAGCCTCCCTGTTGGCAGTGGAAGGTTTTGGCCGCAAATCGTTAATTGATTTGAAGAAACGCCTACGCCAGCTGGGTTACGAATTGCCGGCCGCCGCTGAAGATATTGTAGTCTAAACTTTTACTGGAATAGAATTGGTCAGCCTCGCAAGGGGCTGATTTTTTTTAATAAAAGCCACTGCTTTCCGGCAGAGAAGATGGAGTAAAATCAGAATATCCCATCCTTTCCCATTGAGGAGTTCATGATACACCATTCAGGCTCTATCGAAGTCATCACAGGTTCAATGTTCAGCGGTAAAACCGATGAAATGATTCGCCGTTTGCGGCGGGCAACGATTGCCCGGCAGAAGGTTCAGGTTTTCAAGCCGGTGATTGACAATCGCTATCACGCCGAACAGGTTACTTCTCACGCGGGAACGGCCTTCAATGCCATTCCCATTCAGCGGGCGGCGCAAATTCTTGAATTGCTGGAAGAGAATACAACGGTTGTGGCGGTGGATGAAGCCCAATTTTTTGATGCGGAAATCATTCCAATTGTTCAGCAACTGGCCAACCGAGGTATTCGTGTCATTGTTGCCGGTTTAGACACTGATTTTCGAGGTGAACCATTTGGTTGTATGCCGGTACTGATGGCAATTGCCGAAAAAGTAGATAAACTCCAGGCAATTTGTATGGTGTGCGGAGAGCCGGCTTGCCGAACGCAGCGGTTGGTCAATGGAAAACCGGCGCGTTATGATGATCCGGTTATCATTGTCGGCGCGTCTGAAATGTATGAAGCCCGTTGCCGCCAGCATCATGAAGTGCCGCGCGAGTGATTGCATTCATAGGAGGAAGCCATGCGGGATTATAAAGATTTTCTGGCAGAGGTGTTGATTGAGGAAGATGCGCTGAAGAAGCGCGTTGCCGAGTTAGGTGCACTCATCAGTCATGATTACCGTGAATCGGATGCTTTGGTTTTAATCTGTATCTTGCGGGGCGGCGTTCTTTTCCTCAGCGATTTAATTCGCCACATTACCGTTCCACATGCGGTTGAGTTTATGGCGGTTTCCTCGTATGGCAGTGGAAAACGCGAATCAACTGGTCAGGTGCGCATTACTCTTGACCTGAACATGAACATCCATGATAAGGATGTCATCCTGGTCGAAGATATTATTGACAGCGGCAGAACCCTGGCGTCTGTGCTGGATTTGCTTTCTGCCAGAAAACCGCGTAGTTTGTGCGTATGCACCCTGCTGGATAAGAGCGAACGGCGGGAAGTGTATGTTCCTTTGCGCTATGTCGGCTTTTCCATTCCCAATAAATTTGTATTTGGGTATGGACTCGACCTGGATGAACTGTACCGCAATCTGCCGTTTGTCGGAGTGGTAGATGAATGCCGCTATCGTGAGGGATGAACTTTTTCAAGAATGTTGATTACTTTAGAGAGTATTTTTCCAAATCCTGCCATTCATCAGGCAGTCCGCCGGCAGGCACACCATAATCAGCGCATTCATCTGGTAGGTGGTTGTATTCGCGATCTGCTTATCGGCCATCCAAGCCATGATATAGATTTTACGGTCAGTGGGGATGCAATTCAGTTAGCACGTCAGATAGCAGACGAGTTGAAAGCCGGCTTTTATGTTCTGGATGACGAACGCAAGACAGCCCGCGTGATCTTGCAAAATCCGCAAGGTGACCGCTATTACCTGGACTTTGCCAAACAGCGCGGTTTTTCAATTGAACAGGATTTAAGAGTTCGCGATTTTACAGTTAACGCCATGGCAATTGACCTCTTGGAAGAAGATCGAATCATTGATCCGCTCAATGGTGCGCTCGATTTACGCAAAAAACAACTGCGCGCCTGCAATGAGCATTCGTTTGAGCAGGATCCGGTTCGAGTATTGCGCGCGATTCGCCTGTCCATGCAATTAGAATTTCAGATTGAAAAGCAAACGCTTCACTGGCTGCGCGCGGCGGTTGGATTGCTCCCCAATTGTTCTGCTGAAAGACAACGGGATGAATTCTTCAAAATGCTGGATGGCCGACAAATCTATACGGCGGTTTCCCTTCTGGATCGTCTTGGAGTGCTTCAAATCTTGATTCCGGAGCTGATGGCTACCAAAGGAGTCCAGCAGACCAGTCCACACATTTTACCGGTTTGGGAACACACATTGGAAACCCTGCGCTGGTTGGAAACACTGTATGATTTGCTGCTGCGCGGGCCTGAATTCATCAAGGGTGAAAGTCTGCTGGCAGGTATGGCGTCCCTCAGTTTGGGACGTTACCGCAACGATTTGAAAGAACACTTTTCGGCCACGGTTCATGCCGAACGCAGTTTGCGCGGACTGCTTTTTTTTGCCGGGCTGCTCCATGATGTCGGAAAACCACTCACCCGGGAACAGCAAGCCGATGGCCGTATCCGTTTTTTGCATCATGAACGCAGTGGGGCAGAGATTGCCGGGAAAATTACCCGCCGGTTTGCTTTTTCCAATCCGGAGGTGGAGCGAATCACCTTGATGGTGAGAGAACATATGCGCATCCATCATCTGGCTTCGATAAGCAATGAGGTCAGCCGGCGGAGCATTTACCGCTACTTTCGAAAACTGGGAGATGCCGGAGTGGATGTGTGTTTGCTTTCGCTGGCGGATACGCTGGCGACCTATGGCATTGGCATCCCACCGGAGCAGTGGGAGAGAGAGCTGGCCATCTGCCGACAGCTTTTGGAGGCATGGTTTGAGAAGCGTGACGAGACCGTTTCTCCGCCTCGGCTGGTCAATGGGGATGATTTAATAAAGCGTTTTGGAATCAAACCCGGACCTCAATTGGGCAGGCTGCTGGAAAGTGTGCGTGAAGCACAGGCTGCCGGACAGATTCACACCGTTGACGAGGCGCTTAATCTGGTAGAATTGCTGTTAAGTGATGATTCATTGGGAGAAGGAACGGAAAATCATGGAACTGAAAACCGTTGATTTGGCTGTAGAACAACACGGCGAGGGAATCCCGCTGGTACTGCTCCATGGTTTTCCTCTCAATCGTCGCATTTGGCACCCAATTGTCCCCTTGCTGGAGAAAAAAAGCCGCCTGATTCTCCCTGACCTGCGCGGATTTGGAGATTCTCCTCAAGAAGTGGAAGAATTCTCAATGCGCCTGCTGGCAGCCGATGTTCTTCAGCTGCTGGATCGGCTCAATATTGAAAAAGCTGTGATTGCCGGTCACTCAATGGGAGGGTATGTTGCCTTAGAATTTGCGCATGCTTACCCGCATCGGCTCAAAGGATTGGCTTTGGTGGCTTCTCAAGCGGATGCGGATAGTCCGGAACGCCGTCAGGCGCGTTTGATAACCGCCCGTGAAGTACGCAGCCGGGGTATCCGATACATTGCTGAGGGAATGCCCTCCAAGTTGAGCGCGGATGCAGCCATTCAAACCCAACTCAGTCAGATGATTTCAGCTTGCAGTGTGCCGGTTGTGGTAGCTGCTTTGAAGGCAATGGCAGATCGGCGGGATGCTAATCCATGGTTGCCTGAAATTCAGGTGCCAGTACTGGCAATTACCGGAGGCGAAGACCAACTGGTTCCGGTTGAAAAAGCCTATTCGTTAATCAAACTGGTGAATAAAGGCTGGGTGATTGAGATCCCGGAGGCCGGGCACATGCCGATGATGGAAAGCCCGCGAAAGACGGCCGACGCCCTGTTTCAACTGGTTTGTGCCGCCAATGGATGTTGAACACTTTTCAGGGGAAAATTTCGGTTAACATCGGTTCATAAAAACAACGGCAGCCGTTGGGGCTGGAGCAACCTTCAACGGGTAAAGCCGGCACCTGATCTTTGGGGTAAGTTGCAGCCATGGACTGACAGACCGGGCAGGCATCATCATCTACCACCAGTCGAATATCACGGACGCGGGGATTTTCCTGTAATTTTTTGAGCGCCACCGCACTGACGGAAAATTGCCTGAGGTTTGCGCCACAGTTTTGACATTCCAGGGCTGTGTCGGGTGATTGCGTGTAGCAAAGTGAACAGGTCTGCACGTGAATTGCTCCTTGATTGAAAATTTCCCTTGAAAGCAAAACAAGGATATTCGATTGAACATCCTGTTTGAAATGGAACAGATGAATTTTACTACAAATTTGGCGTGTTCCGCTCAGGGGGTGCTGGCGGCGGGTATGTTGGATGGGATCGGTTTCGTTCGTCGAAGCAGCGTATGGATGCGTGCAATTAACATACTGCTTGAAACCGGTTTGATCAGATAATCATCGGCTCCGGCATCCAGTGCAGTTGCAACCATCCCGGGATGATCCAGTGCGGAGAGAATGAGGATGGGCACATTGCTGAATTCACGAATGTGTTTGCAAACCTGCCAGCCGTCCATATCTGGCATCATCAGGTCAAGAATGACAATATCGGGTTTCTCGCTCGCGGTTTGATCAACCCCCTCCTGACCCGAATTCACCGCAATGACATGTGCAGGGATGGTTCGCAACAGTGTGGAAAGTAATTCTGTCATGGCAGGGTCGTCATCAATGACCAGTATTTTCATTCGCCTCTCCTTTGCATTGAGTACAACCCTATTATCAGCGAACTTGATGGATTTTATCCTTTCAACTTCTTTACAAATGGGGCTTTTATTTGATCAGTCAACCGAAGGTGAACTCACCGAAAAATCGTCAATTTTGTGGTAGAATGTGACGATTAAGGGCTTAAGGCGAACTATCCCCTTTCAGGGGTTAAACATTTTCTGGAGGTTAAAGAAAACATGAAGAAATGGGTATATTTGTTCCATGAATTGGATGCTGCCGAAAAGTATGTGGGCGGCGATTGGGATGCAGTGCGGGGGCTTTTGGGGGGCAAAGGTGCCAATCTGGCAGACATGACCCGGCTGGGTGTACCGGTTCCACCCGGATTCACCGTCACCACTGAAGCCTGCAATGCTTATCTTGCGGCTGGCGGAAAATTCCCGGAAGGGATGTGGGAACAGATGCTGGAAGCGCTCAAAGAAGTGGAGCGACTGACCGGTAAGAAATTCGGTGGCAGCGATAATCCCCTGTTGGTTTCCTGCCGTTCCGGTGCAAAGTTCTCCATGCCGGGTATGATGGATACTGTCCTCAACATTGGGCTGAATGATGAGACGGCTCAGGCGATGATTCGGTTGACCAACAACGAACGCTTCGTTTATGACTCGTACCGCCGCCTGATTCAAATGTTTGGCGCAGTAGTTCTGGGCATGCCAGATGAGGCATTTGAAGATGTTCTGGAAGAATATAAGCGCGAAAAAGGCGCTAAACTGGACACCGACCTGACCGCCGAGCATTTGAAAGAACTGACCCATATTTTCAAAGGGGTTGTCCGTAAGGAACTGGGTTTTGATTTCCCCATGGACCCCTATGAGCAGATGAAACTGGCTACCGAAGCGGTGTTCAAATCCTGGAATGGAAAACGGGCGGTGGATTATCGCCGCGCGACCAACATCCCGGATGATTTGGGCACGGCGGTCAACATCGTCACCATGGTATTCGGTAACATGGGCAATGATTCGGGTACAGGTGTGGCGTTTACCCGCAACCCGGCCACCGGCGAAAAGAAACTCTACGGTGACTACCTGCTCAATGCTCAGGGTGAAGATGTGGTTGCCGGTATCCGCAACACCGAGAAGATTGAGAATCTGGAACGGGACATGCCCGAATGCTACCGCGAATTCCTGCAAATTTGTGATAAATTGGAACGCCACTACCGTGACATGCAGGACATGGAATTTACAATTGAACGGGGTAAATTGTGGATGCTGCAAACCCGCAACGGCAAACGAACTGCCAAGGCTGCGGTTAAGATTGCGGTGGACATGGCCAATGAGGGCATCATTTCCCGGGAAGAGGCTGTCAAACGCGTCAGCCCCGAGAACGTTGATACACTGCTGCACCCACAGTTTGATGCAGAAACCATTAAAAAAGCCAAAGCGGATGGCCGGTTCTTCGCCAGTGGTGTGAATGCCTCACCCGGCGCGGCGGTCGGGCAGGTGTACTTTGATGCCGACACCACGGAAAAAATGAACAAGGAATATCATCAGGATGTCATTATGGTGCGCCCATTCACCAAACCGGATGATGTTCACGGTATGCTGGCTGCCAAGGGTATTCTCACCAGTGAGGGTGGGGCTACCTCGCATGCTGCAGTGGTTGCCCGCCAGTTTGGCGTTCCGTGTGTGGTGGGTGCGGCCAGCGTGCGCATTGATCTGGACAAACGCCAGATGGAAGTGGATGGCAAAGTCGTCAAAGAAGGCGAGTGGATTTCACTGGATGGAGGCACCGGAGAGGTTTTCTTGGGTAAACTGCCGATGACTTCCCCCTCTCTGGAAGAACAGACCGATTTGTTAACGCTTTTGGACTGGGCAGATGAGATCTGTGCCCGTCCCGGCATTCGTAAGAGCGTCAACGGTTCACCCACCACCGGATTGCAGGTTTGGGCAAATGCCGATTATCCAAAAGATGCCCAGCGCGCGCGTGCTTACGGCGCTAAAGGAATTGGCCTGTGCCGCACCGAGCACATGTTCTTTGAACAGGAACGTTTACCCATCGTTCAACGCATGATTCTGGCAAAGTCCTCTGAAGAGCGCAAAGCCGCTTTGGATGAGTTGCTTCCCTTCCAGCGGGCAGACTTTGAAGGTTTGTTCACTGCCATGGATGGCTACCCGGTCATCATCCGCCTGATTGATCCGCCGCTGCATGAGTTCCTACCGGCTGCCAAAGACCTTGAAGAACAGATCATCACCAAGCGCATTGAGGCGCTGGCGGGTTACGTGCTGGGCAAGGGTGAGCCTAAAGAAGTTGTTGAACTGGAAAGAATGCTGCAGGCCGTGGAAGCCATGCACGAAAGCAACCCAATGATGGGTTTGCGCGGCGTGCGTTTGAGCATTGTCATGCCCGAAATCGTTGAGATGCAGGTTCGTGCCATTTTCGAAGCGGCTGCCAACGTTACCCTCAAGGGTGTACATGCCAAGCCTGAAGTGATGATCCCGCTCACCGGTCACGTCAACGAGTTGAAGGTCATTCAGCCGCGTCTGGAAGAAATTGCCCGCGAGGTGATGAAAGAAAAAGGTGTGTCCTTCCCCTACAAGTTTGGCACCATGATCGAAATCCCACGCGCAGCGGTTACTGCAAAGGAAATTGCTGAAATTGCAGAATTCTTCTCTTTCGGCACCAACGATCTGACCCAAATGACCTTTGGTTACAGCCGCGACGATGCTGAGCGCAGTTTCCTGGTTACTTATGTGGAAAATGGCATTCTGCCCAAGAATCCCTTCCAGACTCTGGATCGGGATGGAGTTGGCCGGTTGATGCAGATTGCGGTTGAAGATGGACGGAAGGCGCGTCCGGACCTTGAAGTGGGTATTTGCGGCGAACATGGTGGTGATCCGTCCTCGATTGAGTTCTGCCATCTGGTCGGAAACAACTATGTTTCCTGCTCGCCCTTCCGGGTGCCGGTAGCCCGTCTTGCGGCTGCCCATGCCGCCCTGAAACATGCTGCATAGTTGGAGCAAAGTTTTGGTTAAATAAAATCCCAATCAATTTAGGCGTTCTCTGCCCCCTCCAGCCTCCCCCAAAATCGCCGCGACGATTTTGGGGGAGGCGTATGTAGAGGCCAGTTGTACTAAAAATCTCTCACGTATCTATTCTGCTTTGCGGAATTGAAAGGTTGTTTTTGAACAGGGTTGGTATAATTTTTTTGTAGGCATCCTTCTTGCATAACTGGTTCTGGTGTCACACCCTTCAAGGAGGAATGAAGTTGAGTGAATTAACCGAGTTGGTTGCTCCGCAGGCAGAAACAAGACCTGCCAATAAGGCCGGCAGGTTTACAAACTGGATCGGTTTTTGGACCGTGATCGGTTTGGCGCTGGCTGGGATTGGTCTAATTCAGGTCGTGTGGCTGCCGGTGAGTGTGCTGCCCGGCGTTTATCCGGGTATTAATCTTACCAACGTCATGCTGATCGGACTGGCGGGCATGCTGTTTGTGTTATTGACCGTTTGGACGATGGGCCGACTGGTTGGGCGGGAAGCGCCGGATTACTACTTTGGTACGCGAGTCATTCACCCCCCACTGGGTTTTGCGTTTAGCTGGACTTTCTTGATTGGGGGTGGGTTATTTATCGGCTTTCTGGCAAGTATGTTTGCACGGTTAATTCTGCCTGATCTGGCAAACCTGCTCGGAAATGTACTGGGCATTTACGATTTACAGGTTTTTGCGGCTGCACTGAATAATCCGCAGGTGATGGTCTACATTGGAAGCGGATTGATTTTTACGGCTTTTATCCTTTCCATCCTTTCTCCGCGGGCAATTCGCAGCATCATCGGCTGGGGAGCCGGAATTTCCATTGCGGGCTGGCTGGTGGTTCTCAGTCAGTTTGCTACTTTACCTCAAAACCGATTCAGCGAATTGTTTGACCGAATTTTTGGGGCTGGTTCGCATTCTCTGCATCTTAATCTTGCCTTTCAATTGGGGATGAAGGCGCAGGGTGAGACCCTGCCTGAGATGATTGCCATCGGATTCATCATTGGCCTGTCGGGCTTTTTTGCACTGGGCTTACCGGTGTGGATGTCCGGTGAGCTGCGAACTGACCGGCGGAATATCGTCCCGGCCGGTTTGCTGGCGCTGATTGGGGCTGGTTTTTTGGGTGTTGCAGCGGTCGCGCTGGTCGAAAGAACTATTTCGTGGCAATTTCTGGCAGCAGAAAGTTTTCTGCGCCTGAAGGGCATTACTGGCGAAGGCGGAGTGGTTTTACCGATGCCGGTTTCAACCCCTGGCGGGGGTAGTTCAACCGGTGTTCTGCGGGGAATTATAATGCCCTGGCTGCCGTTTTATGCAGCGGTTGTCCAGCCCAACCCGCTTTTATTGTTCTTTTTAGCCGTCATCTGGGTAATGATGTTTGTTCTGGTTGTGCAGGTATATATGATCTCCTTGAGCCGTATTCTCAAAGCCTGGGCAGATGACCGCCTCATGCCGGAGTGGGTTGGTCTGGTGCACGCCCGGCAGCACAGCCCGCTGTTTGCGCTTCTATTAGTGACCATGATTGCCCTGCTGGTGGTCATTGATGCGGCGCAGGCAAACTGGATTGGAAATCATTACAATTTTGCGCTGTTTGTGGCTTTTGGGCTTTTGTTGCCGGTTCTGGCAATGATCAAAAATCCCTATCATTTCCTTGCAGAAGGAGAGGATAGGCCATCGCGGGGCTGGGTGCGCTTTTTGGGGGGAACTACGCTGTTGATCTTGATCGCAGCAATCAGCCTGCCGTATGTCTTTCAGGTCAACATTTTACCGGTTGACGGACAGTCGGCTGTTCTTTTAGCGATTGTTTTTGTCAGCGGTCTGATCTGGTTTATTGGCAGGCGGCTGTATTTGAAACAACGTGGGATAGATTTGATGGCTTTTTTTAAAAAACTTCCGGAGAAAAGTCAATAATCCAATCATCCTTCTGGATAATCTGAAATCCACCCCTTCAGGTGCTACAAACCCCTGTGAGGGGTTTTTGATTCTGGTATAATGCCTGTGAAATTGTCCAGTTAACTGGCAAATGTGACCCGCAGCGGGGTCAGCGGATGGAAGGATACATCGAACAAAGGAGGATCTCCAGCCGATGGAGAAACGAGAATATCTCAATCTTTATCATCAAATGGTAGTGATCCGCCGGCTCGAAGAGCGTTCGGCGGAATTGTACCAGCAAGGTAAAATCGGCGGTTTTTTGCACCTGTACATCGGACAGGAAGCGGTCAGCACCGGCTTGATCTCCGTGAGGAGACCTGAAGACCGCATCATCACCGCCTATCGCGATCATGGCGTGGCAATCAATTGCGGCCTTTCCGCGCGGGAGGTGATGGCGGAATTGCTTGGTAAGGTTACCGGCTGCTCGCGTGGGAAGGGCGGTTCAATGCACCTCGCCGATGTCAAGAAGAATTTTTGGGGTGGTCATGCCATTGTCGGCGCGCATTTGCCGATTGCAGCTGGTCTGGCACTGGGGGATTTTTACCAGAACAACAAAGCGGTGACGGTGTGTATGTTTGGAGATGGCGCTACCAATATTGGATATTTTCACGAAGCTCTCAATCTTTCCAAGGTATGGAATCTGCCGGTCCTGTGGGTGTGTGAAAATAATCAATACGGCATGGGCACCGCGGTAGATCGGGCTTCGGCGGTTTCAGAAATGCGCCGCAAAGCGGATGGCTATGGCATGAAAAGTGAAGCGGTGGACGGCATGGATGTAATCAAAGTCCGCGAAGTTTCAGCGCGCCTTTATGAGGAAATTCGCAATGGGAGCGGTCCACAATTTTTAGAAGTGATCACCTATCGTTTCCGAGGGCATTCGATGGGCGACCCGGAACGGTATCGTTCTTCCGAAGAAGTAAAAACCTGGCTGGAAAACGATCCCATCGGTATTTATCACCGTTATTTACTGGAAAATACCATCGCATCCGAAGAAGAACTTCAGGAGCAAATTCGATTGGCCGAAGAAGAGGTCAATGATGCAGTAGCGTTTGCCGAAGCCAGCCCGGAACCACCGGCAGAAGAATTGTTCAAGCACATTTACGTTGAAGGATAACGGGGTGACACTATGGCACGAATAACCATGCGCGAAGCCATCTCTCAGGCGTTGTGGGAGGAAATGGAACGGGACCCCAGTGTTTTCATTCTGGGGGAGGAAGTTGGGGTTTGGGGCGGTACCTATGCCGTGACCAAAGGTTTTTATGATCACTTTGGACCCGAGCGAGTGCGCGACACACCGATTGCAGAAGCAGCCATTATTGGTGCAGCAATTGGGGCGGCATTAACCGGTCTGCGCCCTGTTGCTGAATTAATGACCATCAATTTCGCCTTTTCGGCAATGGATCATATCGTCAATCAGGCAGCCAAACTACACTACATGTTTGGCGGGCAAATGATTTTACCGCTGGTCATCCGTGCGGTGGGAGGTGGGGGACGACAATTGGGTGCTACTCACTCGCAAACCCCCGATGCAATTTTTGCTCATTTCCCCGGCTTGAAGGTGGTTGCCCCCGGTACGCCGGCGGATGCCAAGGGTATGCTCAAGGCGGCTATTCGCAGTCAGGATCCGGTTCTGTTCATCGAACACGCCACACTGTACCAGACCCGCGGTGAAGTGCCGGAGGGGGATTATATTGTCCCGCTGGGCAAATCCACCATTCAGCGGGAAGGCCGGCATGTGACGATTGTGACCTATTCCAAGATGCTGGAGATTTCCACCAAAGCCGCCGATCAACTGGCAAAAGAAGGCATCGAAGCCGAGATTGTGGATTTGCGCTCGTTGCGCCCCTTGGATATGGCGCCGGTGTTAGAATCATTCAAAAAGACCAACCGGGCTGTCATCGTAGAAGAAGGCTGGCGGTCTTACGGTGTCGGCGCAGAAGTTGCCAGCCGGATTTATGAAGAGGCCTTTGATTATGTGGATGCACCCATCAAGCGGGTGGCACAGGCTGAAGTGCCGCTGCCTTACAACCGTACATTGGAACAAATGGCGCTCCCTCAGGTGGAGGATGTGATACAGGCGGTCAAGGAGGTGTTGTAATGGCTGAGATTATTGCCATGCCCAAATTGGGTTTTGATATGGCGGAAGGTACGCTGGTGCGTTGGGTGGTCGGCGAAGGTGAAAAAATTGAAAAAGGGCAGGTCCTGGCGGAGATTGAAACCGACAAAGCCACCGTTGAAGTTGAATCCAGCGCAGAAGGGATTGTGTATCGTCATCTGGTCAAGGCTGGCGATGTGGTGCCGGTAGGTACCCCGATAGCGGTCATAGCAGCCCCGGGTGAAGAAGTGAAAGACTTGCCGGGCGAGGCGGCTGCAGAAGAATCTCCACTGGCAGCTGATCAACCTGCAGGTCAGCCCACAGGAAGTGTTACTGCTGTTGAAACGCCCGTTGTGACCGCCGATGAAGAGGGGCGCACCAAAGCCTCACCTCTTGCCCGCCGGATGGCACTCGAACACGGCATCAATCTGGGTAAGGTTCAGGGGAGCGGCCCCGGTGGGCGGGTTGTCAGGCGTGATATCGAGAGGGTTTTGCAATCGGCGCCCGCTGAACCTGCGCCAGAAATTGAAACGCCGCTGCCTGCTGTTGCAGCGCCTGCAGTCCAGCCGTCTGCGCCAATCCCGGCTGCTATGCCTTTGCCTGCGATGGAAGATCAGCGCTTGGCAGTGGATAAACTGCGCGCCATCATCGGAAAGCGGATGGTCGAATCCAAAACCCAGATTCCGCACTTTTACCTGACCAGCGAAGTGGATATGGCGGCACTCATGGACCTGCGCAAGCAGTTCAACAGTCAGTTACCCGAGGAGCAGAAATTATCGGTCAATGATTTTATGATCAAAGCCGCTGCGCTTACTTTACGGCAGTTCCCTAACCTGAATGCTTCTTTGCAGGGGAACGAGATTGTTCGTCATGGACACCGCAACATTGGCGTTGCGGTCGCGCTGGAAAACGGCCTGATGACGATTGTTTGCAAAGATGCCGATTTCAAATCGCTTGGTTTGATTTCTCAAGAGGTCAAGGAAATGGTTGGGCGGGCGCGGGCTGGTAAAGTCCGCCCGGAAGACATTGAAGGCTCAACATTTTCGATCAGTAATTTAGGCATGTTTGAAGTTGAGCATTTTGTGGCGATCATCAATCCGCCGGAAGCGGCAATACTGGCGGTTGGATCCGTAAAAGAAGTGCCGGTTGTGGAAAATGGTGTGATCAAACCCGGTTTACGAATGAAGATGACCCTTTCTGCCGATCATCGGATTACCGATGGGGCAGAGGCGGCTAAATTCATGCAGACCTTGAAGAATTACCTCGAAAAACCGGCCTTGATTTTGCTGTAAGGATTACAAAGTTGAATTTGCAAACAAGGGCTGGTCAGCGACCAGTCCTTGTTTTATTTGCGCTCGTAGATGAGACGGTAGATATTCATGATCTCAGCAATTGAGCGGATGTACCGCTGTGTTTCCTCAAAGCGGATGACTTCTACGAACAAATCGGGGTCGCCGCCGGAAAGTTGTGACCAGGTATAGGCATTGCCCGGACCGCCATTGTATGCTGCAAGAGCAAGATACAGGTCGCCTCCAAAATAATCGCGTTGATTCGCCAGGTATTTGGCTCCCAGGCGGATATTGATCAACGGATTGTGTAAATCTTCCACCTGAAAGTCCGGATAGCCGTAGCGTTCAGCCAATTCCTGTCCCGTTGCAGGCATAATCTGCATCAACCCGCGCGCACCGGCGCTGGAAATCACAAAGGTTTCAAAGAAGGATTCCTGGCGAATAATACTGAACAGGAGCAGCGGGTGAAGGCCGGTTTCATTGGCTTCCTGCATCACCACGTCCTTGTAATAAGCCCCAAAGCGCACCAGATTGAAAAAGCGCGGGGCAGTCAGCGTTTGCAGGTTGTCCATACCAGCCAGATTGAGAATCTGACGACTGGCAAAGATGGCAGGCCGGTATGCCCCAATTTCCAGCATGATATTCAGAAAACGGTAGAGCGCGGATGGATTTGAAGAAATTTCTTCGCGCAGGCTTTCAAATTCGCCGCGGGCGGTCTGGTAGAGACCGAGTTCCCATAAAGCCATACCGCGGATAAAGCGCGGGTGTTGCGCTAAATCCCCCAGCCCTTCCAAATTCGTTTCAGGAGGAAGGGAAAAAGTGTCGCGCATCCAGTCTTCTGCCCGTTGTCGTTCGCTTGCCCAATCTACACCCAAATCATATACCGCTGGCGGATGAAGGGGCGGCTGATTGTTGAGCAATTCATCCGCTCGTTCGCTGTAATAACCGGTTGGATCCAGTGAGGCGGCTTGCTGCCAGGAAGCGCGGGCAGATTCAAGGTTACCCGCCCGCTGTTGAATTTTTCCAATCCACAGCAGGGCGGCAGCCTGATCGTTTGGTGAAGTGGAAAGCACCACCTGTCTTTGAAAGGCATTCAAGGCGCGTTCATCGGCGCCGATGCGGTAGTAAGTGATGCCAGCCAGAAATTGAGCGCGCGGGCTGATCGAGGCAGCAGGGTATTCTTGAAGCAGTCGTTCCCAGGTTTCAGCGGCGCGGGTCAAGCGATTGCTGCGTTCCAGAATTCGCGCAGCGCTAAACAAGGCATTGGGCGCTTCACTGGCGGAAGGATTTTGGGAAACAAAATCTAAAAGCGTTGAAGCAGCCGCTTCAAAGTTTTCCAAAAACGCCCACTGCGTATAGGCAATTTCCTGCCAGGCTGTGGAGTAAAACGAGTCGCCGGGGTGATCGCGAATCAAGGTTTGCCACTCTTCCAATGCTCCTTCAATGTTATTGATCTGGCGGAGGGCAAGGGCGCGGTAGTGGTGAGGTGTGCCGTCGTGGTCCGGATTATTGTTGATGTAACCCAGCAGAACTTCGGCTGCCAGGGCGTACTGTCCGGCAAAATAATTGACCAGCCCGCGGTTGAGTTGATTGACTGGTTGACCAGCGTTGACCAGTTCAATCAGCCCGGAATAGGTGTCGTAATAGCGTGGAAAGTTGTTGACCGAATCCTGAAAGCGGGCGTAGGCTTGCTCCGGAAATCCCAGAATGAGATAGGCTTGGCCTACCAGAAAGTTTGCCTGGGCTTTGTAATATTCATTGCTTGTACTTTGATAGGCATCCAGATACTGGCGGATGGCGGATTCCAGATCATTCATTTGCTGGTAAGCCTGACCGATACGAATTTTCAGGCGGGCAGTATCCTGCGTACCGGAGGCCTGGATGGCTTTCTGGAAGGATTGAATGGCTTGCTCATATTGACCGGCGGCCATCCAAGCTTCCCCCGCTTTTTCAGCAATCAGATCATCCAGAATACCCGGCTTAAGTTGTAAATACATTTCATAGGCTTCGGCTGCCTTTTGATATTCGCCTGTATTCAGGTAGGTTTCCGCCAGGAAGTAATACCCATTTGCGAGGGATTGATTGGCCGGGTGTTCGTTTATCAATGCCAGCAAAGTATCAGCGGTCTGCTGGTAATTTCTTTCTTCAAAATATGAGCGGGCAATTCCCACCAAAGCAGCCGCCTGAATTTCAGGATCACTGGTTGCCAGAGCGGCGGATTGATATTCCTGTCGGGCGCGTTGGGTGTCGCCCAGCAGCAGGGCTGTATCCCCCTGGTTTAAACGTACGGAGGGCAGGGGGGTGGGTGTGGGCGTCGGCGGGGGAAGCGTGGGTGTATTCAGGCTTTCAGGCGTTGGAGTCATCTGCCCTTCAGATGGGTTTGTTGAGCGGTTGAGGGGTAAATTGCAGCTCAACATCACCAGCAGCAGAAGGATGGAAACCAGGCGGATATTTTTCATTTTCGGCATAATGCCTTATACCGGAATGTGGGGGATGTGTCAATGTTTCGAAATCTATTCGGCGGCTTTTTCAATGGTATAATCAACTCGCTCCCCAGCGGGAGCAATTTTGATGACTTTGTGGTCAGATTCTAAACGTTGAAACAACGAACCTTTTAAGTGAAGGGTACGAAAACTAGCATGAGTATCGTTCTGACAGGCTCAATTGCCTATGATTACCTGATGACCTTTCCCGGTTATTTTAAAGACCACATCATGCCGGATCGGCTGGATTCGATCAGTCTCTCGTTTCTGGTTGATCACATGGTGCGACAGCGGGGAGGGATTGCACCCAACATCGCTTATACGCTGGCATTACTGGGGGAAAAACCGCTGGTATTTGGCACAGCGGGTGAGGATTTTGAGGATTACCGGCAGTGGTTGGAAAACCACAACATTGATACAACTTACATCCGCATTATACCGGGGGTCTTTACCGCCAGTTTCTTTGCCAATACCGATCTTGCCAATAATCAGATTTGCAGTTTTTACACCGGTGCAATGGCATTTGCGCGCGAATTATCACTGGAAATGCTGCAATCCCGTCCGGAAATGGTGGTCATTTCGCCGAATGACCCGGTGGCAATGGATCGGTATGTTGAGGAATGCAAGCAAATGCAGATCCCTTATGTTTATGATCCCAGCCAGCAGATTGCCCGCTCGAACCCGGAAGAATTGCGGCGAGGAGTTGACGGGGCTTACAGCCTGTTTGTGAATGAATACGAGTGGGAACTGCTGCAAAAACATACCGGCTTCAGTGGAGATTTTATCCTGCATCGGGTACCGCTGGTGGTCATTACGCGCGGTGCAAAAGGCGCGTCCATTTACTGGCAGGCCAATGAGGTGGAAGTCCCTGCCGTACCGGTGGAAAAAATTGTAGATCCAACCGGCGTAGGGGATGCTTTCCGCGGTGGATTTTTGCGGGGGTGGCGACTGGGTTTTGATTTTGAAATTTGCGGCAAGATGGGCTCACTGGCTGCGGCATATTGTTTAGAGCAGCGTGGTACCCAATCGCATTATTTTACGATCGAAGATTTCATCATGCGTTTTCGCGCTCATTTTGATGATGGTGGTAAGCTGGAAATGATGACTCAAAAAACTGCTTAATTATTTTAGGAGGAAACGAATGACCAATTTTGATGTGAAGGACTTAAAACTGGCAGAAGGCGGCCGACGGCGGATTGAATGGGCAGCGCGCGAAATGCCCGTGCTGCGCCAGATCCGCGAACGGTTCGAAAAAGAACGCCCGTTGGCGGGCATTCGCATTTCAGCCTGCCTGCACGTGACTACCGAAACAGCCAACTTGATGCAGACGTTGCAGGCTGGTGGAGCAGAAGTGGTGCTGACTGCCTCGAACCCGCTTTCGACGCAGGATGACGTGGCCGCCGCGCTCGTTTCTCATTCCGAGATACCGGTATATGCAATCAAGGGTGAAAACAACACGGTTTATTACAAGCACATTCATGCCGCGTTGGATCATAAACCGCACCTGACGATGGATGATGGCGCGGATCTGGTCAGCGTTTTGCACAAAGAACGGCGGGAATTGCTGTCCAACGTGATTGGTGGGACGGAAGAAACCACCACCGGTGTCATTCGTTTGCGGGCAATGGCAGCCGATGGCGCACTGGCTTTCCCCATCATTGCCGTTAACGACGCCATGACCAAACACTTCTTCGATAATCGCTACGGCACCGGTCAATCCACCATTGATGGAATTATCCGTGCAACCAATATTCTGCTGGCTGGCAAAAATTTTGTGGTGGCGGGCTATGGCTGGTGTGGACGCGGCCTGGCGATGCGGGCGCGCGGCATGGGTGCCAATGTGATTGTGACCGAAGTTGATCCGCTCAAGGCGCTCGAAGCGGTCATGGATGGCTACCGCGTGATGCCGATGAAAGAAGCGGCCCAAATTGGGGATGTGTTCTGCACGCTGACGGGGGATATTAACGTTATTGACCGCCAGCATTTCGAAGTGATGAAAGATGGAGCGATCATCTCCAATTCCGGTCACTTCAATGTGGAAATCAACATCCCTGCGCTGGAGGGAATGTCCTCCTCCCGGCGGCTGGTGCGGCCGTTTGTCGAAGAATTTGAGTTGAAGGATGGCCGCCACATTTACCTTTTGGGTGAGGGCCGTCTGATCAACCTGGCTGCAGCCGAAGGCCATCCTGCCAGCGTAATGGATATGTCGTTTGCCAATCAGGCACTGAGCGTAGAGTATATGGTCAAGCATGCTGCTGGCCTTAAGAAACAGGTTTACAGCGTGCCGGCAGAAATTGACAGCGAAATTGCCCGCCTGAAACTGGCTGCCATGGGTGTTGAAATTGACGTGTTGACCGATGAGCAGCTGCGCTATCTGAATTCTTGGGAAGAGGGCACCTGAGCCAGGACCACTGTCAGTTCGGAGTAAATCCTTTTCATACCCATTTCAGTATTTCTGACCCCTTCCAACGCTCCTTCAATATCGCCTTATGTATTGCGGGAGGTAGGAGGGGGTGATTTTGCTTTATGCCGAATCTTCACTTCTTAACGCGATAGGAAATACTCCTTGATTGATCCGAATATTGGGCATCTTGCTTTAACTTGGGGTACTTCGTAGTACAATTGTTTCATCATCCAAACGAAGGGAAAGACCAGATGGCTCAAAAAGTCGAATTAACTCAAGAGGAAATTTTGCGCTACTCGCGCCACCTGCTCATTCCCGAAGTGGGGCTGGAAGGGCAGCGTAAGTTGAAGGCCGCCTCGGTTTTACTGGTGGGTAGCGGAGGATTGGGATCGCCGATCGCTCTGTATCTGGCGGCGGCCGGTATTGGGCGGATTGGGATCGTAGATTATGATGTGGTTGACACCTCCAATTTGCAGCGCCAGATTATCCATGACACCCATCAGGTTGGGGTATTGAAAGTCGAATCGGCCCGTAATCGGCTGCTTGCGCTGAACCCCTTTGTTCAGGTGGATGTCTACAATGAAGTTTTTACATCCCAAAACGCTGAACGAATTGCAGCCGGTTACGATATTCTTGTGGATGGGAGTGACAACTTTCCCACCCGTTATTTGTTGAATGATTTTGCCGTGTTGAGCGGCAAGCCTTTTGTATATGGCTCGATCTTTCGTTTTGAGGGACAGGTGAGTGTATTCGATGCGCGCCATGGCCCGTGTTACCGCTGTCTGTTCCCGGAACCGCCTCCGCCAGATACAGTGCCTTCCTGTGCGGACGCGGGGGTGTTCGGTGTGCTGCCCGGTACGATTGGCTCCATTCAGGCAACCGAAGTGATTAAACTGATTCTGGGAATCGGCGAACCGCTGATTGGTAAGTTGCTGCTATACGATGCGCTGGAAATGAGTATGCAGGTGATTTACCTGCGGAAAAATCCACGCTGCAAGGTGTGTGGTGAATCGCCCGAAATCACCCACCTGATTGATTACGAAGCCTTTTGCGGCGTGCCTGCACGGGCTGTACAGGAAAATGGGTTGGAAGCCGACCGCGTCATTGAACCGTCCGACTTGAAACAGCGCTTGGAAGCGGGGGACGAGGTAATCTTAGTGGATGTGCGTGATCCGGTTGAGCAGCAAGTTTCGGCATTGCCCGGAGCGCTGGTCATCCCGTTGGAACGGCTGCCTCATCGCATCCAGGAACTTGACCCGCAGCGGGAGTACGTGCTGTTCTGCCGCACGGGTGTGCGTTCGGCGCGGGGTGTGCGTCAACTGGTGGCAGCCGGTTTTCCCAAGGTCAAGAACCTGCGCGGCGGATTGAACGCCTGGGCCGAGCAGGTTGACCCGAGGATGTTGAAATACTGAGGAAGATGGGGTAGGTATTAATGAAAAACCTTTCCAAAGAAAAACCGGTTTTACTGGCAGTTCTGGCTCATCCGGATGATGAAACGTTTGGCATGGGCGGCACACTGGCCTATTACGCGCGCCGAAATGTAGCAACCCACCTGATTTGCGCCACGCGCGGTGAGGCGGGCGATGTGGACGAGGAATATTTGAAAGGTTACCGCTCGATTGCCGAACGAAGGGAGGCTGAACTACGCTGTGCAGCCGGAAAATTGGGACTGGCGGGGGTTTATTTTCTCGGCTGGCGTGATTCCGGCATGCCCGGATCGGCGGATAATCAACACCCGCAGGCGTTGATTCAGCAGCCGCTGGAGGAGGTGGCTGCTCAAATTGCGACCTTTATCCGGCGCTTGAAACCGGATGTGCTGATTACCTTCGACCCGATTGGCGGCTACCGCCATCCCGATCACATTTTCATCCATCAGGCAACCGTTGAGGCTTTCCGCCTGGCGGCAGATGAAAACTGGCAGGATGCCGAAAACCTGCCGCCCCACCGCCCGGTAAAAGTATATTTTCAAACCATCCCGCGCGGTTTCCTGCGCTTTGTGGTGCGATTGCTGCGTTTGTTTGGCAAAGACCCACGCAAATACGGGCGCAACCACGATATTGATCTGGTTGCCATCAGTGAGGTGGATTTTCCGACCCACGCGGTGATTGATTACCGCAAGGTTGCCGATATCCGCGACGAAGCCTCGCGCTGCCACGCCAGTCAGGGCGGCGGTTCACTGACCGGAGGGTTATTCGCCCCTCTGCGGCGGATTTTTGCCTCTAAGGAACTGTACATGCAGTATTACCCGGAGCCAAAAAATGGGCGGGTTGAACGAGACCTGTTTGAAGGCATCGTTCAACTGCCGCCCTTTAAGCGTGAGCATTAATTCCGGTTATCAGGCTTCGACCGGTTCGCCGACAACAATGGACTGGAATACCAGCCCTTCGGGGGTGGCGTCTACCAGAATGGTATCACCCTCTTTGAATTCACCCGAAAGGACTTTGAGTGCCAGCACATCCTGCACTTCCCGCTGGATGGTGCGCTTGAGCGGGCGTGCGCCAAAGTCGGGGTCGTAGCCGGTCTGGGCGAGATATTCTTTGGCTGCCGGGGTTACCTCCAGTTTCAGTCCGCGCTGCATGAGCAGGTTTGCCAACCGCGCCAGCTGAATATCCACAATCTTGACCAGATCATCGCGGGTAAGTGGATCAAAGATGACGATTTCATCAATGCGGTTCAGGAATTCCGGGCGGAAGTGCGCCTGCAAAATGCGATTGAGCGTTTCCCGTCCGGGTTTGCCATGCGCGTGATTCAGCCACAATTCGCTGCCCAAATTAGAGGTCATGATGACCACCGTGTTGCGGAAGTCCACCGTGCGGCCCTGACCGTCGGTCAGCCGTCCGTCATCCAGCAATTGCAAGAGGACATTGAAGACCTCCGGGTGAGCTTTCTCAATTTCATCAAAGAGCACCACGCTGTATGGCTTGCGGCGGACTGCTTCTGTCAATTGGCCGCCCTCTTCATAGCCGACATAACCGGGCGGAGCGCCAATCAGCCGTGAAACGGTGTGCTTTTCCTGATATTCGCTCATGTCAATGCGAATCATGGCTTTTTCGTCGTCAAACAGGAATTCTGCCAGAGCGCGTGCCAGCTCGGTTTTGCCCACCCCGGTTGGACCAAGGAAAATGAAGGAACCAATTGGGCGGTTCGGGTCCTGCAATCCGGCGCGGGCGCGGCGTACCGCATTGGAAACCGAACGGATGGCGTCTTCCTGCCCGACAACGCGTTGATGCAAACGTTCTTCCATGTGCAGCAGTTTCTGCATTTCGCCTTCCATCAAGCGGGAAACGGGGATGCCGGTCCAGCGCGAGACAATCTCGGCGATTTCTTCGGCGTCCACCTCTTCTTTGAGCAGTGCGCCTTCTGATTGTATCTCCTTAAGCCGGTTTTCAGCATCGCGCAGTTTTTGTTCCAGTTCGCGCAGCAGGCCGTAGCGCAGGCGGGCAGCTTTTTCAAGGTCGTTACGGCGTTCGGCATCTTCCATTTCAATATTGGCCTGTTCGATCTTTTCCTTCACTTCGCGCAGGGTGGCAATGGCCTGCTTTTCGGTTTGCCAGCGGGTGTGCAATTCCGCGGCGCGTTCCCGCAAATCGGCCAGTTCCTGTTCCAGTTTCTCCAGCCGCTCTTTGGAGGCTTTATCTTTCTCCTTTTGCAAAGCTTGCCGTTCGATTTCCAACTGCATGATTTGACGATCCACTTCGTCCAACGCCTGCGGTTTGGAGTCGATTTCGGTGCGCAGGCGGGCAGCGGCTTCGTCAATCAGGTCAATGGCTTTATCCGGCAGGTGCCGGTCGGTGATGTAACGGTGGGATAGGGTGGCTGCAGCGATCACGGCTGCATCGGTGATGCGAACGCCGTGGTGCACTTCATAACGTTGTTTGAGGCCGCGCAGGATGCTGATGGTGTCTTCCACCGAGGGTTCTTCGACCAGCACGGGCTGGAAGCGGCGTTCCAGAGCCGGGTCTTTTTCGACGTGTTTGCGGTATTCGTCAATGGTGGTGGCGCCAATCATATGCAACTCGCCGCGCGCCAGCATCGGCTTGAGCATGTTGCCGGCATCCATGGCGCCTTCGGCTGCGCCAGCCCCAACAACGGTGTGCATCTCATCTACGAACAAAATCACTTCTCCTGCCGCGCTGGTGATCTCATGCAGGACGGCTTTGAGACGCTCCTCAAATTCACCGCGGTATTTTGCACCAGCAACCAGCGCACCCATATCCAGCTGGACAATGCGCTTGTGCTTCAGACCTTCCGGCACATCTCCGTTGACAATGCGTTGAGCCAGGCCTTCCACAATGGCGGTCTTACCCACACCGGGGTCGCCGATCAAAGCCGGATTGTTCTTGGTGCGGCGGGAAAGGATTTGTATGACGCGGCGGATTTCCTCATCCCGCCCGATGACCGGATCAAGTTTGCCCTGGCGTGCCATGGCGGTCAGGTCGCGCCCGTATTTTTCCAACGCCTGATAGGTCGCTTCCGGGTTTTGGGAAGTGACCCGCTGTGTCCCACGCACGGCTGCCAGCGCTTTCAGGATCGACTCTTTGGTGATGCCGTATTGACTGAGCCGTCGTCCTTCGATGCTCTCGGTCAGAGCCAGCAAAATATGTTCCGTTGAAACATAATCATCCTGCATCCCCTTGGCGTAGCGTTCGGCAGAACTCAGCACATCTGCAGCCGGACGGGAAAGCCCGACTTCTCCCCCAGCACCGTAGACCTTGGGTCGTTTTTCCAATTCCTGCGTCAGTTCTTGCCGAATCGCCAGCACACTGCCGGCAATGCGGGTGATGACTGCGGGTACAACGCCGTCTTCCTGCTGAATTAAAGCCAGTAGCAAGTGAGCCGGTTCGATGGCTTGATGATTCAACTCTTGCGCCAGTCGTTGCGCCTGAAAAATGGCTTCTTGAGCCTTTTGAGTGTATTTTTCCAGGTTCATTTCAACCTCCTGATAACTCCATGTTTTTGAAAATTACCAATAAATCCCTTGCGGGTCTATAATGGCTGTAATCATGCTATGCTTCAAATGTTAGATTCCTGTCGGCAAAATATTAGAGAATGTTAAGAAATGACCTGCCGTTGCTCTGTTTTACCGGTATACTTTGAATAATTAACTATAAAGAGGTTTGGAACAAGATGGAAACGATCTCGTCTTGTCTGGTTTACTGGCTGGGAGAAGTGGAATATCAGCAAGCCTGGGACTTGCAAAATTTGCTGGCGGAGCAAATTGCCACCGGTAAGCAGCCGCCGAGTGTGCTTTTATTGGAGCATCCGCATACCTATACCATTGGGCGGCGCGGCGGACGTGAGCATGTTCTCTGGTCAGAGGAAGAAATTAAGCGGCGGGGCATAGCGGTTTTTGAGGTGGACCGCGGCGGTGATATTACCTATCACGGGCCGGGTCAACTGGTGGGCTATCCCCTCTTACCGCTGGCTTCAGCGGGTTGGCAGGGCGAACGTCTGCCGCAAGCCGATTTTGTCGGTTATGTGCGAAAACTAGAAGAGGTTCTCATCCGGACGCTGGCGTACTACGGAATTGAAGCTTATCGTCGCGAAGGGCTGACCGGCGTTTGGGTGAATAAACCAGCCGAAGAAGTTTCATTGCCAGTGAAAATTGCCTCAATTGGAGTCAAGGTAGATGCGAGGGGTGTTTCCCGGCATGGGTTTGCATTGAACGTTCAGCCGGAAATGGTTTACTGGCAGGGCATCATCCCCTGCGGATTGGATGGTGTGCAAATGACAGCCATGGCTGAGTGGCTTTCTCCCTGTCCATCTGTGCGTCAGGTAGCACAAGAGGTGAGCCGGTTCTTTGAGCTGGTGTTTGGTTGTGCGGCTGAATGGCAAACTGTTTTACCGGCAGGTTTACACCGCTGATTTAGCAATCACCCTTACGACCATAGGGCGGTTGAAAGTCTTCTCAAAGGCCTCCAGATGAGATTCAACGCCCCATTGCTCTAACTGGCAGTCCTGGTCGGAAAACATCTCCAGAATGACTTCTTTCTTATCCCCTGCCACAAAGCGGGCGCGGTGTACAGCGCCGATGTGACTGCGGTCAAGACTTTCAGCCAGCCGCAGGATAATGCCCAATACCTTTACGGCTGTTTGTGAGTCTTTATCCAGTGCGGCAAATTCCGGTTCTTTTTTACTTGGCAGCGCTTTGCGGTGATGCAAACTTGCCAGCGCCATAATGGCAATTTCTTTTTGATCAAAACCAAGCAGGTCGGCGTTGCGAATCAGGTAGTAAGTATGCATCTGGTGGTTTTGGTAAGAAAGAAACGCGCCGATGTCATGCAGCAAGGCAGCATATTCCAACAGTTCGCGTTCCCAGCGGCCTAACCGATGCAAACCGATTTGATACCCTGAATCATACAACTGCAAAGCAAGGCGGGCAACATGGCGGGCGTGCGGCTCGTCAAAGTTGACCGTGCGCGCCAGATGCAGCACAGAGCGTTCGCGTACCGTCATTTGACCCAGCATGAGCGATTGATCGGTGCGGGAAAGATAATCAATCAGCAGGCCGTCCCGCAGCCCGCGTTCACTGGGACGGAAGGAATGCAGTTTGAGTTCTTCCATGATGGTATCCAGGATGGCTGCCCCGGCGATGATAATATCTGCCCGTTCAGGGTTTATGCCGGGAATCTGGCGGCGTTCTTCCAGGTTGACCTGACAAAGAACCTGTATGACTTCTTTGAGTTGGGCATGGGTAATTTCATCCTCGCGCTCCAGTTTACGCTTAAAAAAGCGGTGAGCGGCAATGTCAGCCAGGTTGAGGATTGTGCCGGAAGAACCATAAACCACATCAATCTTGTACGGCTGGACACGCTGAACGGTGCGCACTATGATGTTCCGGACGTAATTTTGAATCAGGGCATAGCGAATGGGGGAGATGGGTTCCTGTTCGTTGGGCAGGAAAAACATGGTGGTCAGGCGGATAGCCCCCAGTTTCAACGAATCGAGCAGGTGATACTGCTGTCGGTCACCCACGATAATTTCGGTGCTGCCGCCGCCAATATCAATGAACAATGCCTGCCGATCTGCCAGGTGAACACCCGAAGCCACACCCAGATAAATCAGACGGGCTTCTTCCAGACCGGAAATGGCGCGTACATCCAGACCGGCTTCGTCCTTCAGACGCTGAATAAACTCGCTTTTGTTGCTGGCTTCGCGAGTAGCCGATGTGGCTACGGCAATGATTTCTTCCGCCTGACGCTGACGGGCCAGTTCGGCAAACTTTCGGCAAACGATGATAGCACGCTCCATGGCTTCGGGTTGAAGGGTTTGTTCGATAAATTCGCCCTCTCCAAGGCGGACGACTTCTTTTTGGGCGGTCAGCACCTGATAGGTTTTATTCGGGTTGATGCGTACCAGCAAAAGGCGGATGGAATTGGTGCCAATATCAATAAATCCCACCACCCGGCTTTTGGGCGGAATTTGAGGATTCTCCATTTTTCTCCTTCTCCTCTTGCTTATTTTCTTCGTTTGGGTGCGTTTCAGCGGGGTTATTGTCCAGCAGATGGGAAATGGACACCCTGTGGCGCAATTTATCCCACAAGTTTTCCTGCTGCCATTCCTCCCACGAGTCAACAAATTGATGATAGAGGGACTGCCGTTCTTGCTGGCGGAGTTCACGATAATAAAGCAGACCTGGCAGCAGCCGTTTGAAAGGGCGGGCATGCCCAAAATAGTCCACTGTGCGCTGGCGTTCCTCTTCAATGAATTGCGGCAGGTATTCAATCCAGACATCGGCATCGTGAATCGCGCCTAGCAAGTCCTGACATTGGCGCAGTGATTTGACGAATTTTTTCAATTCATCTTCATACAGGGGGGCAAAGAATTCCAGCGTGTAACGCAAGTGTTTGCCGGCAATCCGCATGGCGTGCAGTTCGGTCACACATTCCGGTTGAAAAACATAGGGTTCGAAGGCAAGAAATTCGTCAAGTCGGGCTTGAATGTGCTCATCTGCCAGTTTTCGTAACGCCGGATCTTGCAAATCCAGTTGATTTTTGTAGATTTCAAAGGGGGCAAGTTTCTGAGTAATCTCCGCCACAAGGGTATCTTTTTCCAGACGGCGCAAGGCTTTGAGAACGTCCTTTTGCAGTTCACGGCGGCGCTGCCGCATCCGCAGCAACAGTCGGCGCACGCCGGCCCGTTCTGGCGGGGTCAGACGATTGACCAGCTCGGTCAAATGCTCGATTTGAACATCGGTATCGCGTGCGGCGCCCAGCGCACGGGTAATGGCGCGGATGCGTTTGCGCCAGTTTTCGTGGCGCCGCGGGGCAAGGAAAGGCCCAAAGATGGGCAAGGCACTGCGCAGCCGGCGGGTGGCAACCCGCATGCGGTGAACGGCTTCGATGTCCTCTGCTTTTTTGACACCTTCAATTTCATCCACCACGGCGCTTAACTGATGCAGGATGATGGACGAACCAAATATTTGAATATTGGGGCTGACGGGAGATTTTGGCATGAGGGCACCTCGTTCTGCTGACTAATTCTCATTATAGCATTGTACGATGGGCTTTAGAGTTAAGTAAGAGAAAACCCCCGCAGGTGCTCCGCGGGGGGATAGCCTTTGTAATGGGGTTGAGACTTTACACGTTGGCGTCGTCTTCGTCCATCCCGTCAATCTCGAACAATTCACCGGTTGCACTGAAGACGGTGCGTTCACAAATGTTCGTTACCCGGTCGGCTAAGCGTTCCAGATTGTGGATGACCCATAGCATCAGGTTGGTGTGATCAATCAGATTGGGGTTGGCAATCATGGCTTCAATGATTTTGCGGTAAGCCTGATTGAACAGTTCATCTACCTGATCATCCTCTTTGGGAATGGCTAATGCCTGAGAGGAATTTTCTGAAATGAACGCGCCCAATGCGCGGTGCAGCATGCTGACGGCAATTTCCGCCATTTTTTCAATTTCCTGAATGGGGATGACTACTTCACCTTCACCAAGGCGGGTAACCACTTTGGCGATGCCTTTGGCGTAATCTCCCATCCGTTCCAGTTCGGTGTTGACTTCCAGCATGGCGGTCATCCCGCGCAGGTCGCGCGCCATCGGCTGCTGAGTAGCCATCAGGGTAATAATGGCATTTTCGATAGCAAAGCGTTTTTCGTTGATGACCTGATCCTGTTCAAAGATGTCGTGGGCCAGCTGAGTATCACGATTTTTCAAAGCCTGAACGGCGGAGAGGGTGGCTTGCTCCACCATGCTGCCAAGGATGAGGATTTCGTCCTGGATCTGGTTTATCTGTCGGATAAGGGTATCGCGTGGCATGGGAAAGCCTTTCCTGGAGTAAGTTTAGCCAAAACGGCCGGTGATGTAGTCTTCGGTGCGCTGATCGCGCGGGCGGGTAAAGATTTGGTTGGTTGATCCAAATTCCACCATGATTCCAGCGCGGTCTTCTGCCATTGTGAAAAAGGCGGTGAAGTCGGATGCTCGCGCCGCTTGCTGCATGTTATGAGTCACAATGATGATGGTGTAATTATGAGAAAGTTCCCGCATCAGGTCTTCGATTTTCAAGGTGGCGATTGGGTCAAGTGCCGAACAGGGTTCATCCATCAGGATGATCTCCGGTTTTACAGCCAGCGCGCGGGCAATGCAGAGGCGCTGTTGCTGACCACCGGAGAGAGCCAATGCGCTTTTCTTCAAATCATCTTTGACTTCATCCCACAATGCGGCAGAGCGCAGGGTTTCTTCGACCAGTTCGTCCATATTTCCACGATAACCGTTGATCCGCGCTCCCCAGGCCACATTTTCATAAATGGATTTGGGGAAGGGGTTGGGTTTTTGAAAAACCATTCCGATCATGCGGCGGATTTGAACGGCATCCACATCGGGGTCATAAATATTTTTGTCGTGGTAAAGAATCTCGCCTTCGACTCGCGAGTTGAGAATGAAATCGTTCATGCGGTTGAAAGCCCGCAAAACGGTACTCTTGCCGCAGCCGGATGGACCGATAATGGCGGTAATTTTGTTGCGTTGAATGGTCAGGTTGACATCTCGCACCGCTTGAAAATTGCCATAGTAGATATTCAGATTTCGAGCTTCGATTGCGTAGTGATTGTTTTCGTTCATCGGTTGCACATCCATAGGGGTATTATATCCTTTTTGAGAAGCGATTGCGCAGCAAAATGGCAATGGCATTCAGTGAAAGCAAGGAGATGAGCAGAACCAGAATGGCAGCTGCTGCAATGTTTCTGAAAGCATCCTGTGGACGGGTTGTCCAGTTGTAAATTTGAATGGGAAGCGCTGTGAAGTTTGAGAACGGACCAGTAGGGTCGCTGACAATAAAAGTAGAAGCACCTACTACAATCAATGGAGCGGTTTCGCCAATCGCGCGTGAAATTGCCAGGATGGTACCAGTCAAAATTCCCGGCATGGCATAGGGTAAAACGTGGTACCAAACGGTTTGCCACTTTGTTGCGCCTAAACCATAGGCGGCCTGGCGAATTGAGTTGGGAACCGCGCGGATGGCCTCCTGAGCATTAATAATTAGAATGGGCAAGATCAGCAATGCCATCGTCAGCCCTGCTGAAATCAACGTGCGCCCGGTCGAAGCGCCTTCAATGCCGAAATATGCCCCTGAAGTAAACGTGCCAAGCGTGCGCACAAAAACGGCTAATCCCAGAATACCGTAGATAATTGAAGGGACGCCGGCTAAATTATCAATGTTGGTTTGGATAATGCGATTAATCCGATTTTCTCCAATAGCATATTCCTCAAGGTAAATGGCAGCGCCTACACCTAATGGGAATGCAATCGAAATAGTTATCAGGATGAGATAAATAGAGCCAAGCACTGCTGTGCGTACACCAGCAAGTTCTGGGCGGCTGGACATTGGCACCCGCAAGAAACGGGCATTCAACCAGGAGCGGAATTCCAGCTCTGCTTTGGGGTAATTCTCTGCCACATCTAACCTGACTCGTTCAGGGAAGAAAATCGATTCCAGCAAAGGATAGCTTTTGACAACCTTGGGTTGGACAATTTCTTCAATTACAATCGCATAAAGCTGGTCCCATGTCTGTTGTTCAAGCGCACCACTGTCACGTTCAATGGTGCGAACGCGGTTTGGCCGCAGCCGTTCGCGAATGACGGCTGCCAATTCTTCTTCAGTAAGGTCATCCAGCGGTCTAGCCGCCAGGGTGTCTGGATCAACCCGGTTTTCGACTGCAACGTAACCAAAGGCGCGGTTTGAAATGTTGACCAGCAACGTGGCTAAGAAAACAATTGCAATCAAAGTTGAGGCGTAAAAAACCGCTTGCCAAACCTTTGCAATTTTATGCCGACGGCGCAGGAATTTTTCAAAGGATTGGTCGTCTTGCGTAGCGGATGAGATAAAATCTTTCATTCATACACCTCGCGGAAGCGGCGGCTGATTTGCCGGCTAACGAGATTGAGAGTCAGCGTGATGGCAAATAGCAATAAACCGATTGCAAAAATACTGTTGTAATCAGGGGTGTCGTAAGAAAGGTCACCGCCGCTGATGCGCGCGATGTAACCGGTCATAGTTTCGGCGGCCTCAAAAGGATTGAAAGTAAAGTTTGGGCCGGCCCCAGCGGCGATTGCGACGATCATCGTTTCCCCAACTGCGCGGGAAACACCCACAATAAATGCAGCGACAATACCGGAAAGTGCGGCTGGTACCACAATCTGAATGGCGGTTTCCAATCGAGTTGCCCCCAGTCCATAAGAAGCTTCTCTGAGAGAACGCGGAACGGAACTCAAAGCGTCTTCACTCATCGAACTGACCAGAGGGAGGATCATAATTCCCATCGTTAAGCCGGCAGCAGCCATATTATAGATGCTGACGGTATCCTGCCCGAAGATTAACCGTAAAATTGGTGTGGTAAAAGTCAGCGCAAAATAACCATAAACGACCGTGGGGACACCTGCCAGAATTTCCAACACAGGTTTAAGGATGCCTCTCACCCGGCTAGGGGCATACTCACTCAGATAGATGGCTGAACCAAGGCCTAGCGGTAAAGCAACCAGCATGGCAATGACGCTGGTAATCAGGGTTGAAGTGACCAGAGGAAGTACCCCATATTCGCCAATTGCTGGACGCCAATTGGTTGAAGTGAAGAACTCCACCAGACTGATTTCCGGATCGCCAAAGAACAACCATGCTTCCTTCCCTAATTCATAGACTATTCCAATCGTTGTCAAAATCGAAACAGCACCACAAAAGAATAAAATGCTTTGAATAAGGGTTTCCCCGGGCCGGATTTTCCTTCCCAGATTAATCGGGTTTGCAGGAGATACACTTTCCACTTTCTGAATAGTCTTTTCCATACCCTCTTCTCTCTTTCCAATTAGAGGAGTGGAGGCTGGCGTCCAAATTTGCGTTGGACGACCA
>Ga0067045_1028253_pt1 | contig 38188 bp, 37 predicted proteins | sample TerdegcTABiofilm_FD_59184 | JGI IMG/M metagenome (GOLD analysis project Ga0067045, IMG submission 59184) | Combined Assembly of (Gp0054472, Gp0054536) Wastewater bioreactor microbial communities from Singapore -Terephthalate degrading... | reverse complement strand
GCCCGGCTCCGTATACGGCCAAACCCTGAACAAGCACCATGGCCGCGCCGATCCACTGAACCTTCCCTTTCAACCATCGATTGAGAATTGCCAAGGTGGATGAAATTGAGCCAGCCCGTGCCAACACCATAGCGGTTGACGCGAACAAAAGGACCGAAGCGATATTGTAGAGACGCGATACCCCTTCTGTGAACAAAGCTGTCGCATCCTCAATGCCTAACCCACCAATGATCATGGCTAAGATCCCACCCACGAAACCGGCTACAATCACATGTGCCCGGATGGGTGGGAGTAACATGATCAGTACGGCAATTACTGGTAGTACAAGTAAGAACTCATTCATTTCAAACCTCTTTTCTACAGATTTTTAGATTTTGCATTCGTTATTATTTCTTACTTATTTCTTCGCTTACACCTCCATTCTGAAGAGACTTCAAACATTCTTCAATAATATTTTTTAATTGGCTGGCGTATATTCATCACCTTTACATCAACAGATTGCTTTCAGGGCATCAAATGCGTCCTTAAAGACTTTTTCCGGGGCGCGGGTGATTCCAGCGCCAATTCCGCCAATTCCAGGTTTTTTATGCGCAATGCCCGTATTGATTTTGGGTAAAATGCCTGTTTCCATGACCTTCCGCACATCAATTCCCAGGGGTGTCCCACGGAAATTCAAGAAAGGGATCGTGTACGCTTCGTGCTCGCTGAATGTGATTTCATACATCTCCAGGGTTGTCTGAATTGCGTCCTGCGGTGTGCCGCCGACAAATTTTGTGATGGCGGGCGCGGCTGCCATGGCAAATCCGCCATAGCCGGCGGTTTCCGTTACCGTGCTATCTCCGATATCCGGATTGGCGTCTTCAGAGCCAAAGCCGGGGAAAAATAACCCTTCCACTTCGGGTGCGGGTGCGATAAACCATTCATCCGGCATACATGACATTTTGATGCCAAAATCGGTCCCATTTCTCGTCATAACCGTTACGATACTGCTTCCTTCCACGCCTGCGGCAGCATCCAGCGCGGCTTTACCGGCTGGCATAGTGATATTCAGGAAAAAGTGATCGTTTTTGTCAATAAATTCCACCACTTGTGCCAATTTTTCCTTATCGCTTGTTTTTCGAATAAGAGCGGGCAGCATAGCCCGTAAGAATAATGAGGTTCCAGCCCGATTTCGGTTATGACCTTCATCGCCCATGTGAAGTGCTTGGGCCAGAATAGCCTTAACATCCAATCCATCCGCCATCGATTGCAGGGCGTCATTCAATACAGGATATAAAACGGATTTCATCCAATTCAGGCGTTCGTATACTTCGGGCCCCATTCCCCCATAACGAAGCACCTTGCCTAAACCTTCGTTCATTGAGCAAAAGGCCAGGTTCCCTGCCGCTTTGTTTTCTATGATGAACACAGGCAACCTAGGCGATATCACCCCAGCCATTGGCCCCACGGATTGGTAATGATGACAAGGAGCATATTCTAAATCACCTGACCCCGCAATTTTCTCCGCCTCTTTTTCATCCTTAGCCATCCCTTCAAAAATTAATGCACCCATTACATTTCCGCGCAAGGGACCGCACATTCTTTCCCACGTGATGGGTGGCCCTGCATGTAAAAACAGATGGTCATGAAATCCGGGAATTACATCTTTTGCCAGTCCCATCCCAACCAGCGTGGGTCGGGCTTGTTTTATCTTCTGAACAACTTTTTCATTGGCCTCATCAATGTCTATGCCGTCTTTTGTAACAAAAAGGTATGGGACATCACCCATGGGCGGTTTCCAATCGAGATCTATTACTTTATAACCCTGGTCGCGGATTGAATCGGCCATAGAATGCAAACCCAAATTGATCGCCACAATAGGCCGATTGAATAGGTCGGAAATTTTACTTTTTGCCATTTTTTATTTACCTCTTTTAGGATTTACAATCAATCCGACTAGACGAGAAGCGGCTGCATTGGATTCGCAGACTATGATACCGTTATCGGCTAATGCAGTTGTTTGTTTGCTGAGTACTTGGGGATCTTCTTCGGTACCGGTGATGGATGACACAATGATTAATTCGCGTCCATCCTTTCTGGCTGATTCGATAGCCTGTCGGGCTGTTGGTCCCAATTCTGAAGCAGGGTTAGGATGTGCCCCATACCCTAGAACTACGTCCATCATGATCACTGCTACCGAAGGATCCCGCGCTTCTTGAAGCAGTCGTCTGATTCTAAGATCGTTATCTATCATAGGATGGGGTCGCCCAACCGTGAATTCCTCTTCTCCTAAATCTACTACCGTGTGTCCCTGGCTATGGTTTGAATTAGGAAGCCGATCTTCTTTCCTTAATGGGGCGTTTGAATAGATCTTATCTGAAACAATTTCTCGTAAAATAACTTGCGCTTCATAGCATAAAGTCCCACCCGAGAATAATCCTCTTAAATATTTTTGATCTGGTGTTAAACGAGAACTTAACTCATTTGCTTTTTGCATAGTTAAAACTGCCTGTCTGCTAATTTCATCCAACGTTACTTTACCCCTCTTTTTTACGAGATTAGCTGCCAACAGAGCGGTTTCTTCTAGTGATTTTGCTGGGATAGCATTTGGAACCCCGCGCCAATCATCCAGGTTAGCTCCCATGAAACCAATAATAGTTGGTTTATCACCGCAAGAAACTTGATCCAGTATTATTTCCGCTACACCTTTTGATGGTGGTTTACTAACTAATGCAATCACTTTAGTTTCCGCATCATCCTGTAAGATTTTTAAACCTTCCAGCATCATAATTCCCCTGACTTCTTCGCTTAAATCCCTTCCTCCAGTTCCAATTCCTTGGGTTATTCCAATTCCCTGTCTTGCCAGTAATGTGCTCACTTCCTGTAAGCCTGTCCCAGCTGCGGAGACGATACCCACAGGTCCTCTTGGGATAACGTTCGCGAAACCTAAGGCTACACCATTAATGATGCTCGTGCCTGCGCCTGGTCCGATTAGTAGCAGCCCGTGATCGCGGGCATATTTCTTCAGCGCGATTTCGTCCTCAATTGACACGTTATCGCTGAATAGAAGTACGTGCAGGCCTTTTCTCAGTGCGTTCCAGGCTTCACCCGCAGCATACTTTCCGGCAACCGAAATTACCACAACATTGGCATCCGGGTGTGATTTGACTGCTGAGCTGATCGATCGATACCGGTATTCTTCGGCGTCACCTTCTCGTTGGGTGGTTTGGTTTAGCAACCGATCGGCCTCATTGAATATTTCCTCTACATTCTTCTCTCCCGAACGGAAAGAAATGATGAGATCATTGGGGGTCGCTTTATCCATTTCTTTGGAATAAAGGTCCGCGTCTTTCAGAAACGAGATATTTGCCTCCGTTGCCATAAGCACAGCAGCATCGTCCACGTCATCACGGGACACCAGTTCTTTGGCTACCATCATTAAAGTGACCGAATCGTGATATTCACTCGTCTTTATAATGAAATGAATCTTCAAAATGCCTCCTTTTCAAATTGATGGAAGGGGTGTAGACTCTCCGATAAGCTGGGATATTGAAATGCGGCGGTAAGGGCAATACACAGCAGCATCCCGATCAGGATATCCATACCTGAAGATTCCCTGTAGGATATGATTCGCATAGCTTTTTCATGCAACAATTCTTTTTCCTGGTTTATAAAAGCTCTAAATGACATCCCGGTAAGGTGCGGAACCATAACCTTTACTTGCAATCTGGTATTGAAAAGATGAAAAATCAGTGGTTCGATTTGACTGAAGTATGATAGATGCTTTAACGCTTTTTTTATCTCCGTACTGATTTTCTCCGGAGCCTTTAAGCGGGCGCATAGAAGCAGGCTGACCAGTACATCATCCCCTGAGGGAGTCAGCCCGGGTCCCAGTCCGACTAATTTTCTACCACCGTGAATTATCAGGTTTGCGTTACCGCTTTGTATACCTGCCACAACGATCCTTATCCCGGCGATTGCTCTTTCCATTAGCTGGTCCTGATTACCAGGACCCCTTCCAACCAGTATGGCCCACAAATAATTTCCTAATATGGTCAGCTCATAACCGCTTATATGCTGCTTAATGAATTGCTGATACCAAAGAATAGTGGTTGTTCCAAATCTTCTGGTTGAGCCAGGTTGGGGAAATCTGACCTGCGGTACCCAGACTTCTGAACGGGAATAATCGGTGTAAAACCATTGATCATTGATGCATAGCGTTTGATGTCTTTCTATGTTGATTGGTTGCCCGATTTGGATGATTTTTAGCAAATCATCCAGTAAGGAATAGCAGTAAACTACATAAGGAAACTTCCCGAATTGCGCGGGCATAATGCTGATAATTGCTTCGGATTCTGACAGCAGGTTGATTACCTTTTTGAATACACTATGCACGAACATTTGGTGTTTCTTACGCAACAGAAGATACGCCGGTAGGCCTACGGAACTTGCAGTAATGCAATTTTGAGTTCGCATTGTTTTTTGCAGCTTATCCTCTCGGAATTTCCGCTGGTTTATTAATCAACGGGAGGAGGAGGGGTGCCAGCTTCGCCCACAACCCCAAAAACAAACCAATCCATTTCGTTTAGCAGGTACTCATCGCTGAAGCGATCTCCTTCTGCCAGCACCAGGTTTCTATTTTGGTCATACAGAGGACCATCAAACACATCCCAATCCGATTCAATTATTCTTTTGCGCCATTCCTCAACCAGCTCAGCGACTTCCTGGGGAACCCGTTCGCTTAATGGGGCAATATCGATAATGCCGTCTTCAAGCCCTCCCCAGTACCGCTTGCTTTCCCATTTTCCCTCCAGAACCGCCTGTGCTTCCTGGACATAGTAAATTCCCCAATGCCAGATCGCGCTGGTGAGGGAAGCGTTCGGGGCGTATGCGCTCATGTCTGTGTTGTAGCCGATCCCCCAGACACCGTATTCCTCGGCCACTTTTTGTGCTTCTGCACTGTTTTGGTGCTGGGCTATCACATCGGCGCCAGCGTTTACCAGACTCTCCGCAGCTTCCCTTTCGGTGACAGGATCAAACCAGGTTTGGGTCCAGACCACTACTACTTTCGCATCCGGATTTACCGCCTGCACGCCCATAGTGAAACCATTAATTCCTCTGACTACCTGAGGAATTGGGAAAGCAGCCACGTAACCGATGATATTGCTTTTGGTCATACTGCCGGCCACTATGCCGGTAAGAAACCTGGCTTGATACATCCTTCCAAAATATGTGGATACGTTTGGAGCGATATCATAGCCCGTATTATGCTCAAAATACACATTCGGAAAATCTTTTGCAACGGCATGCGTGGCATCGCCAAACCCGTGAGTCGTTGTGAATATCAGGTCATAACCGTTAACCGCGTAATCTCTTATCACACGCTCGGCTTCCGGACCTTCAGGTACGCTTTCGATATAAGCAGTCTGGATTTGAGGCATTTGTTCTTGAAGATATTTGCGGCCTTCCTCGTGGGCGAAAATCCATCCTAAATCCCCGATGGGGCCGTTATAAATAAAAGCGACCTTTAACTGCTGGTCGCTTTCATCTATGCGGGCGGGTTCGGGCGCAGCGCACGCGATAAGGATTAACGGGGTTATGATGTAAAAGACCAAAAATTTCGTAATACCTTTTTTCATTATATTTCTCCTTTTGCTTCCTGATTGACTTGGTTCTCTTTCCATTTTGATTAATTTTCAGATTATTCTTGCGGGTGATTCAGAGGTAAAATCCTGTGTATGTATATACAAAATACATTAACTTTATTCATATCATATATTTCTCTGAATGCGGTGTGTATATAAAGACCCTATAATTTGTCGGATTTCTATTTGTTAATTATCTACAATAGGTTAATCGGAATAATTTTGGATTTTAGGAATAGGAGAATATTTAATTTAGAAAAAAATATCTAATTTCACAAGTCACCAGTCTCGGAATGTAAGGTATCCACCATCATGGGGAGAATTTGCAAAGCTACTTCAATGGCGAGTTTGCTCTGTGAATTAAAAATATCAATGCCTAATACTTGCTTAATGCGTTCCAAACGATAGCGCAACGTGTTATAATGGATGTGCATATCCTTCGCTGTTTTTGATAAATTCAGATTGTTCTGCACGGAACAATGCAAGGTTTTCAACAATTCAGTTTTATTGTGCTGATCGTATTCAATTAGCTTTCCTAATGTTTTGATGAAAAAGGCTTTTAAATCCACACCGTTTTTTTGCGTGGGGATGATTTGGAAAACTCCCAGATCATCAAATGTGACCACTTCGCTGAGCTGGTTGATAATAGATGATAGTTTTGCTTCCACGCACTTTAACGCGATTTGATATCCATCCGCGAAATCCCATAGATTATTGATCTGGCTGCTGAGCCCCATAAAGATTTTTACATTCTTGCTGGACTCATTAACCTTCTTGCAAATCTCTAACAGTTCATGATGGAGATCTTTTACTTCATTTCCATTGTGAGTCTTTATGGGGAAATAAACTACCAATCGATACCCCTGATACCAGAAAAGAGATCCCGGGTTGATTGCTTGAATATACCTCCTGGTTGTGTATAGCGCTTCATCAATAATATTCTTGTTAAAATTGGTGCTCACCTCATTTTTGGAGGCATCAATACTCGTGATCAAAACAAAAAATGGCTGGTTTTCATCAATGTCCACCTGCTCCTTCAGGGACCTGATCGATGATGAACGGGAGGGTAAATTTTTTGCAATCAGTCCATTGAAGACTTCATTGCGCAGTCTTTCTTCAATTTGTTTGATCGAACACGCTTCCATCATTTTCAGCGCGGTGATGGTGGAGGCGTGTTCAATAGCGATCAGATCGATCTGTTCAAGTCTGGTTGTTTTTTTGTTCCAAACCATCACTCTTCCTAATCGGCTGTCACCAATTTTTACCTCACATTCAATTATCTCTAGATCCGTATGGCTAACTTTCATTCTTTTAGTCTGGCGACTATCCCACTCCTCAACCAATTCAAGCGTTAGAGAATCAGAAAGAATCACAGTGTCTTGATCGATTATGTTTAAAAATTCCCTATTTAAAAAATGGCTATTGAATCTAGCATTGCTGGCGAGGACCTTATTAAACCGATCGATGATCATCACCGGTCTTTTAATGAGGTTGCCCAGGGTTTTGGCTATCTCATTGAACCCGCACCCGATTAAAACCAGATCTAAAAATTGCTTGTGGATATTTTCGGATCGGATTAGTTCTTCGGTTTTTAGCTCCAGAATTCTTCCTGTGATGGGCAGGATGATATCAATAAAGGCAATATCTTGTGGCAGTTCAAGCAGGGGAAACCCAAGTCTGTCTGCATCTTCTATCATCATGCCGGGGATTGTATCAATGTATCTTAAGGGTTTTATAGCGATGCCTGCCAGTCCATTATGAGCAAGTTGTGGAATTAATGTTTCAATTTTGGAAATATCATCACGCAGAGGGTACATCGTGGTAATAAGCAGTTCTCTTGGATGAACCCACGCGATAATATCCGGCACCTCCATCACATTGATGGATGTCACAATATTAGTGAGGCCTTTATGCCCGGCCAGCAGTTTGGCACGATTAAGTGGGCTTATTTCCAGCGCTTCTCGCACTGTGAGTTGCATTTCATTTTTTTGAACCTTTTGCAGAAATCGAGTTAATTTCGTGTATTTATATTATACAGCAACTTGTATCTCATAACAAAATAGATTAAGCAATGAAATGAACACCATACATAATCTAATATATTGATCCACAAATATATTAAGTCAACAAATCTATTTTTCCATCTAATTCCAAGCATCTATCGATTACGCAACATATTTTCTGATTATATGAAAATGCTGCCCCTTAAGTTAGACTAAGGATATCAAGAATCCAGCTAACAGGAAGGAGCAGCTAATATGGAATATATCCTAGGATGTGATGCTCACAAACATTATTCGCAATTTGCTGTAATAGACACAGAAAGGCTACTTTACTTACAGACTTGGATAAATCACGAAATAGGGGCGATCCACGAATTTTTATCCCGATTTCCGAAAGATACTCCGCTAGCCCTGGAAAGTGTTGGCAATGGGTATTGGATTGTAGATGAGATTAAATCATCCCACTGTAAGCCACAGATGGCACATGCGCTCAAAGCCAAACTGATGATGGGTAACGTGAATAAAACTGATCAGCTGGATGCCAGAGGATTAGCCACTCTACTACTCAATGGAGCACTGCCAACAGTCTGGATTGCTCCTGCTGAAGTGCGTGATGAAAGACAACTACACCGCACACGCATGTCGTTTTGCAAGCAGCGCACAGCTCTCAAGAACCGGGTTCATGCCACTTTAGCCAAGTACAATCGGATTCTGCCAAGGAACAGCGATATTTTCACACCCAAGTGGCAGGCTGCATTGCATAAGCTGGTCACTACACTACCACTGGAAACAGCCCGTTGTCTGCGCCAAGAGTTGGAATTGTTGAATTACCTGCAAGCACATATCGAAAAATTAGAAAAGCGAATTCATGAACGACTCGAAATGACAGAAAGCATGCAGCTTCTGCAAACGATTCCTGGGATAGGTGAAATCCTGGCATGGGTGATTGAACGAGAAGTGGGTGATATCCAGCGCTTTCCCAGCGCGCTCCATTTTTCCAGCTATGCGGGCACGGTTTCCACCACCTCGTCCAGCGGTGGAAAAACCTGGCAGGGGCGCATGCGCAAACAAGCCCATCAATACCTGAAATGGGCTTTTATCGAAGCAGCCAACGTGATTGTCTTGAAACACAATCATCCCGCCTGGCGCTCGAAACACGTGGTCAAATTATATGAACGAATTCGCAGAAGAAGAGGTCATGGGGTTGTGGTGGGTGCGGTTGCCCGTCATCTTTCCGAAGCAGCTTATTGGATCTTGCGTAGCAAGGAGGTTTATCGGGAACCTGACCTTGTGCTGGTCTCCCAGACAGGGTAAGCGCGCAATTTACATATATCGATAAAGATACGGTTTCTGATTGCGATACCCTGCTCGAAGATACTCTTGCCTCTGGAATGGCGAATAGATGTATCCGGGACGACCGGTTAAAAACGTTTATGTTTGATTATTTTAGTGCTGGAACTCTTGACAATTATGGCATTTTCATAGATGTAAACTATTTAATTCGTATAGCTAAATTACAATTATATTTTAAATGTTGCCTCTCTTGGTTGCCAGTTTTGTTGCCAATTGGGTTAATAGAACGGTCAATTAAACAAAACATGACGCACCAGGGGCTCGAACCCTGAACCTACTGATTAAGAGTCAGTTGCTCTACCAGTTGAGCTAGTGCGCCAGATTCAATAAATTATATCGTATTTTTATTACAAAAAAGGGCAGTACCAGAATTCAGTACTGCCCTTTCCAAACTTCTTTTCTTACGGACAGGTTACGTTAAAGTTATAGGGTCCGAACCATTGATGGTTCGGATTATCAATATACACCTTCAACCAATAGGGTGTGCTAACCCCACCCACGCCCAGGTTATCCCAGGTGAAGGCCTCAGTTTTCGTTCCAGCAGCAGCGAAGACAACCGATTTGGTAGGGCTGGTGGCACCCAGGCTGTTCTCGGTATAGTAGGTGACCGTACCAGCCGCACTGGCGGTAATGTTGATATTGACTGCATAGCTGTGAGGGCAAACTGCTGGGCTGACATCTGCCAGGTTGGTGCCCACCGAGGTGACCGCAAATGCTGCACCGGGCACTTTAATCTGAACATACATCTGGGTAAAGCTCTGACCATCATCGGCCTGTAGTTTCCAGTAACTGTAATATGTACCGGGTGTGGTGGGTGCCTTAAGGTCAAGGGTCAGGTCTACCGTGGCACCGGGTGCCACACTGCTCGCCAGGTTCTTGGAAGCCGGACCGCTCATCGCATCCCCGCTGGAGAATACCAGTTTGTAATTGGTGTTCCAAGTGCAGGTGCCAATGTTCTTCCACTTCCAGGTCTTGGTGAATGCTTGACCGGCAGACATGGTAGTGCCATCCGGGATGGTCTCGCTCACAAAACTTGCCTTATTGCACGGTTCCGGTGTGCTGGTGGGAAGTAACATAGAATATGTGCTGGTCGGTGCCAGTGTGTAGGTGGGTACAATTTCCTGGGTTGGCATAACTATCGATGTACTGGTAGGTTGAATGATTACCGGCTGCAGGGCAGCCACAGTCTGGGCTACCGAGGTTGCCACCTTCTCCTCTGCAGATATTGCCTGCGTTGCAAAAAAGGGCAAGTTGCAAGCAGCAGTGGCTAATGCCAGAAAGATTGACACAGCGAAAATCAATCGGAATTTTCCCATTTTTAACTCCTTTTTCTGAGTATGGCTATTTTAACCTACCTTATTCTTTTTAGACAAAAATATCATTGATAGTTTCCCCCTTCCAAAATAAAAAATCAGCACCCAAAACGGGTGCTGATAGACTATTTGATAGTACTAGTAATAAATATGCTATCTACAGTTCACGAGACTATTCTTACGGATTTACTCCAAAGGGTGAGATGGTAGCCGTGTTATTGCCTTCATTACTCTCCGCCACCTGATTATCATGGTCGATATAGACGATGGAAGTCTTGTTTATCGGATACCAGCTGGGGAAAGTGAAGTCGCACTCTAATATCTGGCCACCTTTAGCCACCATGCTGGGTAAGGTCCATGCGCAGGAGGGACTGGCAAAGGTGCTTAAGCCATACCAGCGCACGATAAATGTACCCGCTGCAGCGTTGCCATTGTTATACGCTCCTATACGCACATGACAGGGCACACCCATCTGAGGTGTGGCAGGCGTAATGGAGAACTCCGAAATGATTAAGTCTGGAGCAGTCGGCACAGGTGCCACAACATCGATTGCCACCCACATGTTATTCACATAATACTCACCCTTATCATCCCGCAATTTCCAATAACCTTTGTAACTGCCTGCAGACCCCGGTGATTTGAGCGCTACACTGATATCCACCTGCTCTCCGGGTGCCACATTTTGGGTGAAGTTCTGCACTGCCGGTCCACTCATTTGATCACCACTAGCAAACACCAGCTGATAACCTGTGTTCCATGTGCAGGTGCCATCATTCCGCCAGCGCCAAGATTTAGTGAAATTGGTATTGGGGTTGAAATCCGTACCATCTGGGATGGTCTCACTGACAAACACTGCCTTGTTGCAAGGTTTTGGCGTGGGGGTGGGGAGCCCAGCCGTAGGGGCTTGAGTGGTGGCGATGACCTCCTGGGTTGGAGAGGTTGTCTCCTGTTGCTTGCTAGAGGTGGCTAGTGCCTCAGCCACAGCCGTGTTAATCCTGTCTTCCTCACTTAACTTTTCCTCTGGTGCACCTAAACTGATGTTGCATGCCAAGGAAAGCAAAATCAAAATTCCCACTATCCCCAGTATCTTTATTCGATAGGTCATTTTTTCCTCCTTATCTTTGGAATTGAAATGATAATTATTTAATTATATACTTATTTGAACTGGTTCTTAAATTGATTCACTTGGGTATAATTCCCTAAAAACAAACCAGTGAGCACCACACTGATTATCCCCACCTACAATGAAGCAGAAAATCTACCATATCTGCTGGAATCTCTGTTACAGTTACCGTTGACTGATTTAAGCGTGCTAGTTGTGGATGATGCCAGCCCGGATGGTACAGGACAAATAGCAGAAGAATTTAAAGTAAAATACCCAAAGCAGGTTGACGTACTGCATCGTTCTGGCAAGCTTGGTCTGGGGAGTGCCTACATTCAGGGATTTCAACATTGCCTGCAAACGCCCGTTCAATTTATTGGCCAGATGGATGCGGATTTCTCACATGAGCCAGGCAAGGTGTTGGAACTTCACCAGGCATTGGAAACCTACGACATGGCGCTGGGCTCACGCTACATCCCTGGTGGCAGCCTGGACGAGCGCTGGGCATTTTGGCGCAAGGGACTATCCGCCTTTGGCAACTTCTATGCGCGCATCATCCTCGGCCTACCTATTCGCGATGTCACCGGTGGGTTTCGCCTGTGGCGACGTAAAACACTAGCAGGCATGCCGCTGGAAAGGGTGCGCTCCAATGGTTATGTATTCCAGGTGGAGATGGCCTATGTAGCGGATAAGCTGGGCTACCGCATGTGTGAAGTACCTATTCATTTCGCTGAACGGCGCTGGGGAAAATCCAAGATGTCGCTGCGCATTCAATTGGAAGCTGCCCTGCGCGTCTGGTGGCTGATCTGGCTCTACCGCGACCTTCAGCCTATCAAATGAGTATCAGTTTAATTTAGCGCCCGGTAGACTTGCGTTAATCGTCGCCATTCATCTAGCGAGAGGGTTTGAGCGCGCCTTTGGGGGTCTATTCCGGTCTTTTCTAACAATTGATCTAACTTCTCCCTTGGCCAACCCAGACCTGCATATAATGCATTATGCAGCATCTTGCGCTTCTGGCTGAAACCGGCTTTAATCAGGCGGAAGAAGTCATCCAGATTGTCTGGCGGGATGAACGGCTGCGGATACAGGTCTACCCTGAGCACCTCCGAATCCACCTTCGGGGGAGGGTAAAAAGCACCAGCCGGGATGCGAAAGAGCAACTTGGGTTGACCATACACCTGCACACTTAACGCCAGTATGCTCAGTTCTCCTGCCGCTGCACAGATGCGCTCTGCCACCTCGTGCTGCACCGTCAACACCATGCGGCTGGGTTTAACCCTGGATTCCAGCAGGTATCGGAAGAGAGCCGAGGTGATGTAATAGGGGATATTCGCCACGACTACATAACCATCTTCACCCATCAGAATAGCCGGGTCAAGCTGCAGGATATCCCCGTGTACCACCCTCACCTGAGGCCAAGCGGTAAGCACCTGATGCAAGATCGGGATAAGGTGTAAATCCACTTCCACCGCCACTACCTGTTTAGCAGCCTGCGCCAGCCAGCGGGTAAGCGAGCCGAGCCCCGCACCAATTTCCAACACGGATTCAGATGGGGTAATCTCAGCTGACTCTACAATTCGCCGCAGGATATTACCATCCAATAGGAAATTCTGCCCTAACGACTTATGTGGACTGATCCCATGCCGACGCATCAGCTCAGGCAGGTTAAGGGGGGGTAGGTCTATTCCAGCACCCATAAGATGTTAGATGGGACTGGAGTGAGGAAATACACTACCTGGGTAGTATGCCAACCGACATATTCCGATTTGGGCAGAAATATATCAATCCAGGGTTTCCCCACACAACCCGGGCAGACATCACTGACCACTCCTATGCCATAACCCGGCACATATATTCTCATCCCTTTCATATTTTTATACCAGGTGGGGTTCACGGCGATATCCCCTTTCACTGGCCAGGTACCACTAGCGGTCCGCGATCCAGTTTCATGATAAGAAGTGATATACACACTCACCGCTCGCCAATACTCAATGGTTCCTGAATTTGTGCTGAGCGTTTTTATGTTAACTTTTGTGCCGTAAGCAATTTGCTGATTCACGGGGGCTTTTACGACCAGTTCAGCCTCAGCCTCGCGCTCCACCTCACGGTCATCCTCATAACGAATGCGCAAACGGTTCATCTTTAAACCATATTCACCCACCTGAATGATGTTTTGTGTATCTAACTCTAACTGATCACTGGCAATAAATTCGCTGGTAAAGGGTATCGGCTGAGGTTGAAGTTGGACTTCCTCACGTACACGTACAATTTTGATTACCCTATCCACAGGGATAACTTCCCCTTCAGCAGGCTGGCTGTAATCCAACCCCTGCAGGGTAATCCCTGCTTGTACCAGTGCCTGTCCCACCCTCTCAGCCGAACTGGAAACTACAAATGTCTGTCCCCCAACTTGAATATTTAATAATTGGCCGCGGGTTATCTTCACCGATAGGTCTGAATCCAAGGGTGTATCCAACGGCAGGGAAATAAAATCGCCTTCATGCAGGATGATGTTGTTCTCCCACAGGGCATCCCCCACGGTAGCCGCGCTAGAAAGCAGTGTGGATGTGGAACTATCCATCGTCAGGGTAATCTGGTGAGCCCGCCTCACTTCGATGGATACAATTCCATCCGAAAGAATGGGCGAATACGCATCAACCTGTAACCCATTGACTAACACGCGATCAGCCGGGTTAAGGGTGATCCTGGCTTTCTTTAATATCTGCTCGGGGATGCGGCTGCTAGAGCGCAACTGGATTGGTTGAGTTTGCCCATCCACCCATACCGTTACAGAAAGGTCGTCTGCCTGAGCAACTGCCAGCAGAATGAGCAACACTAACACCAACCCAGCCGAAACCAACCCCAGGATTTTCGCATGATTTTTCATCCAATCCATACGGGCAGATTGTAACAGAGATTAAATAATAGATACGCGGCGATGATCCACCACGAATCTATCGTTTCTATATAACAATAACTTACTTGATATTAATTTCCACTAAATCCTTCACCTGCAGCTTGCCTGAGAAATCAGGCATAACTAGACGCAATCCGCCATTTTCTTGAAATGCAATGATGCAATTGGCACACTGCAGTAACTCCGTACCGCTGATCTCGGCTGAATAGCCGTCAGCAGCGATGAAAGTGAGGGTACTGCTATCACTGATCTCAGGAAGTAATTCGGTGACCAGAACGCCGGTGTACTTTGTGTCTACGCCATCCTTACCTGTATATTCCACCTCAATTTGATCCTGTGCAGTCATATCAGCTGCAGTAAAACTTAATTCAGTAGCAGGTCCTGTAATCTTCAGTACGACAACATCAGCCTTAGCAGAGGAACTCTCAACAGCGGCCGGGGTGCCGCAGGCAGTCAGGAAAACACCAACCAACAACAGTATGCATACTACTAATTTGTGCTTCATCCTATTCTCTTTTATTCATTATTGAAAATAATTTCAATGGGCGCATACACCCACTTGTTAGCCGGCGTCAGCGGGCATACCAGACGGACCGGTCCGTGGGTGATATCTTTATCAGCAATCCATTCACCATCCTTCTTCAGCGCGATGATGGCATTCTTAAGTTCGCTTTTTAATAGAATGGCCTGATAACCATCATCAGCATTTACCAGGACTGAAACAAAATCAGGGGAGGCGCCTGCTTTATTGGCTATTTCCATCAAACTAACGCCCGACCAGGAGTCAATGGTGTCTTCGCTGGTAGTTTTTTGCATCAGGATGTCTTTCAGTTCGGTTTGTGGCATCTTCGCTAAATCCTTATAAGTGAGCTCAAACGGTGCACTGACATCCCCGCCCACGCTAATGACCCAATCCACACGCGGGTAACTTGTACAGGCCGTTAGGATGCTGAACAAGATCAGTATTCCTAAAACAATGGGTAGACTTTTTAATGGTTTCATTCTTATAGATACTCTTTAAATTATTTTTTCATTTGTTTATTAATACCTACTATCTGTATAAGCTGAACAATAGGATGAACATATCCTGATCAATTAACAAACCATGTTCTCCTACTTGCCTTGTGTCTATCCCCGTGTGCATGCCGTGATCTGCCGTAATAAAAATTACCGACCCGGTAGGACTCGCCTCCACCATCTGCTGAAGCATGCCATCGATTTCTTGGAGTTTTTTTTTGTATTTATCTGACCACAATCCGTAGGTATGTCCAACCTCATCGATGCCATGGTAATGCACCCACAAGAAACCAGGTAAATCTGTTTGAATTGTCTGCATTGCTTGGGCAAAAATCTCATCATCCGTGCTACCATTCTCATTGACATCTACTGTGAGATGGAGCGTCTCAGCACTCAAATTATTCAGATAGAGGGTATTACTTTCAATAATCTCATAACTACAATCTGCTTCTTCAAAAATATCAAAAATTGTCTGCGCTTCCGTTTCTTTTATCTCACGACTAACCACCCCATTTTCCTGTGGGGTTAAACCTGTGAGTATGGCTGCGGTTACAACCCGCGTCACTGGTGGATATACAGTTATGCCAAGCATTGGTTCACCAAGGGTGCTTATATAAGGTAACTCCACTTTATCAAATGCTTCCTGATAAATCGTATAACCGAAAGCATCCAAAAAAATGAAGATTATATGTTGAGTCTTTGGAAAGTGCAGATTAGCTATCTTCATCCCGTCTGATAGCGGCAAATCCAAAGCATCAAGTATAGCGGGTGCTAAATCGGTGATTGAAAAATCAACCTCTTTCACCAAATCGGATTCACTGATTAATACCTTTGCGGGTAAAACCTTCTCTTCATTAATTTCTATTAAGCCATTCGATAACCAATAGGATTGTTCAGCTATATCCAACCACTGTTCATTTCTTTGTTTGCCTCCTTGTAACACAATATCCACCCTGTCAATTACCTGAAAGTTGTTTAAGTACAACACGCGCTCAAGCGGGATTCCTTGGTCTGGATGTTCAATATCGATCCAATCTCGATAATCTTTCCACCTAACCTTTATAGATTGCTGATCTTCCTTATCCATGATAGTCAATGAAGTTGTAAGTGCGCCACATCCAACCAGAAATGTAATCGGGAGCAGAGCAATAAGAAATTTTATTTTAGTCACAGATTACCTCAAGCCAATAGCTAGCTCTCAATTATGGAAAACGCAAAACGATCTTCTTAATCGCACCTAGGGAATTTTCTTTTGATACCCCTTCCCCCACTAGTTTTAAGGGAAAGTCCTCTTCCACCAGTGGATTTCCATTGATTGAATAGGCCACCAAGATCTGATTATTGCGTGCTACCTGACTGCTATGAAAAGTGATAGATGTTCCATTTGTTGACATCACATCAATTTCATAGCCATTAGCAGCCAATTCATCATTAAATGCGTTATCACCGTGGGAATTTTCATCATCCACCCGACCTACCAGCAGCCAAAGTGGTATTCCCAGCCATTCATTGCCCATCTCATCGACCCAAACTGCCTGGTGGCATTTTTCAGCAGTTCCCGATTCAAAAGTAGCCCGATCCATGGTTTCGTTGATTTCCCCTGCCAATGCCAGGGTCCACTCCTGCATTAAGGGCTTGATTTTGATGCGCTTGATAAATTTCACCGACCAGTGTCCATCGGTTACCTGAGTGGGCTCTTCGCTGATGATGCGCAGGCGTAATGTGCCATCGTGCTCTTTATCCAGTGGATTCCCATTTACTGTCTGGGCTAAAATGGTCTGCAATCCGCCCACCTCATTTGGTTCTCCTGTCTCTGGATCATAGGTGAGGAAATCGCCGCTCTCCACCTGCGGCGAGGAGAACGTGATGGCATACCCATCCTCTGATTCTACTTGGATGCTTACGGGCTCGTCCCCGCTGACAACCAACTTAACCAAATTCATTAAGGGTACACCGGAATAGAGTTGAGGTTTTGAAATTCGGCTTGTGGTGGTGATGATGCCACCATAACCCTGCACGACCCCCACTTCGCGCAGGTCAGTACAGGTAAATTCAACAATTTTTTCTGTACTGTTAACGGATAGGATAGTCTGAACATCATCACAAGTTATCTTGTCCTGACAAGCAGTAATAAAGAACGAAAGGATGAGCAAAGAGACCAGTAGAGACGCAATTGGTTTTCGATTTAGTACCTTATTTTCCTTATACATGGCTATGAGTCAATAAAAAAGATGACTGCGTGAAAAGGCAGCCATCTTTATATACAATCAAAAGATACATCTCCTTTCCAAGCACGGGAGGCGAGGTGGTTTCCCACCTTACCCTGACGGTCCTGAATCCCTGACAGGTTTGTTGTAGGTTTCAGGACTCGAAGATATAAAATAATTATATCATAATCAGGCTGAAATAAAAAAACCCCTTTAACAGGGGTTTTTATATGCCGAGAGCCAGAATCGAACTGGCGACACCGCGATTTTCAGTCGCGTGCTCTACCAACTGAGCTATCTCGGCTCATCGTTAGTCTTATTCTACTTGGATGAAAAGTGCCTGTCAAGCACAGGCTAGAAGACATATTCACCACCTGATTTCATATTAAAATGACATTGACTTTAAATAACACATCCATTGCCACGATGATCCAAAAAATTCGAACATCTCTTACTCACTTCTGGGGTGGAATTTGCCAGGAACGATTCTTCCCACTGATCCTGCTATTCCTGGCTCTGATTTCCTTCGGCGCCTTTATACCCACTCTGGGCTTATACAGCGATGACTGGCACTATTACTGGCTTGCCTATCACCTAGATTACGTAGAACGCTTCTTCACCCGCAACCGGCCATTCTTGGGGATGGTATATGACCTGCTAACCAAAATCATGCCCCCCAGCCTAACTGCTTGGCATACTCTTTTATTCCTGCTGAAAATATGCAGCGCCGTCATACTATGGGTCATCATTAAGCAATTGATTCCCAAACAGACCCAGATTGCGCGCTGGATCAGCCTGCTTTACCTTTTCTACCCCGGCAACCTAATCTTGTATCAACCCCTGGTTTTCATTGTGGCTGTCTTCCAAATGAATTTTTTCCTGCTCTCATTTTTGTTCACTATCATGGCACTGCAAAGACCCAGTCATTTTTGGGCGTACACCATTTCAGCATTGGTTCTCTCACTATCCAACCTGGTGCTTTCAGAGTATTTCTTTTTCCTAGAATTATTAAGACCTATAATCATCTGGTTTGTGCTCAGGCAAGGTCAGGGAGTTAACCAAAAAAGTGTGGGTAGGATTCTGGTGCACTGCCTTCCCTATTTGAGCCTGTTCGTTGCCATCCTGACCTGGCGCTTCTTCTTCCAGGCTACCCTCGCCTCTCACCAGGCCTGGCTGCTCCAAGAATTTTTTGTACAACCCTTAGATACATTGCGGCATTTAATCAGTGAAATCACGGCAAGTTTTCGTCATCTGTTCTTGACTGCCTGGAACAACCCGTTTCTGATCGACCAGATTTATGAACCCCGGCAATTGCTCATTACTGCCTATTTTCTATTCCTGTTATTTTTTTCTACGATTTTCATTTTTCTCTACTTCTATCCTCGCACTAAGCCAACTAGCACTCAAACGAAAGCGCATGATTCACCAAGCCTACTCCTCGTGGGATTCGGCCTGCTAGCAATCCTGCTGGGAGGTGCTCCCATCTGGTTAGCTAAATTTTCGCTGGATATGGGCTTCCGTGCTGAAAATCGCTTTGTGCTGCCCTTTATATTTGGCACCATACTCACAATGGTCGGTCTTGGTTACTGGCTTTTCCACAATCGAACATTGCGCAACGCGCTCTTCACCCTTTGTGTGGCTTCAGGCATTGCCTTCCAATTCATCATCGCCTGCCAGTATCAATTTGAATGGGAGCGACTGAAAACTTTCTACTGGCAGATGTTCTGGCGCATCCCCAGCATGGAAACCGGTGTACACCTGATTACCAACCCGCTCCCCACTCCTATGGAAGGTGAAAATTCAATCTCTGCCGGCATTAATATGATTTATGCGCAACATAAGGAAGAGAAAATGATAGATTATTACTTGTATTTCCTACAGCAGCGCATGGATAAGGAATTGGGGGAATTAATCAAAAATAAACCGCTTTCCCTTGGTCATCAAATTGGCGAATTCTCCGGCGATAGGTTGCGGTTGCTGGCTTTCACCTATCAACCCCCCGCCTGTTTGCGCATCTTAGAACCTACCCTTGAGGAAGGCAGCCCCGATATACCAGGTTTCGTCAGCAGCGCCTCCCGCCAATCCGATCTAAGCATTATTTCAGATAAGGAAAACAGCCAAGCACGTAAGAATATCGAACGGCTCTTCAGGGGTGAGCCACAACACACCTGGTGTTACACCTTTGAAAAAGCTGACCTGGCTAGGCAGATGGGTCAATGGTCAGAGGTGGTCCGTCTGTATCAGGCAGCGGATGAAGCCGGCTTGCAACCACAGAACCAGGTGGAATGGCTTCCCTTGATGGAAGCCTGGATGCAATCAGGGGAATGGGTAAAGGCACAAGAACTCACCCTGAGTGCCTTCTCTAAACAGGAAAGCACCGCAACTTTGTTTTGTAGTTTATGGGAAAAATTTAAGAATTCTGGAAACTTGCCGGTTGATATTTATAACGATATATATCAAAAGCTCAACTGCATTGCCTTTGACACTCTCGCCTGGATGGATTTACCACCTGTCTAGAAGGAAAGTATGAATCAGCATGAATTGCGTAAAACGCAAGGGAAAATCATCATTGGCATCATTGGCAACATTGGAACGGGGAAAAGTACTGTACGCCGCATGCTGGAACGTTTGGGCGCCTTGGGGATTGATGCCGATGGGTTGGTCCACCGCGCTTTGCTTTCTAACAGTCCTCTTTATGCTGAAATTATCAAACGTTTCGGTGAAACAATATTAAACAGGGATAAAACCATTAATCGCCGCAAGTTGGCTGACGTTGCATTTCAAGATAAAAATTCTCTAATCCATCTGGAAAGAATAATCCATCCTGCAGTGGAAAAAGCGGTGGAAGTGCTAATACAAAAAACTCAACAGCCCATCATAGCCATCGAAGCCATCAAACTTCTCGAATCGCGGCTGTCGGCTTTGTGCGATAGCATCTGGCTGGTTGATGCACCACAGGAGACGCTAATCGAAAGGATTGATCGTGGGCGCAAGATGACTCGTGAGGACGTCATTGAACGTTTAAAGCATCAAGCACCTGCCACAGTAAAAGCACAATCAGCGAATTCAATCATCAACAATGATCGTTCGGTCTTTCACACCTGGAAACAGGTTTATACCAATTTAACACAAACGAAGCGTGCATATAACATTCCAACTAGCAGGTTTGGGCAACCTAAACTTTCACCTAGTTCACATCTGCTGACTCCCAGTAATTTCCTCTTAGTGAAAAGATTTTTTGAATCAATAATGAAAAATGAGGAAATCCTGAAAAACTATTTTCCCCTTCCCAGTGACTTACAACTGATTCCTCCTTCTCAAACAGGCCCTACGAAGCGAGATTTCTATGTGCAACTATTAACGGACTACCAGTTTTTGCTGCTCCGAACAATTCAAGGCACTAACCAAATCAATTTTGCTATTCATGAAAATTTTCTGCTTGTGCCGTTCATATCATTGAGTAAAAATCAAAAAAATGTTATGCTGGTAGAGTCGCTGAAGGAATGGCAAGCCGTCGCCGAGAGCCAGCTGGATGAGGCTATCCTGCTCTTGTTGCCGCAAGCAGCACAATATGAGTTTCAGATAGCCCGCGCGTACGGCTATCAGGAGTTAGACAGACATTCAGCATTATGTGAATTATGGAAAAGTGAAATCGCCAGGAAAGAAATCCAAGGGTACAATGTATGGGTGAAAAATTTATCACACATTATTTCATTTCATTGAGTATTAATCTCCGATGACCAAATTCATCACTGATCTCCTATTTCTTTTTGAGAGAGTTACCTGGACATCCCTGGTGGACATTATCTTGGTCACCATAATTTTTTATGCCATCTTATATTTGCTGCGCGATACCCAAGCAGAGGTGGTGCTGCGCGGGGTAATTCTGCTGATCATCATCATTGGCTTTTTCACCAGCATTGTCAACCTACCTGCCTTTTCATGGCTGATACGTACGGCAGTACCTGCCCTGCTCTTTGTCATCCCGGTGGTCATTGCACCTGAAATTCGCCGCGGATTGGAAAGACTGGGACATACTCGCATCGGTACGCTGTTCATCCCTAAAACAGTGCTCAAGCAGGAAACCGTCAAGAATTTGGTTGGCATGATAGTCAACACCTGTGAGCAGTTAGCCAAAAAGCGCTATGGTGCCCTGATTGTTTTACAGCGCGATGACAACCTGGAGGCTTACATCCAATCCGGCATTCGCATTGATGCGAGGGTAACATGCGAGCTACTCTACCAGGTATTCTTCCCCAAGACCCCACTGCATGATGGTGCAGTCATTATCGAGGGGGATCACCTTATCGCAGCAGCCTGTGTGTTACCACTATCAATTAAGACCTCTCTGGATCATAGTCCCGAGCATCAATTGGGGTTACGCCACCTGGCTGCACTGGGCATTTCGGAAATCAGCGATGCGGTCGCCGTCGTAGTCTCGGAACAGAGCGGCTCCATCTCCATCGCCCATGAGGGGAAACTCACCCGGCATATCAGCCCTCAAAAGCTTGAGAGTATCCTTCTATCCATTTTTGCCCAGAACAACAAATCTGGAGTCGCATCAAAAACCATCAAGCCAAGAGAGAAATCAAAGTGAAATCGCTGCTCAAACCTTCTTTAAAAAATTTTTCCAACCTGCTGATTGCTTTTTTGCTGGCAGTTGCGGTATGGGCAATGGCAGTCACCGCTGCTGACCCTGTGGAAAAACGTTCCTACCCCCGCTTGATCCCCATCGAAGTCATTGGCTTGAGGTCTACCCGATTTATTGCCAAACCTAGTGCAGATAATATCACCCTGATCCTCAGCGCCCCGCAGTCAATCTGGACGAAATTAATCGCCAACCCAGACTTGATTAAAGCCTACGTTGACTTGAATGATTTAAACTTGAATGATAGGGAAATTCCTGTCAGGGTAGAAATCGCGCTTCAACCTGTGAAAATCGAAGATGTCACCCCGGCTGGTGTTCGGGTTACCATACAATTTCGAGAAACCCAGAACCAGGAACAAGAATAGTCCTAGGGGAGAAATGCAACAAGCACTGGTAGCTATTGTTGGCAGACCCAATGTGGGCAAGAGTACATTATTTAATCGCCTTATTGGCGAACGCCTGGCAATTGTGGATGACACACCCGGTACCACCCGTGACCGCCTGATTGGAGATGCGTTCTGGAATGGGGTGAACTTTCATGTGATGGACACTGGCGGTATAGACCCTACCACGGGGAGTAAACAACCATTAAGCCTTTCATCAGCAGACTATGTGGATCAAATCCGCCAACAAGCCATCTTGGCTGCACAGGAGGCAGATGCTGTGCTACTGCTTGTGGACGCGCAGGATGGGCTAACCCCGGCAGATGTAGAAATTGCACAAATTCTGAGGAAAAACCAGACCAAACATCATGGTGATACCTGGCCTCCCATCTATCTGGTAGTGAATAAAGCGGATAATCAAACCCTACGTGACCAAGCACTTGATTTTTATCGGCTCGGGCTAGGTGATCCATATCCCATTTCTGCACTACATGGCACTGGCACTGGTGACCTATTGGACGCAGTGGTAGAGAAACTGCCAAAAAGTAGAGAAGCAGAACAAGACACTTCTGTAAAAATCGCTATCGTGGGTAAACCCAACGTGGGTAAATCCAGTTTGCTTAACCGCCTGTTGGGTGAGGAACGTGCCATTGTCAGTCCGATCGCAGGTACCACCCGGGACGCTATTGATTCACAAATTATTTATGAAGGTACTCCACTAACTCTGATTGATACCGCCGGCATCCGCCGCAGAGGAAAAATCATTCCTGGCGTAGAGCGTTATTCTGTCATCCGCGCACTGAAAGCCATTGAACGCTGTGATGTGGCCCTTCTACTGATTGATGCCACTAGCGAACTGAGCGCCCAGGATTTACATATTGCCGGCTTTATCAAGGATGCCTGGAAAAGTTGTGTGGTGCTGGTAAACAAATGGGACGCGGTGGAAAAAGACACCTTTACCATAGAAGAATTTAAGCAGAAATTAAAACCAGCACTTAATTTCATCGATTATGCCCCCTATTTGTTTATTTCCGCCAAAACCGGTCAGCGCGTCAACCAGGTTCTCCCCTTAGCATTACGTGTCCAGCAGGAACGATTGGTGCGCATCAGCACTGGTCAATTGAACCGCCTGTTAATGGATGCCCAGCACCGCCACGCCCCCACCTCACGCACCGGCCAAATCCTGAAAATATATTACGGCGCACAAGTAGATAATGATCCTCCCACATTTCTGTTGCACGTCAATCATCCCAGACTGGCTCATTTCACCTACCTGAGATACCTGGAAAACCAGCTGCGCCAGCATTACCCTTTCAGCGGTACCCCCATCCGATTCAAGCTGCGCGCCCGCAAGCGATGACGGTATAATCCAGCCCAACTATGAATATGCCCAACCAACCACCCGAGGAATCTCACCCGTCAGCTGCATTAACGCACAACCGCTTCAAAGACTGGTTGATGTTTTCCCTGGATATCTTGCGCATGTTGCTGATTGCACTGGCAATTTATTTCTTCGTGGATGCAATCATTGCCCGTGTGCGCGTGCTGAATGTCAGCATGGTGCCTACCCTGCAAGAACGGGAAATCTTATTTGTCAATAAACTGGCCTATAAGTTTAGTCCTATCAAACGCGGTGATATTCTCACCTTTCATTACCCCCTCAACCCAAAATTGGATTACATCAAACGCGCCATTGGTCTACCCGGTGATGTGGTGGAATTGAAAGGCGACCAGGTATGGGTAAACGGCATTTTACTCAACGAGCCCTATCTAGTTGTGAAACCCGAATATGAGGAAAATCGCTGGGAAGTACCACAGGATGCCATCTTTGTCATGGGCGACAACCGCATTGACTCGGTGGATTCGCGCGCCTGGGGCTTTGTCCCGCTTAAGGATGTGATCGGCAAAGCACTGGCTGTCTACTGGCCAGTTACCCGCTTCCGCATCCTCACTCACCCAGATATTTTAGGTCCCCAGTAATACAACCGCCCTTTTTCATTGCTCCACAAATTCACTATTTTCACTCAACCCTTACGGGTCAACCGCATGGTGTATTTATAACGATCACCGCGGTAAAGGATTTTGACGAATTCCACCGCCTTGCGTTCTTGCGACCATAGAGTGCGCTCCATTAGCAGCAGTGGGCTGCCCAGCGGGACTTGCAACAGCATGGCTTCCTCGGCAGAAGCCAGCGTTACCTCCAGGGTCTCATCCGCTTCGGAGGGGAATATCCCAAATTTTTCCTGCAAAATGGCATAAATGGAACCACGCGCTTCCACCTCTTCACGGGTGATGGTTTGCTCTTCTCCCAACGCCAGGTAGGAATCCTGAATGCCGATAGGAATACCGTTGCCCAGGCGCACTCGCTTGATGCGCAGCACCTGACGCCCTTCGGGTATTTCCAGCTGCTTCGCAACCTTTGGAGGCGCATCCACCATCCCGAACTCCAGCAAGGTCTGACCGGGTTCCAGCCCGCGGTTGCGCATATCCTCACTAAAACTGGTCAACTCAAAGATGCCTTTTTGCAATTTGGGCGGCGAAACGAAGGTGCCCTTACCATGTAAGCGGTAGAGGTATCCCTGATTGACTAGCAGGTCGATTGCCTGTCGAATGGTAGGTCGGCTGAGGTTATACTGCACCTCTAACTGCCGCTCTGAGGGGATGGGTTCATGCGGTTTCCAGGTATTTTCTTCAATTTTTTGACGTAAAATTGTAGCCAGCTGGTAATATTTTGGAAGGATGTTGCCTGGATCGATCACACTTGACATGCACATTTTCCTGTGATATGATTTATGTAAGAGGTTAAGTGGTCTTTACCAGTTAGATTATTGCACAATTATGATAAAAAGTCAAGTGACAATACAACCCTAATGAGCAATTTATCTGACGCAGAAATTCAAGCCATTGTAGAAAGGGTAATGCAGCAGACAGGTCACATGCAGACTACCCCTGAATCCACATATACAACGGGCACCCTTTCAAATAAAAAAACCGTTGCAATTGGCGCTGACCATGGGGGCTTTGAAATGAAAACTGCGTTAATTGAATACCTTAAAGAATTAGGGTATGAAAGCATTGATTGTGGCACGGGCAGTAAAGAAGCAGTGGATTACCCGGACTTTGCCCTGGCAGTTGCTGAGCAGGTCAGGTCAGGAAGAGCGTGGCGCGGAATCATGATTGACGGTGCCGGTATTGGTTCGTGTATGGTGGCCAATAAGGTGCCGGGCATCCGCGCTGCCATGGCTTATGATTATGCCAGCGCTACCAACAGCCGCGAACATAACAATGCCAATTACCTGACCCTGGGTGCCGGTTTGATCGGCATAAACCAGGCGAAATTAATCGTCAAAACCTGGCTAACGACCGAATTTGGCGGCGGCCGGCATCAGAAACGTGTGGATAAAATTATGGATGTAGAAAAGAGATTCCTGAAAGAGGGCTAACTATGTCACCTGATAAACAGAGTATAGAAACCCTGGTTGAAATCATCACCCGCGAGGTGCTGAACTCTATGCTGGCACAGGAGAAAATCAACGCCAGTCCACCTGGGCAGGAATGCAAGGTGGAGTGTGTCGACAACCTGTGCGTCACCACCTGCTTTGATGAATATGGTCAGGTCATCAGTGCTGGTGCAGAACGGGTCTCTTCCACTTTAGGTGCTGCACCCACCGAAAGTGAAATTGCGAAATATATTGACCATACCTTGCTGAAACCCGAAGCCACTCGTGAACAGATCACTCAGCTATGCTTTGAGGCGCGCAAATATAACTTTGCCACGGTTTGTGTGAACCCCACCCACGTGAAGTTGTGCGTGAACCTGCTGCGCGGGACAAATGTGGGCGTGGCAGCCACCATTGGTTTCCCGTTAGGCGCCACCACGCCAGAAGTCAAGGCCTTTGAAGCCCAGCAGGCTATGCAGGAAGGTGCCAGCGAGATTGATATGGTGATCAATATTGGTGCCATAAAAGACCGCAACCTGGAACTGGCTGCTAGAGACGTGCGCGGGGTGGTCAATGTGGTGCATAATTTGGGTGGCATTCTTAAAGTTATCATCGAAACAGCACTTTTAACCGATGAGGAAAAACAAATCGCCTGCCTGATTGCCAAGGAGGCAGGTGCAGATTATGTAAAAACCTCCACTGGCTTTTCTACCGCAGGTGCCACTGTGGAAGATGTGGCTCTGATGCGCCGTACCGTGGGTCCGACCATTGGCGTCAAGGCAGCCGGCGGTGTGCGCACGGATGAGGACTTAAAGAAAATGGTTAAGGCGGGCGCCACGCGCATCGGCACCAGTGCCGGGGTGAAAATTGTGCATGGTAACTCAGAAGAAAAAACCACTCCTGCAGTAGCACCTGCAGCCAAAACATATTAAAGGACTATGAGATGTTAATCGCACGTGTAATTGGCACTACCGTTGCCACCATCAAAGATGATAAGTTAAGTGGACGCAAGTTGCTGATCCTGCGTCAGACCGATGAGCATGGCAACCCCTCAGGCAAGCCCTATGTGGCAGTAGATACCGTGGATGCAGGGATAGGTGACCTGGTGCTCACCTGCGCCGGCTCCAGCGCGCGCCAGACCGAGATTACCAAGGACCGACCCGTGGATGCGGTCATCATGGCAGTGATTGATTCCCTGGAAGTCGAAGGACAAGTGGTCTATCGCAAATCATAATCATGCTACAGGATAAAGACCTCCTTTCTATTCAAGAAGCCCGCATTCTGGCTACCCAGGCTCATGCCGCCCAGCAGAGATGGGCTAAAGCCAGCCAGGAGGATGTAGACCGCGTTTGTGCCGCCATGGCACAAGCCGCCTTCCAGGCTTCTGAACGTCTTGGCCGCATGGCGCATGAGGAGACTGGCTATGGAGTTCCCGAACATAAGAAAATCAAAAATGAATTTGCCTCCCGCTTCCTGTGGAAGAGCATTGAGCAGGTGAAAACCGTGGGTGTACTGCATTACGATGTAGAGCGCAAGATTTATGATATTGCCTGGCCAGTGGGAACCGTTGCCGCACTCACTCCCTCCACCAATCCAACCTCCACCGTCTTTGCCAAAGTCCTTGCCTGCGTCAAGGCGCGCGATGCCATTGTCATTGCACCTCACCCCTCTGCGGCGCGCTGTACCCTGGAAGCCACCCGCCTGATGGCTCAGGCAGCAGTATCTGCCGGAGCACCTGAAGGATTAATCTCATGCTTTGAAAACGTCTCCTTACCCGGCACCCAGGAATTGATGCAGCATAAATATGTCGCACTGATCCTTGCCACTGGCGGCACGCCCATGGTCAAGGCAGCTCATTCCGTAGGCAAGCCCGCCTATGGGGTTGGTCCAGGCAATGTGCCCGTTTATGTGGACCGTAGCGCTGACCTTCAAAAAGCTGCTCGCTACATTGTCGCTAGTAAGGCATTTGACCATTCCACCATCTGCGCCACAGAGCAATCGGTTGTAGCCGACCGTCCCATTGCCCCCGAACTGGCGCGCCTTTTTGAACAGGAAGGAGCTTATTTTGCTAGCGAGGAACAGACCCAGCAACTGCGCAAATTACTCTTCCGCCCAGATGGCAGCATGAACACAACCACGGTGGGTAAATCTGCTCAATTTTTGGCGTCACTGGCAGGATTCTCCATCCCTTCTAGCGCACGTATCATTGTGGTGCGCCTGACCCAGACGGGTGAAGCAGAACCGCTTTCACGTGAAAAGCTGACCACCGTGCTGGGTTGGTATGAGGAGGATGGTTGGGAAGCAGGTTGCGAGCGGTCCATTGAACTGATTCACTTCGGTGGTCGCGGCCACACGCAGATCATCCACGCCACGGATGAAAATGTCATCATGCAGTATGGGCTGGAAAAACCTGTCTTCCGCATCCTGGTAAACACCATGGGCACGCTGGGTGCGGTGGGATTCACCACTGGGTTGATGCCTTCCATGACCCTAGGTGCCGGTGGTGAGGGGGGTTCCATTACCGGTGATAATGTTACTGTCCATCATCTCTACAACATCAAGCGCTTGGCGTACGAAACGGCACCTCCCCCTGAGGCGGCGTTTCGTGCCCCAAGCACTGTTTCCGCACCTAACCCAGCGGAAATTGAAAGTCTTGTGAGGCAGGTGATTCAACAAATCTTAAACCAGAGGTAATTCATAAAAAGAAAGGAATAAAGAAATGGCTGAAAATGCTGAATATATCGCTCTCGGGATGGTCGAGACCAAGGGGCTAGTTGGCTCCATTGAAGCCGCTGATGCCATGGTCAAAGCCGCCAACGTCTCACTGATTGGTTCGGAGTATGTGGGTGGTGGCTACGTCACTGTGATGGTGCGCGGCGACGTGGGTGCGGTCAAAGCCGCAACCGACGCTGGTGCGGCAGCTGCCAAACGTGTGGGTGAACTGGTATCCGTTCACGTCATTCCACGCCCACATGAGGATGTCGAGATGATCCTGCCCAAGCGTAGTAAGGGCAGCATCGGTGGCCAGACGGTCTAGGAATTCTGATTCGTTTTGCAGTGTCCGTATCTCACTCCACGGTGGTTTAAACCGCGATGAGCGATTTTAACCTCGCAGAGTATCTCTCTCGAGCTGAATCGGTCATCCTGCCCAGTCGGTTATCCAGAGGGCACCATTCACCCACATCCTCCAACGGGCGATTGCATGTGGGTGTCGACCTAGGTACTTCTTATCTGGTGCTGGTAGCCCTGGATGAAAAGTTTCAACCGCTAGCAGGCGAATACCAGTTTGCCCAGGTGGTCAGGGATGGGCTGGTGGTGGATTTTATCGGTGCCATTGACCGGCTCAAGGGTATGAAAGCACGACTGGAAAAGCGCCTGGGTCAAGAGCTGACCCATGCCGCCAGTGCCTATCCCCCCGGTGTGCCTAGGGTGGAAGTGCGTGCCACTGAACACGTGCTAGAGGCTGCCGGGTTGACCTGCACGGGCATGATCGATGAGCCCTCGGCTGCCAACAACCTGCTAGCGTTGCGTGAAGGTGCTATTGTAGACGTAGGCGGTGGCACTACCGGGATTGCCGTGCTGCGTGATGGTAAAGTGGTCTATTCTGCCGATGAGCCCACTGGCGGAACGCATTTCACCCTGGTGATTGCCGGGGCGAAAAATATCTCCTTCGAGGAAGCCGAGGCATTGAAGATTAATCCTACCCATCAGGAGGAATTGTTCCTGCTCATCCGCCCGGTAATGGAGAAGGTAGCCAGTATTGTTGCTAAGCACCTCAAGGGCAAAAACGTGAACCACATTACCTTGGTGGGCGGCACTGCCTGCTACCCAGGGATTACTGAGGTGATACAGGAATACACTGGCATTCACACCACTGCCCCTGAGCGGCCATTGTTTGTCACCCCGCTGGGGATTGCCATGCATGACAAAGAGTGATAATTATTGGAGGTAGTCTATGGCAGATGAATTTCAATTAAGGTGTTACTGCCTGCTGGACCGCATGCAGGCGCAGTTCGCGGCTTTCATCGGCACTATCACACAGGGTGACCTGCCGGTGGAGGGCATGGCATCCCTGTATATCGAGATGTCACCCGGCAATGAAGTCTTCCGCACAGTAGATATCGCCGTGAAGGCAACCGAAGCCAAACCAGGCGCCCAGATTGTAGAACGTGAATTTGGCATGTTTGAGGTTCACTCGCTCAATCAGGCAGCTGTAATTGAGGCAGGCCAGGTGGTGCTGGACCGTTTGGGCTTAAAAATGGAAGACCGCGTGAAACCAAAAATTGCTTCCATCCAGGTCATCACTCGCGTGGACCCCTATCAGGCACAGCTGCTCAACCGCTTCCGCAAGGGCAGCATGCTGGTGCCGGGTGAAACCCTGCTGGTCTTGGAGGTTGCGCCTGCTGCATACATTAATTACGCCTGTAATGAAGCGGAAAAAAAAGCATCGATTAAAATCATTCATGTATCCAGCGTGGGTCGCTTTGGCCGCATGTGGCTTTCAGGTAGCGAGGCGGAGATTGTCAACGCCAAGAACGCTGCTGTTCAAGCCCTAGAAAGCCTGCAGGGCGTGGAGGAGTAATTCATCAGGAGTTGTATATGCCAAAGACTTTTTATACCGAACGTGATATCGAGGACTTATTTGCCCGCGGAGGTCACAGCCTGGTGGTGGGCGATGATGTGGTACTTACTGAACTGGCGTATGAGAAGGCTAGGCAGTTGGGCGTTCAACTGCTCCAGCCCAATGATACCCCACCAGCTGCTCCCGTGCGGCCTTACCTCAGCCAGGCACCTGTAGCCCTTAAACCACAAGTGGGTACGCCAGCGCCAACCCCTCGTCTGGACGAACTAAAAGTCCGTGTGCGCGAGGCAGTCAAAGCTCGCCTGGGTACCCAGATCGATCCCGCCTTGTTGGACCAGATCATCGAGCGGGTGGCTTCACAGATTGGCTTGAAGTAGATTAATATGTTATTTGGTCGCGTCAAGGGCACCGCAGTGTGCACCCTAAAATACCCCGGCACCGAGGGGCTGAAATTGTTAATCGTGCAGCCACTCAACAAACACCTGGAACCGGTGGGCGGTCTACAGGTGGCTGCCGATGTGGTTCATGCGGGCATGGATGACCTGTGTGTGATGGTGCGCTCGCGCGAGGCAGCCCTGGCTCTGCCCGATGTGAAATTCGTCCCGGTGGATTTAACCTTGGTAGGCATTGTGGACGAATTGGAAGTAAAACCGGATGGTGAATTTGACTTCACCCTCAAATCTGGCTGGGTGAGATATACCTAAACCTATGATTATCGGTAAAGTTACCGGAACCGTGGTCACCACCATCAGCCATCCGCATTACAAGGACCGCCGTCTGCTGGTGGTGCAGCCCATGCTCATGGAGGGAGACCAGCCTGACGAGGACTTCATCGCGTTGGATAACACCCATGCCGGCATTGGCGATACCGTGCTGGTGATTCGCGAGGGCAACAGCGCCCGCCAAGTGCTCAACAACCCAGATGGCTGCGTGATCAGTGTGATTGTGGGGATTGTAGACTCAACTTACACCAAAGGGTAATTCATCAATTCTTCATTAAACGATTTTCAAAATTTCCTTTGTCTTTATTTTGCAACCTATAATTGATATTTCTTATCATTGTCCACCTGCCACAGAGCGTGATACGATTCATCATAGTCAGGTGATACCTCCATGAGTCCTCAAAATAATCAGAACCGGAAAAATCAAGATGTTCGACAAGGTCGGCATGCTTTTCTTTTTCCCCTGATCTTTTTACTCATCATCCTGTTTACCTATCTCATCCCCAGCCGCGGATTGGGCTTTACGGGTGATGACTGGCACCTCATCTGGCTGAACTACCGCCTTAATAACCTGAGCGCTTTGTTTTACCCCGCTAGGGCAGGCATGCAGTTCATGTATGCCTGGATTATGCCCCTGCTCGCTCCCCAACCCTGGATGTGGTTCCTACTAGTCTTTTCCCTCACCTGGTGCACCGGAGTGGTGCTTTACCTCCTGCTTACCCATCTGTTCCCTGGTCATCGTGCCGAAGCAGGTGCTGTCAGCATCCTCTTCTGCCTCTATCCTGGCTACTTCACTTCCTTCATGCCCATCACCCGCCTGCATGGCTTTGTAGAACCTTTGGCACTGTGCCTCTCTTTTTACTTAATGCTACCCTGGCTCGAAAGCAAAAAACATAGTTGGCTCTTCCTGCTGGCATCCTTGCTCTCCTCTTCAATCAATCTGATCTTCACCGAGTATTATCTCTTTTTAGAGCTACTGCGCCCCCTCATCCTCTGCAAAATGCTGCCGGCAAAATCCACAACCAAGAAACCTTGGCGGCTTCTTTTGCATCGTTGGGCGCCCTTCTTGCTATTGTTTGCAGTGGTCGCTACCTATCGCGTGGTCCACCTCCACACCAGCTGGTACATGGATGGGTATATCCTGGATGATTTCATCGCTCAACCGTTTCAGGCGCTGACCACCCTGCTGGTGAGGATGGTGAACGATGTCAACCTGGTGATTCTTCAGCCCTTGCTTTTTTCCTTACAGCAGTTACCCATTATCAATCAGCTTAATCAATATCAAGCATTTGCCATCCTCCTCGTTGCATTGCTGACTGCTATCTTTTTAATTCTCACCCCGCACAAAAGGGTCAGCCTGAATTTCCCCACCCTGATGTTGCTCACCCTGTTGACCTTTCTGTTTGCCGGCATCCCCATCTGGTTGGTGAATCTGCAGATCATCTTTGGTTTTGAGATGAAAAACCGCTTCGCCATGGCGCAGGCATTCAGTTTCACCACATTGATATTCACCATAGCCTATCAATTTTTTTCTTGTTCCAAACTCTTAAAAATCATCACTTTCAGCTTGCTGGCAGGTCTGTTCGCAGGTGTGCAGGTGCACGGCGCGGAACTGTACCAGCAGGAATGGGGGCAGGAAAAGTCTTTGTTCTGGAACATCGCCTGGCGCATGCCCACGATTCAGCCAGGAACTGTGATAATAATGAACAACCCCGCATACCTGCTCTCGGGCGAGAACTCGCTCAGCGCCGCGTTGAATTGGAATTATGTGCGCGAACCACATCCCACACACTCGGCTTATTTCATCTACTTCAATGAGCACCGCTTCCTGGCAGACTTCCCCGATTTTCCCGCAGACCAGTGGGTGACCTCCAACCACACCATCGGACCCGTCCGGCTGAACCCCGCGCAGCTCATCGTGCTCAGCAACCGACCCCCCGCCTGCCCGCGTGTGCTCGATCCTGAAATTGATATCTACGACCCTGCCATTAATGATTTCACCCATGATTACATAAAATATTCCAACTCTCAACTGATTCAAGCCACAACCCCCGGGGAAACTGCTTGGCTTGACCCGCACATCTTTGGCCAGGAGCTTGAGCATGACTGGTGCTACTTTTTTCAGAAAGCGGACCTTGCCCGCCAGCTGGGTGATTGGAAATCTCTTGCTGAAATCTCCGCCGAGGTTAAAAATCCCATCGCGCATTACCGCAACCCCTTCGAACTGGTGCCCTTCATCGAGGGATACGCTCACATAGATCAATGGAATCAATCCATGACCCTGACTGATGAAATCCTGCGCAGGTCACCTGGCTATAACCGCATGACCTGTATCCTGTGGCAGCGCATGGACCGCAATACAATAATTAGCGAGAGTAAAACCAAAGCACTGGCCTGGATGACCTCCCGAACGGGCTGCCCGTTGTAGGTGCTTCACAGAGGGTAAATAACCTATCTCCACCCCTAATTTAATAAATATTAAAATTTCACCCCCCTCTTGAAATATCCCCCTCATTTTTGCTACAATGTTAGTGAGGGAAGATAAGCTCCTGGGCAGCCCACATTTGGGTTAATGAAGCGAGTTTGCTTCCCTCATATTCTTTTATGTAACAACTAACACGCTGGGACGAATAAAGGTGCTACTTTAACAAACAATAACAGGCGGCTCTTCGCCGCCTGCAAAAAATATTTTTTGCTCTACATCAACCTCTTCGATTTCAATTACAACCATATTCACAACAATATTTCTGTTGTCGTGGTGTGTAGCACCATTTTATACACACCCGTTCACATATTTTTACTCCGGTTATGCATACTCCAGGGACTTTTTCTGTCCCCTGCTCAAAACCATAGGGCATGCGGCAGGTGTTATCCAGGCTGTACAGGTCCTTGATCGGGTAGTTCTTGTCATCGCGCAGCGGTGAGCCCGCCTTGCTCGGTCCCATGGTGTCATTGTAATCCAACAGGGTGACATCCTGCAGTCCACCATCCGCCCAAGCGCCCCACAGGAATTCTTCCGGGTTTTCCATCAAAGCCCGGCTGACTGCAATCTGCACTGCATTGCCATCCTCAGGTGAGAGGCGCGACCAGGCTACTTTATCACCCGCCAGTCCTGCCTGCTGGTCATAACCATTCCCTTCAAACCCTGCATCGGCGATCATCGGCTTGGGTCCACCCACATCCCCATCCGTATCGACATATGCTCTGATGGTATCCACTGACCACTCCTCCTCGGGTTTCTGTGTCAATACCAACAAATCGCCCCGCCCGGTCTTGGTGCGATCAAACTCAATGCCATAGACGCCAAATAGTTCATTGATTTCCCTTCCACCTGGGTTGAGGGTGATGGTGAAATAGAAAAAGTTCTCATCCTGGGCAATATCCACCGTATAGATATCCAATTCGGGCTGATATAGCATTTCCTTTGACGTAAAAGGTCGTTCATACAAATTTTCAAGGAACTTATCGCCGGAAAGTGTCCGTTTCTCAGAAGCCTTCAGGCTTGAATTGGAATCTTCCAATGTTCGTTCTGCTGTTGGCGGTTCTCCAGGCTTTAGGAATTCAACACCCGCTGGCGCCTCTGTGGTTGGCTCGATGGCCTCAGTGGTAACTTCACTCACTTTAGACTTTGGAGCACAGGCGATTGCCTGAATCAACCAAGCCAACATCAGAACCCACACAAAAATTTTGTTCGGTTTTGGCATAATTACCTCCATTTACTTAATCCTATCACTTAATTATCTTCCAGATGATAAATGCATTTTTTACACCAAATCACCTATAGATGGAACATGACTTAATTGCAAAACACATTCCTATCTTCCTTCTAACCTTTGATTTTTTTTACCCCAATCAAAATACAATTATTGCGATTATCGATTAATTTGCGTTGACGGGGTTCTACCGCCATGTTAAAATACATGCCATCGGGCGCGTAGCTCAATGGTAGAGCAGTGGCCTTTTAAGCCATTGGTTGAGAGTTCGATCCTCTCCGCGCTCACTTTTTTTTCAGAAAAATTTCGATTGGTATCAACAAAATAACAGCATTCTTTACATAAAGTTTCACGTCACCAATTTAATTCTTAGAAAATATATTTATATTCCTCATCCCAATAAGGGCTGAAATCAATATTTCGATCAAAGTATTCAAATCACACCGCTGAGCAGCATAAAATAGATAAAGGCAGCGCTCATCCCTACTGCCCCAGCCACAATCCCAAGGACTGCTAGCCCCAGTCCGCCCTGTTCTCCCTTCCGTTTGCTGATCTGTATGACCGATATCAGGCCAGTGATGAAAGCCAGGAATAAAAAGCAAAAAAATACGAAGAGTGCTGTTGCAGTATTTATTGGAAAGTAAGGATCAACAGTATGAATTTTTATTTTCAAAATAATCAATGCTGCCAGGAATCCAACAATTACCAGCAGTAGGGAGACAACGGCTAATTTATTGATTGGTATTTTGTTCATACATTCCTCAGATAAATTAATTATAGGGTAGCATGATAACAAGTGTTTTTCAAATCCCACGATAAAGTAGTCTTATTGGTGGTTCGACCAAATAAAAAAACCGGTAATCTATGATGGCGACAAACACTTGCAATAAGGAGTTTGTAGATCACCGGTGAGTGTATTTTAATCCAAAATCACGAATACGGTCATCGAAATCTCGGGGATCTCAACATATTTCATGAAGCTACTTCTTTTGAGTTCCACAAGAATTGACCCACATGACCCCGCACAAAATCAGCGTGCCGCCCGCCATTAACTGCCAGGTGAATTGCTCCCTAAGGATGAGTACCCCAAGGACCACCGCAATTACTGGAGCCACGTAAGACACCAGGGAGGCATATGCCACCCCGGCAGAATTGAGCAGCGCAAACCACAGGATGGTGCCCGCTCCGGTGTACAAGATGCCCAGGCAAATCAAGCCGATCCATACGATGGTTTGGGAGGGCAGTCTCCAATGGGGTTGAAACAAGAGGGAAGTCATTGTAATTATGATTAAAGCAAAAATGATCTAGCCGAGTGATTGCTCCTTCTCATCCATGTCTTGCGCTGTCCCCCTGGTAAATACCAGCGCAATCGCATAACTGATCGATGAGATGAGCATGACCAGGATCCCTAGCAAGTTTCCTGTTTATCTCTCTCATCAGGTCATCGATGATGGCTGCATAACCAGGGTCATCCCTGCTCTCGTCTACCTGAATGCTTGGTATCGAGGTGCCTTCCGCCAGCCAGGTATCGATTAATTTTTCCAGCTCGATCAGGTCCTGCGTCCTTTCAATGTCTATCTCGCGACCCCTCCTTTTCATGCGTTCGGCAATAACCGCACAGGGGCAGCCAGGAGGATCATCAGGTCAGGTGCAGGCAACACATGGCGCAGGGTGATATACAGGCGTTCAATCAAGCGGAACTTATCATCATCTAGGTAACCCTTCTGGTGGAAACATTTTGTAAAACACATGGAAAGCGAAATGTATCCCGTCGTCCTATACACTGGCTATGTCACTCTCGATGACAGCTAACTATCTCTCAGCCTGGTACAGCAGAAAACCGACCTAGTTAGCCAGGCAGTAGGCTTTCAGGTTATCCTTGAATTAATGCAGGAATGGCTTCTCATCCGTATTTTCGAGGAACGGGATGAATGACCCGGCTTCTGCGATTTCCTTGACTAATGTTGTTTTTCCTACCCCGCTGTTGCCAACCACGGTGATCAATTTTCCCCATGATCTACCTCCCAAAATAATGGCTTTCCAGCACATTCTGTATGAAAATTGTATAACAAAAATTAAGTTTACAATTGTGGTGTTAATACTCATTATGACCGGCACCATCATTAATATCCTCACCGTGCTCATCGGCAGCCTGCTCGGCCTGCTTTTTGGTTCAAAATTGTCAGATCGGGTCCGCGAGGCGGTTCTTTCTGCGCTGGGGTTGTTCACCCTTGCCCTCGGCATGCAAATGTTCCTCAAGACCAGCAACGCGCTCATTGTGCTGATCGCCCTGGTACTGGGTGTCATGCTGGGCGAATGGTTGCACATCGAGGAGCGCTTGGAAAAATTCGGTCAAAAATTACAGGGTTCCTTCTCCCGCTCGCTGCGCAGCCAGGACCTGAGCCGCTTCGTGGAGGGCTTTGTGGCCGCCTCCATCCTCTTTTGTGTGGGTCCCATGACTATCCTCGGCTCGATCCAGAATGGCCTGACCGGGGATTATTCCCTCCTGGCCACCAAAGCCGTCATGGATGGCTTCGCCTCCATAGCTTTGGCCGCTAGTCTGGGCATCGGCGTGGCATTCTCCAGCCTGGTCGTTCTGGTGTTCCAGGGGGGTTTAAGCCTGCTGGCATTCCAGGTGCAGAACCTGGTCACGCCTGCCATGGTCAGCGAGTCGAGCGCAACCGGCGGTGTGATTCTCATCGGCATCGCTATCAGCAGTCTGCTGCGCATCCGCAAAATCCACTCGGCAAATTTCCTGCCGGCGCTCTTCCTCGCACCGCTGTTTGTAGCCCTGTTGGCTACATTCACCAACTAATTACGTTTATTGATTTCTGATTGAAATTCATTATTTCAACTAATCGATTGTTCAAAAATATTGAGCCTTAAAATATCTTGGCATAGGGTTCATCCCCCCTTAGGGTAGTTATTTTTTAATTTATATACATAAGATGCTATACTGAATAGGTAAGTTCTTCATAATCAATAAGGAGGATTGAATGAAGTTCAAGTTTTTCAGCATATCCACGCTTGTGTTAATTATCCTTTTAGCAGCAGCTTGTGGTCCACACCAGCCCGAGACCCTCACCCCCTTCCGCATGACCCTTACCTACCAAGCTGCCAATCCTGAAAGTTACGCACCACCTCAACCCGAGGATATCCTCGCC
>Ga0067045_1002892_pt1 | contig 38220 bp, 43 predicted proteins | sample TerdegcTABiofilm_FD_59184 | JGI IMG/M metagenome (GOLD analysis project Ga0067045, IMG submission 59184) | Combined Assembly of (Gp0054472, Gp0054536) Wastewater bioreactor microbial communities from Singapore -Terephthalate degrading... | reverse complement strand
CGGTGTCGAAGGCGCCGTCGGGGAAGGGCAGGCGGCAGATGTCGGCCTCGCAGAACCGGATGCGGACGTTTCCCTCGCGGGCCCGCTCGACGGCCTTGCCGAGCATGCCCCCGGAGACATCGCAGGCCGTGATGTCGGCGCCTGCGGGGTAATAGGGAAGGTTCAGCCCTGTCCCTGCGCCCATCTCGAGAATCCTCCCCGACGCGCGCTTCCAGAGCACGCTGCGCCAGGCCCGGAGGTATCGTTCGGAGAGCCGCTCGACGAGGCCGTAGTGCCTGGCAAGGCGGTCCCAGCGCGCTTTCACGTCCATGGCCCCCGTGTTTCTCCGATCCTTTTTCATGCCGCCTTCCCGGCCCTGTTATTCTGTTGCGCCTCCCTGTCACTTTAGTATATGAATGCGTAGTTGTCCACCGATCGGCCGGTCCCCCAACTCCTGCGAAAGAATGCGAGGCGTCCCCATGAAGATCACCTTCCTCGGCGCGGCGCGAAAAGTCACGGGTTCGTGCTTCCACCTCTCCGTCAACGGCCTGCAGTTTCTCGTGGACTGCGGGATGCACCAGGGCCTCGATTCCGACGCGCTCAACCGCAAGCCCTTCCCGTTCGAACCGAAGGCCGTCGACGTCGTCTTTCTCACCCATGCCCACATCGACCACACGGGGCTTGTCCCGCGCCTCGTGCGGGAGGGCTTCGGGGGGAAGATCATCACCACCGCCGCCACGGCGGAGCTCTCGCGTGTCATGCTGGCCGATTCGGCCCACATCCAGGAGATGGATGCCCGGTGGATGACGAAGAAGAACCTGCGGGCGGGCATCGAAACGCCCGTCGAGCCCCTCTACACCGTCGAGGACGCCATCGCCTCCATTCCCTTCTTCGAGAAGAAACACTACGACGAGACCTACGCCCTGGACAGCCTCATCCGCTACCGCTTCTGCGACGCGGGGCACATCCTCGGGTCGGGCACCCTGGAGCTCTGGTACCGGGACAACCCCGAGAGGAAGATCCTCTTCTCCGGAGACATCGGCAAGAAGGGCAACCCCATCGTGAAGGACCCCCAGCATGCGGCCGCGGCGGATTACGTCGTCGTCGAGTCCACCTATGGCAACCGCCGGCACAAGGGGGTCGCGGACAGCCTCGAGGAGCTTGCCGACGCCGTCCGGACGACCTTCAAGCGGGGCGGCAAGGTGCTCATCCCCGCCTTCGCGGTGGGCCGCACGCAGGATCTGCTCTACATCTTCAACAAGCTCGTCCGCGAGGGGCGCCTCCCCGTGCCGCTGGACATCTANATCGACAGCCCCCTGGCNGAGGAGGCCACCAAGGTCTACTTCGCNCACCCCGAGCTCTTCGACGAGGAGGCGAAGAAACTCTTCGGCACGAAGGCNNNGAAGACCGTCCGCGTCCACTACACCCCATCGCCGCAGGAGTCCATGAAGATCAACCAGATCCCCTCGGGCGTCATCGTCCTGGCCGGAAGCGGGATGTGCGAAGGCGGGCGCATCCGCCACCACCTCAAGCACAACCTGTGGCGCCCCGAGTGCAGCGTCATCTTTGTCGGCTTCCAGGCCCGCGGCACCCTCGGGCGGATGATCGTCGACGGGGCCAGGGAGGTCAACATCCTGGGCGACAGGGTCGCCGTCCGCTCCCGCGTCTTCACCATCGGCGGCTTCTCAGCGCACGCCGACCAGGAGGAGCTGCTGGAGTGGCTGGGCCTGTTCCGAAACAAGCCCGAGGTCTTCATCGTCCACGGCGAGGAGGCGAGCGCCCTGGAGTTCGAAAGGCAGGTGAAGGAGAAACTGGGCTTCGTGACGCGGGTGCCGGCGATGGGGGACACCTTTGAAATATGAAGCTGGGAAGCTGCGAAATTGTGAATTTGGGAACTGGGGGATGAAAAAAAAGAGCAGCCTTTCCGCGCTTCCTAACTTCTCAGCTTCTTAACTTCCGGGTTTTGAGGGTGAGAGGACGCCGGTGCGCGAGAAGGGGACGGTGCGGTCGAACAGGCCGGCCTTCACGAGGGCCCTGCCCTCGATGCGGTAGGCGAGCTCCTTGCCGGTGATGTAGAGCCGTGCCACGCCGCCCAGGCTTCCGAAACGGGCCGTGACGGGGATCTCGACCGGCGCCGAGGAGGACGCGGGGACGGAGACCACCTTCACGAGCGAGCCGCCCCCGGCCTCGCGCCCGCCGAGGTGGACCGTGTAGTCGAGCGACTTCAGCCGGAGCTCGTACCCGTTGGGGTTGCGGATCTCGGCCACGAAGACGAGGGACGCGTCGGTCAGGGAGAGCTGCTGCACGTGGATTTCCTTGAGGGTGATGACGGGCTCCTCGAAGAATAACCCCGCGCACCCCGCGAGCAGAAACGCACAAACCAGCATCGCCCCGTGCCATCGTTCCATGAGAACCTTTCTAGGGGAAAGAGGGGGGGCTGTCAACTCTCAACGCACGGATCGACAAGGGTCCTGTGATGGACGAACGCGCGCGTGAATGGCTGAAAAATGCGAAGTTCGCCTACTGGATGATCGTGGGGGGGCTGGTATTCTTTGCGGTCGTGATCGTCCTGGGGATGGCGGAGATCCTCTCGACCGGGCAGATCCTGCTGATCGGTCAGGTCTACGCCGTGCTGCTTCTCCTGGCGACGCTGATCCAGATGATCGTGCGCCGGCTCTAGATGCCGGTCGGCCCGGCAGGGGGCGACGCCGGGGGCGGGGACTTCGTCCGGGTTCAGTCCTCCTGCAGGATCTTGACCTTTGCCACGATGGAGGTGTCGATCTTCTTGTTGAGTTCGGCGTACTGCCACTCCATGTCTTCCACGTAGCAGTGGATGTTGCTGTGGCCGGGGATGCTCAGGCAGATCCGGTCTCCATTGCGGGGAAGAACGGAGGTGGGGATCTCGCAGTTATAGAGGAAATTCTTGTTCGTCCCCGAGAAGATCACGTTGACTCGTTCGCTCATGTTCGCTCCTTGTGCCGTTTCCCTGCGCGGGGCAGGCCGGATCGGCCCTCTGCGCCGCTAAAGGGGACCCGGCAGGAAACGCGGCCGGTCTTTTGAGGATATTATCGGCAATCGGGCCAATATCATTAAGGTTTTTTTCTGATCATCGGGGGTCGGGGTCGTGAACCCGGGAAGGAGGGCATAGAAATGGATCTGAGGGGCAAGGGAGCCGTTGTCACGGGCGGCGCCATGGGGATCGGCCTCGCCACCTCCCGGAGGCTCATCCGGGAGGGCTGCGCCGTCACCCTCTGGGACCTCAACGCCGCCGCGCTGGAGGGGGCGAGAAAGGAGCTGGAGGCCATGGGCGGCAGGGTGTTCGCCCATGTATGCGACGTGACCGACAAGGCCCGCGTCTACGATCTGGCCGGGACGGCCGCCGCGGAGATGGGCTCGGTGGACATCCTGATCAACAACGCCGGCTACGTCATGGGCGGGGATTTCCTGGAGCGGCCGGACGAGGCCTGGGAGAAGACGATCGCCGTCAACCTGACCTCCATGATCTACACGATCAAGGCCTTTCTTCCCGCCATGTACGAGCGAGGCAGCGGCCACATCGTGAACATCTCCTCGGCCTCGGCGACCCTCGGCGTGCCGTCGCTTTCCATGTACGCCGCCACGAAGTGGGCCGTCTGGGGCCTCACGGAGTCGCTGCGTTTCGAGGCCTGGGAGCGGGGGAAGAGGGGTGTGAAGTGGTCCTCCATCCACCCGAGCTACATCGCCAAGGGCATGTTCGAGGGGGCGAAACTCGGGTTTCTCGGCAACCTGATCGCGCCGCTGCTGAAGGATCACGACGTGATCGCCGAGGCCATCGTGGAATCGGCGCTGAAAAAGGGCCGGTATTCCCCGAAGCGCCCCTGGACGGTTCACCTGATCCCGCGGCTGAGGATTCTGCCCGACACGTGGTTCCAGGCCCTCGTGGATCTGCTGGGGGTCACGGGGAGCATGAAAGGCTGGGTGGGAAGGGGAAAGAACGGAAGTTAGGAAGTTGAGAAGTTAAGAAGATCGGAATGGATGCCGATAGCAATAGAGGTGGTATGGTTCTTGTACTCTGATCGGGCGTGAAGAGCCGCAAAAGTTTGGTCTTTCTGCCACCCTTCAATTTTGGTAAAAGATTCGATTAAGTAGAAAGCTTCTTGCCCGTCGGTGCCACGAATGAATCTTTTTGCAAAACCCGTTTTCCTTGCCGCGGTGTTGTGCGGATTGACGCTGGGTGTTCTTTTCCCGGCCCATGCCGACATCTACCGCTACACCGACGAGAACGGGGTCATGCACATCACCAACCTGCCCACCAGCCCCGACTACAAGCTCTGGATCAAGGAGCGGCGGGTGATCATCAAGGCGGGCATCGACATGACCAAGTACGGGCCCCTGATCCAGAAGGCCTCGGACAAGTACAAGGTCGACTACTCCCTCGTGAAGGCCGTCATCAAGGCCGAGTCCAACTTCAACCACAAGGCCGTCTCTCCCAAGGGCGCCCAGGGGCTCATGCAGCTCATGCCCAAAACGGCCTCGACCCTGCAGGTCAGGGACAGCTTCGAGCCGGAGTCCAACATCGAGGGCGGCGTCAAGTACCTGCGCTATCTGATGAATCTCTACAACGGGCACCTGCCGCTGGCCCTTGCCGCCTACAACGCGGGCGAGAAGGCCGTCGCCAGGTACGGCGGCATCCCCCCCTACGCGGAGACGCAGGGATACGTAAGGCGCGTCATGGCTCTCTACAAGCAGTACAGCAAGGAGCCCAAGGAAGGCCGGACGGCGATCGTGTCCATGAGGCCCGAGGTCGTCTCCGACTAGGGTATCGGGTACACGCAAAAATAAATCAGCCCCCCTTTCGCCTTCCCATGGAGAGGCAAAACGGGGGCTGTTTCCTTTTCGTTTCGCCGGTTTTTCTCTGAACCCTGGCCCCTGTACCCGGTCGCGTGGTTTTACTTCACCCTCGTCCACGTGTCCGTGCGGCCGATCAGCGAGATGCCGATGAACCCNCGCACGTTGAGGATNTCGGGCGACTCCAGGGTCATCTTGCACTTGTAATCCTTNCCGTTCTCCGGATCGTAGATCATCCCGTTCTCCCAGAGACCNTCTTTNACGAAGGTGAAGTCCCGAAGGATGACAAGGCCCAGGATGGGCTGATTGCGCTTCGACGCATCCGGGTTTTCTCGGTCCACCTTCTGCTTTCCCGCCATCCCCTTCTTGTCGTCGGCGGGGTAGACGGGCTCCTTCAGCCACACGATTTTCCCGTGGTATTTGCCGCCGGCCTGATAGATCTCCACGTGTGCCGTCTGCTTGCCGTTGAGCCATTTCCCCACGATGGCGTCCGGGTTTGCCGCGTACGCCGTCGAGAATAGGAACCCCCATGCAACGATCAACCCCAGCGCGAAACCGATCTTTTTCATCTTCCTCCTCCTCGGGTGATGTGAATGGCCCTTGACAAAGGCGGTTCGATGGTGCAGAAGACTGCCGGGTCTGTCAGGGGGAAAGTCGCCGTGCAGGCGGCGGAAAGGCACCCCATGACGTTTGCGGCAATCGACGGGAAGCATACCGAAGACACGCTTCAAAGGAAAGAGAAAAAGCTCGGTCTCAGCGGCAACTGGGAGATCCGGGACCTCTTCGACGGGATCGACGGCGACCTGCGGATCACCATGATCCTCGACGGGCACCGCTAGGCGCGGCCGTGCGGGCCCTCTAGCGAAGAACGAGAGGCAGCACGACGGCGGCCAGGATGGCTGCGGCGGTCAGGATCAGGGCGGCCATGAGGAACCGGTGCGGGACGAACCGGGCCGGGGCGCACGGACGGGCAACGTCCCCTTCCGCATCGGCTGCGCATCCCGTTCTCCACTGCCGGATCAGGGCGAACGCGACGAGGCCGAGCAGCAGAGCGAAGCCGAAGAAGAGCAGGGCCCCGCTGACATCCCCCGCCTGAAGGGCCAGGAAAACCATCCACAGACTCGCGAGGCCCGCGACGGCGAGCAACAGACCCGGTCATCTCATCGGCACCTCCCTTCCCGATTCGCGGTTCAACGGCGTGATTCCGCCTTGCGCTATCGGCCCTGCGCGATGCGCCTGCCGATCGCCCGCGCGGCCAGGATGCCGCTTGCCGAGGCCTGCAGGAGGCCGCGGGTGATCCCCGCACCGTCCCCGACCGCGAAGAGGTCGGCGATCCTCGTTTCGAGTTCCTTCGACACCTCGATGCGGTTCGAATAGAACTTGACCTCCACGCCGTAGAGAAGCGTGTGGCGCGAGTGGACGCCCGGTGCGAGGCTGTCCATGGCCTGCAGCATCTCGATGATGTTCTTGAGGTGCCGGTAGGGAAAGACGAAGCTCAGGTCCCCCGGGGTCGCGCTCCCGAGGGTCGGCCGCGTGAGGCACTTGGCGACGCGCTCCTTCGTGGAACGGCGCCCCTGCAGCAGATCCCCCAGCCGCTGGACGATCACCCCCTGTCCCAGGAGATTGGCAAGCTGTGCGATGTAGCGTCCGTAGGCGATCGGGTCGTCGAAGGGCTCCGTGAAGGAGCTGCTCACCAGGATCGCGAAGTTGGTGTTGTCGGACTTTCTCGATGCGTAGCTGTGGCCGTTGACCGTAACGAGCCCCTCGTTGTTCTCGGCCACCACTTCCCCGTAGGGGTTCATGCAGAAGGTGCGCACCCGGTCGTCGAAGCTCTTCGAGTAGTAGACGAGCTTCGACTCGTAGCTCACGTCGGTGAGGGGCTTCAGGACCGTTGCGGGAAGCTCGACGCGGACGCCGATGTCGACGGCGCTCGCCCTTGTCCCGATTCCCAGCGACTTGGCCTCCCGCTTCATCCAGGCCGCGCCCGAACGGCCCGGCGCCACGATGACGCGGCGGCCGCGGCGGATCTCCCCGTCGGCGAGTTTCACCCCGATGACCCGGCCTTCCCGGGCAAGCAGGGACTCCACGTGGCAGTCCGTGCAGATCTCGATCCTCCCCGAGAGGGATTCATACATCCGGCCCAGCACGTTGACGCAGTTTTCCGTGCCGATGTGGCGGATCCGGGAGGGAATGAACTCGAGGCCGGCAAGGCGCGCCTTCTCCGCGAGCTCTTCCACCTCGGGGGTGAGATCGCCGAAGAGCCTGTCCGGGGCACCGTGCTCCACGTAGATTCGGTCGGCCTCGCTGAGGAGATCGAACAGGGATTTGTCGTCGAGGAACTCGCCCAGGTGGCCGCCCACCTCGGTCGAGAGGGTGAGCTTGCCGTCGCTGTAGGCCCCCGCTCCGCCCCAGCCGCACAGCATGTCGCCGGCGCAGCTGCGGCTGCGCTCCCCGATCCCCCTGCCCTGCTCGAGCAGGAGGACGTCCTTCACTCCGCCATCGGCCAGCGTCAGCGCCGCAAAGATCCCCGCAGGGCCTCCGCCGACGATGATGACCTCGTACTCTTTCATCGCGGCCTCCCGGTGGAAGGGTTTCCCGATGCCTCCCCTTCGCGCATGGACTGTGCCCGCATCGGTTCAGGGAGGGTCGCGAGCGCGTTGACGCGCGCCGTGACGACGTTGAGCTCGCCGAAAAGTCCGAGGACGGCCCCCGGGTTGATCGTGGCCGCCGGTATGAACACCGCGGCGAAATGATGCCTGCCGTCCAGGGGGCTCCCGGGGTTGTGCACGATCCCCGTCAGGCAATGGGTGCCTTGCCGTTGGACCTCCGCCGCGATGGATTCCCCCCGCGCCTCGTCCCTGAAGGGGAGAAAGATAAGGATCGATGCGCCGCGGCTGCGGGCCGCGGCTCTTGCGAGCACTCTCCCGCAACCGTCCCGGACGTCGTCGTAGGGGTCGAGAAAGATCAGGTCGTAGGGATCGCCCGCCTCCAGTATATCACAGCCCGACGTCAGTGCCAGCACCTCGGTCTGACCGGCGGGGAAGCTGGCGAGGGCCCCGGGATCGATGTCGTAGATGCAGGGCCGCAGACGTCCCTCCGCCGCCAGGCCCGCGAGGGTCACGCTGCCCGCGTATTTCCCGCGGGCCAGGAAGGGTTCCTGGAGCCTGCGGAAGTTCAGGACGTGGAACCGCTCGCGGATGCGCTCTGCGAATTCACTGCCGATATCGTATTCCGGAAACCCGCAGAACGTGTCGGCGTATCGCAGCGGGCGCCCCGCGCCGTGCCGGTGAAGGAACCGGACGATCTCCACGAGCCAGCCGTGTTTGAGCAGATCGCCCAGGTTTCCCGGGTTGTAACGGACTTTTGCGCTTTTCATCGTTCCGAACCCCGATGCTCCCATGGCCGCTGCGCCGGCGGGTTCATCCTTCAGGCGGGTCGAGACCGCCCGTATTGCCCCCATTCCTCCTCCCGTCAGAAGAGGTGGAACCCGGTTTCTGCAATCTTTGCCCCGATTCCTGAAGCCCTCCGCCCGGTGCCGGACGCCTGCGGCCAAGCCGCTAGTATCCCATGTAGGCCTGCATCCATCCCCTCTTCATCATCGTGAAATACGCCGCCAGGAGGGTCCGGTGCAGCCCGGGGACGCTCTCGAAAACGCTCCAGTAGCCTTCCTGGCGCCGCTTCATCGAGAGCATCCTGCGGAATTCGGGCATCGGGTAGCCGGGGTCGAGGATGGCGCGGCCGATTTCCCTCCCGCTCACGAGGGCGAAGGGGATTCCCTCGCCGGAGGCCTTCGAGGCCAGCCCCGCCGCGTCCCCCGCGAGGAATCGATTCCCGAATCGAAAGCCCCGGTAGAGATGGCTGATCGTGCCCCCCCGGAGACGGGCGCCTTCCGACGGGAACCCCAGCTCCTTCACGAACTGCCGGAGGATCACCTTGGTCAGCCCCGCCGTGAGCCGTTCGGGATTGAACCCGATCCCGACGTTGGTGCAGTCGCGGTGCGGGAAGGCCCACAGGTACCCCGAGCGGACGATTCCGGGCTTGAAGTGAAACCGCACCTCGCCGGAACGGCGCGGCACTTCATAGTACAGGCCGACCCCGAACCGGGAGGGGAGACCCAGGTGTTTTCTGACCAGGGATTGCGACCCGTCGGCGCCGACGAGAAACCGGAACCGGAACATGCCCCGGTCCGTCCACACGGCGCTGTCGGAAAGGCGGGTGACCTTCGTCCCGACGGCGATTTCGACGTTCGAAGCCCCTTCGAGACCGGACAGGTGATGGCGGGCAAGGTCGACGCGGCTCACCGTGATCATCGGGTGTCGCAGCACGATGCGAAAGGGCGCGCGGTTGTCCACGCAGACGATCTGCTCGCGAAACGAGCGCGAGCGATCCCCCGGCACGCCGAATCGGGCGGCCGTGCGGGTCAGCCCGCCCGCGCAGGCCTTGAGGCCGACGGCCTTGTTTTTCTCGAGCAGCAGGACGCCGAGGCTCGAGCCCGCAAGCGCCTCCGCGCAGGCGATCCCCGCAGGACCGGCGCCAATGATGATCACGTCAAACCGGTTGTTCATCGGCACCCGTCCCCCCCTGGGGTGCAAAGCGCCCTGTTGTGCAGAGGGTAAGCCGTCACTCTTCGGGCTTGCCGGTGTATAGCTTCGCCCCGTCGCGCAGCGAACCCTCGAGTCCCACGTTGAACCCGCCGGCGTCGTGCACGGCCAGTCTGCCGGCCTCGGCCGCGTCGTAGAGGGACTGGTCGCAGGCGATGAGGGCGTGCTTCACCTTCATGCCCCGGTGGAGCCGGACCTCCTTGCCGTTGACGTAGACGGTCATCTTTTCATCGCTCATGGTGTCACCACGATCCTTCCTTCGATGCGGGGGGAAACGGGGGAGTGCCTTTGAAGGTACGCCAGGAAGGCATCCCTCACGTTGTCCCCGACCACGGCGTTTTTCCCTTCACGGAAGATCCCGAAGCGGTCCCCGCCTGCGGCGAGAAAATCGTTGGTCGTGACCCGGTAGGCGCGCAACGGGTCCGCCGGCACGCCGCCGACATCCAGTTCCTTGACCCGCGAGCCCTCCGGCGCGGACCTGTCGTAGACGACCCTGAGGCCCGACACCTGCAACATGCCGTCCGTTTTCGCGTTCTGCTCGAGGATGCCCGCGATCTGGGCCCCCGTGAGGTCCATGGTGATGAGGTTGTTGTCGAAAGGCAGCAGCATGAAGACCTGCTCGAGGGTGATCCCGCCCTTCGGGAGGGTCGTCCGGATTCCCCCGTTGTTCTGGATGGCCGCGTCGGCCCCGGTCGCCCATCGCATGGCATCGCAGACGAGGTTGCCGAGGTTGGACTCGAAGGGCCGCTTCGCCAGATCGACACTCGTCTCGCCGACGATGCGGCCGAATTCCTCGCGGATCTGCTCGTCGTACCTGCGGATGATGCCGGCCACCGCCTCATCGACGGGATCGTTCGGGCCGGACTGGACCTTCCGGAGGATCCGCTTCTCGGGGTACCGGACGATCTTCCCCGTGCCGCCGTCCACCGTGATCTTCATGACCCCGAGATGCCGGCCGTAGTAGCCGGCCTGGACGATGAGCGTCGTGCCGACCGTCACCGTCGTTTTTACCTCCGTGTGGCTGTGACCCCCCACGATCAGGTCGATCCCGGCGACCTTCGCGGCCATCTCGCGGTCTTCGTCGAGACCCAAATGAGACAGGACGATGACGGGGCCGGCGCCCTCCTTCCGGACTCTGTCGATGAGCGACGGGAGAACCTTTTCCACGGCGATCACCTTGAACCCCGCCAGGTTTCCCGGCTTGGTCGCGTAGTGCGTCTCGGGCGTCGTGACCCCGATGACGGCGATCTTCAGCCCCTTCTTCCGAAGGATGACGTAGGGCTTCACCCCGGGCAGAAGGGCGCCCCGCTCGTCGACGATGTTGGCCGACAGCAACGGGAAGGAGGCGGCTTTTCTCAGGTCCTGGAAGGACCCCATCCCCCAGTCGAACTCGTGGTTGCCCACGGTCATGGCGTCGAACCCCATCCGGTTCATGGTCTCGATGACGGGCCTGCCCCGGAAGAGGTTCGAAATGGGCGTGCCCTGGAACATATCCCCGGCGGAGAGCAGGATCGTCCCCTCCGGGTTTTTCTCCCGCTCCTCGGCGACCATTTTCGCGATCCGGGCCATCCCCCCCGTCGCGGGCTTTCCCTCCTTGCCGGGCTGGGGAAGCAGGTTGCCGTGGAAGTCGTTGATGTGAAGAACGGTCAAATCGACCGTCCCGGCCGCCGACGGGCTGAGAAAAGGGGACGCGAACACGAAGTAGAGGAGTGCAATGAGAACCGCCGGGAATTTTTTCATGGGAAGCCCCCGCCATTGAGATCTTTGCCTGTGAGAGCAAACCATCGACGCCCCGATGCAAGGGCCGCGCCGCATGGCCCAATGTAATTGACAGCGCATGGCGGATCAAGTAAAAAGCGCCCTGGTTTTCTGCGATGATTCCCCCGTGCGGAGGTACGATCCCCATGGCAGACACGAAGCCGGACCGATTCATGACCTGGATTGCGCTGACCACGGCCGTCATGGCCGTCCTCGCCGCCATCACGACGCTCTACGTCGGGAAATACTCCTCCCGTGCCGTTCTCCACCAGGGCGAGGAGACGGACATGTGGGCCTACTACCAGGCCAAGAGCATCAAGCAGCACGCCTACGAGATGCAGAGGGAGAAAGTCGAGCAGGAACTGCTCGCCCAGGCGGGGAATATCCCGAAGGAGGCCCGGGAGAAGGCCGAGAGGATGCTCGCGCGATACGGGAAGAACATCGACCGCTACGAGGTCGAGAAAAGCGAGATCAAGGAGAAGGCCGAAACGCTGGCAAAGGAGAAGAAGGAAGCCACGGCGCGCGCGGGCAACTTCGGATACGCGCTGATCTTCCTGCAGATCGCCATCATGCTGTCGTCGCTGGCGGCCCTGACGAAGAGGAAGGAACTCTGGGTTCTGGGGCTCGCGACGACGTCCGGGTGGCTGTTCTACTTTCTGGACGCGATCCTTCTTTTTTATTGAAACAGAAGGGGCGGGAAGGGTGAAACGACCGATGTCACCTGGAGAGGGGTTTTTTCAGACGCATGATCCGCCTCCAGGACTCGTCGATGCGCCCCTTCGGGATGACGCCCTTATCGACGAGGGAGCGGATCGTCGCGGCTGCCCGGGCGGCGATGTCCTCCTCGTAGACGGAATTGTTCGCGAACAGCAGGATGTCGACCCCGGCGAGGATCGACTGCCCGACCACGGTTTCCAGGCCGTACCGGGAGGCGATCGCCTTCATCTGCAGGTCGTCGGAGATCACCACGCCGGAAAATCCCAGGTCCCCTCGCAGCAGGTCGGTCAGGGTCTTGCGGGAGAAGGTCGACGGCCACTCGGGGTCGAGCGTCCCGTTGAAGACGTGGGCCGTCATGATCAGGTCGGCCTCGCCCCGGCGGATGAGGGTCCGAAAGGGCTCCAGTTCCAGGGCGGACCATCGGCCCGTCACGTCGACGAACCCCTCGTGGGTGTCCCCCGCGGCGCTGCCGTGGCCCGGGAAATGCTTCGGCGCCGTCAGGATGCCGTGACGGCGGTGGGCCTCGATGACGACCGCCGCGTGGCGGCTCACCGTGCCGGGGTCCCGGGAGAAGCTTCGTTCCAGCTTTCCGATGACGGGGTTGTCCTGGTTGAGGTCCAGGTCCACGACGGGGGCGAGGTTGAGGTTGATGCCCAGCCCCGCGAGGGTTTTCGCCGTGCGCTCCGCCTGCCTCGCCGTTCTCCCGGGATCGCCTGCGGCGGCGAGCCGCTTCTGGGAAAGGGTCGGGGGAAAGCCCGCCTTCTCCTTGAGCCGGGCGATCCTGCCCCCCTCCTGGTCGACGGCGATGAAGAGGGGGACGGCCGTCCGTTTTTTCAGAGAGTCTGTCAGGGCCCTGAGCTGGCCGGGCGACTCGATGTTGCGCCCCCAGGTGCGCGAGGGGACGTCGTAGTCGAAGAGGATCACGCCGCCGATGCGCCGCTTGCGGATGTCCCGGTCAACGGGGTCGCCGTCGGCGACGGAGAGCCCCCGGAAGCCGACCATGATCATCTGGCCGATCTTCTCGTCCAGGCCCGGTTCCTCCCCGGGGCCGGCGGCCGCGGGCGCGGCCCCGGCAAGGAGGGCGAGAGCGATCCAGGCACAGAGGAAAATCCGCATGGGGACTTCATACCCGATCGCCGCGCAGAAAGACAGCGTTAACCGGCCGCGGCGCAAGATTTCTGTTGATTGTCGCAGCCTCATGACGGTATTCAGAGAAGGGCGACGGCGATCGAACCGCAGGACCTGCTCCGTGCGCGGGGATGGAAGGATATGAAGGCGCTGATAAACGGGATCATGCTCTTTGCCGCTCTGGCTTGCATCGTCGGCACGCCGGCGCCCGCCGGGGGGCAGGCCAAGGACATCGAGGCGCTGGCCCGGGACAGGGCCCACCACACGAATCCGGGATTTCGCAACCCCTGGCTGCAGGAGGAGCGGGCGGGAAGCACCCTGCGGCTTCTCGAGTGGAAAGTCAGTTCCAACCCCTACCGCAAGGAGAAGAGGCAGCGGCCCTACTTTCCCGTCACGAAGCCCGACGTGGCCGCCATCCTGAAAGCGGAGGACTCCGTGACCTACCTGGGCCATGCAACGCTCTGGATCCGCGTCAACGGCCAGAACATCATCACGGACCCCGTCTTCGGGGACATCGTGTATTTCATCGACCGGCATGCGCCGTTTCCGCTGCAGCCGGAGGAGCTCCCCCCGATGCAGGTCGTTTTGATCTCGCACAGCCACTACGACCACCTCGACAAGGACAGCATCCGGAGGATCGGGACGGGGCCTCTGTATCTCACGCCGCTGGGCTACCGCGAGTGGTTCGAGGATGTGCTCCCCGGTTCCCGGGTCATTGAACTCGACTGGTTCCAGAAGTTCACGATCCACGGGATCACCTACCGGCTGCTGCCCGCACAGCACTGGACGAAGCGGACTCCCTGGGACACCAACAGGCGCCTGTGGGGCTCCTGGCTCGTCGAGTCGGCGAACCGCAAGGTCTACTTTGCAGGGGATTCCGGGTATTTCCCAGGGTTTGCCGAGTTCGGCCGAAAGTTCGGCCCCATGGATGCGGCCCTGCTGCCGATCGGGGCCTACGAACCGCGCTGGTTCATGTCGGTCTACCACCTCGATCCCGACGAGGCCGTCAAGGCGTTCAAGGAACTGCGGGCCAGGGTCCTCATCCCCCAGCAGTGGGGCGTTTTCGACCTGACCGACGAGCCGATGGACCTGCCGGCCAGAGACTACCGCAAGGCGGCCGACAGAGCGGGCCTGACGGAACGGCAGGCCCCGCTCCTCCCCCATGGCAGCACGTACTTTTTCCCCTGATGTGCAAAGGCCGGAAAACACGGGGGTGAGAGGGTAAGAGGATCTGGCTTTTCACAGGACGATCTTGACGGCGGGGTGCCTGCGCAGCCCCTCGTAGATCTCCAGGCGGCTTTCTTCGCTCGTGACGACGAGCTCCACGTCGAGGCAGTGGTACTTGCCCGTCAGGCTCCGGCTCGACGGGGTCACGGTGTGAGGCCGTTCCTGGATCACCTCGGCGATGGCGCTTCGCAGCAGCTCCACGTCGACGCCGATGACCTTGTAGCCCCAGGGGCAAGGGTATTCGATTTCGGGCCCGCGGCCCCGGCGATGGATGATCAAGAGGCGACTCCGGGATGGTTTTTCGTAACTACATCCGGCCTTGCATCCCTGTCAAGGGCATACGCGGCCGTTGCGTGCACCCTGGCGCGCGCGGCCGTCCGGATGACGATCCTGGTTCTATGCGGGAGCCGATGAGAGGTTCGGGGGCCTCCCGTTTCCGGGAGACCCCGATTCCTGCGGTTTTCCGAAGGAGAATAGCCTGGGTCTAGTAACGGGGCTTTCCGCTGCCTCCACCGGGGCGCCGCATTCCGCCGCCGCGACCGTCGTCCTGGCGGGGGCGGGCCTCGTTGACGTTGAGTTTCCGTCCCTTCAGGTCCTTTCCGTTCATCCCGCTGATGGCGGCCTGGGCCTGGTCGGCCGAACCCATTTCGACGAAGCCGAAACCTTTTGATTGTCCGCTCATCTTGTCCTTGATGATCGTCACGGACTCAACCTGCCCGAACGCTTCGAACGCCTGCTTGAGATCCTCTTCCGTGACACTGTAAGGCATGTTCCCGACGTAAATCTTCATCGACCTCTCCTGAATGAATAAAGGTTGCCTGTGATGATGCTTCGATCCTGTACCGGCTTCGACGACAAACTAAGCGAGTGGTTATCACAACCGGGGCCCGACTGCAATGCCAATCATGGCCCCCCCTTTTTGCCTCCCCCCGCTCAGCGGGCGCTGCGCAGCCGGCGCGACCTCGATCGGGGCGTCGAGTAGAGAGTGACCTTTCGCGCCCTTTGCGGGAGTCCCGAGGCGGCGTGGAACGCGGCGAAGACCGACAGGTCGCCTGGCGGCGGCTGCGGTCTCGGCGCCTCTTCCAAGCGGTCGCGCCCCCCCTGCCTGCCGCGCCCGTCGCGTACGCTGGGCCTCGGCGGCGCGGTATAGTCGAAGTCTTCCAGGGTTCTCCGCTCGATCTCCTCGCCCAGCACCCGTTCGATCTCCCAGACGAACGCCCGGTCGTCGCGGGTGACGAAGGTGAAGGCGTCCCCGGTCCTCTCGGCCCGGCCTGTCCGCCCGATTCGATGGGTGTAGGCGTCGACGGTGTCCGGCATGTCGTAGTTGATCACGTGAGAGATCCGGGATATGTCGAGTCCGCGGGCGGCGATGTCGGTGGCCACGAGGATCCGGTACTTGCCCTTCCGGAAGCCGTTGAGCGCCTCCTGGCGCTGACTCTGGGAGAGGTCCCCCTGGAGGAACGTGACGGGAAAGCCCGCCTTCTTGAGATGCTTGGCCACGCGCGTCGCCCGGTCCTTGGTCCGGGTGAACACGAGGACCGAGTCCGTGTCCGTGCGTTCCAGGATCTTCACGAGAAGCGCCGTCTTGAGGTGCTGCTCGACGGGGTACAGGGCATGGGAGACCGTGGATACCGGGGCGGCTTCGCCCACCTGCACGGTGACGGGGTCTTTCAGGATGTCCCGGGCCAGGTCACGGATCTCCTCCGGCAAGGTGGCCGAAAACAGCAGAGTCTGACGCTCGGCGGGGATCCGCCCCAGGATTCTGCGGACATCGGGCATGAAGCCCATGTCGAACATACGGTCCGCCTCGTCCAGGACCAGCACCTCCATGTGGGAGAGGTCGATGACCCCCTGGTCCAAGAGGTCCAGGAGCCTTCCCGGGCAGGCCACGACGATCTCGGCGCCCTCCTGGAGCTTCTTGACCTGGGCGTTCTGCTTCACGCCGCCGTACACGGTGACGCTTTTGACTTTGGTCTTGCGGCCGAGCTGGCCGATGGCCTCGTGGATCTGCTCGGCCAGTTCGCGCGTGGGGGCGATGATGAGGGCGCGGACGCGCCTGCGCGGCCCCGACATCAGTCTCTGCAGGATCGGCAGGCCGAAGGCTGCGGTTTTCCCCGTGCCGGTCTGGGCCATCCCCATGACATCGCGGCCCTGAAGGATCAGGGGGATGCACCGGGACTGGATCGGCGTGGGCTCCTCGTACCCAAGGGCCTCGACGCCTGCTTGAATCTGCGGGTGCAACTCGAACGACTTGAAACTCATGAACAAACAAACCTCTCTTCTGACGCATTTCGACCGGGAAGCTTTCCGGTCCGCCCGCTTCTTTTATTACGGCGGGTTTTCGGTTGGGGTGTTTACGCTTCGGCCTCCGCCGGGGCGGCTTCCACGCTCACGGACTCTTCATCCTGCACGCTTCTCGGAATCTTGCCCTGGCGCCTGGCCATCTTCTCGCTGGCTTTTCTCTGCCTTTCCAGCTCTTTCTGTCGCTTGATGAACTGGTTGTGATTTCTTTTTCCCATGATCCTCCTTGCTTGAACCGGCAGGGCCTGCATCAATCAGGCCAAAAAAAATCCCCACGGCCTCTCACGGGCTCTGGGGACAATATGTGTCGAAACCGGTTCAAAGCGGAACTAACATAATGTCGTTTCAAGTACTTGTCAAGGATTATTTCCCTGTCCGGTCTCTCGGCGCGGGGGGAGCCGGCGCCTTCCTGCGGCCGTCGAGCAGGTGAAAGGCGGCGAGCACAGGGTGTTTCCAGATCATCCGGGGCCCCGACCAGCGCATGACGTCCCGGATTTGATCGCGCATCCCGGGCCTGTAGCAGTGGACGGGGCACTTGGCGCAAGTGGGTTTATCCTTGCCGAACGGGCACCGGTCGAGCCGTTTCCGGGCATAAGCCAGCAGCTCCGCGCATTCCCCGCACGACCCGCTTCCGCCGTGCTCCGCCGCGCAGAAGAGCCGGATCATGGCCTCCACGGTCTTGCGCTCGCGTTCTATCCGGGGGTGGGTCTTCGGCATGGGGACAATATAATGCGGCCGGCGCCCGTTGGGAAGGAATTTCCAAACGGGGCCGGCCGCATGCCGATCGGATCGGCCGTATCAGTTGACGATGTCCAGCAGGACCAACACCTCGTTAATCGACCAGTAGAGCTGTTTCTGGAATTCGCAGTCCGCGACCCAGTCGTCCCTGTCCGCAGCGCCGCCGGCCGTGCAGCCGTCGGTCCGGATAAGGACATGGCCCTTGAGGTCGTTATAGGCCTTGGAATACCACCCCAGCATGACCCACTTCTCGACCAGGTTGACGCGGGTGGCCAGGGCGCTCCGGTATCCCCAGTGCGCAAAGGCGCTCCTGTTGCTGTGCCAGATCGTCGTGGACAGGCCCGTCAGCTTCTCCTTGATCGTGGGCACGGGGTCGATGGCGCCGTAGACGAGGATTTTCCCCTCGTCGACGTACTTCCAGCCAGCCTCGAGGGTGTCCACGTCCGTCGTTCCTGCCGGTAGGGGTTCCACCTTGATGATCGTCACGGTTCGCGAGGAATACCCTGCGTTGTGGTCGGCGCTTGCATCGAAAGGCCATACGACGGATTGAACCGCCGAAGTGGATTTCTGGTCCGGTGGCCCGGGGATTTTCTGGGGAGGGACGACCCGGAAGGGCCCCTCGCCGTCGAGCTTGTTTGCCGGGGTCAGAACCCCAGGCGTCAGGTACTGGCCGTCGCGCTTGATGGCCAGGAGCGTCTTGAGACCTTGCGGATTGTAGATCGGCTGGCCGTTAATCCTTCCCGCAGCGGAAGGCGCGCTGTACTCGCACCACCCGTTCCCATTCAGGGCCGTGTCGGCCTGAGGGTCATAAAAGAAGCTTGCCGACGGGTAATCGCCGATGACGTGATAGAACAGGGGGTCCGGATCAGGGTTCAGAGGATGGTACTGGGCCCACCCGTCGGGGGAGTATACCTTGATGCCCGTCGCCGCGGGCAGCATCATCTTTTTGAGCAGCCTCTCCAGGGACACCCCTGTATACTCTGCATAGAAATCGGCGGACTTATGGGTGTTCATGAGCATGAACTGGGTGTGCTGGGGCATCTTTTCCAGTTGTGCCCTCGTGTAAACCTTGTACGGGGCGGGTACCTTTGTCGGATCGTCGGCTGCATCTCCTGGGTACCGATTCGCGGCGATTTCAACCTTGTTCGTGTACCCGTCGCCGTCGGAGTCTTGCGTTTCGATGGCGATGACCCCGGCCGTGCTCCGACCCGCTTGCTTGTATGCCAGCCCGTAGGCGTTGAGCGTGTCGTCGATGTTTCCGCTTGCGTCGTATCCGTACTTGTAGTGGCACCACTGGCAACTGCCCAGCGTAACGGTTTTCGTGCCCTGGGTGTATGACCCCCCGCTGTGACAGAGATTGCAGTTGTCCAGTTTCGTGCCCGCCTTTTCGGGATAGACGGTGAGGAAGATCCCCGAGTCGATCTCCCCCATGTGGTGATACGCGCTGCGCACCATCTGGGCCGTCAGCAGCGTAACGCCGAGAACGATAAACAACACGGAGTACTTCGGCCACTTTGCCCTTCTCATAACATCTCCTCCTTCGTATGATTTTGTCCCCGCCCGTTTTCTTCCCCATTTCTCTCAACGGGAGAAGACACAAAAAAACCGCACCCCGGAGAGTGCGGCAAGCGGACCTGCCCCGCCATCCCCGGCCTCCGGGGAGACAAAAAACGCCTGCCCCGGCAGGACGAGGGCAGGCGCGCGCAGTTCTCACGCCACCGCCTCTCCTTTCCGCATTGGGAGGCATGGCCGTTTCCAGCCACACCCTTCCGGCAGGCGCGCCGTGGGATTAACCGTTAGGCAACGCTGCTCGGAGAGATCCTTGTTTTATTGTGGTGTCAGCCGATCGATCGGCGGCCGCTTATCCGGGCCGCCCCGCCGGTTTCTACTTCATCTTGCTCGTGTAGACGTAGTCGTTGGTCTTCTGGGCCTCGTGGCACTTGATGCACTCGTCGATCTTGCCCTCCTGGTCCACCTTGCCGCCGGCCTTGAACTGCGCCCAGAACCAGTCGCCGCCCTTGGGGTTGTAGCCCTTGACCTTGTACATCACGTCGACGTGCTTGAGCTTCTTGTTCTTGTCGAAGTTGTCCTGGACGATCATGGAGCCGTCGGCGAACTTGCCCTTCTTGGCCTTGATGGAGTCGAAGGCGGCCTGGTTGACGTAGGTCGTCAGGAAGGCGCCGTGGGGCTCGGGTCCCTTGTACTGGGCCTCGGTGCCGGGCCACATCTTCCAGCTCTGGTACTTCTCCTTCTGGATGAAATCCCAGAGGGCCTTGCCGTCGGCGGCCGGGCCCTTCTTGCCCTGGGCGAAGAGCATGCCCGTCAGGGCCAGCGTCACGGCGAGTACGATGGTGAAAACGATCAATCCTTTCTTCATGGTCCAATCCTCTTTTCTGATGGAGTCAAATCGCTGCAGGTCTTCCTTACCTCATGGCGACGTTAACGCACATCGCCTGTGGGGGATGACAAAAACGGTTACGTCGCGGACGGGCGAGATCACTTCGTGATGATCGTCCCCACGTGTTTTCCGGCCAAGGCCTTCGAGATGTTTCCCTTCTTGAGGCCGTTGACGATCTGGACGCGGTCGAGGACCTCGCTGTTCTGGAGGATCTCCAGGCAGGGCCTTTCGATGATCAGGTCGTCCAGATTCCTCCGGATCAGCTCTTTTGCGCCGATCTCGGGGATGAATTGGGCTTTCTTGTTTTTCTTGGGGTTGTCCGTGTAGAGGCCGTCCTCGTCCTTGACCAGGATGCAGCTCTTCGCCCCGATGAGATCCGCCACGATCAGGGTGCCCACGTCGGTGCGGTGGATGGGAATCCGCCATTGCGGCGACGGCAGGGCGTAGTAGTCGTAGGGGGGCATCCCGTGCATGACGGGGATGCAGCCCTGGGCGAAGTAGGTCGGCAGTTTCATGATCTCGTCGTGGCCGATCTTGATGCCGCCCCAGGGGGAGAGCAGCGTGGCCACCAGCAGGGCGTTCTGCTCGGAGATGGAGCTCCCGAACTTCGAGATGATCCCCGTGGGCATCCCCAGCTCGAGGCCGATGGTGTAGATGTGCCGGCTTCGCGTGCCGCCGCCGGTCAGGAGAAACATCTTGTGGTTCTTCTTGTTGGCGGCTATCTCCTTCACGACGCCCGGCAGGGCCTTCTTGCCGAGGTCGCAGATGGACTGCCCGCCTATTTTCAACACGTGCACGTCCGGGAAGAGTCTCTGCTGCGGGGCCACGTCGTACCCCTCGGCAAAAGATCGGCTCACGAGGCTCTCCCCCATGAGCTTGCTCTTGACGTGCAATCGTTTCCCGTCGCGCTCCCGGATCAGCGCCATGGCTCCTCCATTCGTATTGTCAGTCCGGCTCGGGTCTCCGACGCCCTGTTGAGGCGGCGACTCGCCCCGTCAAGACCGGGGTTTTCTCCCTTTGGCCGGCTCCGCCACTTCCACTTCCGCCTCCTCGCCCTTTTGGCCCCTCTCCATCAGGACGAGCTTTGCGCCGACGGCCTTGGCGATTTGTTCGAGCTCCTTTTTACGGAGATGGTTGGCGTAGAAATCGATGGCCACGCCCGACACGGCCACGAGCTTAAATCGGGGCTTCTTCTCCCCCTCGCCGACCTTTCCGCGCTCACGGTAAAAAATTTTACCCGGCATGTTCGTCACCTCCCGTGGGATTTCCGGCTACGTTTTTCCCAGAGAGTGTACCACAACCCGTCGCTGGAGGGTAGCACGGGAACGACCGCCCTGTGGCCCAGGAGGCGCGGCCTCAGCCACCCCTTCGTGTCCACCCGGTCCTCGGGCCTCGGGGAGACGGCGTCGCGGTCCATGGAGACGACGGACATGCCGCGCCCCTCGAGTTCGGCGACGGTGACGATGCCCGGCAGTTCCCTCAGGCGGGCAAATTCGATGAAGCGCCCGCTCCAGCCCGACGCCGTGAGGCCCACGGCGGCCGCCGCCCCGATGATCCCGTCGTTCGTGCCCCCGTGGCCGGAGAGATGGAATCCGCCGGTCGCCTTCAGGGCCTCCGCCTGGGAAACCACCCGTTCCGTGCACTGCCGGCCGAACTCCATGAGGGGATCGAAGGCGCCGTTCTCGCCCCAGGCGATGCACAGCCCCGGGTCGCTTCCCGTCAGAGATTCTTTTTCAATGTGGCCGACGGCCCTTTCCCGCAGCGTATCCAGAATCGCGATGTCGGGCGCCTCCACGATGAGGCAGGCCGCGCTGTTGTGCGATGTGTAAGGGATCCGGTCGTCGACGAGCAACTGCTGACGTACGACGCCCCGCAGACTGCAGCCCGCGGGGAGCTGCTTCTCGAACCGGCGCGCCAGCTTGCCCGTTCCGACGTCGGCATCGATATTGTCGGTGTCGTCAAATCCGATGTAGACTTTCATGGGTTGGTTGTTGACCTCCAAAGAATGATTACGCTTTGCTCAAGCGCCGCTCTTCCGGATGACGTGGATGGCCGTGGCCTTCACGGACGCGGCGATCTCGTCGCCCTCCTTCAGCGACAGATCCTCGAGGGCGTGCGTCGTGACATAGGCCACAAGCGCAAACCCGCAGGCAATCTCGACCTTGTGAAAGAGGCCCAGCGGGACGATCCGGCCGATCCGCCCGCGAAAGGCGTTTCGGGCGCTGGTCTTCACGGTCCCGTCGGGAATGGCCAGCGTGACATTTTCGGGGCGGATGCAGAGAACCACCTTTTCGCCGATGCGGCCCTTGCCCACCACCTCGATTTCCGAGCCGTTTACTCCGACGATCAGCGCCGTTTCGTTGGTGTCGCGGACTTCCCCTTCGAGGATCGTCTCCGTCCCCACGAAGGAGGCCACGAACTGGTCGACAGGCCGGTTCATGACGACGGCGGGACGGTCGATCTGCGCGATCCGGCCCCCCTCCATGACGGCGATGCGGTCCGAGAGGCGGAGGGCCTCGTTACGGTCATGGGTGGCCATGATCGTGGTGGTCTTCGTCTCGGCCAGCACCTTTTCCAGGTCCGACACGATCGACTCCCGCGTGGGCGGGTCGAGCGCGGCAAAGGGCTCGTCGAGAAAGAGGATCTCCGGCGAGATGGCAAAGGCCCGGGCGAGACTCGTCCTCTGGGCCTCCCCGCCCGAGAGGGTCCGGGCCGAGCGATCCCGGAGGTGGGCGATGCCGAAACGCTCCAGCTGGGGTTCCACGATGCGCCGGGCCTCCGAGGCCCCGACGCCTCTGATTTTGAGGCCCGACATAACGTTGCCGATCACCGTCGTGTCGAAGAGCAGGGGTTCCTGAAAGACCATGGCAAGCTTGCGCCTGTATTCCAGGACGCGCTGACCGGCGCCCACCGTCTGGCCCCGGAAGAGAATCTCACCCGCCGAAGGCTTCATGAGGTAGGAGAGCGCCTGCAGCAGCGTCGTCTTGCCCGCCCCGTTGGGCCCGATGAGGGAAAGCGTCTCCCCCTCGAAGATCTCCATGTCGAGGACGTCCACCAGCAGGCTCCCCCCGCGGATCACTTTCAGGTTCTTTGCCTCCAGGATCGTCGTCATCGCGGCCTCTCCCTCTGCTGGACGGTTGTGAGGACGAGATTGATGGCGTAGGCGAAGAGAAGCAGGATGATGCCCAGGGCGATGGCGATATCGAAGTTGCCGCGGCTCGTTTCCATGACGGTGGCCGTGGTGAGAACGCGGGTGTAGCCCTTGATGTTGCCGCCCACCATGATCGAGGCGCCGACCTCGGAGATGACGCCGCCGAAGCCGGCCATGACGGCTGCCAGCAGGGGGAGCCGTGCCTCGCGGATGAGGATCCGGACCATCTGCAGGCGGGTGGCCCCCAGGGCGAGGATCTGCAGGCGCATCTTCCGGGGCAGCTGCTGCATGGCCGCCAGCGAGATCCCCGTCACGATGGGCGTCGCGATGATGGCCTGGGCGAGGATCATGGCCGCCGGCGTGTAGAGGATTTCCAGGAACCCCAGCGGTCCGTTTCGCCACAAAAAGATCGTGACGAAGAGCCCCACCACCACGGGGGGCAGGGCCATCCCCGTGTTGATGAGGCTCACCACGAACTTGCGCCCCGGGAACTGCGTGAGGGCCACCACGGTCCCCACGGACATCCCGAAGAACAGGCTGATGAATGTCGCCGTGCCCGAGACCTTCAGGGAAAACCAGGTGATCCCCAGGACCTCGGGGTCGAAGGTGACGAGCAGGATGAAGGCCTTAAGGATGCCTTCAAGGATGATATCCATTTAGATGCCCAGGGCTTCCTCCTTCTTGCCGGCATCGGGGAAGAAAAGCGGCGAGCCGAACTTCTCGACGCCGAAGGTCTTTATCACGGCCTGGGCTTCCTTGGAAACCATGAAATCGGCGAAGGCCTTGCCGCCCGCGAAGTTGGCCTTGGTCCACTTCTTGGGGTTCACCTCGATGACGTGGTAGACGTTGAGCAGGATCCCGTCACCCTCGACGAGGATATCGAGGCCGAGCCCCTTCTTGAGGGCCAGGTAGGTCCCTCGGTCGGCCAACGTGTAGGTCTTCTTCTCCGCCGCCACAGCCAGGGTCTGGCCCATGCCGAGCCCCGTCTGCTGGTACCACTTCTCTCCCTCGTATTTCACGCCGGCGGCCTTCCAGATGTCCATTTCCTTCACGTGGGTCCCCGATTTGTCGCCGCGGGACATGAAGATGCTGCCCGAGGCCGCGATCTTCTTGAAGGCGTCGGTTGCCTTTTTCGTTCCCTTGATCCTGGCCGGGTCACTCGGCGGGCCGACGATGATGAAATCGTTGTGCATGACGATTCGGCGCTCCACGCCGTTGCCGTCTGCCATGAACTTCTTCTCTGCCGCAGGCGAGTGGACGAGCAGCACATCGGCCTCGCCCTTGGCGCCCATGGCCATGGCCTGGCCGGAGCCCACGGCGATCGTTTTCACGAAGTAGCCCGTCTTCTTCTCGAACATGGGGATCAGGACGTCGAGAAGCCCCGAGTCCTGGGTGCTGGTCGTCGTGGCGAGGATGACATTTTTCTGCGCCGGCTGCGCCGCTGCCGTAACCGGGAGCGCAACGAGGGAAGCCAGCAACACGGACAGGAACCATGAGGCGAAAAATCTTTTCATATCGACACTCCTTTTACGTAATCTTTCATTCTTTTCCGCTCTTCCTTACTTCTTCTTTTGGGCGGCCTGCCACTCCTTCGAGTTGGCGAAGAAGAGGGGGGCGCCGTACTTGTCCTTGCCGAAATCGGCGATGATCTTCTGTCCCTTCGCCGGGTCGGTGAGCCATTTCACGAATTTCATCGCGTCATCGTGGTTCACGCGGGGGAACTTCTTCGGGTTCACGGGGATGAGAGAGATGTAATTCAGCAGGGCCTCGTCCTTCTCCACGAGGATGACGAGCTTGATCTCCTTCTTCAGCGAGAGATAGGTGGCCCGGTCCATGAACACATAAGCCCCCTTCTCGTCGGCAAAGCGGGTGGTCGGCGCATTGCCCAGGGTTCCCTTCTCGTAGGTGACGTACCAGGGGCCGGCGGGCTTGATCCCGGCCTTCGCCCAGATGTCCATCTCGGCGACGTGGGTCCCCGACTTGTCGCCGCGGGTGATGAAGAGGGCCTTCTTCGCGGCGATCGCCTTCAGGGCCTCGGCGCCCGTCTTCATGCCCTTGATCCCGGCGGGGTCGGCGGCCGGGCCGAGGATGACGAAGTCGTTGTACATCAGGGGGATCCGCTCGGTGCCGTATCCGTCGGCGATGAACTTCTCCTCCAGGGCCTTGGCGTGGGCCATGACGAGATCGACGTTGCCCTTTTCGCCGATCTTCAGGGCGGCTCCGGTCCCGGCGCCCACGTGGCGGACCCGGATGCCGGTCTCCTTCTCGAATTGGTCCTCCAGCGCCGCCACGATCCCCGAGTCGATGGGGCCGATGGTGCTGGCCATGAAGACAAAGCCGCCCTTCTGTGCCCAGCAAAGTCCGGGCACGAGGAGCAGGACGCTCAACAACACCGGTAACAGACCCTTTTTCATCGCGTTCCTCCTTCTTCAGATATTGGAATAGAGAATCTTCCCCGAATCCTCGAACCCGTAACCTCCCAGCTTCTCGAAACGCCCCCGGAACCCGTGGGATCGCAGGATTTCCATGAGGGCCTGGATGCCTTTATGGAAGTAGGTCGACTGCCCCAGGGCCATGTCGAAGTCCTCGCGGGTCACGGGGATAAAGTGAAGCCCCATGAGCCGCGAGACGGCCACCGTGGCCAGCCCCGCGTCGGCATCGCCCGAAAGAATGGAAAGGCCCACCTCGATGTGGGTGAAGACCTCGCGGTCATAGCCCGCGATGTTCACGGCCGGAATGCGCCGCTTATCCAACTCGCAGTCGAGCAGAATCCTCGTGCCCGATCCGGCCTGGCGGTTGACGAACCGGATGCCGGGGGCGGCAAGGTCTTCGAACCTTTTTATTCCTTTCGGGTTTCCCGGCGCCGCGACGATTCCGATCTCCCGGCGGAACAGATGGACCAGGACGGTTTTCGCCCCGGGCAGGTATTTCGGGATGAACGGGGTGTTGTAGCGTCCCGTTTCCGGGTCGAGCAGATGCGTCCATGCGATGTCCGTGTGCCCTGCACCGAGGGCTTTCAGCCCGTCCGTGCTCCCCGTGTTGGCGCAGAAAAAGTAGAGATCGGGGTGCGACTTCCGCAGGCCCGTGAGAAGAAAGTCCAGAACCGGATCGTTGCTCCCCGAGGCCAGAAGAGCCCCCTCGACGGTTCGGCTCTTCTCCCGCGCCTGCTTGAGGCCGCTTCGCGCGCTTTCCTCGACCCACTCATCAATGAGTTTTCTCGGGAAGACCCACTTGCCCGTGAGCCGGGTCCCGGGGATGCGCCCCGCCTTGACAAGGGCGTAGACCTGCTTCTCGTTGATGCCCAGGTAGGCGGCGACTTCCTTTGTGCTCATCATCTCGTCGGGCATGGTGACCTCCAGGCAGAGAATGATAATTAAAAAAATGACAAATAGCAACAATAAATGACAAATAATGACATGCCGAGCCCATTTGTTGCGGCTTGACGCCTTCCTGCCCGGGGGTGTAATCTGTGAGCGTTTTTCAGGTGCAGGTCCATGAAGGGAAAGAGATGCGTCGGTATGTGATCGTGGGCTGCGGTGCGGCGGGCAATGCCGCTGCCGAGACAATCCGCAAGCTTGACCCGGAATCGGAGATCCGGATGTTCACCCGCGAGGGCTGTTTTTACTATTACCGGCCCGCGCTGCCCGAGTACCTTGCAGGGGAAAAGAACCTGAAGGGTTTTACCCTGCACGATGCGGCCTGGTACGAGAGGAACCGGATCGAGGTCCACCTTTCGACGGAGATCACCGATGTCCGTCCCGCTGAGAAAATCGTCGCGGCCTCCGATGGGAAACCCTACGCCTATGACCGGCTCCTGCTGGCCACGGGCAGCCGCGCCGTCATTCCCAGGATGCCGGGAAACGACCTCAAAGGGGTTTTCACCCTGCACGCCGCAGCCGATGCCGAGGCCATGATCCGGTGGGCTGGGAAGGCGAAGAGCCTCGTCGTCATCGGCGGGGGGATCCTCGGGATCGAGGCGGGCAACGGGCTTCGCAGGAGGGGGCTGCAGGTGGCCGTCGTGGGGCGCAACAAGCGCCTGCTGCCGAAGCAGATGGATGCCGCAGGCGCCGTCTTTCTGCAGAGGCGTCTCGAGGAGATGGGCTTTTCGTTTCATCTCGGCGTCACCCCGCGGGAGATCGCTCGTCTGGACGGGCGCCTCGCCGTCCGTCTCGAGGACGGCAGCACCCTGGAGACGGACATGGTGCTCCTTTCGGCAGGCGCCGCCCCGGACCTTTCCCTGGCCCGCACGCTGGGCCTGAAGATCGGGAAGGCCGTGCAGGTCGACGACCGGCTCCGGACGAGCATCGAGGACCTCTACGCCGCAGGCGACCTGGTCGAGCACCGGGGCGTCTACTACGGCACTTGGCCCGCCGCCATGGCCCAGGGCCGTGCGGCGGGGGCCAATATGGCGGGCAGAGAGACGGCCTACGAGGGAACGTTGCGGTCGCACCGCCTCAAGGTCGCCGGGATCGATCTCGTCTCCATGGGCGATATCGACGCAGAGGGCGAGGACGAGTGCGTCGTTCTCTCCGACGACGAAAAATGCGTCTACCGCAAGCTCGTGATCGAGAACCACACCGTGGCCGGGGCCATCCTCCTGGGCGATTTACGCGGCGAGAAAACGATCCAGGCCGCCGTGGAGGGTCACAGGGACATCGCCGCGGTGAGGGAGACCATGGAGCGCGAAGGGTTCGACCTCTCGAAGTTCGAATGACCCCCTTTTTTCGCCGTGGAAAATTTTCCGGATCCGGAGTAAAACCAATCACCCCCGGGATTTCCTTCCGGGGGTTTGCATTGCAGCCCCGAAAAAAACGCAGATGGAGAGAACCATGAAGGAACAGCAACCGTACCCCCGGACTTTCCGGGGGGCCTCGCGATACGTCCTCGACGAGGAACTTGCCAAGATCGTCAACGTCTCCATGGCCCTGGAGATGCCGCTTCTTCTCAAGGGCGAGCCCGGAACGGGCAAGACGATGCTGGCGTACGCCATTGCCGAGAGCCTCGGCATGCCGCTCATCACCCTCAACGTCAAGTCGAGCATGAAGCTCGTCGACGCCCTCTACCAGTACGACACGCTGACCCGCCTCAACGACAGCCGCTTCGGCGACTCGAAGCGTGACGTGAGCGACATCGAGGCCTACATCCGGATGGGCAAGATCGGCCAGTCCTTCGTCGCCGACGAGAAGACGGTGTTGCTCATCGACGAGATCGACAAGGCCGACACGGACTTCCAGGACGACATGCTCGACGTGCTCGACCAGATGTCCTTCGACATCATCGAGATCGACAAGACGGTGAAGGCGAAGAACCGCCCCGTCGTGATCATCACCTCCAACGCCAAGAAGGATCTCTCGGATCCCTTCCTGGGGCGGTGCAACTTTCACCACATCGCCTTCCCCGAGCCGGAGATGATGCGCCGCATCGTGGAGGTGCACTTCCCAAAGCTCAGCGAGGACGTGGCGCAGGCGTGCATCCAGACCTTTTACCGGCTGCGGGAGATCGGGGGGGTCGAAAAGAAGCCGGCCACGCGGGAGCTCATCAACTGGATCCGGGCCCTTCGGTCGGACCCCGATTTCAGGCCGGCCCTTCTCCAGCGGGGAGAGGTCCCCTACCTGGGGGTCCTCTACAAGAAGAGCAGCGATTTGACCCTTGCCGCCAGGGCCGTTGCCCGGCTTCGACGCCAATGAATCGTGGTTCATGACCGCGGCAGGGATCGGAAGTTATCTTTTCCCGATGCCTTAAGCCGTCTGCCTTACGCCGGTTAACGAGATGTTCATTCAATTCTTTTACACCCTGCGCGACAGGGGCGTCCCCGTGACGCCCACGTCCTACCTGCGCCTGCAGAAGGCACTCTCCGTTGGACTCGTCACCTCGCTCGAGGACTTTTACACCGTCGCCCGGGCTCTGCTGGTGAAAAGCGAGCGATACTTCGATCTCTACGACCAGGTCTTCCTGCACCACTTCCGCGGCGTCGAGCTGAAGGACCCCGAAACCCACGAACTGACCGACATCGCGAAGGCCCTGCTCGAGGAGTGGCTGAAGGACCCGGCCGCGGTGGCGGCGGCCTTCGGGGCGGATGTAAAAAAATTGAAGAAGATGACTCCCGAGGAGCTCATCCGGTATTTTTTGGACCGGCTCAAGGAGCAGACGGAGGCCCACCACGGGGGCAACCGCTGGATCGGCACGCGGGGCACTTCCCCTGTGGGCCACTCGGGACATCACCCGGAGGGGATGCGCGTGGGCGGTGTTTCGCGCAACAAGTCTGCCGTCAAGGTGGCCATGGATAGGCGCTACCGCGACTACTCCCAGGAAGGGCCCCTTACGCAGGCCCAGCTGGGCGAGGCCCTCAAGAGGCTGCGCCGGATGGTGCCCGCCGGCCCCAAGGACCTCGTCAACGTGGACAAGACGATCCGCGAGACGATGCGAAACGCGGGAGAGATCGAGATCGTCTTCGACCGCAGGCTCACGGACCGCCTCAAGGTGATCCTCATGATCGACAACGGAGGCTGGTCCATGGAGCCCTACGTGGATCTCGTCCAGACCCTCTTCAGCTACGCCCGCTCGCAGTTCAAGGACCTGCGGACCTACTACTTCCACAACTCCGTCTACGACGTCGTCTGGCAGGATGCCCAGCGCTTCTACCGGCCCGAGCGCCTCGACGACTTCGCCCTGCGCGACCCCGAGACGCGGCTCATCCTCCTGGGCGATGCCAGCATGTCGCCCTACGAGCTCATGTACGCAGGCGGCGCCATCGACTACACGCAGCGCAGCACCCGCCCGAGCATCGACCGGCTCAAGTTCCTCGCGAGCCTCTTCCGCCATGCCGTCTGGCTCAACCCCGCCCCGCTCCGGGAGTGGGACCGCGTGCGCACGATCGGCATCATCCGCCAGGTCTTCCCCATGTACGAACTCACCCTGGACGGCCTCGAGGCGGCGGTGAGGCGCCTCGCGGCGAAGACGTAGCGTCCGGCGGAAAGGGCCCGGGTGCAGCCGCGGAAATAAAGCCCCCCGGGCCGCTTCCTTCGAGTTGCGGTCTTGACATCGGGGCCGTCTTTTCTATGATTGGATTCAGGGAAGATCTTCACGGGTGACGGGCGCCATGGCCCCGAGAAAGAAAAATTACTACCGCGTTCTGGGGGTCTCACCGAAAGAGGGAGAGGCCGCCATCCGCAAAGCGTACCGCGAAAAGGCCAAGATGCTCCACCCCGACCGGGCCGGGCGGGATTCCACGGCCCGATTCCAGGAGATCGCCGAGGCCTACGAGGTGCTCTCCCGCCCCGACAGGAGGGAGGAATACGATCGCGCCCTGGAGGCGGTGCGGGAAGAGAACCGGCAGAGGGCCCCGGGGGCGGGGCGCCGGGTCCGGCCGGAGCCTCTCGTGCCCGAGCGGCGGCACGGCCGCTTCTCGGGACCCGGGTTTCGAGTGCCGCCCGGCGAGCGTCTCGGGGGGTTCTGGGAAGACGGTCTTGCGGGCGGCGGCATCCAGGGATCCCGGGAGTTCGAAGTCCACCTGAGCCGGCATGAGGCTCAGCCGGGTTCCGTCATCGAGATCGACCTTCCCCGGTCCGCCGCGTGCCGTTTCTGCGGGGGATCCGGCAGGGACTGGCTGTTTCCCTGCATGGCCTGCCTGGGGGGCGGCTTCGAATCATCGCCCGTGCGCCTCTTCCTCCGGGTTACGGGCATCGTCCGCGACGGCGCATCGGTGGAAATCTCCCCTGCGCCGGGGGGCTTCGAATCGGGGACGATCCGCCTCAGGTTTCGGGTGGCATGAAAAAAGGGCCCCGGCGACTTCGCGCCGGGGCCCCTTCGAGCAGGATGGGGATGAACCGCCGGTGCGCTAGTGGGCCGTCCTGACGGGGATTTTCTTGTGCTGCCTCCGCGCCTCTTCCGTCTTCGGAAGCGTCACGGTCAGCACCCCGCCCTTGAACTCGGCCCGGACCTTCTGCTCGTCAACCCCTTCCTCGGGGAGGGGAATGACTCGGCGGAAGGACCCGAAGCGCCTCTCGGAATGCCAGTAGTTCTTCCCTTTCTCCTCCTTCTCTTCCTTCTTCTCTCCCGACAGGATCAGCGAATTCCTCTCGAGAGTGATGTTGACGTCCTTCTCGGTGAGCCCCGGAAGCTCAGCGGTGACGACCATCTCGCTGCCGGTCTCCGAGACGTCGATCTCGGGCCAGAACACCCCGGGCCACTCCTCACGGGCGACCCTCGCGGGTGTCATGGCGAAATCCCGGAAGAAGGAATCGAAGAGATCATTCACTCTCTGCTGCAGGGGGAAAAAAGGAGACCCATCCCCCCTCCTTACCGGCACGCTGCCGGTGCGGTTCCAGGGAATCAAATCTCGCAGTGTCATGATGCAACCCTCCGTTTCGCTTTAGGCTGTCTTGACGGGGATCTTCTTGGCACGGGCGGCCTCCGTCTTGGGGAGGACCAGCCGCAGAACCCCGTTTTTCAAGGTCGCCTCGATCCGATCCGGGTCGATCTCGTCGGACAGGGTGAAGGAGCGCTCGAAATCGCCGATCTCGTACTCCTCGTAGGCGAGCTTGCGGTCCTTCACGGATACCGGTTCGATCTCGCCCAGAACGGTGAGAACGCTTTTTTCCAGCGTCACATGGACGTTCTTCTCATCCACGCCGGGCATATCGGCCGTCAGCAGAATCGCATCCTTCGACTCGACGATGTCCACGGGTGGGATGAAGATCTTCCGATCCCGCGTATGCTCGACCCCTGCCGGGGATTGCGCTCGGACTGCCTGGATTTCGTGTGCCATCGTGCTCACCTCCTCACGTTGTCTTGATCGGGATCCTCTTGGGCATTTCATCCCGGTGGCGCGGCAGCCGGATGCTCAGGATCCCCCTCTCGAACGAAGCTTCGATCCCGCTCTCATCGACGCGGAAGGGCAATTTGACGGTTCTCACGAATTGCCCGTGACGCCTCTCCTGCCGGTGGTACGCCTCTCCCTCCTTCAGGGGTTCGGCGTCCCTGACGCCGGCAATCGTCAACATGTCGCCCCGGACGGAAAGATCGATCTTGTCCGGATCGACGCCGGGCAACTCCGTCGTCACGACCGCGTCGCCTTCGCCTTCCCAGATGTTCACGGCCGGGAAGCTCCGCGCGTAGGTCGGGCTCAGCCCGGAAAAGAGACGATCCATCTCCTGCTGCAGGCGATCCATCTCGCGCCACAGGTCTGAAGACAATCCCGTGCTTCTGAATTCGGGCCAGAACATAGATCCAACCTCCTTTCACGAAATGATGCTCTTCAGCTTTTTGTGTTTGTTTTCCTGCAGGGCATATCGACAGTCGGTTCAGCTCAACATGCCGATATTGTTGAGTAATGCCGGATTTCGATCCTAATATTAATCACGGATGGGCTCTTGTCAAGACCCCCCGGGAACGCCGCGGTTCCCTGGGACGGCGCGGGTCGGGAGATGGACGGCCGGCCCTAGGGGCGGGACCGTTTCGCTCTTGCCGGACGTCGCCCCTTTCGCTCCACCCTGCTGACCACGGTGAGCTGGTCCTCCGTCTGCTCCGAGGTGGGCCCCTTCAGGTGGAGGCTGTAGCGGCTCAGCAGCCAGATCTCGGGCAGGATCTCCGAGACCAGTTCCCCGTTGTCGAAGATCCGGACAATCGAGCTTTCGGAGACGACGACGGCGATGGCGTTGGTGAGTTTCGTGATCGCCGCGGCGGCCATGTGGCGGCTCCCCAGGCCGAGCGGCAGCGATACGCCGCTGCCGGGGGCGTCGATGTACCGGCAGGCGGATAGAACGACCCCCTCGTCCGATACGACGAAGGCGCCGTCGAGCTGGGCCAGCTCCTTGATCGTCTCGCGGAGATCGGGATCGTCCAGATGGCGCTTGCTCTTGGGATGGCCCTGCAGGGGGTCGAGGATGAGACAGCGGGAGTGTTCGAGGACCGCCTCGGAATCGGAAATGACGAACATCGTTCCCACCTTCCTGCCCTCGCGTCCCTCCCGGGCGATCTCCACGGCCAGGAGGATGACCGTCTCCAGCGTCCTGTTGTTGATCCCGCGGGCGTCCGTCAAAATGTCCTGCAAGAGGTGGCTCGGCGCCGAGGGGATGCCTTTGCCCTGAAGCGGGGGGGCTTTTTCCCTTTTCATGGGAACCTCCCGGTGGGGTTGCTACTCGATGATCAGGAAAGGGTTGTGCTTCATTTCCGTGTCTTCGTGGGGGACGTTCTCGTATTCGGATCGGAACTCCTCCCACAGGGCTGCCAGCTCCTCCCGCAGCGCGGCCTGCAGGTCCCCGGTGAGTCCCGCGGTCTGGGCCGTCATGTCCTCGAGGAAAACGGCCCGGACGCGCTCCATCCGCCAGGGCGGCGCCGTCTCGCCCTCGCGCAGGGCCGCGAAAAGGGATCGCGCCTCGCCGGGCGTGATGGCCGAGAAACCGGGCCCGAGCCCCAGCCGCTTGCGGGCCCAGAAGGTGAAGAGCAGGTGCCGGCAGGTCAGGCCTTCGCGGGAGGCCGTTTCGCGGTCGAGGGGGAAACATTCCGTCAGGGCGTTCAGGAATCCGTCCAGGGCGATCAGCCTCATGAGCGACTTGCTCGCGCCCGAAAGGTCTTCGGCTCCGGAAAAATCCCGGTAGAGTTCCCCGTCCCGGAGCCCCGCATAGAGCCGCGGCCTCTGCAGAAGAAGCCCGGACAGCAGCTCACCGCGCTCCTCGCCCCAGAACGCGTTCTCGAAGCCCGCCTTGCGGAACCAGGCGATCCGTCGCCAGTTCTCGGCCACCCGCTTGAGCCGAAGGACGAACCCGAAGCCGACGCGAAAAACCGACTCCAGCGGGTTCTGCACGAGCAGGGCCGCCGCTGCCTCCCGGTCCCTGCCCGTCAGCTCTTCCAGGGCGATGTTGATGAACCCGGCAGCCTTGCGGGCCATCCCGACGAGCCCCTCGAGCTCGATCCGGGCGAGCCCCTCCACGACGGCGATCCGGTTTGCCAGCCCCGCGAACTCGAGGCGCAGACGGTCCAGGGCCAGGGGATCCGTCACACGGGCGATCGCCTCCCGGAGGCACCCCTCCTGCCCGCCCTCGTGGAGCGGCAGGAAGGGGATGAGGGCTGCCGGTTCGTCCCCGGTGGTCACGTCGACGACCGCCGCTTTCCCCTCGCGGATCAACGCCCCGGGGGAGAGGGGCGAGAAGATGGAGACGGCCTCCTCGAGGGGCAGAAAACCGCTCTCGGCGAGCCTCACGTTGCGCATCCGGTACATGCCTTCCTCCATCTCCGAGGGGACGGCGCTGGCGAGGCTGGAAATCAGCGTCTGGTAGGCGGGCAGGCTGGCCCCGGCGATGGCCCCCGTCAGCTCCCGCAGGAACGGCTCGGATTCCGGGTCGAGGGCGTTGAGGTACAGGACCCCGTCGTGGGTGAAGAACCCCTCGGGGATCTCGAATTCCCTGTCGTCTTCCTCCCGGACCATGACCTCGAGGCTCTTTTGAAGGACGAAGTAGAGCAGGGCGTTCCCCTCGCCCAGCAGCCACCGGAGCGTCCTGGGGCGGTCCGCTTCGAAGAGGCGCCGGAGCCAGGCCAGGGCCTCCGCGCCATGGATCTCGTCGCGGTTCCAGATCTCCAGGTCCAGCAGGTACTGCCACTGGTCGGGGCCGGCCAGCTCCAGCAGCGGAAGGCAGTCGTCCGCGCCGATCTTCTTTGCGATCCAGTAGAAGTCCCCGGCGGGCAGCTCCTCGACCAGCTTGCGGGGGTTTCGGTCCCGAAGGATGCGCTCCAGGATTTCCCTGCCGCCGAGACGGTCGAACTCGCGCAGCACAGCCGGGGGGCCGGAGGCGGGTTCGGCCATGCGGTTGTCCATCGGGTCGGTATCGGACGGACGCTTCATGATGGGGACCGGACTCTTCTCTTATCGTGAACGCTGCAGGCTCTGCATGTGGACTCAGGCGCCCTTGGGAACACGTCCTCTGCGGAGCGGCCTCGGGGCGAACTGCCTGAGCCCGCAGGGCGAGGGTTGCGTCGGCGGCGCACCGGGCTCAAGCGGTCGAAACGCGTCTTCCCGCGGGAAGAACTCGGTTTTTTCGTGATTGGGAAGAACCCCCGGGGAAGAACGGGCCTCCCCGGGGGACGGAACGCTGCTGTGGGGGTGGGGCCGTTGGGCTCTCTAGGCCGTAACGCCCTCTTCCCGTTCGGCCTTCTTGCCCACCATGGTGCGGGTCGTGATGAGCAGCGAGGCCACCGAGGCCGCGTTCTGCAGGGCGAGCCGGACCACCTTGGCCGGGTCGATGATGCCCGCCTTCGTCATGTCCACGTACTCGCCGCTGTCGGCGTCGAAGCCGAAGGCCCCCTTCTTCTCGCGGACCTTCTCCACGACGACGGATCCCTCGTAGCCGGCGTTCTTCGCGATCATCCTCAAGGGCTCCTCGATGGCCTTGCGGACGATCTCGATGCCGTAGCGGGCGTCGCCCTCGAGCGTCGCCCTGTCGAGGGCGCCCGAGCAGCGGATCAGAGCCACGCCGCCTCCAGGCACGATGCCTTCCTGGACGGCCGCGCGCGTCGCGTTCAGGGCGTCGTCGATGCGGGCCTTCTTCTCCTTCATCTCGATTTCCGTGGCGGCGCCCGCCTTGATGATCGCGACCCCGCTGGTGAGCTTGGCGAGCCGCTCCATGGCCTTCTCGCGGTCGTAGTCCAGCTGGATGATCTCGATCTCCTTTTTGAGCTGCCGGACGCGCTCCTCGATGTCGGCCTTCTTCCCCGCCCCGTCGATGAAGGTCGTGTTGTCCTTGTCGATGACGATACGGCGCGCCCGCCCGAGGTCCTTCACGGTCGCCGATTCGAGCTTGATGCCCATCTCCTCGGAGATCACCTTGCCGCCGGTGACGACGGCGATGTCCTGCAGGGCGCCCTTGCGGCGGTCCCCGAAGTAGGGTGCCTTGATGGCGGCGCACTTGAGAACGCCGCGGACCTTGTTCACGACGAGCGTCGCCAGGGCCTCGCCCTCCACGTCCTCGGCTACGATCATGAGGGGCTTGCCGGTCTTCGCTACCTGCTCGAGCAGCGGCAGGATCTCCTGCATGTTGCTGATCTTCTTGTCCGTGATCAGGATGAGGGCGTCCTCCAGGACGGCCTCCATCTTCTCGGCGTTGGTGACGAAGTAGGGCGAGATGAATCCCCGGTCGAACTTCATGCCCTCGACGTAATCGAGCACCGTCTCGAGCGTCTTGTTGTCCTCGACGGTGATGACGCCCTGCTTGCCGACCTTGTCCATGGCATCGGAGATGATCGTGCCGATCTCGGTGTCGTTGTTGGCCGAGATCGTCCCCACCTGGGTGATCTCCTGCTTGTCCTTGACGGGCTTGGCGATCTTTTCGAGTTCCTCCACGATCAGCTCGACGCCCCTGTCGATCCCTTTCTTCAGCTCCATGGGGTTGATGCCCGCCGCCACGAGCTTGGCCCCCTCGCGGAAGATCGCCTGGGCGAGGATGGTCGCCGTCGTCGTGCCGTCGCCGGCCTGGTCCGAGGTCTTGGAGGCGACTTCCTTGACCATCTGGGCGCCCATGTTCTCGAAGATGTCCTCCATCTCGATCTCCTTGGCCACCGTGACCCCGTCCTTCGTCACCGTGGGGGCCCCCCATTTCTTCTCAAGGACCACATTGCGGCCCCGAGGCCCCAGGGTTACCTTGACGGCATCCGCCAAGGTGTTGACTCCCTTGGCGATTTTCTCCCTCGCGGTTGCGTCGTACAGGATTTCCTTCGCTGGCATGATCGAGTCCTCCTCCGGTTGCTTCTATGCATGATGATGTGAAAAGACAGGTGCGAATGAACCGAGCCGCGCTAAAATTAATGCCGCCTTTCCGATTGTCAAGGGCGAGCCGGCCGGGAGTCCTATCTTTTTCTCCACCGCTCGACCCGTTCGAAGGCGTCTTCGACGGCTTTCTGGAGCATGTCGAATTCGACGGGCTTGATGAAAAAGTCGTCGAAGCCCGCCTCCCGGCACTCCTCGACCTCGAAGAGGCCGGCCCACCCCGTGATGGCAAAGAGGATGGCCAGCGGCTTTTCCTTGCGGATCCGGCGGCCCAGTTCGAGCCCGTTGGTTCCGAAGAGCCGCAGATCCAGGAAGATCACGTCGACTTCCCGATCGTTGAGGATCTCGATGGCGTTGTCGGCGCCCTCCGCCGTCAGGACCCGGTAGCCGGAGGCCCCGAAGAAATCCTTGAAGATCTCCCGGACGGTCACCTCGTCGTCCACGATCAGCATCGTCTTTTCCACGGACGGCCATCCTTGTCGGTGCCGGGGGAAGCTTGCCGACCCCCCGCTGCTTTCAAAACGCCACTTTTTATTACATCTGCCCGCGAAATCCCAGCGAAATTTTATCCGAGGGCCTCGATTTCTTCTATCTTGCCCTGCAGGCGCTTCGGCGATACGGGATAGGGGGTCTTGATTCCTTGGGCGAAGAGAGACACCCGGTACTCCTCCACCATCCAGCGGAACTCATCTACGGCCCTGGCCTTCTCGGGCGAAGCCCCGGGGGCGAGAGCCTTCAGGAATTCGTCGAGCCTCTCCTCGAAGGGACGGATTTCGGCGGCACGCGCCCGGTCCCTGTCGAGGTGCACGGCCCCCCGTTCGGCTCGCACCTGCAGGGCCTTGAGATAGCGGGCAAGCTGAGGAAGGCGCTCCCGGTCGTAGTGCTCCAGGAACGAGGCGGGCAGCAGCCGTTCGAGTTCGCCCCGCATCCGCCCGAGGAAGCCGAGCACCGTCCGGTTCGTGAGGTTGGCCGCCTCGAGGCCGGCGAGGGCACGGCGCGCCTCGTGATAGGCGCGCAGGACCGGCTCCACCTCGTCGAGCAGTTCCCGGGGCGCCTTCAGCAGCTCCCGCCCGAGGGTCCGGGCATAATCCTCGAAGGCCTTGCGCGTGCGGAAGCCCTTCTCCAGGAGCCGGCGCGTCAGCCCCCGGCAAAGACTGTCCTCCAGCGCACCGGGCCCCCCGAAATAGGCGGACCAGACCCTCATTTCCCCTCGCAGGGTAAGGTAGCGTCGCATCGTTTCCAGGTCCTTTTTGAAACGCAGGGTCAACAGGGCCCGGATACCGGCCCGGTGAGCCGACTCGGCTTCCTGGCGGTTTCTCAGCAATCTCAGGTCGACGGCATCGCCCGATGCAACGAGGGCCGGGTAGGCAACCCCCTCGAGCGCGTTTTGCGGATCCAGAGGGATTTCCTCGGGGATTTCCTCGGGCAGCCCCGGCGCCTCCCAGTTCCTGATTCCCGTGCGCTCCCAGGCGGCCCTGGCTCGGTTGATGGCCCGGGACTCCTCCTCTGCCAGCCGGTCTTTTCTGAGGGATTCGAGATCCCGCGTCGAGCGGAGCTCCTTTCCCTTTGCGTCCACGACGGCATAACGAAGCTTCAGGTGATCGGGGAGCCCCTCCAGGTCCCATGCCGGGGGGGGCAC
>Ga0067045_1028252_pt1 | contig 38238 bp, 66 predicted proteins | sample TerdegcTABiofilm_FD_59184 | JGI IMG/M metagenome (GOLD analysis project Ga0067045, IMG submission 59184) | Combined Assembly of (Gp0054472, Gp0054536) Wastewater bioreactor microbial communities from Singapore -Terephthalate degrading... | reverse complement strand
GAAAGGCAGGGAGGAATAAAGCTAAGGGTCACAATTTTACATGTATGATACAACTTTAAACTAAAAAGTTTGAGTTTAGAGGAGGGTATATTCCAAATTCACCCCACGCAGAAAGTTAAAGAGTCTATCAAGGATTGAAGTAAAAACGGTAAATTGTATAACAATATCAAAATATTTGTCAGGGTATGGAAGTACTGAAGCATCTCCTAATGTGAAATTGACAGAAGGATGTAGACTTTTTGCTTCTGTAATTCTGTCCTCAAGAAGGTCTATTCCAAATAAATTTTCAGGAGTTGCACCATATCGGATTAAATTTATAAGTTCTCTCCCACCCCCACATCCAACATCAAGTATTCTTTTATCCTTAAGAGAAGTAATTCCTTCTCTTTTAAGAATGCTTATTAATTCCCATTCTCTACGTTGAAATATAAAAAGATTAGCTATATCAAAAATAGAATATCTACTAGATGGAACAGCCTCTTTTCTTCTTTTATAAACATTTCTTATACGCTCTATCTCTCTTCCATCCGTCATATTATCACCTCTAGAAACTTCCTTGCCAAAACTTTATAATCATGGTTTTTAATAACATACTCTTTCCCCCTTAGTCCCATAGCTACCCTTTCTTCTTCTGACATATTTATAAGCTTTTTAATAGCCTCTGCAATGGCAATAGGGTCTTCTGGAGGAATAGATATACCACAATTACTTTCTGCTACCAAATCATTTCCTGCTTCTACTGCATGTATAATAGGCTTTCCTGCCATCATGTAATCAAAAAGTTTATTTGGACTTATTCCAAAACGGAATAAAGAGCTTCTCCTTAGACTAATGTATAAAACATCTATTTTACTTAATAATTCAGGAATGGATTTTTTAGGTACAGGTGGTAAAAAAACTATATTATCTAGTTTATTCTCTTTTACATATCTTTGTAGCTTCTCTTTTTCAGGACCCTGTCCAACAAGAATAAGTACAACTGGTAATTCTTTAAGATACTTTGCAGATTCTACAAAATAATCAAGGGCATTTGCTACCCCAAAAGAACCAGCATAACCCACAAGAAATTTTCCTTCACTCTTTAATTTCTCAATAATATTCTTATGCTCGTCTGGTAATGGAGCACTAAGAGACTGCCATTCTTCTATATCAATGCCATTAGGAATATGAACAAATTTTGTAGGGTCTAATCCTCTACTTACCATATAATCTAAGGCTTTCGGCAAAATAGAGACAACTTTATCACACTTTTTATAGGCAAAATCTTCTGCTATTTGAAGAATTACTATAAATGGATGCCATCTAGGCATTCCGCCAAGCTCTATTGGAGTTAGGGGCCATAGATCATGGACTTCAAAGATTAATTTTGCTTTTGAAAAACGAGCTATTAAATAAGCTGGATATATGTCTAAGGGATAGGTAGAAGAAGCAATAACCACATCGGGTTTAATTTCTTTTGTAAATTTCTTACTATTCTTTATTAGCTTCCATACAAAACTAAACATATTTATAGCTCTTTTAGCCCCATTTCCTTCGTATTTTGGGGTTTTTATCCAAACATATCTTATTCCATCAATCAACTCTTCTTTTATCTCACCATCGATCTCTGGGTTCTTACTCCTTACATGAGAAAAAGAAGAAGCAATTATTGTTACTTTATGTCCCCCTTTTACCCATTCTCTTGCTAAATAATATGGACGGTATTCCATTCCATATTTAGGAGATCCTGCATAATGGTTGATAAGTAAGATATTCATTGGTATGCTATTCTCTCCTTGAAAGCTCTCATCCCTTCCATAGCAACTGTCTGATGGTCCTGATGTAAGTCATTTGGGGACGGGATAAAAACCAAATCAGGATTAATTTCCCTTTTTATTTTTACCAACTCTTCTAATATCTCTTGTCTCACATAATTTAGTTTTCTAACCTGAAATTTATAGATAATAAGATTAGATGAAGGAATACCAAGTATCTTAGTAGCTTCCCTTACTTCTATCTCTAATATATTCCTAGGAAAACCCTCTGGGACAGAATCTTCCGCAGTTGAAAATGCAACATAATATACCTCTTTACCCTCTTCCAAAAATCTTACAATAGAACCTCCACATCCCAACTCTCCATCATCAGTATGCGGTGCAAGAACTAATATAGTTTTAAAATTAGTGTACATAAACTAACGATCTCCTTCGTTTAACAATTCTTTATATAATCTTAACAACTTTTCACTCTCTTTTTCCCAATTATACTTTTCCAACACAGCTTCTCTTCCATTCTCTCCCATTTTTTTTGCCTCTTCAGGATGTTCTATTATATATTTTATAGCATCTGCTATTTCCCTTGAATTTAATGGATCTACACATACACCACAATTATTCCCTTCAACAATTTCTCTCCAAAGGGGAAAGTTAGATGCAATAACAGGAAGTCCAACAGACATATACTCAAAAAGCTTATTAGGTTGACTGTTAATATGATTAGGTGAGGGTAAGAAAGTCACTACTCCAGCTTTAGATCTTGCCATGATTTCATAAACCTTTTCCCTTCCCACAAATCCATAATAATTTACCTTTTCCCAACCTTGCATGCCTCTAATTTCCTTTTCTAATTCAGTGCTTTCAAAATTTCCAGCAAGGTTCAGTCTTACATTATCTACAAATTCTAAAGCTTTCACCAATTCTTTAATTCCTCTTATTTCAGAGATCCCTCCAATATAGCATATTTCGTCTTTTTTATTATCCTGAATATTGTTTAGAAATTTCAATTCTTCTAATAATGGATAATTGTTCACATCAATAGTATTAGAATTTATCTCTAAAAATTTATTTCTAATTGATGGAGTTGCAGATACTATAGCATCAAAATATTTACAGACGTATTTTTCAAATAACATAAATAATCTTGATAATATTTTCAAAATGAACTTATTTAGATATGGCTTTGAGAGAAGTTGAAGAGGGACATCTTCATGTGAGTCAAAGATAACTTTTTTACCTAATATCTTAAGTATTAGTCCTATAAGAATTAATTCAGGGTCATGTAAATGGTAGATTCTTGCATCAAGTTTCAATGCTGATCTCAATGCTCTTAAAGGCTGCTTAATAATTCTTTCAAGCCTATTTTTAACCTTCGGCAAAGATATTATATGTACTCCATCAATAATTTTCTCTTTATCATGCTGAACTATAAGATAAACATCATAACCTGCTTTTGCTAATGTCTTACATTCTTTATGAAATATACGAACATCAAAAGGAGAGTGGACAGTTGTTATGTGACAGACTTTAGTCATTTTCCCCTCCTAGATTTTATTACAAATTCTTTATTTAACAAGTAAACACTCAAAATCATTAAAAATAAACCATAAGTTATCTGAGAAGTAATAAAGGAGGCATTAGTTAGAACATATAAATAATATCCAAAAAGGATAAATTGTTCGGACAATTTTAAGTTTTTAGTTAGATTTCTTAATATAACCAAAAATATTAGAAATACAGGTGGAAAAAGTAATAGCCCCAACGTGCCAAATCTACTAAAAGCATCTGCTAATAAACCTGAAGGAGCATTTCCATCTGACTCATAATAAAATCTTGATATTTGATTTCCCATGTCCTTTCTATTACCAATATTAATCCATCCATAATGTTCAATAGTATATAGGAAATGATAATATGCATTCACAGGAGGAGCATTAATAAACCTTCTTAAAGAATGATTTCCCAAATAACCAATAATACCTCCTGGTTTTATTTGAATAAACAGTATTAACAAAATAGAGAATAGGAAGAGAAATTTGTAAAAATCAAAAGTATCTTTCTTTCTTAAAAATAAATAACCTAAAATAAGAAAAGGGATAATAAATAATGAGCTTTTAATAGCCGAATGAAAAAAAACTTGTATACTAAAGAAAAGACCCATTATAAAAAACAAAATTTTAAAAAACCTCTTATTTGTTTTAAAAAAAGAATACATACATAGGGGGATGATAAAGTACTCTGAAAGGATAAGTATATATACACTTAATCCTGAAAAACTCTCCTTAAATTCAGATCTCACTTCATACAAGGAAGACTTATAATTCAAACGCAACTTAACTCCTAAATAGTTAACAAATAAAATGACAAATATAATTATCAGCAGAAGAAAATTCGAGTATTTGAATCTTACAAATTTACTTACTATTTCTTTCTTTATAAAGTTAGTATTCTTTAATAACCTCCAACCTAGCACTGTAAATAAAGTACTTATAGAAATAACTATAAGTAGAGTAGCATTAGAAAAAGATAAATAAATAAGCGGAAAGAAAACAATATATACACTTCCTAACAATATAAGGTCAGATATATTTCTAACATTATTGTCTAAAAATAGAGAAATCACTAAAATTATAGGTATAACCCAAATATATCTATATACTAATACATCGCTAAAATAATACCCGGGAATTCCATAAAAGATGTCCGAAAGATACATCAGATAAAGAGCCCAAGAAAAGATATATAAAAATGTTGAAAATAGCCTTATAAAAATTTTTGTAATCATAGTAGTTTTAAACTCAAAAGCCAGTATAAAAGTAAGACAAATATATAAAAAGCTACAAAATGCCAGTAAGTAAAGCTTTTCTCTCCATATAAAATATAATATAAACCCAGATTGTTACAAGATTTTTCCCAAGCTAAAAGTATTTTTTGAGCCTTATCAAGCAAAGTCTTATTATCGCCAAAATATCTCTTCTTAGTAAAGTTAATCAATTCAGTTAGTAAACCTTTATGAATTCTATGATACTTTAAATTAGCAGAAGTCTTTATTAAGTCATAATAAGACCACCCATTATTATAAAATTTTTCCAAATTAGAAAATATAGACTCTATCAACTTTCTTGAATATCCATTTTCCATATTTCTAAAACTTTCATAAGCTATAATTCCATAAGTAGCATAAATCATACCATTCAAAACATAAGGCAACCGATCATATTCTTTTACTTTAGGGTCAATATACTCCTCAATCCACGGTTTATCATTTAAAAAATTAAGACTGCCACCTTCCGAAATTAGGGAGATCGAAGACATATAAAGCTTATCAGCGGCATCTAAATACTTTACGTCTCTGCTAACATCATAAGCTCTTAATAATAAGAGCAATGAATAGGCATCAGTAAGACCCGAGTACCAAGGAGCTCTTAATAAATTATTAGGATAACCCTTATAAATCCAGTCAAAACTATAAACTAAGTGAAATTTTCCATTTATCTCCTTAATATTCTGCACTATCCAATCAGAAAGGGCAATAAAATTTTTTACTTTAAGGGGTTTTTCATTCCACAACTCTAAAGTTTCATTAAAATTCCAATGTAAACCATTGTATTTATGTCTTTCTTTATAAGAATTAGAATAAATAAGACCATAATGAACCACATAGAAAGGAGAAACAAACTTTTCATTGTATTTAGGAGAAATGCTATATGGGATACCACTTTCATCGAACTCTCTTAGAGTAAATTTTTTGTTTTTCAGTAAATTTCTAAATTTTGAATTAAATTGATCAATTTCATATGCAAATCTATTAAAAGTAAAAGATACTATAAAAAACCAAATAATAAAACCAATTAAAATTAATCCTCTCATCTATAAGTATCACTCTATTTAAAATTTACAAAAATTATTTTCAAATCTTCAAAGTTTACTATCTCTAAGATATCTCCTTTTACTACCATCGCATAGATCCCTTTCTCTGTAAGTGCTTCTACTGCGCTTTTATCCATACTTAATCCTGCATATATTGGCACTACTCTGTAGTGATTTATATCTGGCATAAACTCTGGTAAGAGCTTTAGCTTCTCTATGAACTCTTCTATGTAATTCTTTCTGTTCGGTGAACTCTTTACCTCAGAAAGACAAGCTACCTCTCCCTGAGTTATCTTGGATTTCTCAGCTAGCTCTATCGTCACTTGTTCAAGCCTATCTACCCTCTGTGTTACTGTCTCCATATTAAAGCCTTTCAGTATATAGGTTCAAAATCATATGAGTAATAAACCTATCACTTATCACCTGTCACCCAAATTATATCACACATTACTTTTCTTTAACAGGAATAATCTTATCACCCTCTAGTCTATATTCATTACTGCAATACTTGCAGATTGCATAGTTCTCTTCAAACTTTAGCGTTGTTCCACACTTACAGACCCAGCCTATCTGCTTTGCTGGAACTCCTACTACAAGTGCATAGGGAGGGACATCTTTTGTTACAACCGCTCCAGCACCAATAAGTGCGTATTCACCTATTGCTACTCCGCAGACTATTGTGGCATTTGCTCCTATAGTTGCTCCTCTTTTAACTAGAGTCTTTCTAAATTCATGTTTTCTCTCTATAAATGCCCTTGGATTTATTACATTTGTAAATACCATAGAAGGACCACAGAAGACATCATCCTCTAATTCTACCCCTTCATAAACACTTACATTGTTTTGAATCTTTACATTGTTTCCTATCCTCACATTTGGTCCTACCATTACATTCTGACCTAAGACACAATTCTTGCCAATAGTAACATTCTTTAGTATGTGGCAAAAATGCCAAATTCTAGTGCCTTCACCAATTTCTACTGGCTCATCTATATAGGAACTCTCATGGACAAAATAATTCTTGTTATTAGACATTGGACACCTCGTCACAGTCTTACTACTCTCTCATCTATCTCTATTCCTCTTTTTCTTAATGCATTTCTAGTATCTACTATTAATTTAGCGTTTTTATAGAGGAGATTATAATCTATATTATTGTGGTCGGTAACTATAAGGATACAATCTGAGCTATTAATCTTTTCTTCAGTTAATACAGCACTATCATAGATTTTGTCCCCTATCTTTATCTCTCTTATATATGGGTCATAGTATTCTACTAGGGCTCCAAGTTTTTCTAGCTCTGGTATAATCTTTAAGGCAGGAGATTCCCTTGGGTCTGCAACATTCGGCTTATACGCTACTCCTATTATCAAAATTCTAGAACCATTAAGAGCTTTCCTCTGAGTGTTCAATGCCTTCATTGCCATATCTACTATGTAGTAGGGCATAGAGTCATTTATTTCTCCTGCTAGCTCTATAAACCTAACATCAAAATCATACTCTTTGGCTTTCCAAGAGAGATAGAATGGATCAATTGGAATACAGTGTCCCCCTAAACCTGGTCCTGGATAGAATGGCATAAAACCATAAGGCTTTGTTGATGCGGCTGATATTACTTCCCATATATCAATTCCCATTCTTTGGCATAAAAGTGCTAGTTCGTTTACAAATGATATGTTTACAAGCCTAAAGATATTCTCTAATAACTTCTCCATCTCTGCCACTTTAGGAGAAGATACAGGATAGACTTTATCCGTTATATAGGAGTAGAGTTTACCTGCCAACTCTGTTGACTCTTTATTAATACCACCTACTACCTTAGGGATATCCCTCATAGTAAACTCTTTATTTCCTGGGTCTACCCTTTCTGGAGAGAATGCTAGATAAAAGTCTATTCCTGCTTTAAGTCCACTCTTTTCTAGTATGGGAAGAACAACCTCTTCTGTAGTTCCTGGATAGGTGGTGCTTTCAAGGACAACTAGATGACCCTTTTTTAAAAATTTAGCTATCTCGCCTGTGACGTTTACTATATAAGAGATATCTGGTTCTTTATGAATAGTTAATGGGGTAGGGACACATATAACAATAGCATCTGAGTCTTTAACAGGATAAAAATCAGTAAATGCCTTCAACTTTCCATTAGAAACTACAGTAGAAAGTTCTTTACTGTCCACATCTTCTATATAAGATTCTCCTCTATTTATCTTCTCAACCTTAACTGGATTTTGTTCTATGCCAAAGACGGTTAAACCTGCCTTAGCAAACTCCAAAGCCAAAGGAAGACCTACGTAGCCTAACCCTACTATAGATATTCTCTCTAGATTCATGGTAAACTCCTCCTCTCACTTATTACTGTCTATAACGCTTCCTTAAGTACCCTACCTATCTTTGGTACAGAATACTCATCTGTAAAATCTATAAACTCTCCCAAGTTTATATTTACTACTACTTCTATTATCTGAGCCTTATCTGCCCCTACAAGTCTATTCCAACCATACTTTACTGTCTCAATCCACTCTGTTTCATCCCTCAATGTTATACAAGGAACCCTTAACCAAAAAGCCTCCTTTTGAACACCACCAGAGTCAGTTAAGATAGCCTTGGCATTCCTTTCTAATTGTATCATATCTAGGTAGCCTACTGGCTCTATAACTTGAATCTTTTCTAGAAGAAATTCTAGATTATACTCTTTTACTATATTCCTAGTCCTTGGATGTATGGGTCTGAAGGTCTTAGAATGGGCATCTTAGGCATAAGCCCGAACCTGAATTTCTATATTCATCTTGAAGACTTCTACCACATCATTAGGTCTAGTGTTTATTGGATTTTCCTTTTCTAAAACAGGACGTATTACAGGTAAATTGTTTTCTATTGCAGTTTCTAAGTAGAGCGTGACAGCCTCTATAAGATTAAGTTTGACTTCTTCTATAGTTTCACCTTGAGATGCTACATCAAGCTCCAAACATAAAGAGCTATAGCCCTCATCCTCTTTGATGATAACCCCTGTAAATACAAATATCGGATTTTCCAAATTTTTTAACTCCCTTTTCTATAGCAAGCATCTTTATCTTCTCTTCGTATGTTCCACCCTGAATTATATCTAAAATCTCCAAAACATCTTCAGGAGGTTCTATAAAATTCATAATTTATTACCCTACTAAATAAGAAACTATCTTACCAAGACGGATACTATTCAGTATATAGGTTCGAAATCATATGAGTAATAAACCTATCACTTATCACCCATCACTTATTACCTATCACTTATTACTTCAATACACCCTGAGCCTCTGACAGGTATCGCCTCTTCCACAAGAGGTTCTAGTTTAAATGGGTCATAGTAATGCTTTATAAGAGTTTCCCTAAGTAGTTCTATACTCTCACTCTTACATAGAACCATTATACATCCACCTAATCCAGCTCCTGCTACTTGTGCACCTAAAACACCTGGAACAGAATTAGCCAAGTCAACCAGCATATCTATCTTATAGGTACTGCAACCATAGTCTCCACTCTGATACATTATGGAGAACCTCTTATCATTAGTCCTTTTTAAACCCTCTATCAAATTATTTAGGTAATTTATTGATACATCGTTTATATGTAAGACTCTCTCGCCATACTCATTAAGCCTTGTCACCCTATCACCATTATGCGATATATTCATAAGCTCCCCTAATGCCTCTATATCGCCTTTATTGAGGAGTTCTAGGCAGGCTTTACTTCTAGCACACTCTGAGATACCAAAAAGACACACCCCTCTTATTGGATAACCTTCAAATGGAGCTGAGTGGGTAGAGAATATACGATCTAACTTTTCTCTTTCTGAATCCCCAAAGAGTAGATATAACTCTTCTCGAGTAGTCCTTTCTGGTAAAGATTTTAACATCTCGTATATCTCATACTCTGGTATATTTAGAACATTTGGATCTATATCCCTTAGGTATCTTATCTTTGAAGAAATTTCTGGGAATGTCCTTTTTAGTATCATGGTGCCCAGTTCATAACAGGCAACTTTCTGGTTAAATACATTTCTAGCATTTTCTGCTTTCTTTGCCTGTTCCTGAGAATAGCAGAAGACTATACTATAACCCTTTGGTAGAGGAGCACTACCTACAAATTCAAACTCAAAGAATCTTATCTGACTGACATTTCCTTTTATACCAAATTTTATCGCTGCATGGTCGCCAGAGCCACCTCTAGTTCCAACATACCACTCTCCTTCACCGCATAGTTGGACAAATTCTTCTGGAGATATGTTAAGTTGATTTGCCAAAACAAGTGCTTCTGCAGAGGCTACTACCATACTCGAGGATGAACTCAAGCCTGAACCTATTAGGTATATCTCCTAAGACTACTGCGTTTATTCCTAGTATCTTTTTATCCCTAAATCGTTCCTGAAGTTTTAACGCAGATGCCTTTACATAGTTTGCCCAGTCTCCAAGATTCTTGTTAAGCTCTTCTTTAAACCTCTCACTATTTATAGCCTTAACCCAACTGGACCAGTCTAGCTTGGACATCTCTTCAGAGATAGAAAATTCTCTTGGCGGGAACTTCTCTTCTTGGATATTATAAAGTCTGATCAAATCATCTTCTCTTGGCTCGGTTACCATAATAATCTCTTTGTCTATTGCGATAATATTCACCGAGCCACCTCTATGGTCTATATGGCGTCCCATAATATTCAATCTTCCAGGAGATCTTATAATGGAGACCTTCCTATCAGAATCAAATCTCCTAGCAAATTCCTTAAGAACCTGAAGATATTTTTTTATCTTACCTTCTATTACTGAAGGGTCATCTCTGTATATATCTTTAAGGAGTCTTATTAAGTTTGGGTCTCTACTATTAAACAGTCTTATCCACTCATTAACCGTCTTATAATTACTCGGATTTCGTAAATTTCCATTTAATTCTCTTAACTTTACCTCCTGAAAATACATCTCTATCTCTAATAGCTCTTTGGGAGTATTAAAGCTCAAGATTTTATTCTTGTCATTTATTATAAAAGACTCGATCTTGGCTCCAGATTCGGCTAGTATTCCAACTATATCTGTTATATAATCCTCTTTCTGGGCATTATCTCTCTTTAGATGTTTTATTGCTTCGTAGAGTAGAGGTGCCTTTATAAAATAGAGAGACTGATTAGTCTCACAAGACTTCTCCGCTAGATTCAAAAGCCTTGTATCGTTTTTTCTTCTTAAGAGCTCTATATCTCTAGCTTCTACTATGCCAATTATCTTCCCAGATTCATCTCTTATAACTTTTCCAAAGTCACCAATGTGTAAAGTGCTTGTAGCAAATAGTAGGTCATAGTCTTTAGATTCAAATACCTCTCTCATTTCTACTAGAAGATTTCCATCTACTATCTTATCTCCCGCTGAGATAAATATAGTTCCTCCAAACCCTATAGCTTCTAGATATTTAGAAGCACATCTTACCGCATCTCCAGTTCCTAAAGGAACTTCTTGTAAGACAAAATTTATATCATCAAATGCATCTTCTACTGTAGATATAACGTCTTCATATCTATATCCAACCACTACAATAATATCTTTAAATCCACAATTCTTATAGGTTCCTATGATTCTATTTATGACTGGAATACCAGCAACTGGATAACAAACCTTGTTTTTATCTGGGCTTTTCATCCTAGTTCCTTTACCACCAGCTAGTATTATTGCTACTCTTTGGCTATTTGTCATATCAGTCTTTATAATTGGAAAATCCAAGTCATACCACCTCCTCTAATATCTTACAGATCTTAGGCGCAGAGTATTCTCCACTAAAATCTATATATTCTCCAGGGGTAATATTTAATACGGAGTTGAGTATCTTATCCTTATCTGCTCCAACTAGTCTATTCCAACCGTACTCCACCGTCTCAACCCATTCGGTTTCGTCTCTTAGTGTTACACATGGAACTCTCAACCAAAATGCCTCTTTCTGAACTCCTCCAGAATCAGTTAGAATGACTTTAGCATGTTTTTCTAACTGAAGCATATCCAAGTACCCTACAGGTTCTATGACAAAAAGCTTATTTAATAGGTATTCTAAGTCATAAGTCTTTATCCTATTTCTAGTCCTTGGATGAATTGGAAAGACTACCAAAGAATCTAGTTCTAATAAGGCTTCTAAGATACTTTTAAGCCTCGTATAACTATCTGTATTTTCTGCTCTATGAATAGTTGCAAGATAATAGGATTTGGAAGAGAGATTAAGTCTCTCTAATATCTTACTTTTGGTACTGCTAATCTTAGAAAAATGCATAAGAGCATCGAACATCAAATCTCCAACAAGATAAACACCATTTTCTATCCCTTCTCTTTTTAAATTTTCCATAGCCGTTTGAGTTGGAACAAAGAGAATATTAGACAAATGGTCTGCAACTATCCTATTTATCTCTTCAGGCATATCTCTATTGAAACTTCTAAGACCAGCCTCTACGTGTGCCAATTTTATATGTAATTTAGATGCACATAAAGCTCCTGCCAGTGTAGAATTTGTATCCCCATAGACTATAACTAAGTCAGGTTTTTCTTTTAAGAAGACTTCTTCTAGTGCTATAAGCATTTTCCCTGTCTGCTCTCCATGAGAACCTGAGCCTATACCAAGATTGTAATCAGGTCTTGGTATTTCAAGTTCTTCGAAGAAGAGGTCACTCATATTTTCATCATAGTGCTGTCCGGTGTGGACTATAACCTCATTGAACCTAGATTTTCTTAACTCCTTAGATAAAGGAGCAAGCTTTATAAACTGAGGTCTAGCACCAACAACAGAGACTACCTTAGCAAGGCTATTATTCTTCAAGTATCTCTTTAAATAATTCTTCATTTATCCCTAAAAGAGAAATCTTGATAAATATTTATTTTATCAAATTTATTCGTCAATTATAACTATAAGACACTTTTAGTCTGAAAGATTACGTTAACTTCCCCTTCTTGGATTATTCGTTTAGCAGATACATTCAAAAATTCAATACTTACTGGCTCTTCTTTCTCGTTATAGCTAACAATTATCCCCCCCGGTTCTTCAATTGCATCTACTGGAGCATCATCTTTAAGAATAATTGTAAGAATATCTGTCTCAGTATCATATTTTATCTTTATCACTTTTTCCCTCCTTCCAATATTTCTCCACTTTACTAGTCCAATAAATAGTTATAATCTTTCTAACTTTCTCCTCCTGAATAAATAAAATTCTCAATAGCCCATCTCGATTCTTAGATTGAGCTATTAAAACTCCCATATCCCCGGGAACAATTTGTCCAGGACTATTTAAAACCTCTTCTATTTCACTCTTTGTAATTTTAAGCTTCTGCTCCCATTGTTTCTGACGCTCCTCAGCATGCTTTGTCTAAATTATTTTCATCATATTTCCCTTATTATAAGATCTAAATTGTGCCTTTTAGTAACATTTATTAAAGTCCTCATACTAACTTTAATTGTTACCTTTCAAACTCTCAAAGTTTACTATCTCTAGGATGTCTCCTTTTACTACCATTGCATAGATGCCCTTCTCTGTAAGTGCTTCTACTGTGCTTTCATCCATACTTAACCCTGTATATATTGGCACTATCTTACAGTTATTTATATCTGGCATAAACTCTGGTAAGACCTTTAGCTTCTCTATAAACTCTTCTATGTAATTCTTTTTGTTCGGTGAACTCTTTACCTCTACTATAAAGACTCCCTTCTCTGTATATGCTAGTATATCTATCTCTAGATTCTTGCCATTCTTTCTAAACTTAACTGTATGGGTGAGTAATCTAGGAGTAACATTAAAGTATTTCTTTAATACTATCTCAAAGGATGGAAAGAAGATGTCCTCTACTAATGTACCCATCTTATTGGCTAGCTCTCCCCAACGTTTATTCATCTCGTCTTTAAATGTTCGCATCTCGTCCTTGAATGCTCGCATCTCGTCCTTGAATGCTCGCATCTCATCCTTAAAAGCTTGCATCTCATCTTTAAACTCTGCCATCTCGCTAGAAAGACGAGCCAACTCTCGCTGAGTTATCTTAGATTGCTCAGCCAGCTCTATCATTACCTGTTCAAGTCTATCTACCCTCTGTGCCACTGTCTCCATTTCGAGGCCTCTTTGATAAATGCTACAGTTAGATTATATCACGAAACTATTACGCTATGCACTTTCAAGTTTTTTCTCCATTAGTTTGATAACATCTTTAAATAGATGAGATGCATTAAACGCTTCTATCCCAATGATTTTGCCAGAACTATCAAGCTCAATATTTATTCCTGGATAAAGCTCAATAACTTCTTCCTCTTCTCCTTCTATTCCAATATATAAGATATCTTGTCCCTCATCATAAAAAATCTTAAAAGATTCCATTATAATCTCCTCCATCTACCACTTTTAAGTCTATTCTCCGTTCCATACTTTTAAGAAGCTCAAACATAATATTTCCTTTACTTTTCCGCATTCAAAACCTTTATAATCTTTTCTTTTAGAATAGGGATATCATTATTTATAGTGTCCCAAATTGATTCCAAATCGACACCAAAATAGTTATGAATTAGTATATTTCTAAAACCTATAGCCTCTTTCCATTCAACTTCAGGATATTTCTCTTTTATTCCCTTAGGGATATTTCTAATTGCTTCACCTATAATCTCTAAATTTCTAATAGTGGCGTCTATCATCATTTCATTTTTAGAAAAATCCTCAAATATAATTCCACTAGTATATCTTTCTATCTTCTCTATAGAGTTCAAAATATCTTCTAAGAAGACAATGAAATCTCTTTTAGACATATTCAACTTCACCCAAGATCCTATCTTTTAGTCTTGGCTTTATCGCTTCTTTTATTACAAGGTCTACTCTTAACCCTAAGAGTTCTTCGAGGTAATACTTAAGCCTCATATAGTTAAAGAAGTTCTTATATCCCTTTTCAAATGTCACAATAATATCTATATCACTAGTTAAAGTCTGTTCATTTCTCACAAAAGATCCAAATATTCCTATCTCACTAACATGAAAGGTCTCTTTTAAATACTCTTTCTTTCCTTCCAATACCTTCTTTACTTCTTCTATACTCTTCATCTTTCCCTCAATAAACTATAAAGTCAAATTATATTTTTCTATGCTCCACTTCAGCAAGTTTATTTTCTTAATCTTTATTTGTTACTCCTTACTCATCACGTGTTACCTGTTCAAAGTTTACTATCTCTAGGATGTCTCCTTTTACTACCATCGCATAGATGCCCTTCTCTGTAAGTGCTTCTACTGTGCTTTCATCCATACTTAACCCTGCATATATTGGCACTACTCTATACTTATTTATATCTGGCATAAACTCTGGTAAGACATTTAGTTTCTCTATAAACTCTTCTATGTAATTCTTTCTGTTCGGTGAACTCTTTACCTCTACTATAAAGACTTCCTTCTCTGTATATGCTAGTATATCTATCTCTAGATTCTTGCCATTCTTTCTAAACTTAACTGTATGGGTGAGTAATCTAGGAGTAACATTAAAATATTTCTTTAATACTATCTCAAAGGATGGAAAGAAGATGTCTTCTACTAATGTGCCCATCTTATTGGCTAGCTCTCCCCAACGTTTATTCATTGCTTTTCTCTCTTCTTGCCACTGTTTACTCATTTCTTCCCATTGCTTACTCAATCTTGTAACTTCTCCTTCTAATTTCTTCAAAGCAATATCTGTATGTACTATAAACTGACCTAGCACACTCTCTAGTCTGTCTACTCTTTCTTCAACCGCTATTAATCTTTCCTCCATTAATCATCACTCCAGATTATAAAGTCTTCCCTATATTTTAATTCTATCATTACCTGTTCGAGCATATCTAATCTCTGAGCTAATGTCTCCATGTTAAATGCCTCTATAATAGGCATATTATAGAGATTACTTTTTATACTCTTTTCTTAAATCTTTTATTTCTCTCACAATATCATCGAGCTTCTTTTCAGCAAATATCTTTCTACGCTCCTCTGTATAATCTCCGTAACCTGTTTCATATTCTAGAATAAATAGAGTAGCGTCTGCAACACCTAGTCGTTCAACTAGAGCTTCCCAGCCACTTTTTCTAATCTCTGCTATACTTCCTAGCCATAAAGTACCTCCCTGCCATAGGATAAAAATCTATTTCCTTCACTTTCTCATCTGCCTTTTAAATCTTCCCTAATAAAACCTACCTCTTTAACAATAATTCAGTATCAATCTCCAGCTTAAATAAACTATCTATAGGAAATTTCTTAGATACATCCAATATCTCTATACCTACTACTTCTCCAGAAGAGGTAACATCCATATTAATATCCTCAGTAATTTCTATTACACCAACAGGCCTTTCATCTGAGAACCTTATATATGCTGCATCTACCTCTTTATCGTAGAATATTTTCATAATTTTTGGGACCCTATTCTTTATTCTGTAGGTAAGAGTTTACAATTTCTATTATATCATCATCACAAATGTCATAAAGTTTTAACCTTCTTTTGCTATGTCTTGAAAATTTTATACTACTCATTGCTCTTCAAATGCTCAAAGTTTACTATCTCTAGGATGTCTCCCTTTACTACCATCGCATAGATTTTATTCTTTGTTAGATATTCTATAGTGTTCTCTCTCATATTTAATCCTGCATATATTGGAACTATTTTGTATTTCTTTAATTCCGGAAGAAAATCCGGTAACTCTTTTAGTTTCTCTATAAAGTCATCTATATATCCTAGTCTGTCAGGGGAGGATTTTACTTCTACTATAAAAGCAGTATCTTCTGAATAGGCAAGAAGGTCTATCTCTATCTCTTTATCTTCTTTCCTTACTATCCTTCGTTGTATTATATCTTTTAATCTAACTTTGAAGTATTTTTCTATTGCTAAATCAAGAGAAGGAGCAAAGATATCTTCTACTAATGTGCCCATCTTATTGGCAAGCTCTCCCCAACGTTTATTCATTGCTTTTCTCTCTTCTTCCCATTGCTTACTCAATCTTGTAATCTCCCCTTCTAATTTCTTCAAAGCAATATCCGTATGTACTATAAACTGGCCTAGCACACTCTCTAGTCTATCTACTCTTTCTTCAACCGCTATTAATCTTTCCTCCATTAATCATCACTCCAGATTATAAAGTCTTCCCTATATCTTAATTCTCATCACCTGTTCAAGTCTATCTAATCTCTGAGCTACCGTCTCCGTTTTAAAGCTCTTCAGTATATAGGTTCGAAATCATATGAGTAATAAACTTTTATCCCTTTACTATTTGCAAACTCTTCTACCTCTGGTTCTGTCATATATGTAACCATTATAGGAAATATCTCTAATCCTACAACTTCCTTAATATCTTTTAGCCTATCAATAAAATCTTCTATATGTCTAGCAGAAAGATTTGCCTTCGCTTCCCCTATTATCCATATCTCTTTCCCTTCTCTTTCCCCTTTACCTAGAATGTTTATCTCTAGCCTTTCTCCCTTCTTGTTCTTTATATATCTTCTTACAAGCCTCTCTTTTACTTCTATCCCAAAGTCTCTCTTGAGGAGTCTAGGCAAAGATATATAGGCTCTATCTTCTAACTGAAAGCCTACAGCATGAGCAATACCACCAACTTGCCTCTGTAAGTCTCTTACTACCAAGGTAAGTTCTCTCAAAGATTCTTCTGTTCTTCTCTGGGCTTCTGCTAGAGCATTTAGTCTCTCTTCTGTTCTTCTCTGGGCTTCTGCTAGAGCATTTAGTCTCTCTTCTGTCCTTCTCTGTGCCTCCGCCAGCTCTTCTACTGCCTTCTCTAATCTTTCTAGTCTCTCTTCTGTCCTTCTTTGTGCTTCAACTAAGGCGTCTAACTTCTCTTCTGTCTTTCTCTGGGCTTCAGTAAGCTCTTTAACTGCTGATTTTAAATCTACAATTTCTCTATGAATAGGAAGTTTAGTTTCAAGTTCCTGATTTACTATCTCTCTTACTATACGTATTACTTGTGCTAAATCTTCGCCTGTTAAAGTAGACACTAAAAATCTCCTCCCTTTATTACCATAGCTTTTACCTATCACCTAGAAGTATATCACATACTGCTCTTCTTTAACAAGAATGATGTCTCCTTTTACTACCATCGCATAGATTTTATTCTCTTGTTAATTGTGCTAAGATCTTTAGAGTTTCTGATGTCTTTATACTAGAACCTAGATACCCATTCTATAATGGAATCTTTATATTTTACAAAATCATTGAGATTATTCCTTAGATATCTGAAGTGTCCTTTCAACTGCTCTTTGAATCTTCCAATCTTTTAAGAAGTCTTCTAAAGTTATATCCTTAACTTCTCTTAACTGTGATAAGTATTCTTCTAATTCTGATATCTTCCTTAATATCAAGTCTCTATCTACCAATATTATATCTCCTATAAAGGATATCTCTCTCTTTTATAGAGAAGTCGAAATATTCTCTTAATGTCAATGATTCAAAAGAATATCTTAAAGAAGGTTTTTTATCTACAAGCACCTTTTTATTCTGTATAATCCTTGCTTTTAGAGGTAATGGTGCAGTATTGAGTACAACTAAATCTATCTCGTCTGTATTTAGGGCTTCACTTAGTAAAGAAAGGACTTCTAATTTAACCTCTAATATGTTTTCTCTTTCTTCAAGATATATTGCTATATCTATATCACTTATAGGAGAAATCCTTCCTTTGGCTAATCCTCCAAATAGATAGGCAAAAATAATGCTATTATGTTTTTCTAGAATATCTTTAGCCTTTAGGATAAGCTCCTCTATATTACTAGGAAGAATATTTTCTCCAGTCCTCATACATTAATCCTATTTTCTCTTTGTCCCTTCAAGCTATTTATTATCTTTCAAAACTTCAAAGTGCCCATCTTAAGGGCTAGGTCACTCCACTTCTTATTCATCTCATCTTTGAATGCTCGCATCTCGATAGAAAGAAAAGCCAACTCTATCATTGCCTGTTCAAGCCTATCTACCCTTTGTACCACTGTCTCATCTCATCACTGGTAAGTAAAGGTGTATCAAAATAGAGAGCGGTAGCTACAATTAATCTATTATGCATCTCTAAATCATATTCAAGCTTACTAGCCATTCTAATAATATACAAATCTAAAGAGATAATTTCGAACTTTTCGCAGTTTTCTATCTCTTCTAAGGTTTCTTTAAAAGAAATCTTAACTTTACCTTTCTCAGAAATAAACATCATCTCAGCCAAAACTATCGTAGGTATAAATATAATACTCTTATTAGCTGATTCTTCAAAAATCTCTAAAACTTTCTTACTTAGGCGAGGATCTTCAAGAAGATACCACACCATAGAATGAGTATCTGTAACATAGTAACGAGTACTATTCATTTCTTTTCATAAGAGAAAAGCGACTTCTTAGCTTCATCAAATAAAGAATCATTGATCTGACTTCCCTTCCAAAGTCCTCTTAGAGTGGTCTTCTTCTTATCTTTTGAAGAACTAAACTCTCTAATAAGTGTGTGTATTATTATATAAAATCTTGGCACCCTTAAACCTCCTAATTAATTTAAATTTTCTTATCTTATTACTCATCATGCTCCATCAAATATTATTCTATCATAATCTTCTCTTATCCCATCATTTACTACTTGTCATCAGAAACCATTACTCTACGCACTTATAATCTCCTCCATCTACCACTTTTAAATATATTTCCCTTTTGCCCTTCTTTTAGAGGATGAATTGTTAGAAGATAAATACAATCGCCTTCAGTATAATATACTACTATAACTTCTCTAATTTTACCATAAAATTCAGCTTTTATTAGGGCACAGAGTACCCTGTTATTACATCAAGATATCTTTCAGCAGTATCTTCTGAATAGGCAAGAAGGTCTATCACTCCAGATTATAAAGCTTTAGAGGGTTTCATATAAAAATAGGGTGAGTAGGCCGTAAGCCGAGTTCTGTTTTAGATAACCATACATCTGGGGCAACTGTTACCAGTTGCCTCTAGCGGCCAACCCGAGGATAATAACGGGCAGGGCAACCCTCTCCTCCTATTAGGCCTTGCTCCAGGTGGGGTTTGCCAAGCCAAGAGGTCACCCTCTTGCTGGTGAGCTCTTACCTCACCTTTTCACCCTTACCTGCATAGTGCAGGCGGTATATTTTCTGTGGCACTTTCCTGGCGTCACCGCCACTGGGCATTACCCAGCACCTTGCCCTGAGGAGCTCGGACTTTCCTCAGAGGGGAAAACCCTCTGCGGTTATCCACCTACTCACCCTATAATTTATTATACCGCTCTTTTTCTTAAAGCCACAAATAAAAGTAAAACAGCTCCACCTAATTCAGTTAGAGCTATAATTGTTTCTAACGGTGTAAGTCCTATCCTTGCTATTGCTAGCGGGACATTGTGGAATGTAAATAGGCATAAAAGCTCGATCCCAGTCACAAGAAGAAATCTTTGAACTAAGTCTCCTTTCTTGATCCCTGCTCTGTAATAAGCCTCTATATAGATTACTATAGCTAGCCAGAGGATAGCAATACCCACAAATAGAAACTTATCTAGAGCGTTTCCGATCCATCTGTCCCTAATGATAAATGCCATTACCTTTAGATAAAACTCCCTTCCCGCTAGAAATAGCAAGAATGTTGTAGCGGTGCTTATTATCCAAAATATATAACACAGTACATAAGACATCACTCTCTTCATACCTTATCTATTTTATCACAAATTCATCTAATATTCTATCTTATACAGATAAAGACCGTAGGGAGGAGCAATACCCTTTATTAGTCCTCTCCTCTTTGCATTAAGGATAAATTCAATCTCTTCCTTATCTAATAGACCATAGCCTGCATCTATAAGGACCTTTACTATAAGTCTGACCATCCCTCTAAGAAATCCGTTAGCTCTCATATAGAAAACTATAAATGGATATCTCTCAAAAATGGAAATATCGTATATCTCTCTTATTGTCTTTTCTCCATCGGATTTAGAGAAGCTAATAAAATCTTTTTCTCCTTTGAAGATATCTATTATACTTATAATCTTTTCTATATTAGGTCTTTCTCTAAGATGCCACGCATAGTTTCTTAAAAATGGTAAAGGAAAAGGTGTATTGTATATAAGATAAAGATAACTTCTTGATTTGGCAGAAAATCTTGCATGGAAATCAGAAGGGACCTCCTCCGCATTCTTTACAACTATAGAATCTGGTAGGAGACTATTGAGGGCAGTGGGTAGTTTTTCTAAAGGGATCTTAGAATTGGTCCTAAAGTTTACCACTTGATTTATTGCATGAACACCAGCATCAGTTCTACCTGCACCTATAACCTCTATGTCTTCTTTAGTAATCTCTGCAAGAGCAGTCTCTAAGGCACCTTGAATCGTTGGAACGTTTGGTTGGATCTGAAACCCAAAGAAAGAAGAACCATCGTAAGAAATCGTAAGTTTTATATTCCTCATATTAAAATTGAAGTTATGCTTACCGCTATAGAGATAACTAAAAATAGGAAATCTTTATTTGAAAGAGCATATTCTTTCATCTTTGTCCTCCCTTCCCCACCCCTATAACACCTTACCTCCATAGCTAAAGCAAGATCATCAGCCCTCTTAAATGTATTGATAAATAGGGGAACAAGTATTGGTATAAGATTCCTTGCCCTATTTAATATTCCACCACTCTCTATATCTGCCCCTCTAGCAACTTGAGCCTTTATGATTCTATTTGTCTCTTCAACTAATACAGGGATAAATCTCAGAGCTATACTCATCATCATTGCTATCTCATGGGAAGGAAAGCCTATCCGCTTAAGCGGTGATAATAGAGATTCTAATGCATCCGTAAGTTCTAAAGGAGAACAGGTCAATGTAAGGAGAGTGCTAAAGCTTATAAGAAGCATAAATCTGAATACCATCAACAATCCATTTCTTAATCCTTCTATGGTTCCTTTTAAAAACCACCATTGAAAAATAACTGTCCCTTGAGTTGTAAATAGGTGCAGGGCAAAGGTAAGGAGGATAAAGAATATGAGGGGTTTTAGTCCACGAAATATATAAAGTGGAGGAACTTTAGAAAACGCTACTAGAGCTACTAAGAAACAGGCTAAAAGGGTATAACCTATAAAGCCTTTTATTATAAAGATAACGATTATACTTATAAGTGTTGCTATAAGTTTGATCCTTGGGTCAAGTCTATGTATAGGGGAATTAAGAGGTAGATATTGTCCGAAGCTTATCTCTATCGCCAAGGGATTTCCTCCATTTAACTATCACTTTGGCTGCTTCATCTAAATTTAAGATATTGTAGGGAATGTCTGCTCCTCTCTTGTATAGAGAATAGAGGAGCTCAACTATCTGAGGAACACCAAGAGATATCTCTATCAATCTTTCCACATTCTTAAATATCTCTTTTGGTGGCCCATCCATAACTATAGTCCCATCAAAAATGACCAAAATTCTGTCGGCATATTTAGATACTTCACTAATGTCATGCGAAACAATTACTACTGTTAATGATTCTTTTCTGTTTAGATAATCGATCTCTCTTAGCAATTCCTTACGACCTTGAGGATCAAGATTAGCTAAGGGTTCATCTAGGACAAATATCTCTGGCTCCATAGCCAATATGCTTGCTATGGCAACTCTTCTCATCTCTCCTCCGCTTAATAGAAACGGAGATTTATCTAGAGGGATATAATCTATACCGAGCTTTTTAGTTACCTCTTCTATCCTCTCTCTAATTTCATCTTCTGAATACCCATAATTCCTCAAACCGAATGCAAGTTCATCGTATATAGTTTCCGAAAATATTTGGGTCTCTGGATATTGAAAGACCATCCCTACTTTTTTCCTAATACTCTTTAGGTCTTTCGTCTTAGAGATATCTATACCATCTACTATTACTTCTCCCTTTGTTGGCTTTAAAAGACCATTAAAATGCTGTATAAGGGTAGATTTGCCTGAGCCAGTGGGACCTATAATAGAAACAAATTCTCCCTTATTTATCTTAAGACTTACTCCCTTTAGAGCCCAATAAGATAGGGGAGAATTTGGATTATATTGATACCAGACATCTCTTAACTCAATTAAAGAGGGCATTAACCATCTCCTCAACGGTAAGTGGCATATTTTCAAAATCTACATTCAGTTTCTTAAGCCTCATAGCTAAAGAAGGAATCTCTGGTATATCAAGTCCTATATCTCTTAGGATATCTTCATTGGTAAGTATATCTCTAGCTGAGCCTTCTTTAAATACCTTACCTTTATATAGAAGTATTATCTTATCCGCATATACAAGTTCTTCAAGGTGATGTGTAATATAAATTATTCCTACCCCTTCTTCTTTCAACTGTAGAACTGTTGAAAGGACCTCTTTCCTTCCAATTGGATCCAACATAGAGGTAGGCTCATCAAGCACTATGTACTTTGGCTTCATAGCTAAGATTCCTGCTATAGCTACACGTTGTTTTTGTCCTCCAGAAAGAGTAGAGACTAATCTTTTCCTTTCGTTTATAAGACCCACCCTTTCTAAAGCATATTGGACCCTTTCTCTTATTATAGCTGGCGGAATTCCTAAGTTTTCTGGTCCAAAAGCTACATCTTCTTCTACTACACTTGCAACAAGTTGATTATCAGGATTTTGAAAGACAAGTCCAACAGTCTGCCTGACTATCCACTGTTTAGATCTATCTGTAACAGATATTCCATCTACTAGAACCTCTCCTTTAGTAGGAGAGAATATCCCATTTAAACACTTGGCTAAAGTAGATTTTCCGGACCCATTTGGTCCTGCTATACCTACAAATTCTCCACTCTTAACTTGAAAGGTAATATCTTCTATTACGGGATTATTCTCATAACTAAAGGAGAGGTTTTTTACCTCAATTGACATCCTATTTTATTAGGGCAACTTTTACTAGGGGTGCACCATCCCCTTGTCTTACCCCTAACTTAAAAACACGTATATGCCCACTCTCTCTAGAAAAGAGATGAGAAGAGGAGAAAAGTTTACTTGCTACCTCTTTTTCATATATTACTCTAGAAACTCTTCTTATGGCATTTAGGTCTTGCTTTTTCGCTATAGAGATTAGTCTTTCAGCAAGAGGAACAAGTTCCTTAGCCTTTGCCTCAGTAGTAATTATGCTCTCATGCTTAAAGAGAGCAGTAATCAAATTCCTCAGCAAAGCCTTTCTCTCAGCAGAGAAACGACCTAATCTATTTCCCTTCTTACGATGTCGCATCTTTCTTCACCTCTTCTTCCTGCCTTAGGCTATAACCTGCATTTCGGAGTTTTTCTTCTATCTCTTGGAACATCTTTTCACCTATATTCTTTATACTCTTTAACTCCTTAGGAGTCTTCTTGCTTAAAGCCTCAACAGTATGAATTCCACTTCTCTTTAGTATGTTAACTATTCTCAAAGCTAAACCAAGCGATTCTATTGGGGTCCCTTCTTCGGTGACTGGATTTGGAGTCTCAATAACTGGGATTTCTTCTACAACTTGCATCTCTAAATCTTCTCTAAACATAAGCTGTTGGAGTTCACTCTCTAAGAGTCTAGTAAGTGTATCATAGTTATCTCTCAAGATTCTAGATGCTTGAAGTAACGCTTCTCCAGGGGTCACCTCACCATTTGTCCATATATCTAATACTACCCTTTCAAAATCTGTAACCTGTCCAACTCTTGTATTTTCTACTTTATAACTTACCTGTCTTACTGGACTAAAGAATGCATCCATAGGTATATATCCTACAGACGTAAAAGTACCTTTAAGTTTATCTGCGGTCACATATCCCTTCCCTCTTTGAATAGCTAGGTCCATTCTAAGCACTGAATCTTCATTGTCTAATGTAGCTATATAGAGATCAGGATTTATAATCTCAACATCGCTATCTGGTATAAAATCTGCAGCAGTAACTACTTTGGGCCCTCTCTTCTCTATAGAGATCGTCTTAAGCTCAGTATTGTATAACTTTACTACCAAACCCTTAAGATTGAGTATTATATCTACTACATCTTCTCTGACGCCAGGAATAGTAGAAAATTCGTGTAATACTCCATCTATTCTTACTCCTATAGGAGCACAACCTTCTATAGAAGATAAAAGGACTCTCCTTAGTGCATTACCAATAGTGTGTCCATAACCTCTCTCTAAAGGTTCAATATATAACTTGCCGTATGTCTTATCATGCTTTAACCATTCAACATGAAACATTAGTGTCCCCCCTATCTAGAGTAGAACTCTACTATTAGCTGTTCGTTTACAGGTATATCTATCTCTTGTCTGCTAGGTAGATTTCTTACTATACCCTCTACCCTATCAGGATTAACTTCTAACCAGCTTGGAACTTTGATTTCATTTATTCTCTCTCTAATAATCTCTCCTAGAGAACCAGAGAGAATCTTCTCTTTAAGGGTTATTCTATCTCCAGGATTTACTAAGTAAGAAGGTATGTCTAGTTTTTCTCCATTGACTAACACATGTCCATGAGCTACAAGTTGTCTAGCCTGTGCCCTAGAAGTAGCAAACCCTAATCTATATACTACATTATCTAGACGCCTCTCTAATAATTGTAATAAAGTCTCTCCTGTGACCCCTTTTCTCTTAGAAGCAAGTTCAAAGTAGTTTCTAAACTGGGTCTCCGAGATACCATATATACGGCGAGCTTTCTGCTTCTCTCTTAACCTCAATCTATACTCGGAGAATCTAGCTCTTACTGTTCCATGCTGTCCTGGAGCGGTCTTACGCTTTTCAAGTATACACTTAACTGTCTGACACTTCTCCCCCTTAAGATATAATTTCACTCCTTCTCTTCTACATAGTCTGCATTTTGGTCCTGTATATCTAGCCATTATACTCTCCTCCGCTTAGGTGGACGACATCCATTGTGAGGTATAGGTGTAACATCTTTTATTAAGGTTATATCTAACCCTGCAGCTTGAAGAGACCTTATAGCAGCTTCTCTTCCAGGTCCAGGTCCTTTGACATAAACATCTACTTGTCTCATACCTTGATCTATAGCCTTTTTAGCAGCAGATTCGGCTGCCAACTGGGCAGCAAATGGAGTTCCCTTTTTGGTCCCTTTAAAGCCACAGGTACCCGCACTAGCCCAACTTATAACAGCCCCATTAGGGTCTGTAATTGTAACTATAGTATTATTAAATGTAGAATGAATATGTGCTATTCCCTTTACTACACCTTTTTTCTCTCTTCTACGAGTTCTCCTTTTCGCCATAGTACCTCCTATCTTACTTCTTACTACGAGCTCCTACTGTCTTACGTGGTCCCTTTCTTGTCCTAGCATTTGTCCTAGTCCTTTGACCTCTTACTGGTAATCCATATCTATGTCTAAGACCTCTATATGTACCAAGGTCTATAAGTCTTCTTATATTCTGTGATACCTCTCTCCTAAGGTCCCCTTCAACCTTATAGTTGTTTTCAATAATCTCCCTCAGTTTTGCTATCTCCTCTTCAGTAAGATCGTTAGCCTTTTTATCAGGGTTAATCCCTGCTTCCTGTAAAATCTTTTTACTAGTGGGGAAACCAATACCATAGATATAGGTAAGAGCTACCTCTATCCTCTTATTTCTAGGTAGGTCTACTCCAGCTATTCTTGCCATAATATTATCCCTGCCTCTGCTTATGTTTTGGATTTGAGCAAATCACCATTACTCTTCCATTTCTCCTTATAACCATACATTTATTACATATCCTCTTAACCGAAGCACGTACCTTCATTCCTTTATAACCTCCTTACAATGCGTCCGCGAGTAAGATCATAAGGGGAAAGTTCTAACTTCACCCTATCTCCAGGTAAGATACGAATAAAATTCAACCTTATCTTACCTGATATGTGAGCCAAAACCTTATGACCATTATCTAACTCTACCCTAAACATAGCATTGGGTAGAGCCTCTACAACTGTTCCCTCTACTTCAATAACATCTTTTTTATCTGGCAATTTTCACCACCCAATTATTAGAGTATACCAAATTCTAGGCTTTTAGTCTAGTAGTGATTAGTGGTTCTCCATCTTGGACAATAATAGTGTGTTCAAAATGGCAGGATGGCTTCCTATCCTTTGTTATTACTGTCCAACCATCTTCTAAAATTATAACATCCTCTGTACCTAGATTTACCATTGGCTCTATAGCCAGTGCAAACCCAGGTTCAAGAATAGGACCTTGGCCAGGAGGTCCAAAGTTTGGAATCTGAGGCTCCTCATGAAGCTTTCTTCCTATGCCGTGACCTACGAAGCTCTTTACAACACTCATATTGTTTGCTAATACATAAGACTCTATAGCATGAGAAATATCAGAGAGATGATTTCCTGGTTTTGCGTAGGAGACGCCTATTTCAAGTGCCTCTTTACCTACCTCTAGTAACCTTTTAATCTCAGGCGATATCTTACCTACTGCAACAGTAACAGCGGAGTCTGCATAATAACCATTATATTCTACTCCAACATCTAGACTTACTATATCCCCTTCTCTAATTTTAACAGACCTCTTAGGTATACCGTGGATAACTTCTTCATTTATTGAAACACATATACTCCTAGGAAATCCATTATAACCCTTAAATGCCGGTCTACCACCAAGCTTAAGAATAAGGGTTTCTGCTTCTTGGTCTAAGTCTAAGGTAGAAATACCAGGTGTGATAATATCTTGTAAGTGTTTCAATACCCTAGCTACTATTTGTCCAGCCTGAAATATCATCTCTATCTCTCTTTGAGTCTTACGCTTTATCAATTATCCCCTTCCTCTCCAAAACATCAAGAACTAAATTGTGAACCTCTTCTATAGAACCAGAACCATCAACTATCTCTAAAAGACCTTTCTCCCTATAATAATCTATAAGTGGCGCAGTTCTCTCTCTATAAACTCTAAGTCTCTCTCTTATAGTCTCAGGTTTATCGTCATCCCTTTGAACCAATTTTGTTCCATCATTATCGCATACTTCGTCCTCTTTAGGTGGATCGTATATAATATGATAACCTCTACCACAAGTGGGACAGTATCTTCTTCCTGCTAATCTTCTTATAATCTCTTCATCAGCTACATCTATAGCTAGAACTAAATTAAGAGTCTTTCCATATTTAGGGAGGAAATTATCTAAGAATGTTGCCTGCCCTATAGTCCTAGGGTAACCATCAAGGAGAAATCCGTCAGTTAGGTTTTTTATGTAATCTTCCATCAAGGCATTTATAATATCATCTGAGACTAATTTACCGCTTTTCATTATCTCCTCTACCTGTAACCCTAAGGGAGTCCTTTTATTTACTGCATCTCTAAGTATATCCCCTGTAGAGATATGGGTGAGGTTAAATTTTTCTGCCAATAATTTAGCTTGAGTCCCTTTTCCTACTCCAGGGGGACCTAAGAGTACACCATAGATAGCCATAAGATCACCTCTATTTCAAGAATCCTTCATAGTGTCTCATAATAAGTTGAGCTTCAAGTTGTCTTACTGTTTCAACAGCTACCCCTACTACAATCAATACCCCCGTACCAAAGAATACAGATGTAAAGGCGCTAACCTGAGAGGAACGCATAAATGACGGAGCTACTGCTAAGACTGCGAGGAATATAGCTCCAATAAAGTTTATTCTTGTATTTATCTCATTTATATATTCCGAAGTATACTTTCCAGGTCTTATCCCTGGAATAAATCCACCATATTTTTTGACATTTTCAGCAATTTCATCAGGGTTAAAGACTATAGAGCTATAGAAATAAGTAAAGAAAATAATTAATAGCGCATACAGAGAGATATAAAGTAAGGACCCGGGAGAAAGTATGTCAGCAAATCTCTTCATAGTTGGCAGGAACTGAGAAAGAGTCGATGGAAATAGAAGAACAGAGCTTGCAAATATTATCGGTAACACACCACCCTGATTTACTCTAAGTGGTAGATATGAGCTCTGTCCACCATATACTCTCCTTCCAACTACTCTTCTGGCATACTGAATAGGTATCTTTCTCTGTGCCTCTTGCATATATATTACTGCCACGAAAACGCCTATCCCAATTATTAAGAAAAAGATTAGGAAGAATGGATTCATCTGCCCCACGCTTATGAGTCTTCCGCTCTGAAATACAGCACTTGGAATTCTAGCTATTATGCCGGAGAAGATTATAAGTGATACCCCATTACCTGCTCCGTACTCTGTAATAATTTCTCCTATCCACATAAGGAACAAAGAACCGGCAGTAAGTGTGATAGAAACATTTAAGAGATAAAATATGCCAATCCCTTCTAAGACTCCAAGATTCCTAAGCCAAGTGCTCATTCCAAATGCTTCTACAAAAGCCAAGACTACAGTAAGGTACCTAGTATACTGTGTAAGCTTACGTCTACCGATTTCTCCTTCCTCCTTAGCAAGTCTCTCTAAGGCAGGAATTACAACAGTCAAAAGCTGTATTATTATGGATGCGTTTATATATGGGATAACTCCCATTGCAAATATAGAAAAGCTTCTAAGCCCACCCCCAGCAAATAGGTCAAACATATTTAATAGGGTACCCTGCCCCATAAGAGCCTCTAAACTCTTCATATTTACTCCAGGGACAGGGATAAAAATCCCTATTCTATATATGGCTATCATAAGAAGCGTAAATAAAATCTTATTCCTCAGCTCAGGTATTCTAAATATGTTAAAAAATCTAGTCGTAGGAGATTCTACCATCAGGAAATTACCTCCACACTTCCACCAGCAGAAGTTATCTTTTCTTTAGCCTGCTCAGAAAATTTATGCGCCTTAACAATTAAAGCCTTCTCTAAAGTTCCATCTCCTAGGACTTTAAGTCCATCATAGAGTTCCTTTATAATACCCTTCTCTAAGAGGAGCTCAGGTGTTACTTCAGTCCCATTTTCAAAGATGTTTAATGTTCCAACATTTACTATAGCGTATATCTTCTTAAATCGATTCTTAAATCCTGGCAATTGAGGAAGTCTTCTCTGTAACGGGGTCTGTCCACCTTCAAAACCAGGCATTACCCCATCTCCAGAACGGGAACCTTGTCCCTTTATGCCTCTACCAGAAGTCTTTCCCTTACCAGAACCATGGCCTCTTCCTACTCTTACCCTTTCCTTTACCGCACCTTTAGGAGGGAACAGTTCAGAGAGCTTCATCATCACAAACCTCCTTAATCTCTAACAGGTGTTTTACTTTATTTAGCATACCCATAATACTCGGGGTTACTTCAAACTCTCTTGTCTTATTCAATTTGTTTAACTTTAAAGCTCTTAAAGTAGCCTTTTGCTCTTCTGGATAACCTATTGGACTCTTCTTTAAAGTGACTCTTAGCCTCATTCTATCACCTCAATATGTCTTTTACTTCTTTTCCTCTTATTCTAGCTACATCTGCAGGGGTCCTTAACATAGAAAGAGCCTTTATTGTAGCTCTAGCTAGGTTTATTGGGTTAGTAGAGCCAAGAGCTTTTGTAAGTATATTTTTTATACCTGCTAGTTCTAATATAGCTCTTACTGTTCCTCCAGCTATAACCCCTGTTCCTTCAGATGCAGGACGCAAAACTAATCTAGAAGCTCCGAAATCTGCCACTATCTCATGGGGTATGGTGGTTCCTCTCATAGGAACAGTAATCATATTTTTCTTAGCTTTAGTTATAGCCTTTCTTATTGCATCTGGAGCCTCTGGAGCTTTACCTATAGCAATACCAACATGTCCTTGCATATCTCCAACTGCAACAAGAGCACTAAAACTAAACCTCTTACCTCCTGCTACTACCTTAGCTACCCTCCTTACCGATATTACTCTTTCGGTAAATTCTAAATTTTCTGGGACTTCTATAATATTTTCTTCCATTTTAGAACTGTAACCCTCCCTCTCTAGCTCCTTCTGCTAGTGCTTTTACTCTACCGTGATACTTATATCCACCTCTATCAAAGACCACCTGTGTTATACCTTTGGCTATAGCCCTCTCGGCAAGAATCTTGCCAACAACTTTAGCCTCTTCGGTCTTGCTTAAACCTTTAATCTGTTCACGGATACTCGGCTCTAATGTAGAAGCCGAAACCAAAGTATGTCCCTTAGTATCATCTATAATCTGAGCATATATATGCTTTAAGCTTCTATAGACATTTAATCTCAATCTCTCTGGGGTTCCAAAGATTCTTTTCCTTATGCGCTTATGTCTTATCTTCCTACGGAGACTTCTATTGATCATCCTATTCCTCCTTACTACTTACCACCGACTTTTCCAGCCTTACCTAGTTTTCTCCTTACTACTTCATCTACATATTTAATACCTTTACCACTGTAGGGATTAACTGGTCTACAAGCTCTTATCGCTGCAGCCATAGCACCGACTTTTTCTTTATCTATTCCCTTTACTGTAACATGAGTTGGATCTGGCACTTCAAAGGTTACCTCGTCTGGTTCAAAGACCACCGGATTACTGTAACCTATATTTAAGACTAGTTTATCTCCCTGTTTCTGTGCCCTATATCCAGTGCCTATTATCTCTAACGTCTTACTAAACCCTTTAGTGACACCCTCTACCATGTTAGCTATCACTGTCCTTACAGTTCCATGCAAGGACTTATACAACTTCTCTTCACTCTGCCTCTCTACTATAAGGTTGTTATCACTCCTTCTAACAATGATACCTGAGGGAATAGTCCTTTCTAGTATTCCTAATGGACCTTTTACAACTATATTACTTCCCTTTATATCTACATCTACCCCAGAAGGGATAGGAATAGGTCTTCTACCGATCCTCGACATATATTATCTCCTCCTACCAGACAAAGCAGAGAATTTCTCCACCTAGACCTTCCCTGCGAGCCTTTTTATCAGTCATAATCCCACTAGAGGTAGAAACTATAGCTATACCTAGCCCACCTAAGACTCTAGGTAGTTCATTTCTCTTAGCATATATCCTTAATCCAGGTTTGCTAACTCTTCTTATACCCATAATAGCAGGTGTCTTTTTATCTATATATTTGAGGTAGACCCTAATATATGGAAACTTCTCTGTCTCTACCGTTTTATAATCTAAGATGTAACCTTCCTCTTTTAAAATTCTCAATATCTCTAACTTCAGCTTGGAGACGGGAGATATATCTACAGTCTCTAGACGAGCTCTGCTAGCATTTCTTATTTTAGTTAACATATCAGCAATAGGATCAGTGGCCATATCTGTTAACCTCCTACCAACTAGCCTTAATAATACCAGGGATAAGTCCTCTGTGGGCTAATTCCCTAAAACATATCCTACAGAGGCCAAAATCTCTAATGTATCCTCTAGGTCTACCACATCTACTGCATCTATTCCTTGCTCTTACCTTATATTTGGGTGGTAATTTACTTCTCTCAATCTTTGCCTTACGCGCCATACTATTTCCTCCTAATTAGCCTCTAAAAGGCATTCCTAAAGCCTTTAGAAGCTCATAAGCTTCTTCATCAGTCTTAGCAGTAGTAACAATAGTTATATCCATACCTCTAACTTTAACCACCTTATCATACTCTATTTCGGGGAATATAAGTTGTTCCTTTATTCCTAGGGTGTAATTTCCTCTTCCATCGAAAGACTTAGGACTTACACCTCTGAAGTCTCTAATTCTAAATAGAGCTACATTTAGTAATTTATCTAGGAATTCATACATTCTATCTCCTCTAAGTGTAACCATACATCCTATACTCATTCCCTTACGCAGTTTAAAGTTTGAGATAGACTTCTTAGCTTTTGTTACGATTGGCTTCTGCCCTGAAATAATCATTAAGTCATTAACTGCTGCTTTTAGTAGGTCTGGATTTTGTATAGCATCTCCTACCCCCATGTTTATAGTGACCTTCTCTATCTTTGGTACAGCCATAATATTTTTATAGTTAAATCTCTTCATAAGGTATGGTACAACTGTTTCTCTATAATAGTCTTTTAATCTAGGCATATATTCCACCTCTACTAAGTTTCATCTATTATCTCGCCACACTTCTTGCAAACTCTAACTTTTCCTTCGGAAAGGACTCTAATTCCTATCCTAGTAGGTTTATTACAGTGAGGACAAACCAACATAACCTTACTCCAATGTAGAGGAGCTTCTCTAACTACTATTCCTCCTGTAGGAAACTGTGGATTGGGTTTCATATGCTTCTTTACTCTATTTATACCTTCGACTATAACTAACTGTTCTTTAGAGCTAACCTCTAAGACTTTACCCCTTTTGAATTTGTCCTTACCAGCTATAACTTCTACGGTATCTCCTTTCTTAAAATGGCTAAGCGTCATCTTATACCACCTCTGGAGCTAGAGATATTATCCTCATAAAATCTTTATCTCTTAGTTCTTTGGCAACAGGACCAAATATTCTCGTCCCTCTAGGATTCTTTTGATCATCTATAATTACTGCTGCATTCTCATCGAATCTAACTACAGTACCATCTGGTCTTTTTATAGCGTTCTTAGTACGGACTATAACTGCCTTTACTATATCGCTCTTTTTTATATTAGAATTAGGGGTGGCTTCTTTTACTGTAGCCACAATAACATCTCCAATATATCCATATTTCTGATTTCCAGTGCCCAATACACGTATACAAAGTATTTCCTTAGCACCAGTATTGTCAGCTACCTTGAGTCGAGACATCGGTCGTATCATACTCTTCCCCTACCTTCCTTCCAATAATTTTTACCACTCTCCATCTTTTTTCTTTGCTAAGAGGACGAGTTTCTCTAATAAGAACAATATCTCCTATCTGGCATTGATTTTCTTCATCATGTGCCTTATACTTCTTCACCTTCTTAACTACCTTTTTATATAGAGGATGCTGAAATCTCCTCTCTACAGCTACTACTACCGTTTTATCCATCTTATTACTTACAACTACACCTAAAAGCTCATTTCTAGCCATAGTTCCTCCTTATCTATTTCCCAAACGTCTCAGATGCATAATAGTAAGAATTCTAGCTATATCTCTTTTTACTTCTTTAATCCTAGCGGTATTCTTAAGCTGTCCTGTAGTTTTCTGAAATCTCAGATTAAACAACTCCTCTTTAAGTTCTCTTAATCTGTTTTCTAATTCTATATCAGTCATATCTCTTATAACAGAAGGCTTCATAGCTTCTCACCACCTAAGAGACGATTTCTAGATATCATTTGTGTTTTAATAGGTAGCTTAGAGCTAGCTAGTTTAAATACTTCTAATACAACATCCTTAGGGAGGCCAGCTATCTCAAATAGAACCTTACCAGGTTTAACTACAGCTACCCAGTGTTCTGGAGCACCTTTACCACTGCCCATTCTTGTCTCCGCTGGTTTTGCAGTAACCGGCTTATCTGCAACAACTCTCACCCACATCTTACCGCCTCTCCTTAGAGCTCTATTAAGTACAACTCTGGCTGCTTCTAGTTGTTCGCTGGTTATCCATGCCGGTTCTAAAGCCTGAAGCCCATATTCTCCAAATGCAACATAATTTCCATCTGTAGCAATACCCTTCATCCTACCCCTTTGTTGTTTTCTATATTTTACTCTAGTAGGTATCAGTGCCATCTGCAGTAACACCTTCCTCTTCTGGTAATGGTTCCTCTTCAACAATTTCCTTCTTTTCTAACATCATATCTCCTCGGTATATCCATACCTTTATCCCAATCTTACCATAGGTAGTCATAGCTTCAGCAAAACCGTAATCTATATCTGCTCTAAGTCTCTGAAGAGGAACACTTCCTTCCCTGTACCACTCACTCCTTGCTATTTCTGCCCCAGCTAACCTACCACTGCAAGCCACCTTAACCCCTTTCGCACCTGCTCTTAGTGCTCTAGCAACTACATGCTTCATAGCTCTTCTATAAGCGACTCTCTTTTCTATCTGAAGGGCGACATTTTCAGCTAAAAGTTGCGCTTCCAAATCTGGGTTCTTCACTTCCTGTATAGTTATAGAGATGGCTTTTCCAGTAAGGTCTACCAAAGTTTTTCTAAGCTCTTCTATACCAGTCCCCCCTCTACCTATTATAATACCAGGTCTAGAAGCATGGACTATTACTCTTACCCTACCGGGTAGACGTTCTATCTCTATCTTAGGGATACCTGCATGATAGTATTTCTGTTTTACTGTTTCCCTTATCTTTATATCCTCTAAGAAATATTCTTTATACTCCTTAGTTGCAAACCATTTAGCATCCCAGGTTTTGTTTATTCCTAATCTTAATCCAATCGGATTTACTTTATGCCCCATCTATTCACTCCTTCTCCTGAAGAATAATATATAAATGGCTAGTATATCTCTTTCTCGGATTTACCCTACCCAAGGATCCTACTTTATACCTCTTTAAAACAGGTCCCTTATCGGCATATGCCTTAGCAACATAGAGATCGTCCTCTACAAGTTCAAAATTATTCACCGCGTTAGCTACTGCTGAATTCAGGACTTTTTCTACAAGTTTAGGAGCCCTTCCCGGAGTAAACCTTAGTATAGCCCGAGCTTCTTCTATGCTTTTACCTCTGATAAGAGCCATTACTCTATTAGCCTTCCTAGGAGAGATCCTCACATATCTTGCTATTGCCTGCGCTTCCATAAAAAACCCTCCTACTTAAGCTCTCTAGAACGTCTAGTAACTTCTCCATGTCCTCTAAACGTCCTAGTTGGTACAAATTCACCAAGTCTATAACCAACCATATTTTCTGTTATATATATGGGAACGTGCTTTCTTCCATTATAAACCGCTATAGTATGTCCAATCATTTCAGGGATAATCATAGAGCTCCTAGACCAAGTCCTTATTACTTTTTTCTCATTATTCTTGTTCATCTCAAGTATTTTCTTTAGAAGTTTTGGATGCACATAAGGTCCCTTTTTACTGGAACGACCCATTACTTCCTCCTCCTAACTATAAACTTATCAGAAACCTTATTTTTTCTAGTCTTATAACCAAGTGTAGGCTTACCCCATGGAGTAACTGGTCCAGGTAATCCTATAGGAGCCTTACCTTCACCACCACCATGTGGATGGTCTACTGGATTCATAGCAGAACCTCTAACAGTAGGTCTCCAACCAAGCCAACGAGACCTTCCTGCCTTACCCAAATCAACATTCTCATGGTCTAAATTTCCTACTTGCCCTATTGTAGCTCTGCACCTAATGTGTATTCTTCGCAACTCACCAGAAGGAAGTCTAAGAAGAGCATACTCACCTTCTTTTGCCATTATCTGTGCTCCTGCTCCAGCAGCCCTAGCTATCTGTCCACCCTTTCCAGGAACAAGCTCAATATTATGAACAATTGTCCCTATAGGGATATTACCAAGAGGCATACAATTTCCAGGAGCAACATCAACCTGCTCTCCAGAGATCACTGTATCTCCGACTGAAAGTCCTAGTGGGGCAATAATATATCTCTTCTCTCCATCAGCATAAGATAATAAAGCTATCCTTGCAGATCTATTAGGATCGTATTCAATAGCTACAACCTTAGCAGGAATATTATCTTTATCCCTTTTAAAGTCTATTATTCTATACTTTCTCTTATTACCTCCCCCTCTATGTCTAGTAGTTATACGACCATGAAGGTTACGGCCTGCATTCTTCTTTAATGGAACAACTAAACTAGGTTCTGGTTCTTCCTTTGTAATCTCACTAAAATCAAGTACAGTATAGAACCTTCGACCTGGAGATGTAGGCTTAAATTTTTTTATCCCCATAATTTCACTCCTTATAATCCCTCAAAGAAGGTTATTGAGTGTCCCTCTGCTAGAGTAACGATTGCCTTTTTATATCCAGAGGTCCTTCCCTCAAAAACTCCCATTCTCTTTTTCTTCCCCTTTTGCTTAATAATATTTACTTTTTCGACTTTTACACCAAATATATCTTCTACAGCATTCTTTACCTCAATCTTATTAGCAAAAGGTGAGACGACAAATTCATACTTTCGTAACCCTCTTAAAATTGACGACTTCTCACTTATAATCGGTCTTATAATAATATCTCTAGCGTCAGCCAACTAAAATCACCCTTTCCTTAAGCCTATCAAGAACAGTTGTGGTAGTTAACAGGTAGTCATATCTTAATATTTCATAAGGAGAGACTTCATCGATGGATCTTACCTCAACATAAGGTATGTTTCTAGTTGCCAATACAAAATTCGTATTCAAATCCTCTAAAACAACTAAACAGGAAGAAACTATACCTAAGTTATTTAATACCTCCACAGCTTTCTTGGTCTTAGGCTCATTAATATTTAGATCTTCTACTAAGACCAACTGGTTATTATCTATCTTGTCTATTAAGGCGGATACAAGGGCAGTTCTTTTAACCTTTTTGGGTAGAGTTAATCTTACATTTCTAGGGTGAGGACCAAACACTACTCCGCCACCCTTCCATATTGGAGACCTTATACTTCCATGTCTAGCTCTACCTGTACCCTTCTGTCTCCAAGGCTTTCTTCCCCCTCCTCTTACCATACCTCTAGTCTTAGTAGAAGCGGTCTTAGGATGCATATTATATAGGTGAACTCTTACTGCGAAATAAAGAGCATCTTTATTTACTTCTGAGTCTACAAAAGAAAATGTTCCAACCTCTTCGCCTAGTAGATTGTAAACCTTAACTTCTCTACTCATTTACCCCGACTCCTTTTTTAGTCTTTTTAGAGTCCTTTATTATTAGGAGACTATTCCTAGCACCAGGAACAGATCCTTTTATAAGCATTAGCCCTTCCTCTTCGATGACTTTTACAACTTCTAGTGCTTTAACAGTTACCGTTTCACCGCCCATACGACCAGGAAGATGATGGCCCTTCAAAACTCTAGATGGATAAGAACTAGCCCCTATAGACCCAGGAGCTCTATGGAACATAGAACCATGGCTAGCTCCTCCTCCACCATAATGCCATCTCTTTACTCCACCAGCAAATCCTTTTCCTTTAGAGGTCCCTGTAACGTCGACTATATCTCCCGGCTTAAAGGCGCTTACTGTTATATTATCTCCCACGTTAAACTCATCAGTTAATTTATCTACCCTTATCTCCTTAAGAACCCTATAGAAAGGCATTCCCAACTTCTTAAAGAAACCTTGTAACGGCTTGTTGAGTTTAGATTCCTTTGTCTCCTCAAAACCTAAGAGCAAAGCGTTATATCCATCCTTTTCTACTGTTTTCTTCTGAAGGACCTTACAACCACTAGTCTTTACAACAGTAACAGGAATCCTATTTCCTTGCTCATCAAACACTTGTGTCATTCCAATCTTTCTAGCCAGAATACCTTTTATAACCATAGTCCTCACATCCTATAGTTTAATCTCTATATCTACACCAGAAGGTAGATTTAATTTCATAAGTGCATTTATAGTTCTAGGAGTAGGATCTAATATATCTATCAACCTCTTATGAACCTTTAAGAAAAATTGTTCTCGAGAATCCTTATCTATATTTGTAGAACGTAAAATACAGTAGAGTCTTTTCTCTACTGGTAGAGGAACAGGACCAGACACCTCTGCTCCAGTTCTCTTTGCTGTAGCTATAATCTTCTTAGCAGATTGATCTATTAAATCTACATCGTAAGCCTTTAATTTTATTCTCATTCGCTGTCTCATCTTTATCCTAAAAGCTGGGTTATTACACCAGCTCCTACTGTCCTACCTCCTTCCCTAATCGCAAATCTTAGCCCTTCCTCTAATGCTACCGGAACTATCAACTCTACTTCCATCGTTATGTTGTC
>Ga0067045_1028251_pt1 | contig 38252 bp, 38 predicted proteins | sample TerdegcTABiofilm_FD_59184 | JGI IMG/M metagenome (GOLD analysis project Ga0067045, IMG submission 59184) | Combined Assembly of (Gp0054472, Gp0054536) Wastewater bioreactor microbial communities from Singapore -Terephthalate degrading... | reverse complement strand
CTTTGGGAGGCCTTGAAAGCTTTATCTTTAGCTTAGGGCTCAAATACAATGGGGTTTTGTCTATTGATAGGACGGTAATATTGTAATATTCTTTTTTCCAACAGTGTCTTGACACGATCGAATGTACAAAAATGTCTTGGTAAAATGTCGCAGATGTAGTAGAATATTTTTATCGTTGTAAAGATTAATGCAAAAGAAGGCGCTCCTATGCTCATTCTAGCCATAGCAATTGCTTTTTCTTTTATACTCTATCTGGTAAACAAAGGCGTCAACCTTGGTTTTGCCACCGCGGGTGGCGGGGTATTGCTGGCGCTGCTGGCAGGATTGTCCGTACCTGAGACCGCGAGGGTTTTTTTATTGGGCCTGGTGGCCCCTGATACGCTTGAGCTGGCCGCCGATGTGTTCCTGATCGTCGTTTTGAGCAAAATGATGCAGGATTACGGCATTTTGGACAAAATGGTGGAAAGCCTGGAACTGCTGTTCGGCAGTCCGAAAGCGCTTCTTTATGTCATACCGTGCCTGCTGTCGTCCTTTTCGGCCGTTGGGGCCGCAATCATTGCGGCTCCGGTCATTGACAGGCTGGGTGACGAAGTGGGCATCAGCAGGGCTAAAAAAGCCGCCATAAATCTTTACCTGAGGCACGCCTGGTATTTTGTGCTGCCCATTTCGGTCAGCCTCCTGAATGCGGCCTATGTATCCGGGGCACCCCTGCTTGAACTGATTAAGGCGCAAATCCCAACCGCCTTGGCCTGTCTGGTTGCCGGCTACCTGGTTTATTTCAGGCCGATTAAGACTGACCGGGCCGTTCGCTCCAAGAGAGACCGCAGCATACAATCGATAATGAAAACGCTAAAATACACGGGTCCACTCCTGATTTCCGTTATCCTGGTCGTCTGGATACCTTTTTACATTGCGCTGTTAGCTGCCTGCGCAGTTACATACCTGTTGAGGGAGAAAGAGAAAAACCTTTACGACATGTTGATAAAGGGGCAGGGAAAAAGCTACAACCTTATTTATGCCGTTGCCGGGGTCATGGTCTTCAAGAACATTATCGGCAGCATCCCGGCAATGGAAACGCTTCTGCAATCGGTGGCCAACCTGGGCATTCCTTTATGGATAATCGCTGTTGTTTTATCGATTGCTCTGGCCTTCATCTCCGGTAGCACCAACGTAGTCACAGCGATGCTCTATCCCCTGTTGTTGCCCCTGATCCCTCGGGACCAGCTTACAGCCATGGCCATGCTCATTTATGTAACCGGGTTCACTTCCTATTTCATTTCGCCGCTCCACCTGTGCCAGGTTTTGACGAATGAATATTTCGGCGTCTCATGGCGGGAACTATACCGCGAGTATGCCATCACTGTGCCGGTAATGCTGCTGTCCGGACTCGTCACCTATTTTGTGATCCGGTAGGATGGGTCGCGGACTAATATTAACGCAGGTAATACATGGGAAACTTGGAGTAAAACCGAGAGCGCCAAAAGGCGCTCTCGGTTTTACTCCAAGTGCAGGTTGGCGGTTGCGGGCCAAAGGGCCGTTTACAGGCCGAGCGCGCCCAGGAAAATGGGCACGGCCGCCAGCCCTATAAGAACGTTCAACGCGCCGGCAATTTTCGTGTAAACGGCTCCCTTCCCGTACCAGGCAGGAACCAGCACCAAAAAGAGGCCGCAGATTAAGGCCAGCACAGCGCCGAGCGGCCAAATCTTGCCGAGCAGGATGGCTTTATACAGGAACACACTGGAAATCAAAAACTGCACGAAGAAAAAGTGGGCAATCATTTTCCGGTCGCCGCCCTTAAGGAAGAATGTTCCAATGACCAGCCAGAATATGCCGTAATCGGCGAAGACGGTGCCCAGGTATATGCTGATTTCCGGGTTTTTTGCCACATTGAAGAAGTACATGGCTATGGCCGTAAGCACCTGGGCGGCGCCGCCAAAATAGATGGCTATGTAGGCGAGAGATTTTCCGATATCTTTGTGGTCGCCTCCCTTTACTCCAAGTCCAAGCTGTTCCACTCCGAAGCACCACACGGTTATGATCAGGCCAAAGACACCAATCGCTTCCGGATTCACCGCATTCATGAATCAACATCTCCTTTACCGGTAATTAATTTAGATTCTGGGCAGCCGATTTCAAACAATTATGTTATTTCTTGATCTTCACCCCCCCATTGTATAAAAATAAATAAAATAAAAAGCCCGGCAGCAATACGACGGCTATCGGCAAAAACCGATTGCGTCCACTGCCAGGCTTTGCTCCCTTGAACGCATCTTCATGCCGGGTGAGCAAAATGTCAGAGGGGGGAAATGAATGCGTCGAAACGACGGCTTTTCATTCCGTTACCAGTGTGTCGTTTGTCGTTTATGTTTATTGTAGCAAAAAAACGGCAGCATGAAAAGTACATTGTGTCAATGGAATAGTGTCAAGACGCTGTTTGGGAAAAAATATTGCCCATTGTATTTGAGCCCTAAGCTAAAGATAAAGCAGGGGTATTTTGTATCTTAACTAAATCTTTTTATATCCCCACAGACCTTTTTCACGGAGCCTTTTTGCAACACTTATAGTGACATAATCTTCTAATTCAAGCCCAGGAATAAGTTTTTTGAAGCGAACATTTGTTGCTGATAATTTCTCTTCTGATAAAGGAATTCCAATTTTAACAAAATTGGGACAACCAAACGGTTGCACAAACTCTTCTATATTCTCGACACCATCCATAAGTCTTGGCACAGCATAAATATTATGAATAGCAAGATGCTGAGAAACTGAATAATCCTTCCAAACCTGCAATTGCCCTCGCGAATATACCAGCTGTTCAATGTTTGGATTAAACTGGTCCGTTCCACAAACAAAGGTAAAATCTGCACCTGGGTTATATTTTTTTATATGGAATTGTAATTTCCTAATAACATACCATGTTCCAGTCCAAAAAGCACTAAAAACATCTGCTTCATTATAATTATCTTTTGATTCCTCATACCACTTTTTCGACTCAGTTAAAACTATTATTCGCTCATCTTGTATATCTGATATACCCGCTTCTAGAAGTTCAATCCGTTCATCCCAATTTATATGTCTTTGTGTATTAACCCATTGCTCTAGTGTATCACTATGGAAATTCTTTATGTAAAAGAATGGCCATATTATAAAAAATAATTTGTCTAAGCAGAGTTCATTTATTGCCTGTTGGGCAAGAGCCAAATGAGCCCTTGTAGCTGGCGAACAGGTCGCAACGATATACCCAACCTTATTTGTATTATCACTTTTACTTATAATGTTGCGTGTCTGATTTGAAATATCATTTTCTTTAGTCCATTTTGAAATGAAAAGTGGCATTTTATTTTCGTTATATCTTGTCGCATCAATGTAATCCATCCAAAACTTTTTTATTAAATCGATCGCCGCATGCATTTTCCTCTCCCGGTTTTCTATCAATTGACAATTTGTCCGCTATCCACTTCTTCTTTAGCTTTAGCCCGATAGTAACCGATATATCCTATAGTAATTAAAACAAACGGGTATATTATCCACCAGCTAAACCCCGAAAGCAGAAACCCACAAGAAACTGTAGATAAAATTGTAATAACCCATTTATTCTTGTTCTCTTCAGTTTTCCAATATGCATATATACTGCATGCGTACAACACTAAAAAATTCTGACTGACTAACAATATTAGGGTCGAAATATTAAGTTTAGTATATTGTACTAAAAATAATATTATAGTATAAAAAATGAACAAGGTAATAAGACTATTAAATGGAATCCCTTTATTTGTTATTTTCCCTAAAAAAGAAGGTAGTATTCCATCCCTGCCGGAAGCAAATATTAATCGACTAGCACCAAAGACCCATGCATTTGCATTTGCAAGTATTACTAAAACCATTACAGTCATCAAAACAATACTAAATCTACCACCTTCAACAAGTGCTGTTAAACCAGATGCTCCTTTTACATCGAAGCCCAGTTGGTTAGCTCCGATGCTCGTAATTGCCAAGCTTAAATAAAGAGTGATAACAATTAGATAGCTAAGCCAATAAACCTGGGGTATATTTTTCTTCGGATTTTCAAATTCTTCCAAACCAAAAGACATATTTTCCCAACCCAGAAAAGCCCAAAATAATAATGCTGAGGATACCCATATACTGCGATAGTTCAGTTCAACTTTCAAGGATACTGTATCCGCTAAAATACCAAGACCTTTAGTAAAACTCGCATTGTTCGTAATAACGATAACAAGTACCATTCCAATGAGTGCAACTAAGGATGTGGTGTTGACAAGGCTTGCAAGTTTAATTCCAGCCAAGTTTAATAATGTCATAATTGCTAATATAGCAATAGCTAATAAGTATATTGTGCTTTCAGGAAAATTAAACAGCTTTTGAGTATAAGCTCCACCTATATAGGCTAAAGCAGGTATCCCGATTGTAAATGTGCCGCACAAAACAGCCGTAACTGCGTATCCTCCCCATTTTCCAACCCCCTCTTCTGCATATTTCGAAAGTCCTGCGGATGAGGTAAATTTCAATCCCAATTGAGTGAATATGTATATTAGTGGAATTATTGCGATTGATATAAATAACCATCCACCTATTGCCGAGTATGTATTTCCGGCATCAATTGTAAGACCCGGTAATCCAAGTAATCCAGACCCTATAATCATGCTTACTGCCAACGCTACACCTTTCCAAACGGTGATTGTCTTTTTTAATTCATTCATATTTCTACCTCTTTCAAAGATATTTGTTTAAAATGCGGTTTTTTATTATTACGATATAGGCATAACTTATTACCATCATCGCATACACTCCATACCTCCCATTCTACGCCTTTATATTCTATTCTTTTCCCTGGATATATAATTATTGTGTTATTTTCACCTTCGCTTTTTAAGCTGTCTTCCATTTAAACACCCCTCTCAATTTTGTATTGTGTATCATGTTATACATTATAATGATTATTTCATTTTTTCATAGTAAAATTTCTGTTATTTTATACAAAATTTTACATAAATATATTATTGTGACATCTTAGAGCCTAACATTTCGCCTAACGGCCTCGCACTCGCGACGTCACCCAGCCTTAAGGCGATGGCCAAGCCCCTAGCCAGCTCTTAGCTTGGGCTTGGGCGAGCCGGCCGCTGCCGCTCTATTATCATACCACCATCGTATTTATATCTGTTTTATATCTGTCTTCCCCAGGATCGCGAACACAGTTATAATTAATCTATCTACGTATTGCATCAGTTAACTCCGTATAATTGTGTAAAAAGGTTCTCCTGAAAAATAAGGGAGCCATGGACAAATTCCTCAGTTAGTATAAAAGTTGGACAAACCTAAATTCTAAAGGAGGAATTTGCATGGCTCAATACCAGATTACCGTAAATCAGGAACTTTTGCACCGTTTATTTTAAACAATGATGGAGATTCCGGTATAGCAGCTTTGTTGGAATCCGTATTGAACCAGATTTTTCGTAAGCGTCAAGAATTTCACACCTGTTAATACAAAATAAAAGCTATGAGTTTAGTATTACCTGAACTTTATTCACCAACAAAACCGTTGTGCCGCTTTGCCTACTGAATCTTGACACGGACCATGAAAAGTACATTGTTGACATTCAACACACGGCTTGCTAAACTTAAGACAAAAATCATACTGATGTGCTCTTATTCAGAGTGGTGGAGGGACTGGCCCGATGAAACCCGGCAACCGTCCGACAATTGATCGGATTGGTGCCAATTCCTGCAGGAGCCTGGCCGTTTAAGGCTCCTGAAAGATAAGAGACCCGGATTGAGCATGAGCGGGCCTCTTCGCGAGAAGAGGCCTTAGTACTGACTGCGGCGGGGACGAAAGAGCACAGGTGATGAAGGAGGAAAGGCTTATAACATGAGCATCGAGCGTACCTACAAAGAAATCAATGCCCGCATTAAAGCCGGAAAAGCCGTCGTTTTGACGGCGGAAGAAGTGATCGACAGGGTCAGGGAAAAAGGACTCGCTCGGACGGCCCGCGAAGTTGACGTGGTTACTACCGGAACTTTCAGTCCGATGTGCTCCTCCGGAGTTTTTCTTAATTTCGGCCATACCAGGCCCCGTATCCGGATAAGCAAAGCCTGGCTGAACGGGGTGCCGGTTTATGCCGGGATAGCGGCGGTGGATGCCTTCCTGGGGGCGACCGAGCTGCCGGAAGGAGATCCGGCCAACAGCGATTATCCGGGCGAATTTCGCTACGGTGGAGGGCATGTCATTGAGGACCTGGTCGCCCGTCGGCCTGTACGCCTGAAAGCCATCAGCTACGGGACCGATTGTTACCCGCGCCGGGAAGTGGAAACGGAGATTACCCTGGACGAGATCAATGAAGCCATTCTGTTCAACCCCCGCAACTGTTACCAGAATTATAACTGTGCGGTAAACCTGAGCGACAGGACCATCTACACCTATATGGGGGTGTTAAAGCCCAGACTGGGGAACGCCCACTATTCAACTGCCGGACAGCTAAGCCCGCTACTGAAGGACCCATACTTTAAGACCGTCGGCATCGGAACGCGTATTTTTTTGGGCGGAGGAATCGGCTATGTCGTTTGGCACGGGACCCAGCACTTCCCCGGCGCGCTCAAGGACGAAGACGGCAGGGAACTGTGCGGATCCGGCGGCACGCTGGCAGTGCTTGGAGACTTGAAGCAGATGGAGGCCCGCTGGCTGGTGGGCACCAGTTTCAGGGGTTATGGAGCCACTCTCACCGTCGGCGTGGGAGTGCCGATCCCGATCCTGAACGAAGAAATCCTGGAATATGCGGCCAAACCGGACGAGGAGCTGTACGCGCCGGTGGTGGACTATAGCGACAGTTATCCCAACGCCAAGCCCGGCAACCTGGGAATCGTCAGCTATGCCCAGTTGAAATCCGGCCAGATCCAGGTGCTGGGCAAAGAAGTGCCGACCGCTCCGTTAAGCAGCTATCCGCGAGCCCGGGAGATTGCTACGCTACTGAAATCGTGGATTGAAAAAGGCGATTTTTTGTTGGGCGAACCGACCCAGCTTCTGCCAGGACCTGAAGCGCGGCTTTGCGGAAAGATCCTTAATGTCAAGTAACTTAGGAGGTTGAAAATTGTGGCGCCGGAAAAAATAGTGCTCCGCTTCGGCGCGGAGAAAGCGGATAAACCCCTGATCTACCGACTGGTCAAGGACTATGACCTGGTCATAAACATCATCAAGGCCTCCATCAACCCGCATAAGGAAGGCACCATGGTGGTCGAGCTGACGGGCGAGCGCAGCCGGGAAGGGATTGAATTTTTGCGTGCTCAGGGAATTACGGTGCACCCGCTGACCCAGGAGATCGCCAGGAACGAGGAACGGTGCACGAACTGCGGGGCCTGCACCGTGCATTGCCCCACCGGCGCCCTGTATCTTGAGCGGCCTTCCATGGAGGTCAGGTTCAACGGCGACGATTGCATAGTGTGCCTGTCGTGCGTTAAGGTCTGCCCGGTGAAGGCGATGGAGGCCCGGATCTAATTGTGGTGTACGAACCGCGCCTTTACCGCCGGATGCACAGCGAGAGAGACCTCTGCCGTTTCCGGGTCCTGGTGGACGAGACCGACCTGGACATCGCCGTGCGCAGAGACCGGTATAACGACGGGTTGCGGGATATGGTCGAACGTCTGGTGCGGGAAGAACGGCAGGCATTAATCGAGTATATAAACAGGGACCCGAATTTTCTCAGGTCCCTTGAACCGTGTAAGCCGCTTGCCGGCGCACCGTTTTCGGCGGTGGAGATGTGCGAGAAAAGCAGGTTGGCCGGTGTCGGGCCGATGGCTGCCGTAGCCGGCCTGTTTGCCGAACTGGCCGGCAAATTGCTGGCCCGCCATTCGCGGGACGTGATCGTGGAAAACGGGGGGGACATCTGGCTGAAAACCAGCCGGGTCCGAAATGTTGCCATTTATGCCGGGGACTCGCCCTTTTCCTGCCGGGTTGGGCTGGAGATCCGGCCCGACCAGACGCCTCTAGGCATTTGCACTTCTTCCGGCACGGTGGGACACAGTTTGAGTTTTGGGCGGGCGGATGCCGTTGTCATCCTGGCGCCCTCGGCCGTGCTGGCCGATGCCGTGGCTACGGCTGCCGCCAACAGGGTCCGGGGGGCCGAGGACCTGACCAGGGCGGTGGAATTCGCCCTGGCGGTGCCCGGGGTGAGCGGGGCGGTGGCTATTATCGGCGACCGGATTGCGGCTGCCGGCCAGGTAAGGCTGACGCCGCTGTAAATATGACGGGCGGGGCTAGAACTTGATCTTGATGTTGATCAGTCCGACCTTGATCATGGCCTGCAACAGAATGACGACGGCCGGTCCCAGGAAAAGGCCCACAAATCCGGCCGCTTTGACCCCCAGGTACATGCTGGCCAGGGCAGCCAGGGCACTGATGCCGATGGAATCGGCCATTATTTTGGGGTCAATGATCCGGCGGAAGACGACGATCAATGAATAATGGACAAACAAACCGGTACCCAGAAAAATATTGCCTGTCAAATATTGATAGATGACCATGGGGAGCATCACCGCGCCGGTTCCCAGCACGGGCAGGATGTCCACCAGCGTGACGAACAGCGCTGAGGCGGAAGGGTACTTGATGCCCAGGATGACAAAACCGGTGAACACGAAAATGAATTCGATGGTGCTGATGATGATCTGGGCGCGGATAAAGCCGAAAATAGCGTGGTGGAGCTGGGAAAGCACCTTTTCCACCCGCGGGTGGTCCTCCCGCTCGAAGAAATTGAGCAGGAAAGCCTTCATCCCCGGCAGCCGGAGGCTGATGAGGAACATGGCGATAAAAACGATAAGGGTTTCAATGAGCAGGCCGGGGATTGACTTGGCCAGGTTGAAGGAAAGGGACACAAAATCCTTCAGTATTGATTGGAGCGAATCGAGCAGGCTCTTGGTTGCCTGCTGCAGGTTATACTGGTATGCTGGCGACAGGGACTGGAAATGGGATTGATAGCGGGCCACCAGGGCGTCGATGCCGTGGCTGAGGTCTTTGGTAAAACTAAGCATCATCCGCGAAAGGGCGGTCGCTTCTCCCAGCACGATGGCCACCAGCAGGTAGCCCAGCGCCAGGATTACCAGGGTGAACAGAGAGCAGACGGCGATCGAGGCATAGGCCCGCTTGACTTGCAGCCTGGTGCTTACAAAGGCGACGGCCGGTTCCAGCAAAAACGCCAGCAAAAAAGCAAGGACCAGGGTGAACCCCTTGGTGAACAGGAAATACAGCGCCAGGAGCAGCAGGATAAGATAAATAATCGTGCGTAGCGACAAAGCCGCAGGTCCTCCTAAAATATGCATGCTTTCGACATCTATTGTATCAGATTGCGCAATAAATCTACACAACCTTCAGTTCCTTTTTTGCATTGTTTTTCACGGCCGAAGGCACGATATACGGCGTGTTGGCGAGCGGGTTGTCCAGGATTTCCACGTTGACGGAAAAAGCCGATTCGATGTTCTGATAGGTTATCACTTGCGTCGGTTGGCCGCGGGACAGGACCGAGCCTTCGTGCAGGATGAGGATTTCGTCGCAGAACTGGGAAGCGAGATTGATGTCATGCAGCACAGCCAGGACGAGGATGCCGCGGGCGGAAAGGTCTTTTAACAGGCTCAGGATTTCCACCTGGAACCTGAGATCGAGGTGGGATACGGGTTCATCCAAAAGAAGTATCTTGGGATTCTGGGCAAGAGCCCTGGCGATGTAGACCCTCTGGCGTTCGCCGCCGCTCAATTCGGTTGCGACCCTGTCCCGGAGATGCCAGGTGTGGGTCATCTCCATCGCTTCTCTAACCGTTTCGCGATCGAGGGCGCTTTCTTTCTGAAACCTTTTTAAGTACGGCATCCGGCCCATCATCACCAGGTCGCGGCATTTGAAAGCGAAGTCGTAAGGTATGTCCTGGGGGACGTAACCCATTGTCTTGGCCCTTTCGCGGACGGACATCTGACGGACGTCCTTGTTTTCTACGGCTACCAGACCCCGCCGCGGTTTCAAATAGCCCGATATGCTTTTCAGCAGGGTTGTCTTGCCGGAGCCGTTGGCCCCGATGATTCCGGCGAATACCGGCTCTTCGACCGAAAAGCTTATATCCTTCAAGACAATCTTGTCCCCGTATCCGGTGCAAAGGTTTCGCAATTCCAGCAGAGGCATTGTTTTCACGGTCCTTCCTGCTTCAATTTTGACCTGATCAACAGGTAGATAAAGAAAGGGCCTCCCACTGCCGCCGTGATTATGCCCGTCGGGATTTCGGCCGGGGCCAGGACCAGACGGGCCAGGGTATCGGCCAGGATAAGGAATATGGCCCCGGCCAGAGAAGAGAAGGGGACCAGGATCCTGTTGTCAGGCCCGACCAGGAGCCGGCAGATGTGGGGTACGATCAGGCCTACAAAGCCTATTATGCCGGTGACAGCTACGGCTGACGCCGTTACCAGGGAACTGGCAGTAAGAACGACCCTTTTTACGGCCTCGGCATTCACTCCCAGGTGTTCCGCGATCTCTTCGCCGGTCATGATGACGTTCAACTCCCTGGAGTAAGCGGACAAGACCAGGCACCCGGCGGAGATCAGCGGCGCGGAGAGGAGGACGTCTCTCCAGGTGACCAGGCTGAACGAACCCATGGTCCAGAAAACGATGCGCGAGAGCTCGTCGTGGTGCAGCAGCATCATCAGGGAAATGACCGAGGACATAAAGGCACTGATGGCGATACCCGCCAAAAGCATGGAAGCCATGGAAACCCTGCTGCCGCTCCGGGCGATCAAGTATACGGCATAAATGGTGCCCAGGGCGGCCAGGAAAGAGCCAAGGCCCACGCTCGCAGCGCCCAGGCCGCCGATGATCGCCAGGGTGGCGCCGAAGGCGGCTCCGGAAGAAACACCGAGCACATAAGGGTCAGCCATGGGATTGCGCAGCAGCCCCTGCAAAAAGGTACCCACCACCGAAAGACCGGCGCCCACAAAAGCGGCCTGGATCACCCTGGGCAGCCGCAGGGAGAAGAGGATGACCCTGTTAGGGCCGTCATCGTAACCGGCCAGCAGGCGGAACAAGTCGCCGGCAGGTATCTTTACGCTGCCCAGGGAAAGGGAAAAAGCCGCTGCCCCCAGCAGCAGGATGGCGAACAACGCCAGCAGTGTTTTGGGAGACTCAGTCCATGCTTTCACTTTGTTTTGAATGCCTCCGGGTGGATGAATCCGGCCATTTCTTCCAGCCCCAGGACGATGCGGTGCGAGGGGCGGGTAACGATGTTGTCGCTGCTGATTACGAAGATGCGGCCGGTTTTGGCGGCAGAGGTTTCCTTGAAGCCCGGTTTTCCGGCAATGTCTTTCACGTCACCGGCGTGCGGCGCGGTGATTATGACCGCCGGGTCTTTTTCCACCAGTTTTTCCAGGCTGTACTTCATCCAGCCCGTCACGTCGTTGGCAACGTTTTCACCGCCGGCCAGCGCAACCAGCTCGTGAATGAAGGTGTCCCGGCCGGCAGTCCAGTTGCCGTTAGAATCGACCAGGTAAAACACCTTTACCTTTGGCAAATCTTTTACCTTTTGACTGATTTCATCAATCTTTTTTTCCATTTCGGCAAGTACCCTTTGCCCCTCGTTACTGGTGCCCGTAATAAGCGCTATGGTGCTTATGGACTCTTTGATCTGGCGGATGTTTTTGGCCTGGAGCATAACCACCTTCAGGCCCATTCTTTCCAGGGCCTGCATTTCTTCTGAGCCGGAAAGGTTGGAGGCAAAAACGAGATCCGGTTTTTGCGTGAGCACTGCCTCCAAATTGGCGCCCTTGAAATTGCCGACTTTGGGGATTTGTTTCACTTCCGGCGGGTAGTCGTCGTAATTGGTAACGCCGACCACCTTGCCGCCGAGGCCGAGGGCGAACAGGATTTCTGTTGTGCTCGGAGAAAGGGAGACTATGCGTTGTGGGATGGCGGCGATTTCCACCTCCCGGCCTGCGAAGTCGGTTATTTTGACCGGGAAAGCCGTTGTTGCGACGGGACCGGCAGGAGGAGCGGCTGGGGAGATTTGCTGTTGGCTGTTTCTCTGGTCGGGCAGGCTGCAGGCGCTTGACGAAGCAAATAAAACCACGATAATAATAATTAACGCAAAGGCGGGCGGCAATTTTTCTGTTCTGACCATCTGAACCCTTTCCTCCACTTGTGTCTTTAATAAAAAATAAATATTGTTCATAGCAATGATTTAAGCCTGCCTTTCACAGCAGGCTGGCAATGAGTCCGTTCAAACCATCTTTACCTTCCCGCCGAAGGCGAACGATGAACCTTAAGGCAGGTCTCCTGGCTGGCGAATCATCTTCCACCCGGCCTTCCCGGTTTCCCAGTGGCCTGTCAAGCAGGGTTTTATCATCGCTCACAGTAGCGGGGGCTGCAGCGGCTTTGCACCGCTTTCCCTGGCCTTAAGATGCATAGTCTGATATGATTTTCATTATGGCTCATAATTGATTATAGCTGTTATACGACAAAATGAAAACACATTAAGTAAAGATCGTTGGCAAACACCATGAACATGAAATAAGGAGGTGCGCCGGTTTGAACTACGATTATCCTCTTTTCCGTCCCCCAAGTGAGGCATACAGCCTGATCCTGCAGTTAACCATCGGTTGCTCGCATAACGCCTGCACCTTCTGCACCATGTATAAAGGCAAAAAGTACAGGCAAAAGGAGTGGCCGGAAATCAGGGAACTGATCGAGGAGGCGGCCGGGGTGTATGGTCAGGCACGTAGGATATTCCTGGCGGACGGCAATGCCCTTTCCCTGCCGTCAGATGTTTTGACAGCGGCGCTGCAAATGATAAACGAACGATTTCCCCGCCTGGAAAGGATAAGCATTTACGGCAGTCCGCAGGATATACTGAACAAGACGGCAGAGGAACTGAGAGAGCTTCGCCGCCATGGACTGGGGCTGATATACATGGGCATTGAGAGCGGCAGCGAACGCGTCTTAAAGATGGTCAACAAGGGAGTTAGGCCTGAAGAGATCGTTTTGGCCGGTAAACAGGCCCGGGAGTGTGGGTTTACCCTTTCAGCCACCATAATTTCCGGTCTGGGCGGCGCTGAATACTGGGAAGAGCACGCCGTGGAAACCGCCGGGGTGGTGTCGGCAATCAATCCCGAGTACCTGGGCGCACTGACGCTATTTTTAAGAGAAGGGGCGCCCCTGTGGAGGTCCGTACAAAAAGGCGAATTCACTATGCTGACGCCCTGGGAAATCCTGCGCGAAACCCGCCTGCTGATAGAGAACCTGGATTTGGAGAACTGTCTGTTCCGGTCCAACCACGTCTCCAACTACTTCGACCTGGGTTGCGTGCTGAACAAGGAAAAGGAGACGGTTCTTCAGAGGATTGACCGCTACCTGGTCAGCCCCCTGGTAAAATCGCTACCTCTGGTGATGGAGCGGGGCCTGTAAGTCCCGTAAGAAATGGCGGTTTAAAATCCCATCAATAACGGGACCACGGTGATTATCCAAAAGTAGAGCAGGATGCTCAACAGCCCGCCGACCTTGGTGTAGTCGGTGAACCGGTACCCGCCGGCCAGAGTCATGGTGATCGGCATCGTCCCCACGGGTGAAGCGAACCCCATGGAAGTACCCAGGATGATCCCGATAACCACCGGTATCGGGTCAAAACCCATTCCCTGCGCGGTATAAATGGCGATAGGAGCCAGCATGGCCGTAATTGCTGTGGTGGACATGAAGTTGGCCAGCAGGAGGGCCACCAGCATATAAGCGGCGAACACCAGGCGCGGGGAAGCGCTTGCACCGAGCAGGCCGATGGCCGCTTCGGCGATCAGCTTTCCCGCCCCGCTGGCTTCCAGCCCTTTGGAGAATCCCAGCGCCCCGCCGAGGATGGCTATCGACGGCCAGTGGATACTCTGGTACACCTTTTTTTCCGTGATGCAACCGGTCATCACCAGTACCACGGCAGCGGCAATGGCGATTGTACCGACGCTCCAGACCTGTTTAACGAAACCGATGACGCAACCGGCCATTACCAGTCCGGAAATGGCCATTTTGACCGGGCTGCGTTTTTCGCCTGTCCTGCTATTGGTTGCTGTTTCCTCGTCACCGGCTATTTCCGGGAAATTGAACAATTTTTTTTGCAGTTGATAGCCCGCGGTCACATAGTAGAACAGGATAAACGCTACCAGCGGTATGCCGCCGTAGGCCAGCTCGAAAAATCCGAGCGGCCGGCAGCCAGGAATTTGGCTTAAGATGCCCTGCGCCGCCAGCTGGGGAGTCGAGCCTACCAGCGTGCACGAACCGCCCGCCACGGCGGCAAAGCCTGTGGCCATGTAGGTGTTTTTCTTGGTAATCCTCCCTCCCGACCGGGCAGCAGCCGAGGATATGATCGGCAGGAACATGGCGACAGTGGCGGTATTGCTGACAAAGGCCGACAGCGAAGCAGTGGTCAGGATGATCACCGCCAGAAAAAGCCGTTCATTGTTACCCACCACCCGCACGATGATTTTACCAATCAACTGGGCCAGGCCGGTTTCGAACAGGGCCTCGCCAACCACGATCATGCCGATGACCATCATCACAATGTCGCTCCCGAACCCGGCGTAAGCGTTGGCAAAGGGGATGATCCCGGTTACGGCCATCAGCAGGCAGGAAGCGACGGCGGTCACTCCCAGGGGGAAGAGCTCCGTGACGTACAACACGATGGTAGCGGCGAAAATGATGACGGCGATGGTGCTTTGCTCCATGATCAAATGCGCTCCTTAGGTTAACACTATTCAATTATATGATACTGCCGAAATATTTGAAAAGAGCAATTTGTTGATTATGTAAGAGTTTTCGGCTATGACGTTCAAATATTCAACAACCCGTGACGCGCTCAACGCCGGACGCAGCCGTACTGTCACCCGTTAAGGCCTCACTTGTTGTTGAAAAAATCCGGGTTGTTCTGGCGGATGGGCATTTTTTTTGCTACAATGTTCGTATTGCTATGAGATGCATTGAGCGCCAATGCGCCTCAAAAGGGAGGAAACCCCTGATGGAGAATGCCGTCAAAGCCATAGTGCTGGGTATTGTGCAGGGGCTGACAGAATTCCTGCCGGTCAGCAGCAGCGGGCACCTGCTGGTGCTCCGCAAACTGTTCGGCCTGGCGGAGGCCGGACTGCTCCTGGACACCATGCTGCATTTGGGCACCCTGGCAGCGGTGGTGGCCGTGTTCTGGCGCGATATTGTGGGAATGATAAAAAAGCCGTTCAGCCGCCTCACCCTGTTAGTGGTGACCGGGACCATCCCCACAGCCGTGATAGGCCTTGCGTTCAAGGACATTTTTGAGGAGCTGGCCATAAGCGGCGTTACCGTGGGATGGGAGTTTTTGGCCACCGGCGTTGTCATCTGGGCGGCTGACAGAATCAAGGACCGGGGAACGAAGGGCATTGAGAGCGTTAACTTTTTTGATGCCGTTGCGGTGGGAACACTGCAGGGGGCAGCCATACTCCCGGCGATTTCCCGCTCCGGGTTCACCGTCGCCGGGGCTCTTTTTCGCGGAATAAGCCGTGATGCTGCCGCACGGTTTTCTTTTCTCATGTCCGTTCCGGCGATTATGGGGGCCGTTGCTGTCCAGATACCTGATCTGGTCGGGGGAAAGGCCGAGTCGCTAGGCGCGTTGTCCCTGGCGGCAGGCATGCTGGCCGCAGCGGTTGCTGGTTATGCGGCGGTAAAGTGGATGCTCGCCGTTATCCGTCGCGGCTCGCTGAAGGGATTTGCTGTCTACGTCTGGGTTCTTGGTGTGACAATTATTGTGATGCAGTCTTTGGGAAGATTTTGATTACCCTACCCTGAAAATATAATTTTCACCCTTCCGATGGTGCCGCAGGCGGGATGATGGTATATTGGGGAAACACCTTGAGAAATACCTTGGAGAATGGTTGACAGATGCGCCTGTTTTGCAATATAATGAATCAAACGCGTTAACGAAGCGCAGGAACCTTCTCGATTGCCATTGGCTGAGGAGAGGAAACCTTGTCGCCTCCTTTAGCACGTAAATCAATCGAGGAGGTGTTTTTATGTTCAAGGAAGAAATGCTGACCTGCAAAGACTGCGGCCAGGAATTCGCTTTCACTGCCGCGGAGCAGGAGTTTTACGCCGGCAAGGGCTTCACCAATAAGCCCGGCCGCTGCCCGCAGTGCAGAGCGGCCAGGAAAAGCGCAGGCAGGGCTTCCGGGTCCGGCTATGGCCGTGGAGAACGCCAGTTCTATCCGGCTGTCTGTTCGGCCTGCGGCCAGAAAACGGAAGTGCCGTTCAAACCCAACGGCGACAAGCCCGTTTACTGCAGCGATTGTTTCAGGACCCATTCCCGCCGCAGCTGGTAAACAAAAACTGAGCCAAAAAACTCCAGGTTTTGCCTGGAGTTTTTTAATGTGCGCCCGGCACTATTGGGCGCTTTTTATTTTTTTGCATCGATACAAGAAATTTCAGTAATTGGCGACAGAATTTTACCAATTACATATATGACAAGCAGTACTAAATTATGATAAAATCAAATAAAAATTAGCAATAAATGATAAAATATGGTAAAGAGCAACAACGGCGTTGCTGGAGAATGGTGTCGGGAGTGATTCGTTTGGGCGGTGTTCTCAAAGCCCGTCTGGTTTTTCCTTTCATTGAGCAGGCGGCGCTTGAAGAATTCAGCAAATGCTGCCTGATCACCGGCAGGGATTCAAGCCTGGAAGATGCCTGCAACTGGGCCCAGGCAGGCGGGGGAGAGGACCCGGACCTCATCATGATAAACTGTGCGTCCTGTTTTTCAGGATCCCAATTGCCCGACAGCCTGTCGAAAAAAACGCTGCTGCGCAGCCTTTCCGCTTTAAAAAAAAATCGTCCGGCCAGCCGGCTGGTGCTGCTTTTGCCTGCCGCAGCCGCGTCAGACACACGGCTTATCGGGGCACTGCTGCAAGCAGGAATATATAATTTCTGGTTCCAGGACGGCTACGATGAAAAAGACATAGCTGATTTTGTGTACACGGATAGGGATTGGCCCGAGTTGGAAGCGTATCTTGAGCAATGCGAGAAAGACCTGAAACACGTCGAGACCGCGGGGAGCAGGAAAAGAGCATGGCGGATGCCCGGCGGTTTCAAGCGGATATACCAGCCCTATGGCGTGAAATCAAACCTTATCGCTTTCTGGTCGGATGATGACGTTCTGCTAAATTACGGCACAGCGGTGCTGACGTCGGTGGATCTTGCCGAGAGCGGGTTCAAGGTGGCCCTGGTGGAGACCGTAACCGGCATTCCCCGTTTGGCCGCCAGCCTGTCGCTGCCTCACCCGTACTTTAACACCCGCCATGCCCTGTCCATGTTTGCCAGGCGCAAGACGGATTCCTACAGGACCTGCCTGTTCAACGCCGACAGGTATGAACAGGACAAACACACGCCGGCGGTGGCCCTGGAAGTGAAAGATTTTCCCCCGAACCTGTACTTTCTGCCGGATGGCGGGTGTGAAGACCACCTGAACTGGGCCGAAATGGAAAACAACTGGCGCAGTTTTGTGACGGAGCTGGCGCGGGCCCTGCTTCTTCAACAGGATTTTAATTTTCTTGTTTTTTGCGGCCAAGGTAAAAGTGTGTTCAACGACGTGGTGATGAACGAACTGGCTAATCTCAGGTTTATAACCGTGAACATGCTGCCCGGCAGCCTTGTCTACGGCCTCAGGGAAATGAAAGAAGGCCCCGGCAAAACCCATTTGATCGGGACTAGCAAAATAGGGTATGTCGAGGACCAGCTGAGCGACCTGAAGAAACCGCCGTTTCTCTATCCTCCCCCCGCATTTGCCGCGGAGTTCACCGACTACGTGTATGTAGAGAAAAAGAGCAGGCTCAGCCTGGAAACCCGCCGCTTCATAAAACAGGTGACCGGACTGATTGGTGTCAAGGCCGATCCTGAGGAACCGACAGGGGTACGAGGGGGATTAATGAGGCTCGGCAACCTGCTCAAAACCGGCAGGCGCTGATTACCCTGAACCACCGCCGCTGTTGGAGGGGGTCGAGATGTTTCTGTTTCATAAAAGGCATCCCGGTTTGAAAACGCCGAAGAAGGTCAAGCCCCAGGCGGTGGTTGTCTGGTCGCCGGCGGGCGACGACACCGCCGAGTTAAGCCTATCTTTGGCCAGGGAACTGGCCAGGCAGGCCCGCACCCTGCTTGTCGAGCTTCCCTGCCTTGGCATCCCCCGACTTGGCTTTGCCGCGAACATAATGGATCGCGGCAACCACACCGACGCCCTGATACTGGAAATGCACAAAAAGGGGGAAATAAGCCTGGAGCGGGTCCCCAAGGCAAGCGACACCTTGAGCATTCTGGCTGCCGACGTTTTCGCCCTTCCCGATTATCCGGCCACGCACAAGGTGGAACTGGAAACCCTGATCGGGTTTCCGGGTGAGGTGATCAACAAAGCGTTGCGGGACGGATACTCGATGGTGGTCGTTGACTGCCAGGGCCAGTTCACCACCCCGATGACCCATTTTGCCCTCAGGCATGCCGACAGGGTGCTGATCCCGGTAAGGAGATACGGCGGTTTGGCCTTCAGTCTGCTCAATGTCAAGCGGCTGGTTCAGGCGTTCAGGCACGAGCCGGCAAAGTTCTGGCTGCTGGCTCGGGAAAACCTGGAAACGATTGCAGAAATTGCAGTCCTAAAAGACGAGGAAGGGCGGGAAGTGGGCAGGCTGAAAGTCTTGGAGGAGGAAGCCAGGGCAATTGCGCAGGAACTGGCGGCCTCCGCACCGGAGGCCGCAGGAGCAGGCCCGGGCCTGCCGGCTGAAATGGAGGGCAGCTTGTTGATCAGGCTTTGAGGCAAGCGCAGGCAAAGGGGGCAGGGATGAGGCTGTGGTGAGGTTTTTCAACCCGTATGAATACGTGGGACGGGCTGAGGTTGACGTTATCAAAGGGATCAACGTCTCGTCCACGGAACGCCTTCACGAGGCGGTTAACAAGACGAGAGCCTATCTGAGGGACGAGCACTCCCGGTCGTTTGCCAAATCGATCATCGACCCCGGGGCGCGGGAGGAAATAAAGACCGTAATTGCCGATTACCTGACACCGAGAAGAATCCTGCACATACCCGGCATTCCGCTGGAGAGCCTCATCAAAACGGTTCAGCAGGAGATCCTGTATTTCGGGCCCATCCAGAAGGCCCTGGATGACCCGGCGGTGACGAACATTGAGATCAACACGCCGCGCGACGTATATATTGAGCGGAACGGGGAGGAGGAATACCGGCCGGATTTAGGCTTCAAGGACGAGGAACACCTGTTCAATGTGATCAACAAGATGCTGATCCCACTAGGCAAAACTCTGACCGCCAGTGAGCCGCACGTGGACAGCCTGTTTGAGAACTGCCGGATCTGCGCCGTGTTGAAAGCCGAGCGCGGTGGGATAGCCACCGAGAGCACCTGCCTTTCCATCAGGAAGTTTTCGGACGACACCATCTCGCCGGATGAGCTGGTGCGCCTGGGGACCATCAGTCAGGAGATGGAGGAGTTCTTCCGGGACGTTCTTCCCAGCGCCAACGTAATCATCGGCGGGGCGACCAATTCGGGCAAGACCACCACCCTATCGGCCCTCCCGCTCTTTTTTCCGAAAAACACGCGGGTGATCACCATTGAGGACAGCCCGGAAATGATGTTGCGCCGGAAAAAGGCATACCGCAACTACCGCAATTTGGTGGCGTTGCAGACCAAGCACCACGAAAACCAAGAAAAACGTTACGACATTGCCAGGCTTACTAAGGTCTCGCTCCGCCTGAGACCGATGAAAATAATAGTGGGTGAGGTGAGGGACGGGGCGGCGGCCCGGCAAACCCACGAGGCGATGAACACCGGCCACAATTGTTATTCCAGTTTGCACGCCAGCTCAGCCCGCAACGCCGCCACGCGCATCGTCCAGTTGGCCGGGGACGGGTACAACGACGAGGCGATTGCGGCTCAGCTGGCGGACACGGTAGACCTGATCCTGTTCCAGCAGAAAATCAAAAAGAGTCGTGTCATCACGGAGGTGGTGGAACTGAAGGGGTTTGAAGGGGCCAAGCATCCCATCTGCACGACCATTTTCGAGTTTGTGCAGCACGGGATTACTGAAGACGGCCATGTCATCGGCGAGCACCGGCGGGTTAACCCCATCTCTCAGGAGCTGGCTGCCCGGATGCGCGTGAACCTGGTACCCGAAGAGAACATCAGGCGCTGGCTGCGGGCAGGAAACGGGGGGGAGGGGGCGCTGCAGGAATGATGCCGCTGGTTGCCGGCGTGCTGTTTGGAGCCTGGTTTGTCGTGTCCTGTTTGATAATTTCTTCTTCGGTCCCGTTCGGTTCCAGGACTCGTTTGGGGACCAGGGGTCCTTTGCTGCTTGCGCTCAACCTGTCCCGGTACCAGGCGCAGGCGCAGGCCGCGGGGTGGCAAATCACCGCCCGGGGATTCAGGGTTGGTTTGCTGGCGGCAGTTTTGGCCGCGGTTGCCGTGGCATGGTTGGCCCGTAACCCGTTTGTCCCGCTGGCTGGACTCGCTGCGGGGTATTACCTGCCCGGTTTCCTCATCCGCCAACAAAGGCACCGCTTGAGACTGAACCTGATCACCGGCCTGACCGATCCTCTGCGCATGGTCTTGTCAAGGCTCCCATACCAGCAGAACGTCACCAGGGCTATCGAAAGCGCGCGCGACAATTCGTCCAATCCCGCCATTCGCCGGCTCTTTGATGCGTATATCAGCGAGGTGGCTTTGGGCGGAAGCACCGGCGACGCTTTAGGGGCCCTGAAGAGAAAAGTGGGGCTGCGGAAGTTTGACCTGTTTGTCGACAATCTCATCCAGGCCCATTACGAGGGTTTTACGGCGGAGGCGATCAAGGCCCTGGACAAGGCGGTGGAAGCGATGGAATATGACCTTCTGGCCATAAGCAAGGTGAAAGCCCGCAGTAGAAATCAAAAACGCAAGCTGTACCTGACCCTGGGAACAACCTGGCTGTTTCTTCCCATCCTGTCATTTATGAACACGGGTGCGCAAAACGTGTATGTTCACACCTTGCAGGGCAAGCTTCTCCTGCTGTGTTACCTTATCGGCACCATTTACGTGTATGTCAAAGGAGAAGATTACTTAAGCCTCAACCTAGATGAGCTTTGAGGAGGCAGCCTTCTGGGTGAAGAAAAAGGGGTGATTGTTTTTTGGCTGCCATCTGGTCGGTTCTGTTTCCCCTGTTTGCGGCTGCAGCCGCCGCCGTGTGGCTGGCTGGCAGGCTGTTTGATGACAGGGCTGCGGTGAAAGCCATTTACCGGGCGCAAGAGGCGATCCTGTCCGAACGGGAACTGGAAAAGGCGCGGGAAAACCGGGCAGCCAGGCACATCCGGGGAGCAATCGCCTGTTTGCAAAATTTTATGGACCTTGAACACCTGGTGATTTCCGGGATGAGGAACATGCTGCACCTGATGGGCAGCACCAAAAGCGCGGAAAGCGAGCTGGCCGGCTATGCGGTTTACGGCCTGGCCGGTGCGTTACCGGTGCTGTTTGTGCCGCTGGTTACCGGGAGCGCCGGTTATATTGCCCTCTATCCCATCTGCGCGGCTATGCTGATCTGCCAAAAATATACCAATCTCAAAAGACAGTATCGCCAGTGGCAAACGGAAATCATAACGGGCCTCCCCGAACTTATTGACAAGCTGCGCATAAGTTTTGCCGGCGGCCGGGACTACATCTCCGCCTTTGTTCAGGCCAGGGAAACTTCGGGCCCCAGGGTGCGCGGCCTGATTGAAAACCTCCTGAACGATCTGCAGTACATGCACCCTGCCCAGGCTTTGAACCTGTTTGCCGAATCCGTTAAAATCCCGGCAGTGACCAGATTTGCATCTGCTGTGAAGATTGCCGTCGAGTACGGTTATGAATCGGCCGAAAACTATTTCCGGATTATCGAGCAGGATTTGGCGGAGATGAGGATGGCTTCGATTGAAGAACTGACCAAGTCCAAACCGGAAAAGGTTTACCAGCTTTACCTGGTTCTTTTCGCCTTGGCGGCCGGCGCCCTGGCCGTCAAGGGCTGGGAAATATTCAACCAGGTCAATGAGATCATGTAATGTATCTGTCTGGAGGGAGGAGGCGGCTGGTTATTGAGGAGGATTACAAGGCAAAGATGGATCAAGACGGGCATCGTGGCCCTGGGGTTCCTAGTCGTGTTTGCCACAACCTACACGGCAAACAGGCAGTATATCAGGAGCAATACCGACCTGGTCCCGGTGGCTGTGGCTGCGCAACGGATCGGCCCCTTCATGCCGCTTAAAAAGGGGAGCGCGATTCTGGCCCAGCGGCCCCGTTCGGTTGTTCCCGCGCAGGCGGTCGCTACTCCCGGACTGTTGTGGGAAGAAGGCAGGCAGTATTACGCAGGCGAGCTGGGTTTCGGCGAAGGGGATATCATCAGGATGGACAGGGTGGTGGATGAAGAGTCGGCCGGCCCGGGGAACTTGGCGGCGCTCCCGGAGCAAAACAGGATCCTGGTGGCGGTTAACACCAACCTGGTTAAAAGTTGCGCCAACCTTGTCGGCCCGGGGGTGTTGGTGGACGCTGTGGCTGTTATCCGGAGCAGTTCGCCCGGTGTGCCGGACAAGGTGATAAGCCCTGCTGAAAATCCAGGGTTGGCCGGGCTTCTGGTCGTTGACAAAAAGAATGCCGAATCGGCTGTCCCCGCTGAAAAAGGACGCGAAGCCGTCCCGGCGGTGATAACACTGGCCGTGGACCGCAGCCAGGTTGAACTGGTCAAAAGCATTGTCGAATACAATGAAAAAGGCAGCATCTATTTGCTGCCGATAGGTTTCAAGAGCGACGTGTACTTTAAATCGCTGGCGGGGAAATAGGAGATAAACGATAAAGGAAATAAAAAATTAAAAATTTTATGAAAGAAAAGGAGGATTACAAAAGTGACAAAGCCGTTATGGACTGTGAAAAAGGCCGTTTCAACCGTGAAAAACGAACGCGGCGAAATGGTCGGAACAATAGGCTGGATGGCAGTAACCGCTACCATCCTTGTTCTGGCCCACGGACTGGTTACCGGCTGGCTGCCGGGATTCATCAACCGCATCTTCAGCCGTCTGGACACGCTGGTATGACGGTAAGAGGGCTGCGGGCCACAATGGTCCGGCAGGCGGAGCGGGGTGAAGGGGTATTAACTGCTCTTTATACCCTGTTAATCCTGAGCGTGGTCCTGTTTGTGGGGATCGACATTGCAGGTTATGCTGCTTCGGCCTGGAAGCTGCGCAATGCCTGCGGCGAAGTTCTGACCCTGATGAAGATCGAAAACGGGATCAACGGCGAGATTGAAAGGGCTTTTTACGAGTATGTCGCTGCCCAGGGTCTGGATCCGTCGCTGGTTTCAGTCACCGGTACACTGCAAAAGGTGCAAAGGGGTGACCCTGTCGTCATCAAGGCCCATATGCCGTACTGCCTGAGGTCGCTGCGCCCGTTCGGCCGGGATCTGGTATTCGACATCAGCATTGAAATGTGGGGAATGGCCCAGGACTTTATAAGGAGAAGCGAGTAAACCGGCTCAACAAGAAATATGGCCATAAACTTGCAGGAGGGTAGAAATGAAGGTGCCGTTGTGGATGGTCTGCGGGTTGTTTGTATCCATCCTGTTGATGGATATGACGACCGTGTGGGTGCTCCGGAGCAAGATTGGCGCCTCCCTGGAGGCGGCCCTTGATGCGGCGATGGTCGGCGGCCTGCGGGAATACGACGCCCGAGGTGGCAGAATCGTGATTGATGAAAGTGGCGGGCAGGCCCTGGCCGCGGCTTACCTGAAGGAAAACCTCAATCTGAACGACCGGCTGGAAAACAGCCTGATGACAAAGACAAGACTTGAGGTGACGATTGTTCAGGACGGCGATAAACCGAGGGGCAGGGCCTTTTTCAGAGCCGTCGTTACGGTAATGGTCCCGAAATTGTTTGGCCTGGAAGGCATCCCAGTCGTCGTATCAAAAACCCAGTATCATTTGAGCAGTTATAAATAAGGCATGTGAGGGGGAGAAGGGATTGAAATGCAATAAGAGTAAGTCCCAAGTTCTGGTTGTATCTCTGGTTATAGCCCTGGCGTTGTTGGCGGCGGAGCGAACCCAGGCCGCGGGCGATCTTAGGTTATACGTGAATGGGAGTATAATGTCTTTTTCGAGTTTGAACCAGGGGCCGTACATCAACAGCGAAGGCAGGACGATGGTGCCGGTGAGGTATGTTTCGCGGGCGCTGGGGGCTTCGGTGGTGTGGAGCGAGCAGGAAAAAGCAGTGTACATCAGGCAGGGAACCAAGGACATCACCCTGCGGATCGGGGATAGGAAGGCGAGGGTGGGGAACAATGAGGTGGACCTTGACACGGCGGCGACCCTGACCAACAACCGGACCATGGTGCCCCTGCGGTTTGTCAGCGAATGCCTGGGTGCCGGTGTGGAATGGAAGGAAGCGAAAAGAGAAATCCACATCTATACGCCTGAATACGCTGCCGATGCTGCCTGCATCAACAGCGACTTGGCTATTGAAGTTCCCCCTCCGGGTGATATATATAATGTAAATTTAATTGCAATAGTGTTATATAAGTTTACCACGCCGGTTGAGCCGCAGATTGCCGACCTGCGTAAGCTGCTGGAGAAAAGGTTCGGGGATAAGGCGGACGAGGTGGTTGCCTATGTGGCCTCAAAGAAAAATACCAGTACAATGCTTATGAGAAAAGACTGGTATATTGATGACAAACACATACGGGTTGATGACTCGGTAGGGTGCGTGACCGTCACTATCTGGAACCATGGGGATTGAACACTTGAAAAAGGTAGTGTTTCTGGCAGCCCTTTTATTGGCGCATCTTCTTAAAGGAGAGGCATCATTGGGGACTGATCTTTCCATGGAGCAGGCTGTGCAAGCCGCTAACATTGAACTTGGAACAATATATTACGAGATGCATGTTCAGGTTCCTGTCGAAGGCAGTCCTGTCGATATGGAGCTGGACCGGGAGATTTGGGAGCAGCGGCAGATACTGGTCTACGGGGGACCGGCAGCCGTCCCGCCGGCGGAGCAGGATTTACGGCAAGGGCATTGGCGGTACCTGGGATACACGCGGATGGGAGACCTGATACCCGACCCGGAATTTCCGCCCGACGACGAGGCCACGACCCTTATCAACAATTGGGACTGGATACCATTGCCGTGGAAAAATGAAGGCTCAATATTATGTATGGCAAAAGCGGAATGGGACAACCGGCCGGAGACAGAGCCGTACATAGCGGCTGCCCTCCACGGCAAATTCAATCGGGACCCGTCAACCGGGCAGCCGCGGGCGGTGCCGCTGTTCGAATGGGGTAAACCCCCGCGGACGGCGGAAAACTGGTACGAAGTCACCAAGGTACTCCAGCCCAGGACGACCGTTACCCCGGGGCTGGTGAGGCTGTGGCACAACTGGAACGGGTCCCCCTGGTACATAACCGTGGTCCTGCCGTACAAACTGCCGCCGCCCGACATCGAGGCCGTGGAAATAAGGAAAAGAAGCCCTGTTCTTGCCGGGTCGCTGCAGACAGCGACAGCGGTGTTCAGGAACAACGGGCCGCGGGAGGAGACATTTACAGCCGAATACTACGCCGGCAACAAACAAGCGGGTATGGAGAGCCTGCAGATCAGGCCCGGAGAAACCAGGGCCAGGAACTTCAACTGGCAGGCGGCGGCGACTGATGGGGACTTGTGGCTGAGAATCCGCGCCGTGCCGGTGGAGGGCGAGCAGAACACAGAAAACAACGTCAAAGAGGCCAGGGTGTTGGTGAAGATCCCCGACTATGGCCGACCGGACTGCCAGTTTACCGAGAAGCTGAGCGAATCCTGGGAAGAGACTTACTCCTGGCAGGAATACCATGACCAAACCTGTACCGACGGGCAGGGGAAAACCTATGACTGCTCCTGGACGGAGACGAAGAGCGAAACGGTGCTCTACAGCGAAAGCCTGCGGGTAGAAGCGAGCGTCAACACCAGACAGGGCATACCCACTGACCGGTACCGGCCCCAAGAAGCGGACAGGGAGAGCAGAGGTTCGTGGGAGATCATCTCCTGGGCCAAAGAGAAGGGGCTGGATCCCAACGAAGTGACCAGGGCAGGGTACGGGTTCGAGGTAAAAGTCAGGACCCGGTATCAGACCGATTGGGAGACGAAGGTGCCTGCGCCGGCTAGCCCGCACGGCGGTGAATTCCGGGGGCCGTGCCGCGTGGCGGCCCAGTTTTACGGTACCGACGGGCGGTTTATGGGCCAGACGGATCTGGAGGCGACGGTGGGCAGGGCGGGGGAGCGGGAGACGACCTGGGAACTCCCCCTGAACAGGTTTGATTTTTCCGATGGCCGGCGCGTTTGGGAGAGGAAGCACTACACGGCGGTCAGCGAGCCGGACGGCCGTTACCTGGTGAGGGTCATCGTGTTTGACTGCGGCAAAAGCGGCCTGTCGATCTGCCGGGACAAATACGTGACCATCCATGGCGACATGTACGACGACCTTTACACCCGCCCGGCTGCCAAGGAGGAGTATAGCCGTTACCGGCGGGCGGGGGAATAAACATTTTGGCATTGGGAGCGGAGGTGGTGTTTTGAGGCTGCTGCTGGCCACCAACCATCCGGAAATAGACGCCCTGGTGGAAAAGCTGGAAACCGCAAAAGGCATCAAAGGCCTGGAAGTGCTGCTGAAGCAGGAGGACCTTGGCCGGTGGGCCAAGCCGCTCCTGATTGTCGACCATGTGCTTTATCGGGAGAGGCTGATCGAAAAAGCAAAAGCGGCCCGGCCCGATGTTGTCCTGCTGTACGACCGGCTGCCGGGGGCCGTGGATTTGGAAATAATCCTGGAAGAATTGAGGCTGGAGATAAAAAACAACGAGGGCAGAGACACCCGGGTTGTTCTTCTGACCTCCCTTGAGCAGGGTTCGCCCCTTCTGCGCAGGGCTGTGGAGATTGGCATCTGGGATATTGTGGCGGGCAGGGACATTTATCCCCTGGAGGTGATCCGCCGCATTTACCAGCCGGCAAATTATTCCGAGGCTGCCCGTTTTCGGCTCGCTCCCGACGACAAAAGCCATGTCCGGCTGGTGCCCCAATATGTGGAAAAGGAAAAAAGGCTCGAGGTGCCGGTAATCAAAGAGGTAAAGGTTACCGAAGTTGTGGAGAAGACGGAGTATGTGCGGGTCGGCAGCATGAAAGGGATCAAAGAAACCATTCTGCTGTGGTCGCCGTTTGAATCGGGCAAGACGTTTTTGGCCGTCAACCTGGCTGCTGCCTTGGCCGGGTCAGGATACAAGACCGTCCTGGTTGATACCGATGTCAGGAACAGGTTGCTGGAAAACCATTTTGACATGCAGCGGGAAGAGAAGTACCTGTTGTTAAAGGCGATGAAAAACCGGCTGAACCATGAACAAGTTCTGAGCAACTGCCATGTATACAAAAAAAACCTGTACGTCTTGACGCTCCCGTCCGGGAAAGCGGAGTTGCCGGAAGTAACGGCGGAAGATTTCTTTTTCCTTTACGATAACCTGCGCAGCGAGGTCGACCTGTTCGTGCTTGACGGGAGCAAGGATTGGCAAAGTACGCTGGTCCAGTGCGCCCTGAAGCTGTCTTCCCGCATCCTGGTGCCGGTCACCCAAGACCTGGCGCGTGCCCGGCAGGTGAAAGCGGCCCTAGGTGAGGTTACCGCTGCCGGTGTTCCGGTAAGCAAGCTGGAAATCGTGTTGAACATGCACGTCAAGGTCGAAACACCTCGGAAGGAAGAGATAGAGGAAGTGCTGGGCTTTAAACTGCTGCCGGTCGATATCCCGGCTGTTCTCAACACGGCTTTCCGGAGCATGTATGAAGGAGTTCCAGCCATAGACGCCAGCGGCGCGCCGGCCTCGTTCGGTCAGGCCATAAAGTCCCTGGCGAACTGCCTGGCTGGCGGCGAACCACAACGGGGCAGGCTGCGGGCAGCCCGCAAAAGCCTGTTCGGCTTCCTGCATTGACCCGGTCCGGCTGAAAGGGAGGAGGGGGACGGTTGAGAAAACAGCGGCTGGCCTTGATTGTCCTTGGCCTGTTCATCTCGGTGGGGTCGGCTTGGTTCATGTACAGGGCGACGGAGCGATTCGTGCCCAAAACGCCGGTGGTGGTGGCTGCAAGGAGGATAGAACCGCAGGAAAAAATCACGAAGGAAAATGTCAAGGTCCTGTTAATGCCGGCGCAATACGTGCTGCCCGGAGCCGTGACCGCCCTGGAAGCAGTGACAGGACGGCTGGCCGGGGTGAGGCTGTACGAGGGTGAACAGGTGCTGGCAGTAAAAATCGAACAGGAGGAGATAGCGCCAGCGCAAGATGAGAGGTACCTTTTTATCCCGTACAACAAGATCATGCTGAGGCCGGGTCAAAGGGTAGACCTGTACCTTCTCTACAACTCTGACAAATCGCCTTACGCCGGAGCGGAAAAAGTGCTTGCCGACAAGGTCGTGGCTTCCGTAATCAACGAAGCCGGCCAGGATATCCATCACGGCGAGAAGATAAACGAAATGAGCAAACTGTCGGGGATTGAAATCATCGTTGCGGAGGAAGAAATCAAATCATACCTGGAAAAAGTGCGCTACGCCAAAGAGTATCTAGTCAGGCAAAAACAAGGAGGTTGAGCATGAAGGCCATCCTGGCAACCGGCCTGCCCAAAGTTGACCGGTACATCACCGCGACCCATCAGGACATCCTGGTTTTGGCCCAGGCCAACGAGATTGAAGAATGCTGCGGAGCCTTGAGCCTTCATCAACCTGGCCTGCTGGTGCTGAGTGACGCTCTGATGGGAATGCATTCTTGGGCTGGACAGCGGGAGGTATTGGAGCGGATCAAAGCAATTTCTCCCGCTACACGCCTGGTATGCCTGTTCGCCGGCAGCAAACCGGCTGGCTGGCAGGGAAAGGAACTACAGGCGATGGGCGTCAGGTTTCTTTGTTCCCCCATCACCGGTTCTGACCTGAGCGCGATGCTGTACGCCGTTGCTGCTCCGCCGGAGCCCTGCGAGAGCCCAAAACTGATCGCCGTCTGGTCCCCCAAGCCCGGCGACGGCGCTAGCCTGACCGCGGAAGCTATTGCCCAGCTGCTATGGGAAAGCAGGAAGGACGATGATGACCTGACAGGGATTCTGGACTTCAACATCAGGACCCCGGCTTTGAAATACAAGTATAAACTGGACGAGGCCCGGCTGATTGATGACCTGTTGCCGTACATCGGGGGAGGGTTTCTGACCGCCGGGCTGCTGGCCAAGTTTGCCCGGCCAGTGCAGAAAAAGACCGCCCTCCGCTTTGTCGGCGGCATCACGAGGCCAGAGTTTTACGGCAAGTATCACCCCTCGTACTTTAACGGCCTGTGCGAGGCGGCGACAGAGTTGTTTAACAAGACGGTGATCGATGCGGGCAATGTCCTTGACCATGCCGGTACAATCACCGCCCTTAAGAATGCCGACCTGATTTTGGCCGTGCTGCAGCCAAACTATATATCCAGGCAGTGCCTGAAACACAGCCTGGACCTGTTCCCCGCTTGCGGGATCAATCCGCATAAGGTCAGGGCGGTTATCAACCGTTTTTCACCTGGACTGGACGAGGTTCCGGATCTGGTGGTTTCCGGCCTGCAGGTGGAAGTGGCCGGGGCCCTTGGCGACCTGGGACCGGCAGCAAACCTGATTGGCAGCTCCTCGGCGTTGGAGGATGTTGCCAACCGGGCGGTGGGTTCCTACCGCGGTTCGTTGCAGGAGATTCTGGAAAGGTGTGGCTTAATAGCCGACAAAGACAAAAAACAAAGAGGCGGGATTTTTTCCAGGGTGTTTGCAAGAGGATGAGAGGTGTTTGATTATGACCGGCGGTCTGCAAAGCCAGGGGCGGTTTCCACGGTTAACATACGAAGAGGTCCTGGAACTGGCCACCCGGTACCTGGCGGATCCCCCGCTGGAACCCGGGTTAAAAGAATTCCACGGCCGGATGTTGAGCAATGCTGTGCGGCGGGACCCTGCGGCCAGGGAGTATGTCCGCCTGATGACGGACTGTTTTCTTGACACCGGCCCGTACCTGGTGGAGGGATTGACCAGGGAGGAACTGGTCCGGAAACTCTTCCAGGACATGTACGGACTCGGGCCGATCGAACCCCTCATCGACGACCCGGAAATCCAGGAGGTCAACGTGAACGGGTTCGACAACATATGGTACGAGAAAAACGGGTTAAAGCACAGGGCCGAAGGGATGAGCTTCAAAAATAACGGGAAGTTGAAGCAGGTCATCGACCGGTGCCTGCCGGACAAGGAAGTGAACCGGCTGGAAACATTCGCCCAGTCCAATTTCGACAACTCGCGCATTTACATCGGGATACCACCGGTGGCCAGGGTTCCCTATCTCAATTACCGGAAGTTTTCCGTGTTCACGGCTTCGGAAGAACAATACCTGGCCACCGGAACAATTACCCCGGAGGCGCTGGAGACTTTGAAGCTGCTGGTCAAGCACCGGGCCAACATCACCATCATCGGTCCGCAAAACGCGGGCAAGACAACCCTGCTCTGCTTTCTCACCGATTATTATCCGAGGCATTTCCGGATCGGCGTGCTGGAGAGCCCTGATTTTGAAACCACCATTGAGCAGCGCCGGCCGGAAGGCAACGTCTTTTCCTTGAAAGCCGATGAAAGGCTTGGCGTGACGGAGTTGGACATTTTCAAGCATGCCCTGCGGTTTTCTGCGGATGTACTGATCATCCCGGAGGCCCGCGGCGCTGAAATGGAAGAAGTGCTGAAAGCGCAGCGGCGGGGCAACCGCGGCAGCATGACCACCGCTCACAGCATCTCGCCGGCCAACCTGGTCGATGACATGGTGCTGATGATCACGGAATCGGGGAAACAGTACCAGCTGGACCTGCTGAAAATGATGGTGGCCCGGTCTTTGGACATCGTCATTGTCATGCACCATTTCCCGGACGGCAAACGCAAGGTGATCGGGGTTTCGGAGGTGGATTACGACGACGACCAGCAGCGGGTTGTGATCAATGACATCTTCAAGTGGGACAAGGACAAGTTGTTGCGCACAGACAACACCTTGCGGGACGAACTGGTCTATAGCCTTCTGTTTCATGGCGCGGCTGTCGATGAACTGCGACAAAGGGGGTTGGTTTGATGAACGGGCTGGGCTTGCTGATCTGCCTGGGCTGGTCTGCCGGAATATTCCTGATCGTTTATGCCATTGGCTTGCCGTTCTTGGCCAGAAGGAGTTTGCGTCTCGCTTTCCGCAGGGAAGAAAAGCCTCCGGGAGATCTGTTTTTGACCGGCAACCCGCATGTCAAGCGGTGGAAGACGGGCATCGAGGAACGTGCGGCTCTGGCCGGCCTGAACTGGAGTTTCGGAAGGGTAGTGTTCTACTCGCTGGGGATGGGCCTTGCCGGGTCATACCTTGCCGGCAGATACCTCCACAACGGTTACGTCGTCATCCCGCTGGGAGCGGGCTTTTCCCTGCTGCCGGGGTTATTCCTCGATTATTTTCTCCACCGTAAACAGCGCCTGCTGGAAAAACAGCTTATCGTCGCCGTCCAGCACTTCATTTCCGAGTACGGGACGCTGCCCAACATCGTTTCCGCATTGAACAACATCGTGCCGGCAATCGACTGTCCCCTGGCCGAAGAACTGGAGCGCCTGGTCAGGGAACTGAACAGCGGCCGGCCCGGCGAAGCGGCCATGTTCTCTTTCGCCGCCAGGGTCAACAGCCGGTGGGCGTACCGTTTCGCGCACATCCTAAGCCTGAGGGTGAACCGGGGCGTTGACATCAACGGGATGCTGTTCAACCTGTACATGGATATGAAAATTAGGTTTGTGAAGGAGAGGGAACGCGCGATGGAAACCGTAGGCGTCAGGATGGAGAGCTATCTCATGTATCTGTTTATCCCGGTGATGTATGTTTTTTCCACCAAGGTCAACCCGGAGGCCCATTACCTGATGACCCGCACCGCCGGCGGCAGGATGATGACGCTGGCAGCCGCCGTTTTGCTGGTGGCCGGCCTGCTGATCAACCTCCGCCTGGGTAGTTCCAGGATAAGGCAGTGACAGGAAGGAAGGCGGTTGGGGTGAGGCGATGATGATAGCTGCGGCGTTCTTTGCGATTGGCACAGCATTGTTGTTTGCGGGCCTGTTTGCGGTGAGGAGGCCAAGCCGCTTCCGGGAAGACTTGGCGGTTGCCAGGAGCAAACGCTTCTTCGGGCTGCTGCGGGTCTTGCTTGGCCTGGCACCATGGCCCAGGCTGGTGTCCGGCTGCGGCCGGGTGCATTCCCCCGCCGGCCTGGAGGACCTCTTGGCCAGGGCCGGCAACCCAGGAGGCATCAAGGCCAGCCACATTCAGGCGTTCCGCGCCGTTTCGCTGGCGTTGGCGGTACTTGTCCCCGCCGCATACTACGGCGTTATTGCTGTGGCTCGTTCGGCCGCCAGCCTCGTCTCTTCCGGCGGTTTGGCCGTGTTTGAGAACCCGCCGGCTGCCTTGCCGGTGACAGTCGTTGTTGTATTCGCCGCCGCCGCGTTTTATGCCCCGGGGCTGATTGCCCTGGCTCTGGCCAAGCGCCGGGAAATGCTCGTCCTTTCCGAACAGGGGCTGTTTACGGAGATCGTGTTCATATCTTTGCGCGCCAGGTTGAGTTTACGGGACTCCATCATGGAGGCGTCTAAAACAACCGTGTTCTTAAAGCCATATTTGGCTGCCTGCCTCAATGAATGGCATACCAGCAAGGAAATGGCCCTGAACAACCTGAAAACCTCGGTCGCGGTGCCCGCTTTCCAGGCCGTCATCGACCTGTTGCTGCAGGCCGCTTCGGCAGGAGACGAAAGGATCGCCGGTTTTCTGGAAGAAAACAAAAAGCTGGAGGAAGAGATCAAAAACATCGACATCTCGGCCAGGTCGAAGATCAGGCCGCTGATCATGACCGTGCAAATGGTTTTCCCGTTTTTGGTCCTGCTGATAGTGCTGTTTTACCCCCTGATTACCCAGGTCGAAATACTGATTTACAGTTTTTGACTCGGAGCTGTCAAAACCAACTCTGCAGTACAAGGAGGTGAGGATGATGGTGGGCAAATTTTTCAGGACCAACAGAGGCAGCATCATCGAAAACATCATTTACCTGATCATTATTGGCGCGCTGAGCTTTACCTTTTACTCCACCAAGTTCAAGACCCCGATGGAAGAACAAATGAATTCGCTCAACAATAAGATTCATACCTGGACAAGCTCGGAATGAAAAAGACGACGAAAGAGGAAAGACAGAAAGAGGAAAGACGAAAGACGTTAAAGGAGGTTGGCGCGATGGCGATTGTCAGCCGTTTTTTTCCAGCCTGAAAGGCAACTTGGTCCAGGCTCTGCTGGCGGTTCTCGTAATGGGCACGCTGAGCTTTTGGTTCTGGTCCGGCTGGCAGGAGGAAATTAAAAACGCCGGGAGCAGCATCAGAGTAAAGATTGAAACGGACGACTGGCTGTCCGGCCAGTAACAGGCAAATCAAACAAACAGAGGGGTGAAAAACAATGCTGGGCATGGCGGCTTCGTTTTTGAAGCGGGCAAAAGGCTATCTCATGCTGGAAGCGGTAATCGCCATTCTGATGATCGGTGCGGTGACCTTTTTTGTTGTCCACTCCGACCTTTTCCCCGGACTCAGGGCGAAATGGCAGCTGCAGAACGACATCATCCAGAACAACTGGCTCAATTGAGGAGGGCATCATCATGGTTATGAAGCCGTTTTGCAGTCGGCAGCAAGGCCACATCCTGCTCCAGGCAATGCTCATCATCCCCATCCTGTACCTGGCCCTGTTTCTGCCGTTCGGTTTTTCCGTGGCCCAGCACAAGAGGAGCGTGTTGAACGATGTGTTGGACCTGGCCCTGCAAAAGGCTGCGGTGGAAGGCGGGATAACGGAACAGGCAAGGCAGGAGATCGTTGCCGCCTTAAGGGCCAGGGGGTTCAATCCCGATGATGTCGTGATTGAACCTGCCGGGTACATCCAACGGCTGCGCGGGGAAACAATCAGCATTACCATCTCGGTGCCGGGCAGGTCTGATCCTTTGAACGCGGTAAAGGCCATCGGGGGAACGCCGCCGCCAGCCGGCTGGCGGATCAACGCTGCTGGCAGCATAATGAGCGAAAAACTCCCGTAGGGAGGGGAAAGGTCTATTTTCAAAAGCCAAAGAGGATTCTTGCTGTTGTTATTGCTGATCTTGATGCCATTTTTCTGGCTGCTCTGGTCCTTGACGCTTGACGGGGCCAACGCCAGGTATACTGCGGCTAGGGTGAAAATGTCCCTGAATCGGGCGGTTAAGGGAGCCGTTGCGGCTGTAAACACGGACGCCCTGGCGGCCGGCGTGGTGGAGATAGACGAAGCGGGTGCCCGCGCCGCCTTTGACCGCCTGCTCAAGGACAACCTCGGTCTCCGCTCCGATTTTTCGCCTGCTCCCGACTCTCCCCTCCTGGCAGTCCCTGAAGTGCTGGTGTTTTACATTTGTCGGGGTCCTGATTTCCCTTGCGTTTTTCAGACGGTCATGGGCATTAGACACAGTTTTCACGATCCGGGGGTGCTGGCGGTGATTAGGGCCAGGTGCAGGCGCGGGTTCATTAGCAGCCAAGGACAGGAGATATATGCGTATTCGGCTGCCGAAATCAAACGCTGGCTCAATGCGGACGGGTGGTGATTTTCCTGGGCAAAAGGCAGCGCATTGCGTGGCTTGTCCCGTTTGCATTGCTCGTGCTAGTGTCGTTTGACATGAACAGGGAGATAGACAGTGCCCTGGCTGCTGCCGGCATCTACATCGATGACAGCTTCAATGACATCAGCCAGGTTGATGCTGCCCGGACCACGGCAGAAGTGGATACCGCCAACGGCTGGGTGACGCTCTCCCGTCTGAACATGGCCAATTCCCTCCTTTTATACCCGGGCAGCCAGTACCTGACCCTGATAAACGGCGACGCGGCGGAGACGTACCGGCCGGCCGGCGGACGGATGGCCAAAGACCCCGCCTATTCCGTCAGCGGCGGCCTGACAAGCCCGGTCAGCATTGCCGGGCACATTCCGGCTGAGTACCTGGTGCTGGAAAGGGGCGGCAGGGAAGCAGCATACTACCAGCACGACGGCACGGGGATGATGAAAAACGGTGTTCTGGGCGTCAGCCAGTTGAACGACCCTCTGGCCCTGGCTGCAGGCGACGGCTATGACTTTTGGCTGGCCGACGGCAGCGAGGTCAGGTCGTATGTCTTTGACGGCAGAGGATTCGTGTTGAACGGGTATTTGGGGGTCAGCCTTGAGGTTGAAGGAGCAAGCGCTGTCAGCATTTCAGACGGGTCGAGCGGTCCTGTCGGCGACTACGGCTTCAGCGTGGTGGACAGGCTGAACAAGAGGGTGCTGAGTTATGTCTGGAACGGGTCGGTCATGGGAAAATGCGACGCCCTGAGCATCGAAACCGGCCTGACCTCTCCCCGCAGCGTTTCCAGGGACGGTGCTCTGCTAGTTGTTGCGGACGGAGACTGGGTTAAAGCGTTTACCTATGACGGGACCAGCCTGTTGCCCAACCCCTTTTTATCGGTCCGCATGCCGGCAGCCCCGCTGGCGGTCGCCGTAAAACCAGGCGGGTTTGAATATGCGGTGTTGTATGAGGGAGAAAGCGGCGGCCCGGCGGTAAGCCATTACGCTTTTGACGGCCTGGAAATGAGGGAGGTCCCTGAGCGCCGTATTACCGGCCTTGCGGCCATCCCCTACGACAACTGCCAGCGGCTGGTGGGGAAAGGTGCTGCAGCCGGCCGCGCCGTTACCGGCTTAATGCTGGTTGCCGAAACGGACCTGCCGCCCGGGACCGAGATTGTCTGGGAGGTGACGGTTGACGGCGCAACCTGGAAAGAAACAGTGAACAACGGCCCGGCAGTAAGGTTCGATGTGGCCGGGACAAAACCCAATTACCGGGCTGTACTCAAGACGAGCGATCCTGCCGTGGCGCCTAAAATATTCGGCGTTCGCCTGATGGATGCCTCCCTGGCGGTCGAAGGCATGCGGGTTGTAAATATTGTGGGGCCTGAAATCGCAGGCAATCCTCCTCTCCCCACCAGCCTGCCGGTGAAAATCTGGGCGGGATACGACGTTGCCTTCCAGGTGGAAACGACAGGCCATGCCGAGCTGGTGAGCGCGGTCATACACGGGGCAGGCGTTACGGCGATAATTGTGAGCTGCGAACCTTTGTGGCCGGTGGACAGCGATGCCAACACCTGGCAGGGGGCTTTCCATGCGCCGGTGGATGCTCCCCGCGGGACCGTCTTGCAGATGGACGTTACGGCCGTAAAGGGAACGGTCCGGGTTTCGGCCTCATACCCCGGTTTTGCGGAGATTTACGCATCAGCCCTGGAGAATCACCTGATTCATTTAACCCATTGAGATGGAAGGAGGGTGCAGGGATTTGAAAAGACCAGCCTGCCTTTGCCTGTTCATGATAATTCTGATGATTTTCAATTTGGCGTTTCCGGCCAGCAGCGGCTGTTACGGCGATTATGGAAACGGCTCGGCGGGCGACGTCACGATCACGGCGGCTAAAAATTTAAGCAGCTACAGCAATAAGAATTTCCGGAACCTCACCGTGGAGGCCGGCGGCAACCTGGTTATTGATGACGAGGCGACCGTTTATGTGTCGCAGACCCTGACCGTGAGAAACGGCGGCAAAATAACCGGGGCGAACGGCGCAAACGGTTATAACCAGTATGACCCTTGCTATGAATGTACCAGGCCTTACAGCGCTACGCCTGGCAAGACCATATCCGTTTATGCCGCCAACATCGTTGTTTCATCGGGCGCCAGCATAATATCCGGTATGGGCGGCAAGGGATACAACGCTTACTACAGCAGCAGCGGATGGGGTTCTGGCAATGGCGCCAGGGGCGGCAACATCGATTTATACTTCGGGACACTGACTATAGACAATGCATCGATCGTTTCTGGTGACGGCGGCCCGGCCGGAGATGGTTGGTTATATAGGTACGGTTCGGGCGGGGGCGGCAGTTCGGGCGACATAAACCTGCACGGCGGGGCGATAACCTTGCAAAACGGAGCGCGGGTAGAAACCGGTACGGGCGGTAACGGCCAAAGCGTAACCTCTCCCTGGATCAATGACGGCGGATCAGTATCAGCCGGTTATGCGGGAGCGAGCGGCAGCATAAGCCTGGAGGGGACAAACCTGGCCATTGACGACGCAAGTTCCATAAAGACGGGCTTGCCCGGCGCGCCGGGGCCCGGCAACCCGTATTCCGGCGGGACCAGCGCGGGGGCATCTCCAGGGGCAGCCGGAACTTCCGGAAACATCAACCTCAACAGTTTCGGAACAATAGACATTCGCGGCTTGATCCGCACCGGCAACGGCGGGAACGCCACTTATGGCAGCGGGCAGTATTATTCTTACGGCGCTGCCGGCGGTATTGCCGGGGCAATAAACATAACCGGCCCTGATGCGGTAATGCGGGTCGGAGCGTCCGGGCTTATCGCCGGGGGCAATGGCGGCGCTGGCGGGACCGCGCCGGGGGGTTCGGATGTCGGCCCGGGTGGAGCCGGCGGCAACGGCGGGGATGTTACCGTCCGGGTAGCCAGGCTTGTCCTGGATGCCGGTTCCCTGGTTTGCGGCGGGACGGGCGGAGCAGGCGGAAACGGATGGGGAAGCAGTTTTAACAGTTACGTCACCCCTGTGGGCGGGGCCGGCGGCATAGGCGGCAACATAACATTGACCGTTTCCGAATCCATCGACAAGAGCAACGAGATCAACATCAAAACCGGCGCTGGCGGCAACGGAGGAAGTTGGGGCGGGAAGGCCACAAATAACGAATACGGCACCTATTACTATTTTTACGGCGGCAACGGCGGCAAGGGAGGCAGCGCCGTCGTGAATCTTCCAGCCGGCCTGCCGGCCCTGTCAAGCCATATTATTGAAATAGCCGGCGGGGGCGCCGGACGAGAGATCAACTACAGCCAGACCGGCTACGGCACCAAATACTACTACCCGGGTACAGGCGGGGCTACCGGCGACCTGACCGTCAACGCGGCCGGTGACCTCACGCTGGGCGGCGCACGAGTATTTACCTTTTCCCGGCCGGGTAGCGGCAACGTGTGGACGCCGGACCCCGGTACAAAATCGAACAACGGCAGCAGCGGGAGCTGCACGCTCAATGTCTCCGGCCGACTGGACATCAATGCTGACCATGCCGTTTACTTCGACGACATGGCT
>Ga0067045_1002022_pt1 | contig 38263 bp, 30 predicted proteins | sample TerdegcTABiofilm_FD_59184 | JGI IMG/M metagenome (GOLD analysis project Ga0067045, IMG submission 59184) | Combined Assembly of (Gp0054472, Gp0054536) Wastewater bioreactor microbial communities from Singapore -Terephthalate degrading... | reverse complement strand
GGTATCGCCTCGGGCGCCCGCGAGGTGCTCAACGCCCTGATGCGCGTCATCGAGGAGACGAACACCACGGACGTCATCGTCACCACATCGGGCTGCATGGGCCTGTGCAGCCGCGAGCCCCTCGTCACCGTCGAGCTTCTCGGCAAGGAGCCCATCAAGTACGAGAAGATGGACGAGATGAAGATGCGGCAGGTGTTCAAGCGGCACGTCCTGGAGGGGGAGATCCAGACGCCCTTCGTGCTCGCGAAGGGGTCCGAGGTCGTCCGCTAGGGGGCAGAGGGGGCCCCGGCCCCCCGGAGGGGGAATCCATTTCAGGGGAGGAACGCAATCGATGAAAGTATTTCGCTCGCATTTGCTGGTCTGCGGGGGGACGGGCTGCCGTGCATCCGGAAGCATCGCGGTCAAGAAGGCCCTCGTCGACGAGATCGCCAGGCGAGGCGTCGCGGAGGAGATCAAGGTCGTCGAGACCGGGTGCAACGGCTTCTGCGCGCAAGGGCCCATCATGGTCGTCTACCCCGAAGGCATCATCTACATGGGCATCAAGACGGAGGACGTCCCCGAGCTCGTCGAGGAGCACCTCATCAAGGGACGCCCCGTCCAGAGGCTCTTCTACAAGGAGCCGGGCAAGGAAGAGCGTATCCCCTCGATGCAGGAGATCCCCTTCTTCGCGCTTCAAGATCTCAGGGTGCTGCGAAACCGCGGCCTCATCGACCCCGAGAACATCGAGGAGTACATCGCCCGCGACGGCTACGCGGGCATGGCCAAGGCCCTCACGGAGATGACGCCCGAGCAGATCGTCGCGGAGGTCCTCAAATCGGGCCTGCGCGGCCGCGGCGGCGCAGGGTTCCCGACGGGGCTCAAGTGGCAGTTCGCGCAGCGCTCCCCGGGCGACCTGAAGTACGTGCTCTGCAACGCCGACGAGGGCGACCCCGGGGCCTTCATGGACCGCAGCGTCCTCGAGGCGGACCCCCACGCGGTGCTCGAGGGCATGGTGATCGCCGCCAAGGCGATCGGCTCGAAGCAGGGATACATCTACTGCCGGGCCGAGTACCCGCTGGCGATCCACCGCCTCAACGTGGCCCTCGCCCAGGCGCGCGAGATGGGCCTGCTCGGGAAGGACATCCTCGGCACGGGCTTCGACTTCGACATCGAGATCTACCAGGGCGCGGGCGCCTTCGTCTGCGGCGAGGAGACGGCGCTGATGACCTCCATCGAGGGCAAGCGCGGCATGCCGCGTCCCCGGCCGCCCTTCCCCGCCGTGGCGGGCCTCTGGGCCAAGCCCAGCGTTCTGAACAACGTGGAGACCCTGGCCAACATCGGCCAGATCATCCTGCGCGGCGGCGAATGGTACGCGAGCGTGGGCACCGAGAAGTCCAAGGGCACAAAGGTCTTCGCGCTCACGGGCGACGTCAACAACGTGGGGCTCGTGGAAGTGCCCATGGGGACGACCCTCGGGACGATCATCTACGACATCGGCGGCGGCATCCCCGGCGGCAAGAAGTTCAAGGCCGCGCAGCTGGGCGGTCCCTCCGGCGGCTGCATCCCCATCCAGCACCTCAACGCCCCCGTGGACTACGAGAAGGTGGCCGAGCTGGGCGCCATCATGGGCTCGGGCGGCCTCATCGTCATGAACGAGGACAAGTGCGCCGTCGACATGGCGCGCTTCTTCATGGATTTCTGCAAGGACGAGTCCTGCGGCAAGTGCACCCCCTGCCGCGAGGGCACGCAGCGGATGCTCGACATCCTGACCAACATCTGCAAGGGCAAGGGCAAGGAGGGCGACATCGAGCTGCTGGAGTCGATGGCCACGGTCATCAAGGACGCGGCGCTCTGCGGTCTCGGCCAGACCGCCCCGAACCCCGTGCTCTCCACGATCCGCTACTTCCGCAAGGAATACGAGGAGCACATCCGCGACAAGAAGTGCCGCGCCGCCGTTTGCTCGGCTCTCTTCAAGTCGCCCTGCCAGCACACCTGCCCCATCGGCATGGACGTCCCGGCCTACATCGCGCTGATCCGCGACAACCGGCTCGAGGACGCCTACAAGGTGATGATGAAGACCAACCCCTTCCCGTCGGTCTGCGGGAGGGTCTGCGACCACCAGTGCCAGAGCAAGTGCCGCCGCGGCCTGCTCGACGAGCCCGTGGCGATCAAGTTCCTCAAGCGCTACATCAGCGACAACGCGCCGCGGCCGGAGGTGAAGCCCGTCGGCATCACCCGCAGGGAGAAGATCGCCGTCGTGGGCGCGGGGCCCGCCGGCCTCACCTGTGCGAGGGACCTCGCCCTGCGCGGCTACGGCGTGACCGTGTTCGAGGAACTCCCCACGCCGGGAGGCATGCTCAGCTGGGGCATCCCCTCGTACCGCCTGCCCCGTGAGATCCTGGACAGGGAGATCGACGACATCCGCAAGCTCGGCGTCGAGATCCGGTGCAACACCCGGGTGGGCCGCGAGGTCCCCTGGGGCAAGATCAACGAGGACTACGACTGCGTCTACCTCGCGCCGGGCGCCCACAAGAGCCAGCGCATGGGCGTGGAGGGCGAGAATCTCAAGGGGGTCTGGGGCGGCGTCGAGTTCCTGCGGGACTACAACGGCGACGAGCAGGGCTGGAGGACCGGCCGCAAGAGCCTCGGGTCCCGGGTGGCCGTCATCGGCGGCGGCAACTCCGCCATCGACGCGGCGCGCACGGCCCTGCGCCTGGGCGCGGAGGTGACGATCCTCTACCGGCGCCTGCGGGAGGACATGCCCGCCGCCGCCGAGGAGATCGTCGCCGCCGAGCACGAGGGCATCAGGATCGAGTACCTCATCGCGCCGCTGCGCGTCGTGGGAGCCGACGGCAGGGTCACGGGCATCGAGTGCCTGCGCCAGAAGCTCGGGGACTTCGACTCCAGCGGCCGCAAGCGCCCCGTCGCCATCCCGGGCTCCGAGTTCACCCTGAGCGTGGACACGGTCATCGCCGCCATCGGCCAGACGCCGGACCTCTCCTTCGTGCCCGCCGAGAGCGGCGTGAAGGTCAACAAGTGGTCCTGCTTCGACGTCAAGGACGACATCTCCTCCCAGACGACCCACGAAAAGTACTTCGCCGGCGGGGACGCCGTGACGGGCCCGGCCACGGTGGTCAAGGCCATCGCCGCGGGCCACCAGGCCGCCGAGGACATCGACGGCTGGATCCGGAAGCGCAACGGCGAGCCGGCCTGGGTGCCGCCCTCCGAGGAGAAGATCCACATCCCCTTCGTCGTCGACGAGGAGACGGAGGAGTGCCCGCAGGCCCGCATGCCCGAGCTCGAGGCCGAGTTCAGGCGGAAGAACTTCAACGAGGTCGAGCTGGGCTACAGGAAGGACCAGGCCCTCAAGGAATCGACGCGCTGCCTGCGCTGCGACGCCGAGATCTGACGGCGCCAATCCCCTCCGCCCGCACGAGAAAAGCCCGATCCTTCGATCGGGCTTTTTTTCGTTTCACCCCTGCCTTCGGCCGGGAGCCCCGGCGCGCGGGGCCCGGGGCCTGTCCCCGTGCGGGGGGGGACTCTCCGCCTTTTTCCCCGCCGCCGCAAGCCCGATCTCGAGAAGCTGCCGGATCGCCTCGGACATCGAGTTGATGCGGTTCTCGAAGCGGTAATCCCGGAGCCTCTCGAGCAGCTCCGGGTCGATGACGAACAGGATTTTCGGTTTCTCGCTCGGCATATATCGCTCATACCCTGAATAAAATATAATTGCAATAAGATATTTATTGACAATACGTGCAATAAATTATAAGGGTATATACACAATATCCCCACCGCGGGATCGGGATGTTGGTAACAAAGTCGACAAAACTACAGAAAAGGCCGGGAAAGATGAGCTTGTCGAATTTGTTACCAACGTCCCCGGTTGTTCCCTTGGGTTGACGGAGGTCGCGCATGACGCAACGGCTGCAGGATCGGGCGGTCTGCCTTCAGGTTCCCCGGGTCTTCGGGATTCGGATCGAGGGGAACGAATACGAACCCCTCTTCAGCAGCGACGATGTGGTGTACGTCGATTCGGGGATCATCCCCGACCCCGACGAGATCTGCTTCGTCATTCTCGGCAGCAGGGCCTGCTTCCGGCTCTTCGAGGGCTGCGACGGGCGGCAGACCCGTTTCTCCCGGATCAACGATTTCGCCCGGCACGACGTGATCGGCAGCGAGAGCCCATTCCAGCCCATCATGATGCGGGTGATGGGCGTCCGGAAGGGTCCGAGGCTCTACCCCCTGCGGCGCAGCGGCGCCCCGACCCGCGACCCCGGACCCGTCGACGGTCTCGGGCCGCTGTCGGCCGATCGCACGTCCTGAACGGGAAGCCCCGCTGCGGGACCCCTTCCCCCGACGGACGCCCGCCCGTCGAAGCCCGCGGGCAAGACGGGTTGTCCCGCCCCTACCGCCCCTCGTCCTTGACCGGGATGCCCGACTCGCAGGGGACCGCCGTCTGGCACAGGCCGCAGGCGTAGCCCTCGAACCCGAAGTGCTCGACGATGTAGGCCCTGCACGTCTCGTGGACGTGCCTCGAGCAGGGGATCTTGTCATGGCCCTTCTCGGACAGGGCCCCCACGGGACAGCGCTCCACGCACTTCTTGCAGGTCCCGCCTCTGAACCACAGGCACCAGTCCCGGTGCCCCCTGTACGGGCGAGGGGTGGGGGGGATCTCGATCTCGGCCACGACGGAGCCCGTCCGCATCGCCTTCCCGCGGGGGGTGATCAGGCCGTCGGAAAGCCCGAAGGTCCCCAGCCCCGCAACGAAGGCGGCGTGGCGCTCGGACCACGTCGAGGCGAAGGTGAATTTCTCGGAGGGCATGCGGGAGAACCGGGGCAACAGCACGGGCGCCGCCGACCCAGTCCCGGATCAACGCGGTGATCCAATCCGCCATGCCCTTCGCTTTGTCTCCCCCCATACCCTCCTCCAGACCAGGGACGTTGTTTCCTGATTAGAATAACTCGGAGCCGCGTCGGCCCCGCCCAACGAAGTGCTTCTCATCACTCCACGCCGCTTCCGCTCTCAATCCATTTTTTCCTCCCCGCGGTCATCCAGCATCGCGAGGGCCGTAAGGCTGACGAGGGCGGCCGCGACGAACCACCAGGCCACCGCGAGCCTGTTGCCCGTCAGCTCCACCAGGAGGGTCCCGACCGCAGGGGTCAGGCTCCCGAACACCGTGACGCCGACACTGTAGATGATCGCGAGGCCCGTTCCCCGGACCCGGGTCGGGAAGAGCCCTGCCCCGACGGCATATCCCGGCACCGCGTAGACGACGAGCAGCAGCCCGAGGACGGACTGCACGAGGATCAGCGACATCTCCCCGGGCCACCGGTTGAGGACCCAGAACGAAGGGTAGGCGAGGACAAGCATCCCCGCCGCGGCGGCTCGCATCAGCGGCACCCGCCCGACGCGGTCGCACCAGGAGCCGATCAGGGGGGCGATGCTGAGGGCGCAGCCGAACACGAAAAGGCCGAGGTAGGCGCTCGAGAGCTTCATCTTGAGTTCGCGGATGAGGTAGGTGGGCATGTAGTTCGCGAGGTGGTTGCAGACGGCGCCCACGGCGACCAGCGCGATGCCGACCGCGAGCGCCCGCCGGTGCGCGCGAAACAGCTCTCCGACCGGGGTGGCCTCGCGGACGGGCTTCTCCCTCCGGTACCGGTCGAAAAGCGGGGTCTCGTCGAGCTTCCAGCGGATGTAGAGGCCCACCGGTGCAATCGCGAGTCCGAACACGAAGGGCAGGCGCCAGCCGAACGCCTGGACCTGCTCGGGCGTGAGCAGGTTGGTCACGAGGTGACCCGAGAGGCCCGCCAGGAGAAACGCCCCGGCCTGGCCTGCCTGCTGCCACGAAGCGTAGCGGCCCCGCATTCCGGCAGGGGCGTGCTCGACGAGAAAGGCCACGGCGCCCCCGATCTCGCCGCCGGCCGAGAGGCCCTGGAGCAAGCGGGCCAGGACGATGAGGACCGGTGCGGCCGCACCGATCGTCGCGTAGCCCGGCGTGAAGGCGATGACGGCGGTCCCCACGGCCATCAGCAGGATCGTCAGGCTGAGGGCCGCCCTGCGGCCGGCGCGGTCGGCATAGCTTCCCAGGACGAGCGCACCGATGGGTCGCATGACGAACCCGACGGCGAAGGTGCCGAAAACGACCAGCAGCGAGGCCAGCTCGCTCTCCGCCGGGAAAAAATCCCGGGCGATGAAGACGGCAAAGAGGGCATAGGCGCTGAAGTCGAGCCACTCAAGGGCGTTGCCGAGGGTGACGGCAAAGATGAGCCGGGCGGAAGCCGCAGGCTGCGAACCGTTCGATACCGTCTTATGAGCTTTCACCGTTTCCCCCCGTCGTTGCGGAAACTGCCCGCCGGAGTCGCGAAACGCACTGCCTCGATCCCTGAGGCATTGTACAGGCCCGCGCGCTGGAGGTCCATTGCCTTGATCGCGTAAGTCAAAAAAAGTGGGGCAGGGTGTTCGGCCCTGCCCCGAAGGAGATGAAAGGAGGTGGTTGGGTTTTCCTGTACTGAATTATTAGCAATATCCGTGCCTGGCATGGCAGGCCGCGGGGTCCACCGACCGGGCCCGCCACTGTATTTCCTTGACTTGCCGGCGTTGCGGGTTATTTTAGTCGGGAACGATTCCACCCCCAAAGTGAGGAACAAGAGGCCATGGCAAAATCGATCAAGGGAACCCGGACGGAAAAGAACCTGCTGGCGGCCTTCGCCGGCGAGTCGCAGGCGCGCAACCGCTGCACCTACTTCGCCGGCGCGGCAAGAAAGGAGGGCTACGAGCAGATCGCGGCCGTCTTCCTCGAAACGGCGGATAACGAGAAGGAGCACGCCAAGGTGTTCTTCAAGCACCTCGAGGGCGGCAAGGTGGAGATCACGGCGGCCTACCCGGCGGGCGTGGTCGGCGACACGGCGGCGAATCTCGAGGCCGCCGCGGACGGCGAGAAGCTCGAGTGGTCGACGCTCTACGCCGATTTCGAGCGCGTGGCCCGCGAGGAGGGCTTCCCCCAGATCGCCCGCTCTTTCCACGAGATCGCCGAGGTCGAGCAATACCACGAGGCGCGGTACCGAAAGCTCCTGGCCAACGTCAGAAGCGGCGAGGTCTTCCGGAAGAAGACGGCCGTCAAGTGGCACTGCCGAAACTGCGGCTACGTCCACGAAGGCCCCGAGGCGCCCGATGTCTGTCCCGCCTGCCGGCACCCGAAGGCGCACTACGAGATCCTGGCGGAGAATTACTGAGAGCGGCCGCATCCGATCCCTGCAGGGCCGTTGCTTGTCTTCCTTTTCCCCGGCGGGAGAGGGCCGGGCCGAGGGGGAGCGGCCCGGAGAAACCGCCTCCCCCCGAGGCCTTTACCTTCCCTGCCCGCTGTGCTAGTAAACAGGAGGCAATCGGCTCGGCACAGAAGGGGGCGACGGGGCCATGATCGCAAAGCTCCGAAGATTCATCGAGGAGGACGTCTGGCGGATCCGCGCGCGGGACCTGCCGCGCCCGAAGGCCTTCCTGATCCGCTACCTCAGGATCTTCCTGGCCGCCGCCCGGGCGTTTCAGGAGCACCGCTGCAAGCTGAGGGCCTCGGCGCTGACGTTCTTCTCACTGCTCTCCATCGTCCCCGTCGTCGCCATGGCCTTCGGGATCGCGAAGGGTTTCGCCTTCGAGAAAGTGCTCGAGGAGAAGATCCTGGAGCGCTTCCCGGGGCAGGAGGATGTTCTACTGGAGGTCTTCGGGTTCGCCAACACCCTGCTGGCGAACACGAAGGGCGGCCTCATCGCGGGGATCGGCGTGATCCTGCTGTTCTGGTCGATCATCAAGGTCCTCGGCCACATCGAGCGCTCCCTCGACGACATCTGGTCGGTCCGGGAGGAGCGCACGCTCTCGCGCAAGATCACGGACTACCTCTCCGTCATGCTCGTGGCGCCGGTGCTCCTGGTGCTCTCGAGCAGCGCCACCGTCTTCGTCACCACGCAGCTCGAGACGATCATGAAGCGCTTTGACGTGCTGGGGATCCTCGGCTTCGTCGTGTTCCTCCTGCTGGAGCTGACGACCTTCGTGACCATGTGGGTGCTCTTCTCGTTTCTCTACCTTTTCATGCCGAATAGGCGCGTGAACCGGCGGTCGGGCGTCATCGCCGGGGTCATCGCCGGCACGGTGTACGTCGTCGTCCAGATGGTCTACGTGAGGTTCCAGGTCGGGGTGGCCAGCTACAACGCCATCTACGGCAGCTTCGCCGCCCTGCCCCTCTTCCTCGCCTGGCTCCAGCTCAGCTGGCTCATCGTCCTGGCCGGCGCCGAGCTCTCCTTCGTCCACCAGAACGCCGACGCCCTCGAGTACGGCCCCGACGCGAAACGGGCCAGCCACAGGTTCCGTCGCCTGCTGGCCCTGCGGGTGGTCAACCACATGAGCCGGTGCTTCGCCGCCGGGGCGGTTCCCCTCACGGCCCGAGAGGTGTCGGAGAGCCTCGAGATCCCGCGGGGGTTGACGGCGGAGATCCTCGAGGAGCTGAAGGATAGCGGCGTCCTCCTCGAGGCGGCCGGGGACGGCGGCGACGACCCCGCCTACGCGCCCGCCCGAGACACCGATCGGCTGACGGTCGCCTTCGTCATGGACGCCCTGGACCGCCGGGGGACGGACGCCATCCCCGTGGCCCGGACCGAAGAGATGGAGCGCATCGAGCAGAGCCTGGCGGCCTTTGCCGAGGCGATCGAGAAATCGCCCGCCAACCTCCGCCTCAAGGACATCTGAGATCAGGGACGTTGTTTACTAATTAGAAAAACTCGACGCGGCATGGGTCATCCGGGGAGTTATTCTAATTAGTAAACAACGTCCCCGGACATGGAGGGTGAGTTTGTCAACTTTGTCAACAACGTCCCTGGTGGTTCGCGTTGTCGATCTGTGGAAGGAATACCGCGAGGACGGGCAGGTCGTCACGCAGGCCCTGCGGGGGGCCAATCTGGAAGTCGTCCCCGGCGAGGTGGTCGCCCTGTTCGGCAAGAGCGGCTCCGGCAAGACGACCCTCCTGAACATGCTTGCGGGCCTCGACCGCCCCACCCGGGGCACGGTCGAGATCGACGGGTGCAACCTCGCGGAACTCGGCGAGGAGGGCCGCACCCGGCTGAGGCGCTCCCGCCTGAGCTTCATCTTCCAGTTCTTCAACCTCCTCCCCACCCTGACGGCCTTCGAGAACGTCTACCTCGCCCTCGAGCTGGCCGGGAAGACGGACCCCCGTGCCGCGCACACCGCTCTGGAGAGGGTGGGCCTCAAGGGAAAGGAAAACCGCTACCCCCACGAACTCTCCGGCGGCGAGCAGCAGCGCGTCGCCGTCGCGCGGGCCATCGTGAAGGAGCCCGCGCTCATCCTGGCCGACGAGCCCACGGGCAACCTCGACACGGCGACGGGCGACCAGATCCTCCAGCTCGTCACGGAGCGGTGTCGCGAGTCGTCCATGGCCCTGCTCATGGTGACCCACACGCCGCTGGCCTGCAAGTACGCCGACCGCATCCTCAAGATGGTCGACGGCGTCGTGACGGAAGACGACACGTGCGACTGAACACCGTCACCCGATCCTTCCTTCGCTACCTGCACCGGCGCCGGAGCCTGAGCCTCCTGCAGCTCCTCGGCATCGCCTGCGGGGTCGCCGCCGTCGTCGGGATGTCTCTCTCCGCCCAATCGGCCCTGTCCAGCTTCGCCCAGGCCGTGGAGTTCCTCCGCGGCAAATCCACCCACACCCTCGAACGCCTCGCCGGCCCCATGGACGAGTCCATCCTGCGGCAGATCGCCTCCGACCCCGCCGTCGTCTCCTTCGCCCCCGTGCTGGAGCGGCGCCTGAAGCTGGGGAACGGCGACCTGGTCCGGATCCTCGGCATCGACCCCTTTCTCGACCGGGCCATCCGCCCCGAGCTCTCGCGGATCCCCTTCGAGCGCCGCACCGCGGAATCCTTCGAGGACTCGCTCGCCTTCCTCACCGACGAGCGGGCCGTGCTGATCGAGGCCGGGCTTGCCCGCTCGCTCGGCCTCCCGGCAGGGGGCACCCTCCCCACCCTGAAGGGGCGGCTCAAGGTGATCGGGACCTTCGCCAACCCCTCGGGCGAGCCGCTGATCCTGATGGACATCGCCCACGCCCAGAAACTCCTGGGCCTGGCCGGGAAGATCGACCACGTCGATCTCATCCTCGGCGACGAGGACGGCTTCGCCTCCCGCTGGCAGGAGGGCTGGCGCATCCAGTCCAAGCGTCAGCGGCAGGAAACCTTCGGGGCCATGGTGGGGGCCTTCCGGCTCAACCTGGAGGCCCTCTCGCTCATGGCCCTCTTCGTGAGCGTCTTCCTGATCTACAACACGGCCATGTTCGCCGTCGTCAGCCGCCGCCGCGACGCGGGTGTGCTGCGAAGCCTGGGCGCGAGCCGCGGCGAGGTGGCCGCGGCCTTCCTCGCCGAGATCGCCCTGTTCGGCGGTCTGGGCGGGCTGCTCGGGAGCGTCCTCGGGTTCCTGCTGAGCCGGGTGCTGACGGAGGTGATCGGGGGGACGATCAGCAGTCTCTACTTCTTCCTGCGGCCCGCCCCCATGCCCTGGTCCTGGTGGGTGCCCGCCGCCGGGGTCGTCGTCGGCCTCGGGGCGAGCCTGCTGGGGAGCCTCTACCCCCTGGTCGAGCTTGCCCGAACGGACCCCGTCGTCACCCTGCGGGGCCGCTCGGCAAGCCGAGAGAGCCGCCGCCGGGCCTGGTTCGTGGCGCTTGGGGGGGTGGCGTGCCTGATCGCGAGCATCGCCCTGCTGGCCTTCTTCTCGAAGCGCATCTATGCGGCCTTCCTGGGCGTCTTCGGGTTCCTCTTCGGCCTGAGCCTGCTGACGGGCGTGATCATGGTCCTTGCCGACCCGCTCCTGGCCCGCATCCTGGCGGCCGCGGGGAGCCTTCCCGGACGGATCGCGGCGGGCAACATCGTCCGCAACCTCGGGCGGACGGGCGTCGCCGTGGCCGCCTTCACGGTGGCCCTCTCCCTCTCGATCGGCCTGGGGTCCATGATCGGCAGCTTCCGCGAGTCCCTCATCTGGTGGATGGGCACGCAGCTGCGCGGCGACATGTACATCTCGAACGCCACCGACATGGAGGTCCCCGAGGAGTTCTACGAAGAGATCAAGAGCATCCCCGGGGTGGGCGGCGTCGACACCTACCGCAAGGTGCAGGTGCCCTACCGCGGCCGCACGGTGCACGTGGCGGGGATCAAGGCCGACGTGTTCCAGCGCTTCGCCCGGTTCGGCTGGGTCGAGGGCGGCGACGAACACTGGGAGGCCGTCAAGCGGGGCGACGTCATCGTCTCCGAGAGCTTCGCCCGGAGCTTCGGCACCGGCCCCGGCGGCGTCGTGACCCTCGAGGGGACGGGAGGGCCCGTCGACCTGCGCATCGAGGGCGTCTTCTACGACTATTCGACGGAGCACGGCCTCGTCATGATGGACCGCGCCACCTACATCGGCCTCTACGGCGACCGGACGATCAACAGCGTGGCCGTCTTCCTGGACCCCGCGGAGCCCCGCAGGAAGCAGATCCTCGACGACGTCCGCGCCCGGGCCGCCGCTCGGGGACTCCCGGCCCTGACCCGCGAACAGTTCCACCGGAACATTCTCGAAATCTTCGACAGCACCTTCGCCGTGACCCGCTCCATGCGCATCCTCGCCATCGTCATCGCCTTCTTCGGGATCACGGGGGCCCTGATGACCCTGTTCATCGAGCGGCAGCGCGACTTCGGGATCCTTCGGGCCCTGGGGTTCTCCACACGGCAGGTGGCGGGCATGACCCTGCTCGAGGCCCTCGGGATGGGGCTCGTGAGTTTCGCGTTGAGCGCCGGCGCGGGGACGGTTCTGGCCGTCCTCCTGATCCGTGTCATCAACCTGCGGAGCTTCAACTGGACGGTCTTCTACTACCCCGACTGGCAGCCCTATGCCCTCACGGCGGCCACGGCCCTGGCGGCCAGCCTCGGCGCGGCACTCTACCCCATCTGGAAGGTGCACCGCAACTACCCGCAGATGCAGATCCGGGAAGAGTGAGTCCGGAGACAGGGTTCAGGGTCAAGGGTTCAGGGTGAAGACGGGAAGCAACGGGAAAACATTGCAGGCGTTATGGACGTAAAACGACTTTCCCTCATCATGTTGATACTCCTGTTTCTTGCCTTGCCGTCCTTTGCCGGTGAGCAGTGGAAACAGGCAAACGGGCCGTGGAACTGGAGCTTCCCGCGCGACCACGGGGCGCACCCGGAGTTCCGCACCGAGTGGTGGTACTTCACGGGCAACCTGCGCGACGCCGCGGGGAACCGCTACGGCTACCAGCTCACGTTCTTCCGGCAGGGCGTGCGCCTGAGGGTCTCCGACCCCGAAAACCCCTGGTCGCTGCGCGATCTCTACCCCGCGCACCTCGCCCTCACCGACGCCCGCAGCGGCGCCTTCCACTACGCCGAGCAGATCACCCGCGCAGGCCCGGGCCTGGCCGGAGCGGCGACGGGGGGGATGAACGTCTGGAACCTCGGCTGGTCGGCGAAGATGGAGGGGAACCGCATCGGGCTCCGAGCCCGGCACGGGGGGATGGAGCTCGACCTCGAACTCACGCCGAGAAAGCCCCTGGTCCTCCAGGGCGACCGGGGCCTCAGCCGCAAGGGGCCCGGCAGGGGCCAGGCATCCTACTACTATTCCTTCACCGACCTCGCAGCGAAAGGGACGATCCGCACGCCGGGCGCCGCGATGCCCGTGCCCGTGGAGGGGGTGAGCTGGTTCGACCAGGAGTTCAGCTCCAACGCCCTCACGAAGGACCAGGTGGGCTGGGACTGGTTCTCGATCCATCTTTCCGACGGCCGGGACATGATGCTTTACTTCCTCCGCAAGAATGACGGAACGGTGGAAACGGAGTCGTCGGGCACCCTCGTGGAGGCCGACGGCCGCCCCCGGCACCTCGAGCTGGGCGAGATCCGCGTGGAGACCCTGTCGACCTGGACGAGCCCGAAGAGCGGCGGGAGATACCCGAACCGCTGGCGCATCCGCATCCCCGCGGCTGCCATCGACCTGACAATTGCACCGATTGTCGCGGCACAGGAACTGGTCACGGAGGGATCCACGGGCGTGACCTACTGGGAGGGCGCCGTGGACGGCAAGGGCACCTCGGACGGCAGTCCCGTCACCTGCGAGGGCTACGTGGAGATGACGGGCTACACCGGCAGCCTGGGCGGGCTTTTCTGACGATACGGCCCGGCCGGGCCCGATACCCGATGACCTGATCCATCCGGACGCCGCGGGCGAAAAACCGATATCATTCCGATAGAGCGGTAGGGATCGCGCGGATCATGCGAAGAAACGCCGTCGGACCGAAGGCCCGGCGGCGTAGTTCTCGAAAAATCGAACGGACGTAGCAGAGATCGAACGGTTTACGGCAGGGCGGCCCACAGGACGCCCAGAGCCAGCCAGAGGATGACCGAGATCAGGAATGCCCACATCATTCCCCTGACCGGATTATTCTGTTCCTTGATTTCGGCAGCGTCCTGCCCCCGACCCCGAACCAATGGAGAGCTGTCCGGTTCGGCCAGCAACGCCCTGCTCTGATGGTTCATTCCTTCGAATCCTCCTCGGCCGGATAAGAGTCAGCTCATTTACCCGTAGTCACAGGAGAATTTTCATCACAGGAGAGGCCTGTTCGAAGCTGACAGCTGCCCTTACATCAATCGCAAGGAAAATGCAACTAATACTTTTTTAGTATTTGGGGAAGTATGCCGCGGCGGGAAGGGGAGTATCGGTTTCATCAGCCCGATCCCCGCTATTTACCTGGATTCCTTCAGGGATTCATCCAGCGGCGGGAACACGATCGTCGCGCCCTCCTCGATCTTCCTGACGTCCTTGATCGAGGGGTTGTTCTGCTTGACGAACTCCATCACGCGGTCGTTGCTGAAGCCGTAGGCCTGGACCGTCAGCCGGAACAGGGTATCGTCCTTCCTGACCACGGCCTTCTTGAGGGGTTGCATGACCCGTTTCGGATGATCCGCCGCCGGTCCCGGCCCCCAGGAGTCGTGGGACCCGGACCGCTTGTCGACGGCGGCCGGGGGGCCGAAGGGATTCGTCGCCGCCTCCTGGAGCGGGGCGGGTGAAGGGGCGAGCGCCCGCTCGCGCAACACCGGGTCAACCTTGGCCCTCACGATGGGCTGCCGGAGTTTCGCGATCTGCGCCTTGTGCTGCTCCAGGGTATCGAAGGCCTTGTAAAGCAGAAGAAAAAGAACCGCCAGCAGAACCGCAAGAAACCCCGCCGCCGCGGGCACCCATGAAGGCCCGCGTGCCCTGCCCCTCGCCGCCGGCAAGGGCTGCTGGTTCGCGAGGACCTCCCGGACGATCTTTGCGTCCACGGGCTTCTGCTGATACCCCAATCCCGCGACCAGGGCGTTGTCGCAGAGGATGTTGATGACCCTCGGGATGCCCCCGGCCTTCGCCGCGATGATCTTCACGGCCCTCTCCGTGAAGACGGGCTCCCCGCTTATCGACGCCACCGAAAGCCTGTGCCGGATGTACTCTTCGCTTTCCTCCGCGCTCAGCGGCAGGATCTTCGCGCGGACGGCGATGCGCTGCTTGAGCGACTGCAGCCGGGGGTGATCGAGGATGTTCTCGAACTCCGGCGGGGCGGCGAACACGATCTGGATGAGCTTGTACGTCGAGGTCTCGAGGTTGGACAGCAGCCGCATGCTCTCGAGCGTCTCGACGGGCATGTTCTGGGCCTCGTCGATGACGACGACGAAATTCCGTCCCTCCACGTACTCGTCGACCAGCACGCGATTGAGCCTCTCGACCATCCGGGTCGTGGTGAGCCCCTCCGCCTGCACCTGCAATTCCCTGAAAATCTTTTCGAGGAACTCCCGGAACGTGATGTTCGGGTTGATGATGTAGATGTAGCGGATGTCGTCGCGCTTGATGTCCTGCAGAAAGGCGCGCAGGACGGACGTCTTGCCCGTGCCGACCTCGCCCGTCACGAGGACGAAGGCCTTGCGGTTCTCGATCCCGTAGACGATGGAGGCCAGCGCCTCCTGGTGCGTGGGGCTCAGGTACAGGAACGCCGGGTCCGGCGTGATGTTGAAGGGCTCTCTGGAGAACCGGTAAAAGTCATTATACATGGGCATTCTCGCTGTCTGTCCACCGCGGCCGTGATGGCTGCCCGCGCTGAGAATGTGCATGGATCATGCCGTAAATGGCCAAGTTCGTCAACACCCGCCGCGGCTCCCCCCCTGGGGCGGGCTGCGAAACGCGGCCGCCCGTCACCGGGCGGGCTTGAGATCCGCCGGGGGGCGCGCGAGTCGGTAGAACCGGACATGCTCGGCGGGAAGCAGCTTCTCGCCGATCATGACGTCGCCGATGAACTCGAGGCCTCCTCCGTCCTCCCAGGGCGGGTGGGGCCCCTGGGCCTGGACGGACTTCGGGTAGTAGAAATTGACGACCAGCGAAAGTCCGTTCTCCTGTTCCCACAGGGTCTGGATGAAGGGGTTCTTGCCGCCCGCCAGGACCTTGCCGGCGGCCTCGAAGGCCATTTTCCAGAGGGCCGGCTCCTTCGGGCACAGGAAGTCCTTCGAGAAGGGGGACCTCGGCGAGACGGCGGGGTTGAACTGGTCCTTCTTGAAGACGACGCCCCGGATCCCGCTCCCGTAGGACCGCTTTGCACTCTCGGAGCGCTCGGCCAGGCGCACGCGGTTCATGACTCCCCAGGCGATCGCCTCGTGGACGAGGGGGTCGTCGCCGATGCCGGTGGACAGGGCCTCGGCGTAGACGAGCCGCGCCAGAAGCTCCCTCTGGGAGGGCCTCGCCTTCGCAACCGTGTACTCGACCGTGTCCGAGGGGTCCCGCGCAAGGCACTTCGGTGCACCGTAGGCAGCCGCACAGAGGGCGGGAGCCGTCACGAGAAGACCGACCAGCAGGCTGCTCACAATAACTTTCAAAGCCGGTACTCCATGAATTCGTACTCGCAGGGTGGCCCTGCGGCGATGTACATCCGGCCCTCGGCGGGCACCATGACGAAGGACGCCCTCGAGGCGGACGCCAGCTCCGGCGGTTTCGACGGGTCCACATGGCGGCAGATCGAGTTGGGGTGCCCCTCGTGATCGGACAGGATCCCCATCATCGTCTCCGGGGTGATCGAGCCGTAGACGTCGTCGATCCGCTCGCGCATTCTCCCGGCCCGCGCGGTGGTGTCGGGAATCAGTTGCGGTGTCCAGTCCCCCGCCCTGAAGCGCTGCGTCTCGTAGTGGTTGGCATGGACGAGGACGTCCCGCTCCGGCAGGACGAACTCGATGTCGTCGGCGACGGCCTCGAGCCCTGTCATGCCGCCCGAGGACTCGGCGAGGAGCACGTAGCCGAGCCCGCGGGCCTGCCTGCGAAGGATGCCGAGGGCGAAACCGATCCGCGGCTGCCGCATGGCCCTCGAGAGGGTGACGGAGAGGGGCACCTGCTGCTTCATGTCGCCCAGCGGCCCGAGGGTGAGATTGACGCAGTTGCCGACACCGGCGGAGTTGAGGTGGTAGTAGGGGCTCCCGGAGAGGCACAGCACGAATTCCCGGACGCCGCTGTCGTGGCGGATGCGCAGCAGATCGATCGTCGCGGCGGGGTGCCAGTCCACGTTCTGGCCGAGGATCGCCCTGCCGCCCGCCGTCGCCCGGCCCGCCGCCGCAAAGGAGGTGCACAGCCCCATGATCCTCCCGTAGTTGAAGGCGATCTCGACGGAGCACTGGAGGGCCAGGGCTTCCTCGAGGACCACGCCGGCCCCCTCGGCCTGGCCGCGGAGAACCTCGAAGCCGTAGGGGTCGAAGTTTCGCAGGGCAGCCATGAACGTCACGGCGGCGTCCCAGACCTTGGCCTTGCCGGCCTTGAAGGGTCCGTGCTCTAGTCCCGCATAAAGCATGCCTAGCGAGGCCTTGAGGCTCTCCCTGCAGCCCTCGCCCCACTGCCTGCCGATCTCGTAGGGGCTGCCGCCGCACTCGACGATGTTCAGTCTTGTTTCCTTCTTCATCTCAAGATCGGGGACGTTGTTTACTAATTAGAATAACTCAACGCTTCCTGCCCAGAATTTTATAAACCGCCGCTTTTGTAACTCCCAACAGGCGACCGATCTCTGCAAGCGTCATCCCGGGCAGTGCGATAAGCTGGCACGCCAACCGCCGGCGCAGCTCCACCGCCTCTGACCGTCGGCTGCCCGACAGCAGTTCCTCGACGCTGAGGCCAGCCTTTTCGCAGCCGCTGCGTATGATCGCCATTGCCGCTGCCGCATCCGGCACGGTCGGCTTCTTGTCCCGCCAAACGCCTCTGGCAAAAACCTCCCCGCCAAGGATGCGTTCATCTCCAGATGGTTCCGTCCCAGCGTCAGGCTGAAGATTCTTCATCCAATCCAGCAAGCTCCAGTCCGATTTCCAAAAGTCCCTTTTCCCGCCGGCCGCCTCGTCCCGGATCCCGCTTTCGAGAAACTCCCGGTATCGTAGACGAGCCTCTCGTTTGTTGCCACCGAACCGGGACAACACAGAAGTAACGTCATGCCAAGGGTACTCGCTTCCATTGATCACAAAAGCATGCCCGCACCAGGGATATCGGTCCAGAGCGGCAAGGCTGTCGACCAGTCCCGCCCTGAGCGGATTGAGGTGGATGTAGCGGATCAATTCCCTGAAATAGGGCTCCTCTTCACACAGAATAGACTTGTAGCGGTTCTGGAACAGGTATCCCTGCCTCTCGTGCTTGCGGTTGTAAGAAACTGCATAGCCCGTGAGAAGGCGTCTCATGAATTTTGATATCCCAAGTGGTCCGCTCCGGATGAGCGCGTGAGCGTGATTGGGAAGCAATGCCCAGGCGTAAATCGCCGTTTCCGTCTCTACAGCGACCGTCGCCAACCGTGAGACGAAATTGCTTCGGTCCCCATCATCGTCGAAAATCCGTCTCTGCTCGATGCCCCGCACGATGACATGATGAATGGCGCCGTCAGCGTCTAATCTTGCCCTTCTCGGCAACGGGTCCCTCCTGTCCTACCCTATGCAAGTAAGCACGAGTTATTCTAATTAGTAAACAACGTCCCTGGTCTTAGCTGTATTTGAGGACGATGCCTTCGATGATGTTGGAGACGTCCTCGCAGTTGTCCACGGCGGTCTCGATCCGGCCGATGATGTCCTTGACCTTGATGAGCTCGATGGCGTCCTTCTCCTCCTCGAAGAGCCGCACCATGGCCGCCCGGTGCAGCTGGTCGGCCTCGTTCTCCAGCGTGTTGATCTCCACGCACAGCGCGATGATCATCGCGGCATCCTGCTTTTTCCGCACCGAGAAGACGACCCTGCGGATCTTGCCGACCGCCTCGCTGAGGATTTCCGTGATCTTCACGAGCTCCTGCGTGGGGACCTTCATCCGGTACAGGTACATCCGCACGGCGGCGGACTCGACCTCGTCGAGGATGCTGTCCATTTTGTTGGCCAGCAGGTAGATGTCCTCCCGGTCCAGCGGCGTGAGAAACACCCTGTGCATCCGCTTGTAGACCTGGTGGGTGATGTGGTCGGCCTCGTGCTCGATCTCCTTGAGCTTGCTGACCTTGTACTCGGAGTACTCGTAGTTCGCGAGGATCTCGGTGAACAGCTTCACGCCCTCCTCGAGCTTGTCGGCCAGTTCCTCGAAGAGGTCGTAGAATTTTTCGCGCGGCGAGAAAAATTTCATGTCCTTCGCCCTTTCCGTGGAGTCGCCCCCCTATATCACACTCCGGGGCGCCGGGACAGTCAGGAATACGCCAGGATCCGCGTCAGCGCCAACCCGTCCCGGAACAGCAGGAGGGCGAAGACGAGAAGCGCCAGGCCCAGGACGCGCATGACGGCCCCGTACGCCTGCCCGGTCAGCAGGTGCCTCGACCGGCCGGCCACGAAGGCAACCAGCAGCTTGGCCCCGACAATGCACACGCTGAACACGGCGACAAAGCTGACAGCCCAGGAAGGGCTCTCGGCCCAGGCCTTCAGGACGGCGGGCCCTCCCACGGTCAGCCAGAAGAGGTAGGGGTGCGGGTTGAGGGCGTTGACGGCCGCCCCTTTGACCAGGGACTGCGGGGCCTCCCCCCGGTCCGTCAGCTCCAGCCGCGTCGTCCGGAAGCACCCCCGGGCGAGGTAGAGCACGAAGAGGCCGCCCGCCATGGAGACCAGCCCCAGGACGGCTCGGCTGCCCGTCAGCGGCCGGAGGACCATCACGCACAGCAGGATGATCGGCAGGTCCGTGACCAGGGGGGCCATGGCCGCCTTGGCGCCTTCGCGGACCCCGTAACGGATCGACTGGGAGACGACCAGCGCAAGCAGGGGGCCCGGCGAGAACCCGGCGGACAACCCGTAGACGGCGGCGGCGCCGAGCAGGGCGATCACGGCTTGCCCCCTTCCCCGCCGCCCGGGGCCGCGAGTCTGCCGCCTGAGCGGAAGAGCACGTGCTCGAGGAAGAGCACGGCCAGCACGCCCATGACGAAGCTGTTGCCCGCCACGGGACGGATGACGGGCGGGTAGGTCTCGACGATCGCGGCAGGCAGGAAGGCCACCACAACGGCCGTAAGCAGCGGGATCCCCACCACGAGGCCGCCGGTCAGGCCGCCGGTCAGGCCGCCGGCCCCCTCGCCCTCGGTCAGGACCATGATGCCCGCCGCCATCTGCGCGCAGAGGATGTAGAGCATCGCGCTGCCCACCACGACGGACGGCACGGCCTCCATGACGGAAATGGCCGCGGGGGAGAAGGCCACGGCGAGCATCAGGAGCACCGCCGGCAAGAGGGCGTGGCGCGACAGACACCGGGAAGAGGCCACGACGCCGGGGCTCAGGGAGTAGTTGACCTGGCCGATGATCCCGAGAAACCCCGCCGCCGTGTTCGTCAGGCCCGTCACCATGATGCCCCGCCTGAGCCGCCCGCCGGCGTCGCCGTCGCCCGTGAAGACGTTCATGGACTCGATGGAGCCGATGTCATTGACGGCGAGAGCCAGGAAACAGACGAAGAACGCCGCCAGCAGGCCGGGGTCGAAGGACAGCGACGTCGTGAAGCCCGTGAAGAACGCCGCAGAGAATGCGGCGGGGGCGCCGGGGCCGGGCTTCGGAGCGGTGGGGAAGAGAAGGTGCCAGGCAACGGTCCCCGCCACGGTGGCGGTGAGGATCAGCGTCGAGCGCCAGACCCCGCCCAGCAGGCGATACAGGACGAGCATCGCGAGGCACATGACGGCGGCGAACAGGACGCCCTCGCGCGGCGACGCCCCTCCCGCCGTGACCAGGCGGATGATCGTCGGCGTCAGGGTGAAGGCGATGAGCAGCAGCACGACGGCCACGACGCGACGGGTGAAGAGCCTGCGGAGCTTCCCGAAGAGCCCCGTCCAGGCCACGACGGAGAGCATCAGGCCCCCGAGGAGGATCGCCGTGTAGAGCGCCGCCGGCCGAGCGCCGGGGCTCGACAGGATGCCGATGAGGATCACCGTCGAGGGGCCGACGATGAGCGGCAGGCCGTGCCCCCGGAAGACCTGGAGGAGCATGAACAGGGCGGCGACGAAAAACATCTTCTGGAGATACACCAGCGGGTCGCAGGCCCCCTCGGGCCCCACGGTGCAGACGATCTTGCCGATGATGATGATGGACGGCACGGCGACGGCAAACCACTGCAGGCCCAGGAGGAGCCACTCCAGGGGCGGGGGCCGGTCGTCGAGGCCGTAGCGGAACTCCATGGCGCCCACTTCAGTCCAGTGCCCGCCTCGCCGCGGCCACATCGGCCAGGGCCCTGCGGTCGAGGATGGCGATCTTTTTCCCCTGCACGCGGAGGATCCCCGCCTGCGACATCTTGGCAAGCACCCGGGAGACCGACTCCCCCGTCGTCCCGAGCACGTTGGCCAGCAGGCCCTTCTTGATGCCCAGATCGAACTCGGCCGCGCCTTTCTCAGGGTCGCTGACGTGCAGCAGGTAGGCCGCAAGCCTCTCGGGCACGCCTCTCAGGGAGAGGTTCTCGATCGTGGCGGCGAACTCCCGCAGGCGCCGCGACAGCACGGCGAGCATGTCCAGGGCCAGGGCCGGGTTTTTCCGGATCATGTCAGTGAGTCCGTCGCGGGGGATGAAGAGGATGCGGCTGGCCTCGATGGCCTCGGCGCTGGCGGGGTAATGGCCTCCCTGGAAGACGGGGACCTCGGCGAAGGGCTCTCCGGGGCCCATGATGTGCAGGATCTGCTCCTTGCCGTTGGGCGCGAGCTTGAAGATTTTCACCCGGCCCGAGAAGACGATGTTCAGGCCCGCCGCCCGGTCGCCCTCGGCAAAGATCTGCTGGCCCGCCGCGTAGGGCCTCTCGACGACGATGCCGGAGAGGGCCTGAAGGTCCTCTTCGGGCAGACCGTTGAACAGCGGCAGGCGGGACAGGAAAGACTGGATGTTCATAAACGGTTTACGTTTTCCATGTCAGGTTTTAGGTGAAGACGATGAACGTCTTCGGTTTCAGGGTTGCAGTTCTCTCGAGACCCTGGGCAACGAACGTTCTTTCTCCTAACACGTAATACCGAACACTTAAAACGTTTTTTCTTTTTTGGTTTTTTTGACCCAGGTCAAGGAAGTCCCGCTCGATGTGAGGTAATGTAAGACCCGGGACACGCACCCGTGCCCAGATCACCCGAAGGAGGTTTATCATGTTCTGCTACCAGTGCGAGCAAACGGCAAAGGGCGAGGCCTGCACGAAGGGGGGCGTCTGCGGCAAGCCGCATGACGTGGCCTCCCTGCAGGACCTCCTCATCCACGCCCTCATCGGGCTTTCGGCCGCCGCAACCGAGGCGAGGAGGAAGGGGATCGCCGACCGTGAGGTCGACGTCTTCACGGTGAAGGCTCTCTTCTCGACGCTGACGAACGTGAACTTCGACGCGGCGCGCTTCGTGACCCTGATCGGGCAGGCCGTCAGGCACCGCGACAGGCTTGCGGAAAAGGTCAGGGCCGCGGGCGGAACCCTCCCGGCCGTCGACGCGCTCGGCTTCAAGCCGGCGGAGTCCCTCGAGGGGCTCGTCGCCCAGGGGGAGAAGGCGGGGCTCAAGTCCTACCCGGCCGCAAGCGCCGACATCCTTTCCCTGAAGCACACCCTGCTGTTCGGGCTCAAGGGCATCGCGGCCTACGCGGACCACGCCCAGATCCTCGGGCAGGAGGACCCGGCCGTCTACGCCTTCGTCCAGGAGGGGCTGGTTTCCCTTGCCGATGCAAACGTCGGCCTCGAGGCGGCCCTGGGGCTCGTCCTCAAGTGCGGCGAGGTGAACCTGCGCACGATGGAACTGCTCGATGCGGCCAACACGGGCGCCTACGGCCACCCCGTGCCCACGTCCGTCTCCCTGGGCGCGAAAAAGGGCAAGGCCATCCTGGTCTCCGGCCACGATCTGAAGGACCTGGCTGAACTGCTCCGGCAGACCGAGGGCAAGGGCATCAACGTCTACACCCACGGCGAGATGCTCCCGGCCCACGGGTACCCGGGACTCAAGAAGCACGGTCACCTGGCCGGGCACTACGGCACGGCCTGGCAGAACCAGGCCAGGGAGTTCGCCGAGTTCCCCGGGGCGATCCTGATGACGACCAACTGTATCCAGCGCCCCCAGCCGGCCTACAGGGACAACCTCTTCACGACGGGCCTCGTGGGATGGCCCGACGTCGCCCACGTTTCGGGCGGCGACTTCGGCCCCGTGATCAAGCGGGCGCTGGAGCTTCCGGGCTTCACGGAGGACCGCAACGGCAGGTCCGTCATGGTGGGCTTCGCCCGCAACGCCTTCATGGGCGTGGCCGACAAGGTCGTCGAGGCCGTGAAGGGCAAGCAGATCCGGCACTTCTTCCTGGTGGCGGGATGCGACGGCGCCAAGCCCGGCCGCAACTACTACACGCAGTTCGTCGAGCAGGTGCCTGCCGACTGCGTGGTGCTGACCCTGGCCTGCGGCAAGTTCCGCTTCTTCGACAGGGAGCTGGGCGCCATCGGTGGCATCCCGAGGCTGCTGGACGCGGGCCAGTGCAACGACGCCTACTCGGCCATCCAGATCGCCGTGGCGCTCTCCAGGGCCTTCGGGGTGGGCGTCAACGATCTGCCCCTGTCGATGGTCCTCTCCTGGTACGAGCAGAAGGCGGCGGCCATCCTGCTCACGCTGCTGTACCTCGGGATCAAGGACATCCGCCTGGGCCCGTCGCTGCCGGCCTTCATCACGCCGGGCGTGCTCGACGTGCTCGTGAAGAACTTCGGCATCAAGCCGATCACGACCCCCGAGGCGGACCTCAAGGCGATTCTGGGATAAAGGGGGCACGAGGGGGAGTTGAGAAACACTGCCATGAAAACAATGCGAAAGATCATCGCGATCGACGACGAGCTCTGCAACGGCTGCGGCCAGTGCGTCCCGGCCTGCGCCGAGGGGGCCATCGAGATCGTCGGCGGCAAGGCGAAGCTCGTGAAGGACATGTTCTGCGACGGCCTGGGCGCATGCCTGGGCGAGTGCCCCACGGGGGCCCTGAAGATCGTCGAGCGCGAGGCCGACGCCTTCGACGAGAAGGCCGTGCACGAGCACCTGGAAAAGACGAAGAAGGCGAAGGCCCCCTCCCCCTTCGCACCCCTGCAGGAAGGCGGCTGCCCCTCGGCAACCCTGCACACCTTCGCGCCGGGCCCGCAGAAGGCCCAACCGAAGGGGGTCGCCGGGCCGTCCGAATCCGCCCTCTCCCACTGGCCGGTCCAGATCCGGCTGGTCCCGCCCACGGCGCCGTTCCTGAAGGACGGCGACCTGCTGGTGGCGGCCGACTGCGCGCCGGCGGCCTGCGCCGATTTCCACCGCGATTTCCTCGAGGGGCGCGTGCTCCTGCTGGGCTGCCCCAAGTTCGACGACAAGGAGCTTTACCTCCAGCGCTTCACCGACATCTTCCGGGCCAACGACATCCGGAGCGTCAAGGTCCTCCGGATGGAGGTCCCCTGCTGCTCGTTCCTGCTGCCCATCGTGACCGAGGCGGCCCGCCGCTCGGGCAAGGACGTCCCCGTGGAGGAGGTCGTGATCACGCGCCGGGGAACGGTCGCACCGTAGAGACCCGCCATCTCCCGTAACACGAAGCGCCCGGCAGGACCTGCCGGGCGCTTTTCCAATCCCGCTCTACTTCTCGAACCACCACCGCGCGAGTTCTTTGGACTCGAATTTTTTCTGCACGTCCGTCGCCGTCCCCCGGATCGCCCTGGCGTTTCTCAGCAGATGCTTCAGCCGGTCCGCGATGTAAAACAACTGAACAATGATGACGATCAGGGCCATGAGTATTGCAAACTGGATTTCGACGCTGTCCATACGCTCCTCCTCTCTCACCCCCGGGGCATGAGAAAGTATCCCCCCAGCCCGGCCATGCCGTCAAGCCGAAGTCCTTCGGGATGCCCGTCGGGGCCGAGGCTACGCGATCGGCTGCCAGCCCTGGGCCAGCAGGGCCTGGTAGTTCGGGTCGTTCTGGAACTTCGTGTACTGCGCGCTCATGGGCATCGTGTCCGAGATGTTGTACGACACCATGGCATTGACGATGTTGAGGATGTCCGCCCTTGTGATGAAGTAGCCGTCGGAGGTCTCCACACGGTCGATCCCGGGGCTCGTATCCGTGAACGTGCCCGTCTGGGGCGATGTGGTTCGCACGGACGCATAGAGGTTGTAGGTCGCCCGGATGGAATCATCCCGGCTCGTCAGCACGAGGAGATCGTTGCGGTTGCGGCTGAAGACGACGTCCCGCCTCGTGATCCCTTCCAGCCGCACGGTGTCCGTCGAGCCGGCCGTCTCGTTGAGGTCCTGGATCGTGTCCCTTCCGTGGCCCCTGGCGAAAAGGTAGACGTCGCTTCCCGACTCGCCATAGAGCCTGTCGTCGCCGGGGCCGCCGACGAGCGTGTCGTTGCCGCGCCACCCCCTGAGGATGTCGGCACCGGGGCCCCCGTCAAGATGATCGTCCAGTTCCCTGCCGTTCAGGGTGTCGTTGCCGCCGAGAGCGTAGAGGGTGTTCCTGCGTCCCGCGGTGCCCGTGAGCGTATCAGCCCCCTCCGTGCCGTAGACGCTGTAGAGGCGGCGGCTGATGTCGTCCGCCGTCCACGCGGTGCCGTCGGCGAACCGGAGGCTCCCGACCGTGGCGGAGAGGTAGATCTGATCGCCCGTGCCGGTGATGCGGACGATCAGGCCCTGGCCGCTGGGGGTGAGATGGAGGGCCTCCGGGGTGATGCCCGCGCCGAGTTCCAGGATGTCCTCGCCCGCCGAGAGGACGGAGTCGAGCCCGTCACCCCTGGAGAACCGGTAGGTGTCGGCTCCCGGGCCGCCTTCGAGGTAGTCGTTGCCGGGCCCGCCGGCCAGGATGTCATCCCCTTCCTGGCCGTAGAGCCTGTCGTTTCCGGTGCCGCCCAAGAGGATGTCGTCTCCGGCCCCCCCGTAGAGGGAGTCGTCGCCGGGCCCGCCGTCGAGGGCGTCGCCGAGGTTCCTGCCGTACAGGCGGTCGTCACCGGCCAGCCCCAGGATCTCGTTTCTCACGTCGTCGAACCCGCTGATCAGTTCCGGCTCCTCCGTCGCCGTCGACCTCACCCACCGGTCCCCGTAATCGGAGGCCGTCATCTCGGTGCCGTCGGCAAAGCGGATTCGCTGCATCCTGAACGTGTCGATGTTGTAGCTGTTGCCGTCGTAAGGGTACATCAGCCGGACCGTCTCGCCGGTTTCCGTGAAGCGGAAGACGAGGGCGCGGTCGTCGTTTCCCCCTTCGCCGAGGAGTTCGAAGGATTCGGCCGTGATGCCGGGGCCGAATTCGAGGATGTCGTCGTCCTCGCGCCGGATGACGTCGTCACCGTAGCCGAGGGCATAGCGATAGGTGTCGCTCCCTTCGCCTCCGCTGATCTCGTCGTTGCCGGGGCCGCCCGCGATGATGTCGTCGCCGGCCCCTCCGGCGATGTAGTCATCGCCCTCCCCTCCGATCAGCACGTCGCTGCCGGACCCGCCGAAGATCCGGTCGTTGCCCGCCCCGCCGTCGTAAATCACGTCCCTGTTGAAGGCCGAGAAACGGTCGTCACCGCCCAGGCCGTAAATCGTCATCCGGTGATCGTACCAGCCCACCAGGTCGTCGTTCCCGTCGGTGCCGGTGATCGTGACGCCCCGTCGCGCGATGTCGGCCGGCGTCAGCACGGTGCCGTCGGCGAAGACGATCTGCCTCACCTGGCTCCAGGACCCTCCGGACCACCCGCTGACGGTGAGCGTTTCGCCCGTCTCCTTGATTTTCAGGACGAGGTCCCCGTTGAACGCCCCGCCGGCGGAGATCTCCACGTCGTCTTCAGTCAGCCCCGCCCCGAGGAGTATCGCGTCGTTGTAGAAATCATCCGTGACGGGATCGTCGTGCACGATGACGTCATGGCCCGACCCCTTGCCGAACAGGCACGTGTCGCTGCCCTTCCCGCCCCAGAGCACGTCGTCCCCGGCGCCCCCGGACAGGACGTCGTCCCCGTTGCCGCCGTAGAGCGCGTCGTTGCCGTCCCCGCCGTAGAGCCGGTCGTTCATGTTCGCCCCGCGGAGGGTGTCGTTGCCGCCGAGGCCGAAGAGATTCATCGCGCGGCCGTTCTGGGCCTGCAGGGTGTCGTTGCCCTCCGTCCCCCGGGCCGTGAGCCCCTGCGCGTCGATGTCCGCCGCCGTCAGCACCGTGCCGTCTCCGAAAACGAACCGGTTGATCCTGTCCGGCGCCGCGCTGAACCAGCCCGTCAGGGTCAGCGTCTCGCCCGTTTCCCTGATCCGGATGACGAGGTCCGCACCGTTTTGCGCACCCGTCGTGAACTCGAGGGCGTCCAGGGCGAGCCCGTCCCCGAACACGATCGAATCCGACCCGTTCACGTAGCCGATCTCCGTGTACTCGCCGAAGCTGCAGATCGTGTCGTTTCCGTACCCCTTGCCCCAGGCGTAGGTGTCGCTTCCCACGCCTCCATGCAGAATGTCGTCCCCTGGGCCGCCGTCCAGGATATCGTCGCCGGTCTCGCCGTATAGACGATCGTTGCCGTCGCCGCCGAAGAGCCGGTCGTTCCCCGCACCGCCGTACAGGGTGTCGTCGCCCGCACCACCGTCCAGGATGTCGTCGCCGGAGGCCCCGGCAACGCCGTCGCCCCACATCGTGTCGCTCCCTTCCCCCCCGTGGAGTTCGTCATTGCCGCCGTATCCGATGAGGATGTCGTCACCCGCGCCGCCGTCCAGGTAATCATCGCCCTGATCCGCCGGCGCGGTGTCGGCGGAGTCCCCGTGGAGCGAATCGTTTCCTTCGCCGCCGAACAGGATGTCGTCTCCGCCTGCGCCGGCGATCATATCGTCTCCGGCTTCACCGTCGAGGTAGTCGTCCTCCGCCCCTCCCTCGATCACGTCGCTGCCCTCACCGCCGAAGAACACGTCGCGGCCCGCATCGCCGTACAGCCGGTCGGCGCCGTCTCCGCCGTCGATGTAGTCGTCGCCGTCGCCTCCGTAGATTGTGTCGTCGCCCGCGCCTCCGAACAGGTCGTCGGAACCGCCTTGGCCCCAGATCCGGTCGTTGCCCGCCCCCCCTTCGATGTAGTCGTTTCCCTGGTCTGCAACGGCCACCCATGCGGCATCGCCTTCCAGGATGTCGTCACCGGCATCCCCGGAGATGAAATCGTCGCCCGCCTCCCCGAGGATCGTGTCATTACCCTCTCCGCCGTATACCTCGTCGCTGCCGCCTCCGGCGTAGACGAAATCATTCCCCGTGCCTGCGTAAATCGCGTCGTCGCCCGGGGCGTTGCCCGTCTCGAGGGTCAGGCCGTTGAGGTTGACGCTCACGCCCTGCGTGATGGTGAAGGACCAGTCGCGCATGGCAAGCCCGTAGTCGTCGTCTCCGAATATGGCGTCGTCCCCGCCGCCGCCCACGATCAAATCGTGACCGTCAAAGCCCATGAGCGCGTCGCCGCGGTTGGATCCGTAAATAAAGTCGTTCCCGAAACCGCCCGAGATGAGGTCGCCCTTGCCTGTCTCGCTCAGCGCGATTTCACCGGCCTCGATGAGGCTTGCCATCTCGCCGTAGACCTCGCCGAAGAGCAGATCGTCGCCGGGCCCGCCCGCGAGCAGGTCTGCTCCCGATCCGCCCTCCAGCACGTCGTTGCTGCCCACCGCCCGGTAGGAGTTCAGGATGTCGCTCCCCTCGCCGCCGATGAGCCAGTCGTTGCCGCCCTGCGAGGCGTAGATGTTGTCGTCGCCGGCAAGGCCCTCGATAAGATCATCGCCCTCGCTGTCGGACTGGATGTCGTCGGATGCGGCTGAGCCGAGAACAAGACGGCCCCTGGCGGGAAGGGCGGGAATTTCCATCAGGCGGATGCCGAAGGCATCGGCGTGAAAGTCTTCCAAGGTGATCGTCCCGCCGCCGGGGAGGTGGATGATCCACGATGACCCGTGACTGATCTGGACCTGGCCATCGGCGGTCTTCCACACGTCCGCATCGGTCCCCGATCGGTAGAAATCATGGATGGTCCGGGTCCTTCCGTCGCCCCGAAAGATGATCTTGTTGGTTCCTTCCGAGTCCCGGATCGTGTCGTTGCCGTCGAGGGAATAGAAATAATAGATATCGCTTTCGGGACCGCCGAAAAGATGATCGTCGCCCTTCCCGCCGATCAGGGTGTCGTTGCCGGGGGTGCCGGATGCGTTCCCTGTTCTTGTCCTGTCGACGTCGTTCAACTCGGCGTGCAGATCGCCATAGAGCCAGTCGTCGCCCTCGCCGCCCCACAGCGTATCGCTGCCGTAGCCGCCGACGAGCGTGACACTTCGGGGCGGGTAGTTGGAATACTTCCCGCTGTTGTAGTTGGCCAACAGGTTCTCATCCCTGCTGCTTCCTATGATCGTATGTACCGGGTTCCTGGGGTCAAGGTAGTACGTGCCTTTCTCGATGGCCTTGATGACATCGTTAATATAATGGGAAGAGGTGTCGAGAAAGACCTCGCCGCCGATATCCCAGCCGTGGTTTGCAACGGGGGAGGGGCCGACAAGGCCCGATACGTTGTAGACATGGCTGCCGTCGAGAGCGATTCGATTTGCAAAGAAGGATTGATACTTCTCCCATACATACGAATCCCATTCATAGAAGGAGTGGCCGTCCGTGACGATCAATTTACCCGGGGTTGCCGATGCGGTCTCCACCGTGAAGCTCTGCGCGAGGTCTCGAGCGCCGGGTGCGTTGTATGTGTAAACATCCTTGACTTCCGAAGGATAGGCGGCCTTGGCCATCTGTGCGAGGCAGCCCCCCAGGGAATGACCGGTGACGTCGAATTCACGCAAGTATTCGCCGTACCGTTCTTGGCAGTAGGTGATGAACTCCACCATCGAGCGAAATTGCTCAGCCGGGACATTGCCGGCGGCGATGCTTGAATTTGCGGCACTGTCATTCGTAAAGAATCCGTCTGTTCCCCTGTTTGCGAGGATTGTTCTTTCTGTTTCAGCGTTGTAAAATAAAGTACCGGAATAACCAGTCCCCTGAGTATCGTCCCAGAAATTGAGAACAAAATATCCCTTTTGAGACATTTGCTTCCATAGTTCTTGATATGTAGCCAAATATTCAGGGTCAGCATCCAAAATCCAATCCGTGCCATTCCAGTTCCACTTGGCCTTTGATAATTCGCAAAGGTTCGCATAGCTCAAAGCTTTTTCCGCAACATAACTGTCGTTTAGGCTGACAGTCATAATACCCTCCGATGCGTTTATTTCTTAACTCTCAGAACGTCATATTGGAACGTTAGGAATTGCGATTTTTCGGGACAGCTGGCAGCCTGATTGGCCTGGAACATATCTCCATGCCAGTTCACCCAGGTGAAGAAAGGATAGAATGGGGCGCCAGCATATGGACTTTTTGCGATCGACCTATATTCAGCCATTAATCGTCCTGTTTGACGATCATAAATATTCACAAAGCTCATCCCAATGAGTAGAATTTTGTAATATTCTGACTTAACTTTGTATTGGCTTTTGATTTCCTCGACTAAAAAGCATTGTTCGTGGGTTATCCATTCATGCTTGGGATCTTTGCGATCTTCAATACATCTATAAACAGTCGGGTGAGGTAACGCGCTTACTTTGTCATCAAGGCCATGCCGTTTTGTGACAAGGAATTCCATAAATTGATAGCCATTCTTTATATCTTGGTTGGTGGCAAAACCAATTCTATTAACTTCTCGTCCGTACCAACTTTTTCCGACATAAACCGTGTCGCGTAAAAATCCCTCGTAATAAATCCCCTCCGTTTCGGCCCTTTCGTAGACCTCTGCTTTTGGAAAAAAAGGGCACGCTGCATAAAAAACAACGGCGCTCAGCACTGCATCCCAAGAAGGCAGCAGAACGGCAAAAGCAATAGCCAACCAGCGGAATTGTTTGCTTGACGAGCGCTTCCACACGAATCTTACAAACAAGACAGCAAGTACTGGATACAGTACCATCGCCAGAATGATTGGCAGATACATCAATATCACCTAAGCGATAGAATGATTGCCGGGCCTTCTAGAAGCCTTGCCATGAGTCGCGTGCTTCACTTACTCAATCGGCTTGCGCGTGATGTACGCAAGATACCCGAGCGACAGCAGGATGAGCGCAGCCAGGCTCAGCAGCAGCACTGTGGTTGTATCCATTGCCGTATCCCCCCGATGTGCTATGCGCAAGCGAGCGCGGGTTCATGTGGCTTACTGTTGCCGACGCGATGGGGTACACACAAAGAAATGGGACGGAACAGCCCTGACCGCCCCTCCTCGGTCAAGCTGCTCTTCATGAGGCAGGCATGGGGCTGCCCGCCATGTGGAAGGAGATAAATCCAAGACGGATTTAAAGAAAACCCGCATCGAAAATCAAGCAAAAATCCATCCCTCTTGAAAAATACGATTCCCGTAGTATGGAACGGCCAAAATCTAATCGCCCCGGTATTAGATACGGCAGCATCCGTTGCACACTTGTGTATAACTGATTTTGGGGTCAGGTCTTGCATTTCAACATTCGTTCTTCCACCTGCCCCACGATCCTGCTGATCGATGCGTAATGCATCCCCAGGAACTCCGCGATCTCCAGCAGCTTGTACCCCTGCCGGGCATGCGCCCTGTATATGGCTTCGTTGCGCAATTTCTTGTTTGTCCGGTTTTTTCCCTCGAATAGATCTTTCAGGCTCTGCCTACCGGCATATCTTTGTTCCTTAGGGATTTCACGCAACTTGTCCTTACTTCCGGAAAACTCCAGCAGTAGATTCTCCACGAATGCCTCGCCGCCCAGATAGATCTGTCCCTTTAGATCGGACCAGGGAGATACCTTGATCTTCGCTCCTTCTCTGACAAAGTTTGCAAATCCTCTCTGGGCACGGCCTCGTTTGTCGCCAAAGCGAGCCAGCAGCCAGTCTGTCGTGAGAAACTCTGGAGCCCTCTCCTTGCCCACGGTCGCCCTGTAGCTGCTCCATGTATACTCCCAAGGGAATCGGGTTATCCCCGCGCGCACGGGATTCAGCATCAGGTAACGGGATAGCTCCAAGAGGTATTCGTCCTTGTCCACCAAGATCGCCTTGTAGCGGCCCTGCAGGAGATGACCGCATCGAGAACGTTTCCAGTTGAACTTCTGCGTGTAGATGCCGTTGAGTTGTCTCATCCCCCGGGAGAGGTTACCATCCGGCGTCTCAATGAGTATGTGATAGTGATTGGGCATCAGGCAGTAGGCATGGCAGATCCATTTGAAGCGCTTTACGGCGGATCCCAAGACATCGAGAAATGTCCTGTAATCGTGATCGTCGAGAAATATTTTCGCCCTGGCATTGCCACGGGACGTGACATGATAAAGGGCGCCTGGATATTCTATACGAAGAGGCCGTGCCATGTTTTTTTACACCTCCGCTTATGTTGAAATACAAGATCTGAACATCCCGCTGGGATTTTCAATATAAAAATGGTGTTTACTGAAGTAGCCTATACCCCCTGTTGTCTTTCAACATCTTGAAGATAATGCGGCAGAGATGACGGCCGAGCGCCCGGATGGTCTGGTTATGCTTTTTGCCTTCGCCCCTCTTCTTCTCATAGTATCTTTGGGATTGAGGGACTTGCTTGCGGTGACGATCAACAGCGATCATCATGGCAGCCTTGGCCCGCGTATTGACCTGTCGGGGCGGCTTTGACCCTTTCTGGTTGCCGGAACTGTTGTCGAGATTTGCCATGCCGACATACAGGGCCAGACTCTCCTCGCTGCCAAAGCGCTCGATCGTTCCGATCTCCCCTGCCAGCTCGGCCGTGCAGACCGTGCCGAAGCCGGGGATGGTGGACAGCGTTTTCGCGATGCTTGAGTCCTTGGCCACTGTCTCCATCCGGGCTTCCAGGGAGCGGATCCGGTCATGGAGCTCCAGCACGCGAGCCGCGTCTTCCTGGATCATCTCGCCGACCCACTCGACCTCGTCACTGAACTGCGCCCGCTTTTGCCAGTCGCAGACGACCGAGGCGTACTTGTTGCCGATGCCGGCAATCTTGCAGAGGGTCGATTTTCGCATGCAAGCCAACTTGCGAAGATCCCTCGTGCTGGTGAGCAACCGAAGGAACCACAGATTGTCGGCTCGGCCCGTGATCTCCAGCAGTCCCGGACAGACCGCCTGGAGGTCGGCTTGCAGGTTGTTGAGCACCCGTGTCCGCTCGTCGACCAGGCGGCGCCGGCGCCTGGAGAGACGCTTGAGGATATCGTTTTCCCGAGGCGTTGCCCGAACCTCCTGGAGAACGTCCCGGGCCATCGGCAGATGATCGCGAAGCTGGAAGAGCTCCAGCCCCTTGCGGGCATCCAGAGCATCGGTCTTCGCGGCCCCCGGAAAAATCTCTTTGAACCGGGCAAGCTTCAGATTGTTGATATTGAAGAGCCGGTACTCACGGGCCCGGACCAGCGTGTCCAGCGGCCGTGCGTACCCATTGTAGCCCTCCATGGCGACGGCAACGGGACAATCGAACCTTCGTGCCTGCTTCTCCACCCGTGCAAAGAACTGCCGAAACCCTTCGGGCACGTGAGCGATCGAGAACTCATCGAGGATTTCGCCGCTGGAGAGGCCAATGGCCACGTTGTGATGGCGGCAGCCAATATCGATGCTGACGCGCAGTTCAAGGGAGGCGTGCTGTTTCATGTCGGCTCCTCCTGTAGACGAGATGTTCATCCCCTGGGTCTCGTCTACTTACAGAGCCACTTGCGGCACCATCCCGGTCGACCCTGGGGATGATACAGGCAGCGGAGGCGGCATTTCAGGCTCAAGTGAGCCTGATTAAACAGGCCACTGGCCCCATAAGCCACACCTCCGCCAAGCAGCATCTTACAGGAAAGGGGCTGCCTGATCACCTGTAAAATCCCATGGTAGACCCCATTATTCCCCCCCATTATTCCCCCATTATTCCCCTTTCCTTCCTGTGGATAACTTTTCGGCCCTTACCGGACCTTCAGGCCCTCGTCGAGGTACTTGATAATCGGGAACAGGAAGAACTCGATCACCCGCCGCCTGCCCACGTTGATCTCCGCCGTGACGGCCATGCCGGGCCGCAGGGGGAAGGCGGTGCCGTCCTTCGCCTTGAGTTCCACGGCCGACAGGTTCACGAAGACGGGGTAGCCGTCGTTTGTCTTCTCCTTGTTCTCCACGTTGAAGGGGCTCACCGTCTCGACGGCGCCCTCGACGGTGCCGTATTTCTGGAAGTCGTAGGTGTCCACCTTGACGACGCAGCGCTGGCCGGGCCGGATGTAGCCGATGTCGCGGTTGACGACCAGGATGTCGGCCACGATGGGGGTGTTCTCGGGCACGAGGCTCACCAGCGGCTGGGCGGGCGTGACGACGCCGCCCACGGTCTTGACGTGGAGCTGGTGGACGGTGCCGCTCACGGGCGCCGTGATCCTGCGCTTCTGCCTGCGGAAGTGGATGCCGTTGACCTCCGACTCCAGGGTGTTGCGGCCCCGGAGGTTCCCCGAGAGCTCGGCCAGGAGCTTCTCACGGAAGGTGTTCCGGCAGGTCTCGATCTCCTCGCGCACGCGCTGGACCCTCCAGGTCCCCTCCTCCACCTGCGCCCCCTTGAGCTCCAGTTCCTTCTCGACCTGGAGCCTCTCCCTGACCTTCTCCCGCCAGCGGTTCTCCGCGAGGGCCCCGATGGCCACCAGGGACTGCTGGCGCTTCTCCTCCTCCGACACGAGCCGGTGTAGGCTCTCGAGCCGCTTGCGCTCCTCCTTCAGCCCCTGGAGCGTCGCCTCGGCCTCCCGCAGGGCCTTCTCCTTCTCGCTCAGCGTCGAGCGGTACAGGGCCCGCTGGGTCTCGTAGAGGCGCTGCTGCGCCCGGGCCAGCTCGGGCTCGGTGTCGCCGTTGGGGCGGAAGGGCGTGCCGGCCAGCACGGCGTCGATCCGGCCGGCGGCTGCCTTCGAAAACCGCAGGTTCTTCTCCTTGCCCTCCAGGTCGGCCGTGTCGAGGGCGGGGTCCACCTCCACGAGGGTCGCCCCCTGCGCCACGTAGTCGCCCTCCTTGACGCGGATGCCGCTGACGACTCCCGCCTCCAGGGGCTGGAGCGTCTTGACGTCGCCCAGGGGCACGATCTTGCCGCGGGCCGAGACGACGACGTCCACCTCGACCAGGAACAGGCCCAGGCCCGCCACGACCAGGAAGGCCATCACCGCCCGGAGGAACATCCGGCCCGCCGGGTTGGGCGGCCGCTCCTGGATCTCAGCCAGGATGGGCTTGAAGTCGTGCTGATCCGTCGCCTTCGATTTCCTGCTGCCGGTAAAGATGGGCATAGAGCCCTCCCTTCTTCATGAGCGACGCGTGATCGCCCGCCTCGACGATGCGGCCGCGGTCGAAGACGAGGATCCGGTCGCAGTCCCTCATCATGTTGAGACGGTGGGCGATGAGGATGACGGTGCGGCCCTTGCGGATATGGCCGAGGTGGTTTTTGATCGCCCGCTCCGACTCGTAGTCCAGGGCGCTGGTGGCCTCGTCGAAGATGACGATCCGCGGGTTGGTGATGAGCGCCCGCGCGATGGCGATCCGCTGGCGCTGCCCGCCGGAAAGGGACTCGCCCCGCTCCTCCACGCAGGTTTCGTAGCCCAGGGGCATCTCGGCGATGAACTCGTGCGCCCCGGCGATGCGCGCGGCGGCGATCACCCGCTCCATGTCGGCATCGGGCATCGCCATGGCGATGTTCTCGCGGATCGTGCCGCTGAAGAGGAAGCTCTCCTGAGGCACCATGCCGATGCGGGTGCGCAGAAAAATCGGGTCCATGTGCCGCAGGTCGATGCCGTCGACGGCGATGACGCCCTCCTGCGGGTGGTAGAGGCGCTGGATCAGCCTGGCGACGGTGCTCTTGCCCGAGCCGCTGCGGCCGACGATGCCGATCATCTCGCCGGGCTGGACGGCGAGGCTCACCCCGTCGAGGACCGGCGGTCCGTCGTGGGCGTAACGGAACTTCACATCCCTGAGAACGATCCCGCCCTTGAGGTCCCTGAGCGACACGGAGCCGCCCGTCACCTCCGAGGGCGCATTGACGATGTCGCCGATACGCTCGAGCGAGAGCTTCGCCTGCTGGAAGTCCTGCCACATATGGGAAAGCCGCAGGACGGGGCCGCTGAGCTGCGAGGCGAACATCTGGAAGGCGATGAGCTGGCCCACGCTGAGGCGGTTGTCGAAGACGAGGCCCACGCCGAAATAGATCACGGCGAGCGTCATGATCTTCTGCAGGGCCTGCGAGGCGGTGACGGCCGCGTTGCCCACGTTGGCCAGGTTGAAGGCCGACTGGATGTAGTCCCCGAGGTGGTTCTCCCAGTTGCGCACCATCCTGCCCTCGAGGGCCATGGACTTCACCGTCTGGATGCCCGTGATGGACTCCACCAGGAAGGACTGCGCCATGGCGCCCCTGTGGAACTTCTCGTCGAGCCTGGCCTTGATGTGCGGCGTGGCGATGAAGGACACGGCGGCGATGACGGCGACGAAGCCGAGCACCAGGAGGGTGAGCTCCGCGCTGTAGAGGGCCATGATGACGATGAAGACGACGGAGAAGACCGTGTCGAGGAGCACCGTGAGCGAGACGTTGGTCATGAACTGTCGGAGATTCTCCAGCTCCCGCACCCGGGCGATGATGGTGCCCACCCGCCGTGTCTCGAAGTAGCGGTAGGGCAGCGACAGCAGGTGCCGGTATACCCGGGCGCCCAGCCCCGCGTCGACCTTGTTGGCCGTGTGGTACAGGAGGTAGTTGCGCAGGAAGTTCATGAAGGAGTCGAAGACGATCACCGCGAGGAAGGCCGCCGCCACGACCTGCAGCGTGGAGACGGCGTGGTGGGGCAGCACCTTGTCGATGATGACCTGGATAAAGAGCGGCGTCACGAGCCCGAAGGACTGGATGAAGAAGGAGGCGCCCACGACTTCGTAGAAGATGGAGCGGAAGCGGAAGAACTCCAGGAAGAGCCACTTGAAGCTGCCGGCGAACTCGGTCTGCCCCAACCGCGGCCTGAGCGCCACGACCTCGCCGGTCCAGATGCCCTTCAGGTTCTCTTCGTCGACTTCGCGGATGGCCTTCTGCCCGGTGTCGAAGATCAGGCACGTGCCTTCCTTCATCCCGATGAGGACGTGGTAGCCCCCCTCGGGCGCGAGCAGGATCTGCGGCAGCGGGTAGCCCTTCAGCTCCTCGAGGCCCGCGAGCCTGCGGAGCCGCGCCTTGAAGCCGTGGTCGCGCAGGATGCGGATCATCTCCTCGGGCGAGAGTTCCCGCTCGACGAAATACTTCTTCCGGACGGACTGCAGGTCCATCGGGACGGAGTGAATCCGTGCGGCGATTTCAATGGCGATCAGTCCCGTTTCCATCCAGGTCCCCCATGGCGCCGGTAAAGTCCGTCTCGAGGCGGTACTTCCTCACCGCGACGGCCCGCTGGTTCACGACCACCTCCATGTCCCGCTCGATGGCGAGGGCCTCCTTGCCGCTTTCCAGCAGCTCCGCCCGGCTGCGGCCGCCGAGGGCCGCCGCCCCCGAGGCGATGGCGAGGAGCTTCTCGTATCGCACGAGAAGCTGCCGGTACCGGGCGATCGTCCGGTCCAGCTCCCGCAGCTTCACATACAGCCCCGCCGAGTCCCTCCCCTTCTCACGGCGCAACGCCCGCAGCGCCTCCTCCTGGCGCCGGATCTCCCTCGCTGCCCGCTCTCGCTCCCACTTGCGCAGGCCGCCGTCGAAGAGGGGGATCGAGATGTAGAGGCCCGCGTTCCAGGGGTTCCTGTCCATCTCCTTCACGGAGTCGTAGAGCTCGGGGCTGCGGCCGTAGAAGTCGTAGCGGCCGTAGACGCCGACGTCGGGCAGGAGGTTGTTCCGGGCCGCGCGGCCCTTTTCCTGCTGCGCCTCCACCTCCTTGCGCTTCGCCCGGTACTCGGGCGTCTGCTCGACCCGCTCCGGCTCGGGGCGCTCGGCAACCTCCGCGCCGGCCTCGAAGCCCTGGACCGCGACGTCCTCCTCGTACTCGATGCCCGTGTAGAGGGTCAGGCGCGTGAGGTTCTCCTTGAACTGGCGGGCGGCCTCGGTGCGCTCCTTTTCCAGGTCGACGACCTGGACCTCGGCGCGCAGGAGGTCCTCGCGGGAGATCTCGCCCTCCCTGTGCGCGGCGCAGCGCAGGGAGACGGCCTCCTTCATCGTGTCGATCATCCGTCCGAGGTAGCGCAGGCGGATGGCCCCCTCGGCGAGGGAGCCGTAGAGATCGGTGACCTCGAGGACGATCCTTTTCTTCTCGGCCTCGCTGTCGTAAATGGACGCCTCCGTGAGCCGCTCGTAGTAACGGCCCTCGTAGCGCTTCTTGAACCAGTTGGATAGCGTGTACTCGCCCAGCACGAAGACGGAGGCACGCCACTCGTCCTGCAGGCCGCCCACGACCTGGCCGTTGATCGTCCCGATGCCCGCCGGGCCGGCGAGGCTGCCGAACCGCTCGAGGCGCCCGTTGAGCGAGAGGGCGGGGTAGAGGCCGGAGAGGGATTGCCGCCAGGAGGCCTCGTTGATGAGGATCTCCTCCTTCTTCACCTCCAGGCGGGCGCAATGGCGGAGGGCCTCGCCGACGGCGTCCTCGTAGGAGAGGCTGCCGCCGCCGGCGTACGCCCGGCCGGGCGCAAGCGCAAGCAGCGCGGCCAGAGCGCACAGGATTCCCCTGCCCATCCAGAAACGCCGAAACATGGCCCTCGTTTATCTCTCTCGAATCCTTGATTCCCGGTCTGCGGGCCCCATTTCCCGCAGCCGCCGGGGCGATACGGCGATCCCCGGCGCAGGGACCGATTATTCACGGAACGCAAGGGAAGGCAATCCGGCGGGAGTCTCATTTTGGGGACC